>Ga0181344_1000591_pt1 | contig 14273 bp, 9 predicted proteins | sample Su13VDMLBDD_FD_130098 | JGI IMG/M metagenome (GOLD analysis project Ga0181344, IMG submission 130098) | Freshwater viral communities from Lake Michigan, USA - Su13.VD.MLB.D.D | ecosystem: Environmental > Aquatic > Freshwater > Lake | place: USA: Michigan | collected 2013-07-15
TAGCCTAATTAGGCAAAGAATCCCCCCTCTCCGAAAGGATTGGGGGGTTTTCTTTTATTTCAAACTATTTAAAGTATTAAGGAGTATTTTATTTAATGGCTGTTCCTGTTTTAACTCCTGCTTCTACTTTAAGTGCTATTGTATTACCATCAGCAGGAAATCTGGTAGATGTAGCAGCAGCTTTACCATTTGGTATTTATTCAACTTCTCCAGCCTTTTTAACAGGAGCAGCAGATCAAGTTGGTTATGTTTACAAAAAGCTTGGTGGTGATATATTAGATATTGAAATAACAACAGGAAATGTATACGCTGCTTATGAAGAAGCTGTATTAGAATACTCTTATATTGTTAATTTACATCAATCAATTAATGCTATGCCAACCTTTCTTGGAGCAGCAACAGGAACCTTTAATAGTGATGGAGAATTTACTTCTGGTTCTGCCTTATCGGGTCAAACTCCACAGTTAGCTTATCCAAGATATAACTTAGATTACTTTTCAAGATATGGTGATGCTTTTTCACTTGAAGCTGGAATAGGCTCAACACAACAAATATATTCAGCTTCCTTCAGTGTTACTCCAAGTGTTCAAGATTATGACTTACAAGCTATTATTGAATCATCTTCTTTAAGTAACGTAGATGAAGCAAGTGGCGGTCCTGTTCCTTACTCTGGTTCAGTTGGAAATAGAAGAGTAATAATAAGAAAAGTATTTTATAAAACTCCAAACTCTATGTGGAGATTTTTTGGTTATTATGGCGGCTTAAATGCTATTGGTAATTTATCATCTTATGGTCAATATGCTGATGATAGCACGTTTGAAGTAATCCCAACATGGCACAATAAATTACAGGCTATGGCTTATGAAACAGCAATCTATACAAGAAACTCTCATTTCTCTTATGAGATTAAAAATAATAAAGTTAGATTATATCCATGCCCAAGTGATATAGGTGTAGATCATATGTGGGTTGAATTTAGTATATCAAATGAAGCAAATCCTTGGGAAACACCTTCTAATTCAAGTGATTCCGAGGTTGGTGGAGTAAACAATATAAATACACTTCCCTTCTCCAATATACCATTTGAGAATATAAACGCAATAGGTAAACAGTGGATACGTCGTTATGCTTTAGCGGTATGTAAAGAAATGCTAGGACAAGTTAGATCCAAGTTTAGTACATTACCAATCCCAGGTGACTCTGTTACTTTAAATGGTCCTGCACTTATGTCGGAAGCAAAAGAAGAAAAGAAAGAATTGAAAGAAGAATTAAATAAGATTCTTGATCAAGTAACTTACCACAAGATTGCTGAGACAGAAGCTAAAATGTCCGATGATGTTCAAAAGGTTTCTCAAAAGATTCCTGTACTTATTTACGCAGGATGATATAAATGAGTGAAATACTACAAGAAATAACATTCCAATCTTCTACTCTTGAAACAATTGACTTTGCTTTTTATAATTGGTTGAATGAAAAGATAAATGTTTATTCAACTACTACTGAAGGTTGGAAGAAAGTACCAGTAACTTGGGTATCTGCTGAGCGTTCGCATCAAATTAAGAATAATAAAGATATTCGTGATTCATCTGGTATGATTAAATATCCTATTATAACTATTGATAGAAAATCAATAAACAAAGATCCACAAAAAACAGGTTCAATACCAGCAAATCTTAGACCAGTTCAAGATGAAAAGGGTGGAACAATAACAATAGCCAGAAGAATACAACAAGAGAAAACTTCTAATTTTCAAAATGCTGATAACGCAAGAAGTCCAGTCAATAGAAGAGGACAAAAAGTTTATCCATTAGGTGGAAAAGGTTATACAAGAAATAATAAAGTTGTATATGAAACAATAACTATTCCTATACCAGTTCATGTTGCTGTTACTTATCAAATTAATATAAAAACAGATTATTTACAACAACTAAATGAAATAACAACTGTGTTCTTTACTAGAAATGGTAATACTAAGTATATTCAATTAGGGAACGAACATCATAAATATGATGCATTTATAAAAGGTGATTTTACTTTTGATGATAATTCCTCAAACCTAAATGAAGAAAGAAAAACTTATGGAGCTTCAATATCAATAGAAGTTATTGGATATCTTATAGGTGATGGTAACAACCAAGATAGTCCAAAGATGGTTATTAGAGAAAACGCTGTTGAAGTTAAAATACCAAGAGAAAAAGTAATCTTTGGCGATATACCAGATTACTTAAATTCAAATAAAAACAAAACATCTTACAGAGAATAAAAGCTTTTTGCTTTATTTACTACTATTTATTATTGATTATTTACATTAAGCAGGAGTAATAAAGCAAATGGCTATTTCATCTTATCGTTTCGTATCTCCCGGTGTTCAAGTCCAAGAGATCGACAACTCCCAACTTCCAGCAATTTCAACACTAACTGGTCCAACCGTTATTGGTAGATTTGAGAAAGGACCAACTATGCGTCCAGTATATATTACCTCGTTCTCACAATTTGTTGAAACATTTGGTAATCCAATTCCCGGTAAATCTGGTGATGATGTATGGCGCGACGGAAACTATATAGGAACTACTTACGCTGCTTATGCTGCCCAAGCTTGGTTAAAGAACACACCAGCTTTAAATGTAGTTAGATTAGTTGGTAAACAAAATTCTTCCCCTACTGCTGCTGGATATGCTGGATGGAAAACTGATAACAATTTTGCTGCTGGTAATACTGGTGGTGGAGCTTACGGTTTATTCATAATCCCTTCTGCTTCTGCTGCTTCTACTGTAACTGGAACTCTCGCTGCTATTTGGTATATCCAAAGTGGTTCAATACAATTAACTGGTAATGTTGCTTCAACTACAACACCAGTTCAAGGTGCAAACGTTCTAATTTCTTCTGTTGCTAACAATGCAGAATTTAGAGCAGTATTAATAGGCCCCTCTGGTACTTACACCTCTAACTTTAACTTTGATGCAGACTCCGATTTTTATATAAGAAAAGTATTCAATACTAATCCAATCCTTACTAACTCGGATATAACCTCCGATTCAACAATCGAAAATTATTGGCTTGGTGAGTCATACGAAAGATCCTTACAAGAGTTAGTAAATATTTCCACAACAACTTACGGGTTTATAGCCCCTCTTGGTAATGCCACTGTTAAATGTAATAATTTCTTAATGGACTCAAAAGAATCAAAAACAGGTTGGGTAATAGGACAAGATTTAACTAGCAACACAGGTTCTTACGTTGCTTCCGCACAACAAAAATTATTCCGTATTGCTACATTAGATAGTGGAGAATACGAACAAAAGAATTATAAAATTTCTGTTAGCGATGTAAGAGCACCATTGACAGACTTTGATGATTACGGAACATTTACACTTTCAGTTAGAAGAGCTACTGATAGTGATAACACACCACAATTTGTAGAAAGATATGTAAATGTAAATCTTAATCCAGCTTCACCAGATTATATTGCCGCAAGAATAGGTGATAAGTTTACTACTTGGGATGAAACAAATAGAAGACTTGTAGAATACGGAACATACAACAACTTGTCTAATATAATAAGAGTTGAAATGAATGACGATGTTGATGCTGGTAACGTAGACCCAACTTATCTACCATTTGGTTTCTTTGGTGCTTCACGCTTCAATACCTTTACCGTAACATCTGGTTCTGCTACTGGTGCTCCTTCTACCTCACCTGTTTCTGGTGGATTTGGTAACACTTATAGTGCTGGTAACTTCTTGTTCACAGCAGTAGATTTAACAGCATCAATTCAATTCCCATCAATTCCACTTCGCATTTCTTCTTCAGCAGGAGGATTAGGAGATCCACGCAACGCTTACTTTGGTATTACTGTTGGTGAAAGTGTTTCTACAACCACCTTTGACCCAACCTATTATGATTTAACAAGAGCTTTACCAGCAGATGTAGCGGGAGCAGCTTGGGATTCTTCTGGTTCTTATACCTCAACTTCCTTTGTATTCTCCCTTGATGATTTATCATCTTCAGCTAGTGGAATAGGACTTGATTATAAAGTTGGTTCAAGAGCAGCAGGAACTTCTTATAATGGAACAAGCGGATATAAAAGAGTAATAAATGCTGGTTATAACAAATTTACAATGCCTCTCTATGGTGGCTTTGATGGTTTTGATGTAACCGAAGCAGAACCATTAAGAAACTTATTAATGTCTGACACTTCTACTGAAAAGAATTCATCAGTATATAATACATATAGTAGAGCAATTGATATATGTGCCGATCCAGAAAGTTTGGTTACAGATATTATAGCTGTTCCCGGTCTAACTCTCGCAGGATTAACAAACAAACTTATTCAAACTTGTGAGAATAGAGCAGATGCACTTGCTATCATTGACCTTCCAGATGTTTATACACCAGAACAAGAAGCAAAAGTTACTTCAAGAACAAGTAGATATTCTGGTAACGTGACAGATACAGCAGCCGCATTAAAAGCAAGAGGATTAAATTCAAGCTACGCAGCTACATATTATCCTTGGGTTCAAATTCGCGATACATTAAGCAATAGAAGCATCTTTGTTCCTCCTTCAGTTGTAGCCCTTGGAGCTATGTCTTACGGACAATCTTCACAAGAACTTTGGTTTGCCCCAGCAGGGTTTACCAGAGGTGGTTTAACAGAAGGTCGTGGTGGTGTTCCAGTTATCAATGTATCACAAAAACTTTCATCAAAAGAAAGAGACACACTTTATGAAAACAACATTAATCCTATCGCACAATTCCCAGCAGAAGGTATCGTAATCTTTGGTCAAAAGACACTTCAAGTTACTCCATCTGCTCTTGACAGAATTAACGTTCGTAGAATGATGATCTTCGTTAAGCGTGAAATTTCAAAGATTGCATCAAGACTTCTCTTCGATCAAAATGTTCAAGTAACTTGGTCAAGATTTACAGGTCAAGTAAACCCATTCCTATCTACTGTTAAATCAAGATTAGGTCTTACTGACTACCGTGTAATACTTGACAGCACAACTACTACACCAGATCTTGTTGATAGAAACATAATGTATGCCAAAATATTCTTGAAGCCAGCTAGATCAATTGAATTTATTGCAATTGATTTTACAATTACCGATAGTGGCGCATCATTTGCTGATTAATAACTACTTAATATATAAAGGTTGGAGGACATAATAAATGGCATTCTGGAATGAAGCAGCTTTAGAGCCAAAGAGAAAGTTTAAATTCTTAATTAGATTCGGTGCAGCATCTGATAAATTACCAAGTTTTATCGCAAAGAAAGCTGATAAACCTTCTTTTGATGTGTCCGAAACAAAACATGATTTCTTTGGTCACGCTTTTAAATATCCTGGTAGAGTAACTTGGAAAGATGTAAACGTAACCATAATTGACCCTGCTGGTGGTGGTTTACCTGCTGCTGATGATGCTAACGCAAGCACCTTAAAAGCCGCAGCAGCAGACGTAACTGACGCTTTATACAATGTTCTTCTTTCTGCTGGTTATCAATCTCCAACAGCGGCTGGTGCTGCTATAACAGGTGGAACATCACTTTCAACCTTAAGAACTATGGCAAAAGGAACAGCAACTGCTCAATTTGCTCAAGTAGAGATAATTCAAATTGATGCAAATGGTAACGCTCTTGAAACATGGACGCTTAATAATGCTTGGATTAAATCAGTAAACTTTGGTTCACTTGAATATGGATCAGATGATATCAGCGATGTTTCATTAACCTTTGTATATGACTGGGCTGATGTAAAGATCACAAGCACAAGATTTGATTCATCACTTGAGCCATAATAGGAATATAAATGTTCTGGGCCAATAATTATGGTAAAGATATTATAGAACTCAAGAGAAGAAATTTATTTCTTGCTGAGTTTGTTGGTGCTACAAGTTTTAATTGGGTTGTAGGTGAAGATGAAATAAAGAACTTAAAGTTTGTTGTAAAGAAACTTAATTTACCTTCTTTAAATATTCCTTTTGAAAGACTACACGCAAATCAGTTTGTTCATTATTTTCATGTTGGAGAAGTAAATTGGGAACCTATAACAATTACTTTTGTTGATATGATCTCAGACGACGAAAATATACCAAACTGGCAAAATATATTTTTCTATTATTTAAATGATAATTTAATTAATTCTAATAATAGAACAAGCATGTTAGACTTAGCAACATTTTGTCAACACATTAAAATTACTAGTATAACAACATTGTTGGATAGCACAGATAACGAAGTTTTAAATACTGGTACTACATACGACATAGCATCAGATCCAAATGATCCAAACAAAACAATATTAACAAATAAACAAAAATTTGACAATAGAAATCAAATTAGGGATGAATTTTTTATTTTTAAACCAAAGATTACTAAAATAGATTTTGGTTCTTTGGATTATTCATCCGATGAAGCAAACGAAGTCACAATAACATTTTTACCAGAATGGTGTGATAGAAAAGAAGTTCCAACTTAAAACTTAACAACGAGTGATATATGAGAAACAACCTAGATAGACTAGGGTTAGATACTAAAAAACCCCAACAAGACGATATAGTAGGAGCTACAGGATTAACCTTCGTAACTCCAATTGAGATTGTAGATTTACCATCAAGAGGTGTATTCTATCCAGAAGGACACCCACTACATAACAAAGATACAATTGAAATTAGATATATGACAGCCAAAGATGAAGATACTTTATCAAACCAATCCCTTCTCAAAAAAGGTATGGCATTAGAAAAAGTATTACAAGATATTGTTGTAGATAAGACAATCAATATGGATACCCTATTAGTTGGTGATAAAAACGCAGTAATTGTTGCTGCTCGTAAATCTGCTTATGGCACAGATTATCAAACTAAAGTAACTTGTCCTTCATGTGGAAAAGTACAAGGATACGAATTTGATCTTCACAATTGTAATGTAAAAGAACCTATAAGTGATGAAGAATTAGAACAACTTGGAATTCATAAAACAGAAGATTGTACATTTATTTTCAATCTTCCAATACTTAAAGTCCCAGTTGAGTTAAAACTTCTAACAGGCAGAGATGAGAACTTTATTTCTCAACGAGTAAGAGAAGCACAATTAGCAAAAAAAGATGTAGAATCTTTATTGTTACTCCAACTTAGATTAATGATTAAATCAATTAATAATATGTCAGATCCAAAAGTAATTGCAGAAGTTGTAACAATGCTTCCAGCAAAAGATTCAAAAACAATAAGACAGGTGTATTCTCAAATTACACCAAATATGGATCTCTCACACGATTTTGAATGTAAATCCTGCTCCTTTGAAACAAGGTTGGAGGTTCCGTTCACATCGGACTTTTTTTGGCCTAAGTGATGAATACCAGAAACAAGTATATGAACAATTCTTCATCCTAAAGTATCATGGAGGATGGTCGTTTATCGAAGCGTATAGCCTTCCAGTAGGACTTAGAATGTGGTTTGTTGAAAGACTTGCTAAACAAATACAAGACGAAGCAGAGGCTATGGAGAAAGCTTCTAAAAAGAAATGAATAAAAGGGGTCTAAATGGCTCCTTTTGTTATGTTTGTACTATTTATTTTGTATAAGGAAAACCAATTATGAACCAACTTTTGTTAGAACAAGCCGTTATTGAATATAGAGTAAAACATGTATTTAATACACCTCACTTAAAACAAAAATATCTAACAGAATATAAAAAGCAAACTGGAGTAGGCGTAGTTGATGAAGGTAAATTTAGAGATTGGGTGAAAAACACATGGTCTTCTACAAAATATGCTGCTTCTAAACTTGGTTCACTTGAGCAAGGTGGGAAAATAATTGGTAGAGGAGCAGAGAAAAAAGCAGGGAAAGAAAGATATCATGGTGCTGCTACTACAATATCTCAAAATAAAATTACTGCTCCATTCTGGCAAGCTTTTCAAGAAAAGTATCAAGAATTTCCAAATATGAAAAGTCAAGAAGAGTTTTTTCAAGCTCTTGAACAATTTGGACAAATGTATGATTCTGTAGTTGCAGCAGTAGAAAAAAATGATTTAGACTCTGAAAAAGCTAATGAAGCAATTTATGCTATGAGATCCTTATTAAAGGTAACACTTGATAATAACTTAGCAGACATATATAAACATTTTAATGAGTCAATTGACTTATCACAAATTGAAATAATAAATGAACAAGAAGAACAAAAACAATTTACTAAAAAATCAAAAGCACAAGTTGAAGATGATACTGATTATGCTGGAGAAACTGCAACTGTCCAAGGATTAAAGAGTAACACACTCCCAGCAGTATTAGGTGCTTTAGGTGCTTTGGGCGTTGGTTTTGGTTGGTTGGTTAAACAACCTTGGTTTATTGCTATGTTAAAAAAACCAGATAGCATAGGAACTGTTACAAAGCTTATTAAAGCAAAGGGCGGCGTTACACAACAACTAGCTATATTAAACGGTAACCCAGCAGCAGATTACAGTAATATGAAAGTAGCAGATTTCTTCGCTCAAATGAAAAGTCATGGGCTTATTGATGCTGCTAATAAACCAACACAAAATTTATTAAATATAGCAAAAGAAGCTGGGAATAATAATTTTGGTAATTGGTGGAATACAAATTTATTAAATGCTAGTCAAAACGAAACACTATCACAAGCTATTCCACTTTCTGGTTCTGGTGCTGCTGGTGCTGGTGGCGATGTTTTAACTAGTAAAGTTCTTGGTTCATTACAAAGAGTAGTTAAAATGAAAGGTGCTGTTACTGCTGGTGCAACATTAGCTAAAATTGCTGGTCCCGCATTAATGAAAATGGGTATTCCTTTAATTGCTGGTGGATTAGCAATTAAAGCCCTTAGAATGAAAGGTTTAAAATCTTCTAGATCACAACTCCTTTCTACACTTTTAAATCAGATAAAAGATGTTAAATCTGAAGGTGGTGATGAAGGTGGAGGAGGTGGAGAAGGACAACCACCAAGAGGACCAGAAGGTACAGGCAAGAAAGGAGAAACTGTATATGTTTACAAACGTGGACCTGGACCACCTGGAAGCGGAAAGGAAGATAAAAACAGTTTAACTAGTATTCTTATGGGACTTGATTTACCAAATTGGGCAGTTAAAGACCTTACAGACAGAGTAAAGAAAGAACTTGAAGCAAATAACTTTGTTGTTAAGGAAAGCTTATTAAATGAAAAAAGATTAGAAATTGCAGGAAGCACAAAAAAAGATCGAAAGTTCTTTGATCAAAGAAAAGATGTTAGAGAGCTTGGAAAAGATGATGTTAAATCAAGTAGCTTTAAAGTTTATAATAATGAAGAAAGCTTTGGAGATATTAAAAATTTTATTCTAGCTAAAAATCGTCATGGAGTTGTCAGAGCTTTTAGTGATCGTGAAGAAGCAAGAACATGGACAAGAGATACAAACTCTAAAAGTCCAAAAGAGCCAGAGATTGATCCTCCAACTACGACTACCACCGAACCACCAAAACCACCAGAAAAACCAGAAAAACCAGAAATTGTAACTGGAAACCCACCAGACGAACCAAAACCTCCAACCGAAAAACCACCTACAAAACCTGGTGAACCCCCTATCAACGAAGACGAATTAGAAAAATTAAAACAAAAATTAGTTCAAATTTCTAAAGATAAAAATAAAGATTTTAAAACAAAAATTAATGAATGGGTAGAAGTTTATGCAAAAGCACTAAAATTATTAGGCAAAGATCAAACTACTTCTAAAAAACCAAATGAAATTTTAAACGATGCAGAGGACTTAGTTAAAGATTATGATTATACCGAAGAAGGAAACACTGGAAAAACTGGAGATTATTTACTAAATATAAGTAGACTTAATGACCCATTAAATGAAGACAATTATATAGACCCTAGAACTAGATCAAGAAATAGTTTAGCTGTCATTATAGCTGATGAACATAAAAGAAGAAAGAAACCAGAGGAAAGAGACGCAGTAGTTAAACCAGAAAACCCACAAGGACCACAAAAACCAAGTTCTACCAGTGCAAACAACAACAAGTTATTAAATGCAATTCAAGAGTTTGCGTCCGACACTACTGTAGAAGGCAAATTTAAAAAAATGGTAAAAACTGGTGGCGAGGAACGAGAACACGTATTTAAAAAACAAGCACCATTCACTAGAAAACAAATTTTAGATGATCCACAAAAGTTTTTAGATGCCCTATCTCCAGAAGAGAAAATGTTGCTTCTTAGATTACCAGATAATCCAAACGTAGAACCAAGCAAAGTTGACTTCTTTAGAATGACAACTGATGAAAGAAAAGAAATGTATAACAAAGTCAAAACAGGTCGTATTGACTTTGGAGGTAATGAACAAGCTGATAACACAAATCTTGAAAAGAAAATAAAAAATTTGTATAATTTAATACAAAGTCCTAATACTCCAGAAGATAAAAAGAAAAAAGCAAAAGAAGAATTACCAAAATTACAAAAAGCTCTTAAAGATGCAGAACAAAGAGGACAAGGAAGAGAATATAAACTTCCATCAAAAGCTAAGGAAACAAAGGCTGGAGAATTTCAAATTTCTGATCTTAGAGATATTTTAAGAACTGGTCATACAAGAGAAGATGAAAATGAAAAAGATCTTCAAGGTAAGAAAATTATTAGAAAACCAATACCAGATGAAAAGATAAGAGCAGCACAAAAAGCAATTACTTCTTACCTTTCTCCTTATCTAAAGAATGCTGGTGTTGCTTTAAGAGAAGCACAACTTAATAATGTTGTATTAGGTTTTATTAATGAAATCAACAGAAGATATGATAACATTCTATTTGAGAGCAGAATCAATCGTTGGAAAGTTTTAGCAAACATTAAATAATAAAGATAGATACTATTTACTTTGAGGTTTACATATGTCCAAAGAAATAGTATCTATCAATATTAACTTTGACGATCAAATTAATGAATCATTTTTGCGTATGTTTGGAACAGCCGTACAAATGATTCTTCGTCGTATGTTTGGACAAGATGTTTATATTCCACCTGTATCTATAACTGGTGATCATAACCAAGTTGAAACATTTACTAAAGCCCTAGCTGGTGAGAAAAAGTATTTTGATTCGTATGTTAAATATGGTCTTAATGATCCAAGAACATATAGAAATAAATATGAATTACAATCTGCTATTACTAATTTTGAAAGAGCTACTAATATCAAGTGGCCGTTTAAATAGGAGATAATTTTAAATGGCTAATGAAGAAACTATTACAGAATTAGAAGAAAGATTAAGATTAGCAGAAGAAGCCTTAAAAAAGCAAAAAGAAGGCACCGAAGAATATAGAAAACAAGAACTTTATATTAAAGGTATTAATGAAGAATTAAAGAAAACCTCAGACTATTATAATTCACACTTTGAAGCCGCTAAAAAACTTGCTGATGCTGGCAAAGATTTATTAGATGTTAAGCAAAAAGAATTACAATTATCTGTAAGTTTGGCTGAGAAGGCTGTAGAAAAAGCTATTAAAGATGGTGAGTCCGCTGATGAATTAGAAAAACTTGTTCTAAAGCTTAAAGAAGCTGAAGAAGCATATGAAAACTTAAACAGAGCAAGGTCTAGTGGTAAAGCCTTAGCAAATCTTTTAGGTTTCGATGAATCAAATAAAAATAGTTTAACATATCAGATCTTTGCAAATCCAAAACAAGTAATTAAAGGGTTTACAGATGAAGTAGAAGATGCTGGTGGTGCAGTTCAATCTGTTATGCTTTCAACAGTTATGAAAATACAAGAAATGACTGTTGGAGCCTTTTTTGCTTATGATCAAGCATCAGTTGGTATAGCTAAAATTGCTGGTTATAATCAAAATTTATTAAAAGTTCTTGAGAATACTTCTAGAGGTGCAACTGCTTATGGTATTTCCTTTGAACAAGCTGGTAGGGCAATTGAAGGTTTATATACAAACTTAAATACATTTTCAACTTTAAATCAAGGTGCTAAAGAACAATTAACTATTTCTGCTGCTAAACTTGATAGGTTAGGAATAGCTAGTCAAGAAAGTGCAAAACAAATTGGAACCCTAACACAGATTATGGGAATGTCCGAAGTTCAAGCTGGTAAAACAAGCGAAGAGTTAGCTGGATTTGCTTTAGCTATTGGTAAGCCACCTCAACAAGTAGCGCAAGATTTTGCTGCTGCTTCTAATCAATTAGCTGCTTATGGTAATAATATGGTAAATGTATTCAAAGATCTTGAAATACAATCAAAAGCTACTGGTGTTGCAGTTGGAGATTTAATAGCAATAGCAGAGAAATTCCAAACATTTGAAGGTGCCGCACAAGCCGCTGGTAAACTTAATGCTGCTCTTGGTGGTGGGTTTATTAATTCTATGGAACTTCTTGAAGCATCAGCAGAAAACCCAGCAAAAGCAATTGATTTGTTGAGAACAAGATTAGATGAAGCTGGTTTATCTTTTAACCAAATGTCTTTCTACGAACAGAAAATGATTGCTGATGCTGCTGGTTTTAAAACAATTGAGGAAGCAAGTCGTGTTCTTTCTATGACGAATGCAGAAGCAGAGAGAGCAGCAAAAGCAGATGCAGAAAGAGCAAATGAACAAAAATTATTAAATGAGGCTGTACAAAAATCTATACCTATTCAAGAAAAATTACAATTATTAATGGCTAATTTAGCAATAGTTATGGCCGAACCAATTGATAAATTATCTATGTTTATTAGTAAAATAACTTGGCTAATTGATAATGTTCCTTATCTTGGCACTGTGTTGGGAGTTATAATTGCATCTTTTGTTGCTCTAAAAATTATTGGTTCTATCGGATTTATGTTACAGTCTCTTGCTAGTGCATTTGGTATATTTAATGCTGCCGCTACTGTTACCGCTCCCGCTGCTACTGCTGCTGCGGGGGGTGTTGAAACTTTTGGTGCGGCAGGACTTAAAGCAGCACCAGGAATTACTGCTTTTGGTGGTTCCTTGTTTACTGTTCTTGGACCAATTGCTTTAGTTGCCGCAGCTATGGCACTTATGTATGCTGGTATAGGATATTTGGTCAAGAGCTTTGTAGAATTATTTAAGGTATTAGCAAACACAGATAGTATTGCTGACTCTCTTTTTACGCTATCTTTAGCTATGGGTGCAGTTGGTTTGATCTTTACTAATCCATTTGTTATGGGTGGTTTACTAGTATTTAGTGCAGCTTTAGCAGGTATAGTTTTTACTCTAAACAAATTAGATAAAGATAAATCATTTAACTTCGCAACAATAACAAAAAGTATAGCAGAACTAAACGTTAAAACAACTACTGGTCCAAATAACGCTATGAAGCAAACTGGTGAATTAATAACTGCTATAAACAGTTTTAGTTTAAGTAAGGACAATACTGCTGGATTAGAGAAAATATTAAAAGCTGCTATACCTCAACAACAACAAGCTGGTTCAACATATTCTCCAACCATAATAGTTAAGATAGGCGATAAACAAATAAGAAATCTTGTGGTCGAAGTAGTTGAACCTATGATGGGTGCTACACCAACAATACTATAGTAGGAGTATGAATGGCTCAAAGTAAAAATACAACAGGTCAAATAAGAGAAGTATACCCAGATTTAAAATATCTTAAGGGTATTGATGATTACTTATTGTTTAATATTAAAAGTATTACCTATGGTGTATATTTTAAGTTTCTTCCTTATGATGTTAAAATAACAGAAAGTTTAACACCAGAATGGAATAAAGAAACTGTTATTGGTAGAATGGACCCTATTTCTACATTCAAAAGAATGGGAAGAACAATGAACGCTACCTTTAAAGTAAAAGCTAGATATGGTAATAAAATAGGTGGTGGAGACGCTGCTCTTTTACCTGTTGATGAATTATTACATGCGATGGACCATTTAAAAAGAGTATTATATCCAAGATACGATAAAAATCAAGTTATGACTTCTCCTCCTCTTTTCCGTATTAAATATGGAAACTTAATACATGCTGGAGAGGATACAATGGGCGGTGAAAGTAATGGTGTTCTTTGCACAATAGATAGTTATTCTGCTAATCCTATTTTTTCTCCAAATTCTGTAATGACAAAAACTCAACAAGGAAACACTAACTATGGTGGGATAGGTGGTAAAACTGTTGGGTTCTATCCAAATGGTTTTGATATAAACATTGGCTTTACAGTATTCAATGAAAATCTAGCGGATCAAACTGATGATGGAACAGGAATATTAGTTAAAAAATATTTCTATGATTATGTTGAGTCAATACACAACACAGAAATATCAACTTCTAATGTTTTTTTTGATGTTGATAGTTTTGAA
>Ga0181344_1000592_pt1 | contig 14268 bp, 14 predicted proteins | sample Su13VDMLBDD_FD_130098 | JGI IMG/M metagenome (GOLD analysis project Ga0181344, IMG submission 130098) | Freshwater viral communities from Lake Michigan, USA - Su13.VD.MLB.D.D | ecosystem: Environmental > Aquatic > Freshwater > Lake | place: USA: Michigan | collected 2013-07-15
GTCTTACAAAAGGTGTAGAAAAATATTGGAATAACTAATGACAAACGCACAACTCCAAATAAAAATCAAAGAGAGGTTAAATAAATTAGCCTCTCTTGATTATGATAATTTTGAATGCTGGCAGATAGTTGAAGCATTTAACAAGGCTCAATTGGAATGGGTGCGAAGACAAATTGGTGGCTACAATCAAAAGCAAACAGGTGATGGTTCTACTAAGATTAACTATGATGATACTCAGAAGTTAATTACTACAACACCATTAAATGGAGTTAATTACAATGATAGTTGGGTATCTGTTACATATCCTGCAGACTACATGAATTACACTTCATTGTATGCAATGGCTAAAAGTGATTGCTGTCCTGATAGAAACATTATTGTGTACATGGTAGATAAGGCTGACTTATACGTAATCTTAAGAGATGAAAATAAGAAGCCAAGTTTTGAGTGGGGTGAGACTGTAGCTATTATGTCAGGTGATCAATTTACTATTTATACAAATGGTGAATTTGAAGTTACATCTGTAGATCTTACTTATTATAGAAAACCTATACCAGTGGAATTTAAAAATTGCATTGATGTAAGTACAGGACTTCCTGCTAATAAGGATATACCTTGTGAATTTAAGGATGACATTGCTGAAATTTTAGTAGATAATGCTGTGGCTATTTTAGCTGCTGATATAGAATCATTTAATCAATATACCAGAGCTAGTACCTCTGTTCAATCTAACACATAATGGCAGAACCAACATCAATTTTCAAAAGAACAATACCAAGACCAAGTGGTAGTGAATCAACTAAGTCCTCTGATTCTAACCCTATTGTTAAACTTGTATTTGAGTTACTTAATGGAGTAACTAAAGTTCATATTAATCATCTTAGAGTGAATGGCCCAGGATCATATGCAGCTCATACAGCAATGGGTGGATTCTATGATTCAGTAGGTGGATTAGCAGATGATATTGCAGAACAATATCAAGGTGTCACTGAAAAGATAATCACTTATCCTACAAGTGTAGAACTACCTACAATGTCTACAGCAGAAGATTGTTTATCTTACATGAGAACATTATATGACATGGTAAATGCAGCCCAGGATTATTGCATGTACTCAGAGATTAACAATACTTTAGATGAGGTTAAATCATTGATCAACAGTACTAAATACAAACTATTATTCTTAAAGTAGGATAATAATTTGGATATTTACAGATAATTGCTTATATTCTATTATATCTTATTATAAACCCTTTAAAACTTAAACACTATGTATTTTAATCACGCGTATCAGAAAACGCTTATCAGTACTGATGACACTATCTACAGTACTGCAGACACTCCAGTAGCTACATTTAATGCAGCTAATCCTGGTGTAGTAGCTATTGTAAGTGGTTTAACAACTGCTTGGAAAAATGCCAATTTAACAATTGATCCAGGTGTTGCTGCTCCAACTCCAGTTCAAATGCCAATGGTTTATTTGGCTCAAGGTTCTATCAACACAGTTGATAAATTAGGTCCATTTGCAGGTGGATACAAAGAGTCTGTAAAGACTAAAGGAATCAATCCTAAGTATGTAAACAGCTTCTTTGTAAACGTACCTACATGTGCAACTGCTGAAGTAAGAGATGTATGTTTGTGCCCTGATGCATTTGCTCAATGTGGTACTTCTTACTACTTACGTATTGATGTTAAAGGTTCTCCAGCATTACGTTTCTTAACTCACAATGCTTACAGAACTTATGCATCTGACAACATTTGCTGCCCTGCTGATCCTACAGCTTCTACAGCAGTAGATGCTATGCAAATCATTGCTAATTGGGCATGGCAGATCTTAAGAGATCCAATTATGAATAACTTCATTGCTCCAGGAGTTACTTGGGATAGTGGTGCTCAATCAATGGCATTTGGAGTTCTTCAAACTTGGTGGGCTAATAATCCATTAGGAACACCTGCTGATTTATATGACTATATTCAAACAACAGGTGGATATGATCCTGAAAATGTTGATGATGCTGCTGGAGTATGTTTAAAATTAACAGGATCTTATGTAGATACTCAATTTGGTACTTGTTCATTCCATCCACAAGATTTCTATGAATTAGCACCAGTTAAAATCTACACATCTATCACTGACCAACAAGGAGATCCTTGTGTTGATCAAATTTTCTGTACTACAGAAGAACCTACTACACTTGCTAAACAAGGTAATGGTTACGGACACAAGTTACTTCGTGATGCTATCTTATTCAGAAGATATATGCAAGAGCAATATGTATATGATCCAAGATTACGTGAAGTAATGGATCAAGATAATGTATATACTTACATTGTTGGTACTAGCTTCTACACAACTTATGGAATCTTACATAGTGTACCTCGCTTCAATAATCCTACTGGAGTATTTGATAATGATCAATACTTAGTAACTATTGTAATGCCACCTAGTGTTTGTGATGATGATTCTCGTAGCACTGAATTTGAAACTTGGATGAATACTTATTTATCTAATGCAGGTAATGGAGTTCAATTACAAGTAGTAAAATAATCATAGTTATAATCCTAAGAAGGGGGAGTGGGAGTTTTTACTCTCCTTCCCCTTTCTTATTTTAAAAAAATTCACTATCTTATATTAATAGGAACATACTATGGCAAAACATCAATTATCACTTAACATTGTTGATGGGTGTAATCCCACAAACTTTACAATTATAGACACTAGCAATTATGCTAATGCTCCTATTACTTGTCCTACATTATCTATTACATTTCCAGGTAGCACTGGAACTTTGTATTTTAGTCAAGGTACAATTCCTAATCCAGCAGCAGATCCAAATGATCCATATTATCCATTGGTAACAAACCCACCTGTGTATACAGGAAATCCAAAGTTTGTATATACTATTGATAATATATTTTTACATGTACAAAGTGCAGGAGAAACATTATCTAGTTTAGCAGATGGCATTTGGACTATTAAATATTGTGTATCACCTTGTGATAAAATTAATGTAGAATATTATTATCTTCGTACAACAGCTGCTCTTAACAGATATGCTTCATTATTGTGCAAATTAAGACTTTCAGATTGTCTTCCTTCAGCAGAAACTTTAAGAATGATTGATGAATTGCATGTAATCAAAATGTATTTAGATGCAGCTAAAGCTAAAGTAGAAACATGTCATGCTCCTAAAGAAGGTCAAGCAATGTATGATTATGCAATCAAATTGATGAATAGATGGGAGAGTACATGTTGCTCAAATTGTTAACTAATTAAAACCAACATAACAAATGGCAATTTCATGTCCTAACTGTGGTATCCCATGCACTGGTTGTGCAGGAGCCAAAATTACAACAGCTTCTAATGGAGTTAAATGTTGCACAAAATGTGTAGCTAGATTAGAACAACAAATTCAAGCTAATAAACAAGCACAAGAAAATCAACAGCCTAAACAATGAGTTGTACAATCACACCAAACACAGACCCATCTACTAAAATAGATATCATGATTTCAAATGAAGCCATGAATAGATATAGAGCAGATGAGTTTGGTATGTCAGGATGTAGGGTAGGATATGATTATTCCTACCTTGCAGACCTAAAGTTTCTACTACAAATGGCTACATGTAGTAGTGTTGCATGCGAATGTTATTGCAATTGTAGCTTAACACAACTTCAAGAAAAAATAAATACTTTATAATATGCAACCAATATCAGGAAAACCAGTAGGTTCAACTGTAGCAAGCAAGTGTGTAGAAACAAGATCAACATGTGTTGTCTGGGATGGTCCAGATATTAACTGTTTAGGTGTTAATTTATGCAAAGGCCAGTCTATAGATATAATAATCTATAACACTGCTAAAAAACTCTGCGAAGTTTTAGAAGCACTAAAAATAGATATGGTAGATTTATCATGTCTAATTGAAGGTGATACAACAGGTGCACCTACAAACATGCAGGAGTTATTTACTTTAGTTGTAAGTAAACTTTGCACTTTACAAGAAGAAGTAGCAGCATTAGAAGGTGAAGGAACTACAAACATATTAGTTCCTCTTCCTCCATGTTTACAATATACAATTCCTGATCCTAATAACCCAGGTAATTTTATTACAATAAGTTCTCTTAGTCTAATAGATCCTGTTACATCAACATCTCCTATAGTAAGTTATTTATGTACTAAAATTTGTCAGCTATTTTCTGAATTAGCTGCTTTAGATTTTAGAGTGGGTCAATTAGAATTAACTGTACAAACATTAATGGATACAGTTTCTTCTGGTGTTCCATCAGCAGATGTACCTGCATGTATTGGTTCTTCTCCAATGGTATTAGTTGATCCACAAGATCCATCCTCAGGAGCTGTTCCAGTAATGGCAGAATTAATATGTGATTTAATTGATTCATTAGGAACTCCAGCTGAAATATTATCTGCTAATGGAGATTGTACAGGAAACTGGCCAACTATAGCAACTGCTACACCACTTGGTAACTATGCTCCTCTTTCTCCTGTTACAATGGAAGATTTAGGATTTGTTGCTAATCCATCTCAGTTATGGGAAAAGATAAATAACCTTTGGGTTACAGTGTGTGACATTAGAAACTTTTGCACTACAGTAAAAGCAACATGTTGTCCAACAATGTGTGAAGATGTTACATTCCTTATAGGTGCAGTACCAACTACAACTGGTAGAGGTACATTAACATTCTATTTAAATGGATCACAATTTGATCCTATTTCAAATCAGTCTAAGCCTGCTGACTTTAGTTTTGCTGGAACATATGGAGTATGTGGAGCAGCACCATGTTGGAATATTGCTCAACCATTTAGTGTAATTGTAACAGATACAGATACACCATCACATAGTTATACTTGGAATTTTACAGGTACTGATCTAACTAACTTATATAATGGTGGTACACTTCCATTAGATGTAGCAGCGCAAGGTTTAACAACAACTACTAGTTATATTGTTGATTTTGTAGGAAACATTATTGCACCTGATTTCTCTGTATGTACATTAGATCAAAGTAAAACACTAACTGCAACTTGTATTAGTAATCCTGTATCATCTCCAGTTATTTCTGATTATAGTTATAATGGATTAACTGTTAGCTTTACTACTCCTGTACCAAGTAGTGCTACATTAACAGGATACACATTTAATGTTATTGATGTAAATACACCTGCTAATAACTTTAGTATTACAAATATTCCAGCAGGATTCTCTACATATTACTTATATCCAGATTCAGAATCTATTCCAGGAAATCCATGCTCATCAGGTTGTGCTGAGTTTATGGTAACAAATGGTATACAAGAGGATACAACATATCAAGTAACAGTTGTTGCTGTTTACAATTGTGGAAATAGTGTTCCTGTTGGTACAACTGCTGTCACTACATATGTAGGAGTAACACTTACAATTAATCCTTATCCAATTGGATTTGATTGTGTAAATCCTGTAACATCAGGTCAAATATATTTAACACCAGATCCTCTTACAGCACCTGGTGATGTTGGACCTAACTTTAGTATTCCTATTGTAATGAATGCAGGAAGCAGTACAGAAGTTACTGTATATGGAAGACCAGGTGTTAACTTTGGTTACACTCTTTCTACAGGTATTATTAAATCTGCAAATTGGACTTCATCTAATACAAATGGTTCTAATTGTGATTCTGTTCCTGGTGTAAGATGTTGGGGTCCTCCGTCATTGAGATATTTCTATCCTGGTGGATACTCACCTGCTAATCCTTGTGCTAATGGAGTAACTGGATTCTGTGGATACACTGAACAACCAATGATTGCTTATGCAGGTGCAGGATGTTATGATTATTTATATTATGATATAACACCTGATCTTGCATTAATTAATACATTCCCTGGTCCAACATTCTCAGTTAACAACATGTGGGATGGAGCACCTGGAATTACTCAATCTGCTCCAGGTATATATCCATACACTTATCCTGTATCTCCTGATACAACACAATTTACAATACCAGGATCTAATAGTAATATTACTATTAATCAAAATGTACATGTGATTAATGGAGGTGCTAGACCTAAGGTATCTATTAAAATTACAGATCCTGATGATTTATTTAATGATCAATTGTCAATGTGGGTTCCAAGTAATGCTGCAAATACAAGAATTCTTTATTCACCAAATGTTAGAGCATTACCTGGATTGTATAATTCAACAAATATTTATACTACAGATAATACTACATACACTGATGCAGATGTAGTTGGTATTCCTGTATTTATGAGAATTGAAATTATCAGATTTGATACAGTAAGTTCAACTTGGCCTTCACCTACTATTCCTACAACTAGTTCAACTTCTTGTAGCAATGATGTAATATTTGTTACACCTGATTGGAGAGGATTAAGTGGAATATTTAGTAGCACAGGATTCCAATTACCTGCTTCATTTAACATTTCTAATAAGGATAGACTTAGAATTTCATTTAGTGCAGGTGCAGCTAATAATAGTGCAAATTCACTTTACCTACCAAATTCTGCAGCACCAAGTGCAGGCACAGATATGTTTTCTCAAGTAACATTTACACAAGATCCATTTGGCAATGCTACAGCAGGAAACCCTGGACCATATTCATTCTATAGAACTTATAATAATCCAAATGGTAATAACTTGACTGCGCAGATAGCAGATGGAGATGGAACAAAAACAAATAATACTTACTGTTCACTTCCATTAACTTGCCAAGAAGTAGAATTTATTGTCACTGATGATTTATTAATAGATTGGGAAATATCATTATAATAATTTAAAACTAAAATAAAATGAGTTGTAATAACTGTAATAACTGTGCTCAATGCAACCCTGTGTATAATATACCAGTAGCACCACCACCCACATGCCCTACAACAGCATGTGAAGAATATATTTCTAGTGATTGTGTAAACAATGAGGTAACAGCTGCCTGTTCTTCATTATACACTGATCCAAGAACAGGAGATCAAGTTGCTGTTGGTTATAATATCAATAGTGGAAGTACAATGACTCAAGTAATTGCAGCATTAACAAGTCCTCAAAACTGTTTATTTAGTGAAAACTATTTAGGAGCTGCTTTACAATACATTGGAAATAGTACAGTATTAACAAGTATTCTTTGTGGAGTAATTCAAGATTGTATTGATGGTTGTCCTTTGAATCCAGTTACTACATTATCATTTGAACCTGTTGTAGTTACAGATGATGGTACATCACAAGATGCATATTGGACAACAAACTTCTTTGCTAATTTAGGTTCAAACAATTTACCTGATTATTCATATACTATTACAATTACAGATACTAGTACTAATCCTGCTAATGTTTGGGAAAAAAGGTTGGATCCTGCGCAGTTACTAGCAATAATGGAAACAACAGGTCCTAATTATGGATTAGTTCATTTTAACTTTAGTCTTTCAGGTTATGGATTAAATCTTATAGAAGGTAGTGGATCAAGTCCAGCTAATTTTTTACCATCAGGTCATACTTATGAAACTGTAATTACAGCTGAATATTTAGGAATAGAGTGCCCTAGTGATAGCTTTACATTAGTTGTTCCTGAGTCTCCATTATGTGGTGATTGCACATTTGACTTAGCATTTGTGCCATGTGAAATAATACCTGAAGGTAATATTTGTTTAGACATTACTGCTGAACAAGCTGGTTTACCATCATCTCCATATGCATATCAAATTGTTGTAACAAATGACACAACATCTCTTGTTGTTTCAGATGCATTCTATTTAACAGATGGTGATAATCCATTTAACTTTGTACTTACAGATCTTACAGGAACAGACTATACAGTTGAGGTAACTCCAGTTTGTTCATTTGAACCAATCTATTGTTCAGGTGAACCTACAACTTACAATGTAACAGTTGATCCTCCTTCAACATGTGCAGCTCCTGATATCACTAATGTAACAGTTACTCCATAATATGGCAAATATTAATCATACTATAAAGTATAAAGTATCTAATCCATATGCAACTGCAATCAGATTGGTAGGTAAGCCCAACAAACCTTGGGCTGCCTACCCAACTGGTTATACAATTATGAGTGGTCCTCCTAATTTACCACCTAGTAGTAATAAAGCTCCAGTTATCTTTGGATTTGAATATACTTGGATATATGCTGTTCCAGAACAATATGCCCATGATGTTCAAAACATTATAGCTGAAACAACATGTGTTGTATCAGGTAATCCTGAGACACAACTAGGTGATGTTTACTATGCTTATAAACCTGTGTGCAATGCTGTAACTTGGAGTCTTGGTACTGAGCCTATTAGTGGTGATCCTGCTTTAATATTTACTTGGACATCATTATGTAATACTTGTGTTAATGTAAAAGAGTATATTATTACTTATGTAGAATCAGGTAGTGGCAATCCTCCTTTTTCTGTTACTATTCCTATGGCAACAGTATTGGCAGGTCCAAGCTTTCCTAGTTATACAGCATATATTACAGATAGTGTAGATCCACTATTAACATATGATGTTACATTTCAAGCAGTACTAACTTATGAATATGATGTAGATACAACTGTTGATCCTACTGGTCATATCACTGTAGAACAATATGTAAATGGTTGCCTAACACCTTAATTAAATGGCTTGGTCAGTAACAAATGAAGATGTTAGGACAGTAAGATATACTAGTGGAGAAACTAGTGAAGTCTTATATAAAGACAGTACTAAGATAACTTCTTTTTATGAAGATGTTGTATGTGTTGAATTTAGTTCTGATTATAATCAAAATAGAGACTGGGCAAATAGAGAATTTAGAATATATTCATATTGTGGACCATGGTTTGAATGTACAAATCCAGTAGCAACAAGCAGGCAGGATTTAATAGAGAAACTAAATGCATTATTAGCTACAAATTCTACTATTACAATAGCTAAAAATGGAACTGTAGTTGGTGCAGAGCCAACTGTTAATTTTATAGAAGGATCTAATGTTACACTTACTGTTGTTGATAATCCTCTTACAGATTCTATTGATGTCACTATTGATGCTTCAGGTGGAGGTGGTGGAGTTACAGCAGTAACAGCAACAGGTCTATTAACTTCTAGTGGTTATACTACCCCTGATATATCTTCTCAGGTTAATAAAGCTAAACTTGTAGGAAGAAACTCTGTAACAGCAGGAATAATGGAAGAAATTACTGTAGGAGCAAACTTGAGTTTATCTGGCACTACATTAAGTGCAACAACACAAGTTGTAGGATATGAAATGAATTTTTTATTAATGGGAGGATAACATGGCAACAACTTATAAAGTATTAGGACAATCAGCTCCTTCAGCAACTACTGAAACAGATTTATATACTGTTCCTGCTCTTACATCAGCAATAGCAAGTTCTATTATTGTATGTAATAGAGGAACAACACAAGCTACCTTTAGAGTAAGTATTGCTGTAGGTGGTGGTGCGACAGCAAATAAAGATTATATCTATTATGATTTATTGATAGCAGGGAATGATACATTTATTGCTACAATAGGTGTAACTTTAGCAACTACTGATAAAGTAAAAGTATATGCTTCATCAGCTAATTTCTCATTCTCACTTTATGGTTCGGAGGTAGTATAATGTCACAAGGATTCGCAGGATATAATATAATGGATAGTGAGATTTCATTTAAGAACTCTCCTAACATAGATGCATTTGGTAGACTTAGAGTCAGCAATCCTTTTACATTGTTTGATTCAAGCCATAGGTTTGCAGATAATCAACTATGGTCTAGTGCTACTGCTACAGGTGGTGCAGTTACATTTAATGCTAATCAAGGATTAGTAGATTTAGCTGTTACAGCAGCTTCAGGTTCTGAAGTGGTTAGAGAAACTACAAAAGTGTTTTCATATCAACCAGGTAAGAGTCTTCTTGTCTTATCTACATTTGTAATGAGTCCTGCTAAGACAAATCTTAGACAAAGAGTAGGATACTATGGTGCATCTAATGGGTACTATTTAGAACTTAATAATAGCACTGTAAGTTTTGTTGAGAGAAGTTCTGTTAGTGGTGTATTAGTGAATACAGCAGTAGCTCAAGCAAGTTGGAATGTAGATAAGTTAGATGGAACAGGTGCAAGTGGAATAACTCTTGACTTAACAAAGGCTCAGATTCTATTCATGGACCTTGAGTGGTTAGGAGTAGGAACAGTTAGAATTGGATTTGTTATAAATGGGAACTTTTATGTTTGCCATAAGTTCCATCATGCTAACATAATTGCAACTACATATATTACTACAGCTTCATTACCTCTTAGATATGAAATAACAAACACAGGTGCTACAATTGGAGTAAGTACATTAAAACAAATATGTTCTACTGTATTATCTGAAGGTGGTTATCAACTTAATGGATTGCAACAAGCAGTCGGTATACCTGTAACAACTCCAAGAACATTAGCAGTTGCAGGAACATTTTATCCTATAGTAAGTATACGACTTAAAACATCTCCTAATCGATTAGATGCTATTATAATATGTACTGCAATTTCTGTGATAGCAACTACCTCAGGAGATTATAATTGGCAGGTAATAGCAAGTGGGACTACAACAGCAGGTACTTGGGTTGATGCTCCTGGTGGTTCTTCTGCTCAATATAACATAACAGGAACTTCTTTTACAGGAGGTCGAATACTTGCAAGTGGATTTTTTAGTGTGTCAAATCAAGGATCAACTCAAGTTGATATTCTTAAAGAGGCACTCTTTAAAACACAGCTTGAAAGAAATGGATTAACAGGAACTCCATTTGAACTTACTATTGTAGTAGCTTCAAGTGCAGGAGGAGGAGGAGGAGCTGTTCTTGCATCAATGGATTGGGAGGAAATAAGTAGATAATATGGCACAAGGATTTACAAAAGGAGTTCCTATTGATATAGATGCTACACTAAGTGCTAACAGCAATCTTCTTGTACCATCTCAGTATGCAGTAAGAACTTATGTGACAAGTCAAATAGCTGCTATACCTAATTCAGGTAGTGTCAGTACAGGAGTATTGACATCAACTGATTGGAACGCATTCAATGGTAAGGCTACTTCTCCTTGGGCATATAGATTAAGCGGAAGGTGGTACACTCCTTCAACTAATGCATTAGCTATTGGTTCATTAACTAATGTTCCAAATGCTATTAGATATAGTCCTATTATAATTGAAAGAGATATAACTATAACACAATTAGGTATTTCAGTTGTAACAATAGCAGGTACAGGTAATACTGCAAGAGTAGGCATTTACACAAACAATCCTGCTAATAATCAACCATTAACTAGATTAGTGGATAGTAATACAATTACTTTAGATGGTGCAACAGGACAAAGGATTGTTTCAGGTTTATCAGTAACATTAACAAAAGGCTTGTATTGGTTTGCTTATTTTAGTAATGCAAGCACAGGCACTATTGCATCAATAGCTAACTTAAATCTACCTGATGTTCTTGGTACTACAGGAACATTAAACAATGGGCTTTTTACTGGTTATACTCAATCATTAACCTATACAAATCTACCTGCAACAGCAGCATCAGGGTTAGGTACTATATCAAGTGGTGCATCATCTTACTGTATTTATTATTATTACTAATATGGGACAAGACATAGTTTATAAGTGGGTAGAAAATGGAGAAAATGAAATTATCTCTATTACAGATACTCCAGACATCAATATAGAAACATCAGGCTTTGCTAACCTTGCATTAGGTAAAGTCACAGTAAATAGTTATCATGCAGGTAAGGCTGTATTGATAACAAGAAATCAAGATAATACTACCTTAATTGGTAACTTATATGTATATTCTCCTAACACCATTCCTAATGTGAGTTTTGAGATACGCAGTACTAACATAAATGATAATGGAACAGTGTTCTGGCAAATAGTTGAATAAATAAATAAAAGATAAAATGGATATTACAATAACATGGGCTAATGGTGGTGGTTATCAACCAACAGATGGTTGGAATGTTTTGTATAGAGAACATACTCTTACTAACATGAACAACTGGATTCTTGCTACAGATCCTGACCTACCACCAAATGTCAATCAATATACTATAACAGGATTAACTCCAAATATCTTATACGATATTGCAGTAGTTAAATCTTGTGAATCAGTGTTTGATCAAATGAGTCAAAAAGTTTGGTCATATATGTCTTGCCCTATAGTATCTACTTGGCAAGGACCTGTTGTAAATGATAGACCTACTTTATTTTATAGTGTATACTATGAAGAAGGAACTGATATTGGAGCAGTAGATGTTAGATTATATCAATCAACTCCAGATGTATTTAGTGTAGTTGGTGCAATTGGAAATGGAATTAATATACTATTTACAACAGGTAGTGTACATAATTTAGTTGTTGGTTCTGAAGTTGTAGTTAGTGGAATAAATCCTCCTGGATATAATGGTACATATACAATTATATCTAAAACAGCCACTACTTTTGTAGTTGCAGGTACATACATAGGAGTATTTGTAAATGATGGCCAAGTTAGTTTTTTACCTGGAATGTTAGGTGATTCTGGTATACCTATAGTAAATAGTGTAATTGGTAAAACTAATTATCTAACACTAAATGCTTTTGCTGCTCCTTTTAATCAGATATCAGTATTAAATTGTTCAACTGATGGTTTGTCAATTCTTACACCTAATAATTTAAATTCAGTTGCTGGATATTTTGGAACAGAGCGTTCTTTTTCTTCTCCACCTTATTGCAATGGTGGTGCAGCACTAACATATAGTCCTATACTATTAGAATACAACACCACTTTAAATCCTAGAGAATATAAATTAGGAACAGTTGGTAAGTTTGATTTACTTAATAATATAAATGTAGATCCTAATGATTTAGCTTTAGGTGTAGTAGTTTTAGGAGAAAAGTGTCCATCAGATTCTATTGTTGGAGTTACTACATCATTTACTTTTGATGATGATGCTACACTTACATATAGAAACTTAAATACTCCTAACTATCTTAATATTAGTTTTGCTAACTGCTATGATTCTGGAGATTTAACATTAGCTTTAACAGCAGGAGATGGTACAGGTAGAACTAATATTAATGATTACAACTTTCAATATAATTTATATAGTACAGCATTTGCAGGACCTTATCCATACATAAATGACACAGGTGTTCTTGTTTCTGGTCATAATATATTAGTTGGTGTATTTGCTGAAATACAAGGCATAGGTTCTGGGTTTAATACATACTTTAGTAATAGTCTTGATATAACAATTGAATTTATAAGTTCTCCTAATATACCTATTCTTTCTTTAACAGGTGAAGATTATTCTGGATTTACAACAATTGCATTTTTAAATGATATTGTAAGTAAGATCAATGCAATTGGAACTTATAATGCTTTTGTTTATCCATACTTAGGTAACTACTATTTAAGAATTTATCATAGTGATAATACAGTTACAGGTATATCATTAATTTTAGGAAATGCTGCAAACGCACCTATAATAATAAATCCAGCTATTCCACAAGTTGATTTTACATCTACTTATCAAGCTATTTTTTGGCCTGCTGTTTATAATGGATTTATTTATGGTCCTAGGTTAGGTGATTCATCTCAATGCAATATACAAGTTTCTGAAATAGCAACAGCTACAACAGGTCAGTATAATCATACAATAGATTTTACAGTATCTAGACTTGCAGTTGTTCCAAGCGTACCAGGTACTGTTTATCCAATATACAATATAGAAGATGGAAAAGATATTGCTGTAGTAAATGTGGCTGTTGATCCTCTTACAGATGATTACTATTTAATTAGTGATACAGCTATTTATCTATATGATGCTACTGATGCTTTAATTTCAAGTGAAACATTTGCAACATTAGGAGTAATAGGAAATATTAAATATGTATGTTATGATTATAATTTAAACATTGTGTACTTATTTGATGATACAAATACTGTTTATAGTGTTCAATATGCAATGAGTATTTGGACTTATTTAACATCTGATTCATATGGGGGATATACAGAAATAGGTGGTATAATTTATAACCCAATTGATCAACTTGTTTATATGTCAATTGGTGGTGGTAAAATTGCAAAAATTTTTAGTGGGACAGGTTTACTTGCTACATATCAAATGCTTGAACCTAATTTATCAAATGCAACAGGATCATTTCATTTAACAGTTTATCCAACAACTGGTACAGTCTATGCAACAAAAAGAGACACTACTACAGGAGCTACAAAAAATATTTATACTCTTACTGGA
>Ga0181344_1000594_pt1 | contig 14229 bp, 14 predicted proteins | sample Su13VDMLBDD_FD_130098 | JGI IMG/M metagenome (GOLD analysis project Ga0181344, IMG submission 130098) | Freshwater viral communities from Lake Michigan, USA - Su13.VD.MLB.D.D | ecosystem: Environmental > Aquatic > Freshwater > Lake | place: USA: Michigan | collected 2013-07-15
CACGCGGTGTCAAGCTTGATCACCTACGTCCTGATTTCATTATACTTGATGACATTGACGAGCTTGATGATAGCGTTAATCGCGTTGAAAAGAAGATAGCGACTATCACTCAGACAATTCTCCCAGCTAAAAGCACCGACTGTGCAATCGTATTTGTGCAGAACAAGATTCACGCAAACTCAGTTATGGCACAGACTTTGAGCGGTGAATTGGATATGCTTCAGAATCGTATTCAGTCACCAATTGTCCCGGCTGTTCAAGATCTTACATACGAACCAGTCGAAAAAGAGAATGGACGTGTTGGTTACAAGATTACGGGAGGTACGCCAAACTGGGTACATAAAAACATAGAGGTCTGCCAACGTGAGATTGATGACTACGGAATCATCTCATTCCTTCGAGAATGCCAGCATGAAGTTGGAGTTGGTGGAATGTTCTTCCCTGAATTCAGGGAGTTCGACATAACTGGCAAGCCTTGGCACGTTGTCGAATCAGTTGACGTTAAGCCCTGGTGGAGACTGTGGGCTAGTCATGACTTTGGTACGAATGCTCCTGCCTGTACGTTACTGTATGCGTCCGATGAAAACGAAGACGTGTACGTAATCGGTGAGATCTATAAGCCAGGTATGGTTTCGTCCGTCCAAGCACAAGAAGTCATAGATATGCTTCGTACGCGCGGGTACGCCGAACCAGTTAAACGCAATCAACCTGAAGGTGCATGGATGACTAAGTTGGAGGCAATTGCCTTCGACTGGGCTAATACATTCCCTCCAGAGAAGATTGATCAACGCATTGGTGAGTATCCAGTTGAGATTTGGTGGAGACGTGGCTTACCTGCTGTTAGAGCAGTAAAAGACCGTAAGGCTGGTTGGCGTAGGTTGAAAGAATGGTTAGCTGCGAATAGGGTAAAAGACGGTACGACTGTCCCACGTTTCAGGATTCTACGTAACGCTTGCCCTAACCTCATACGTGAAATGAAAGCAGCTATGTCAGACCCAAAAGACGTTGAAGATCTCGATAGCGGAACTAAGAGTGACCACGCACTAGACTCCTGTCGTTATGGCGTCATGTGGAGGGAGTATCCAGTCACCTGTCCAGAGACTGCAAAGCTTCAAGCGTGGAAGCCGATGTGGCTTCAAGACAACGGAGAGGACAAATACGTATGAGCCTCAGTGATATTATTCAGTGTCTATTGCTACTTATTGCCATCATAATTTTGGCGGCTAATTGGCTTGAATTACGATGGATTAGATTTGATAGGGAACAACGTATATCATTGCACGGTGAAAAGGATAGGTTTATTTGATGCGTATTCCGTTGCCTAAATTTGGGAGAAAGCGCGCAGCTCCAGGGATGTTTAGCCGTTCCACCGCTGTGCCAATGGCTCCTCCTGGGTTAGAGCAGTTGCAAAACGGTATGGCAGAAATGCAAGCCAGTGCAATGTCGTTCAAGATGCCAGACAACTCTGGTACTCCTGGTAGTTTCGATATTGGCAACTTAAGCCTCGAAGACCCTAAAGACCTCAAGCTTGATCACGATCAAAACAAGTGGAAGGTGTCTCCGAAGGATCAACCTGAAGAAGCAGTTAACGTAGTCAACTTTGTGAAAGGTCAGTTTGATACTACGTATCGTGCTCGACAGGAAGTAGAACTTGAATGGGCGCAAGCACTAGCGTTCTTTGAGGGTAGGCAGTGGTTCCGCATCAATAGCCTTACCCGTAACCTTGTTCAACTGCAAAACCCATCAGAACCAAACCGTTACATGACGGTCAATAAGATGCGACCTCTTATCGACGGCGTTGTTGGGAAACTTACTCAAGTTGCTCCTGATGCACGTGCTGTTCCACTTAGCATGAACCCTAAGGATCAGAGTGCGGCAGACGAAGCAAACTTCATTGCCGGTCATTACACTCGAAAGTTTGACCGTGAGACACAAACAAAAGAACGAGTGCGATGGGCTTGTATTACAGGCACGTCATTCTTAAAGGTTTACTGGAATTCAAATAGCCGTGTCATTATGCCAAAGATGGCTCTCGATACCGGCGAAATTAAAGGCTACGAAGAACTTGAACTTGGTGATGTAGAAGAAGAGATCGTCCCATGTTTCAATGTACTCCTTGATCCCACTGCACAGAACGATCAGGGTATTCGCTGGTTAATCCACGCATCAGTTAAACCTCTGTCATGGTTTGTAGACAATTATGGGGAGGCAGGAAAAGCTGTACGCCCAGACGCTATTGCTGGTCAGAATGCTGGCTATGTAGATGCGTACCTAGAAGGTGCTAACGGATCTGGTAATGGATGGGTACAACCTTCCAGCGTCCGTATGAACAACATTGATAGCAAAAAGCATAGTGCTATTGTTTATGAGTATTGGGAAAAGCCTACAGCTCAGTATCCTGATGGTCGTTTTATTGTAAGCACTAATAGTGCATTGTTGTACGCTGGCGTCTGGCCATATAAGAAGAAGGATGAATTCCCATTTATCCCACTGCGATGGCAACCACGATCTGGTACGCCTTATGGTCACTCACTTGGCTTTGACCTCTGTTCACTGCAACAGGCATATAACCGCTTGTATTCTCGGTGGTTAGAGCAGTTTGAGAACCAAAAAGACTACGTTTATATCGAACGCAACAGCAGAGTCGGTGCGGACGCATTTGACAAAACTGCTGATGACATTGATGACACAAGTCGAATTCTTCGGAAGATTTACTTTGATCGAGGTAGTCATCCACCACAGATCGTAAGATCCCCTGGCATCGCTCAGGATTTAATGTCGTTCATGCAATCCTTGGAAAAGGACATGATGGACATCGCTGGTCTTCATGATGTATCGCAAGGAATGGCACAAGCTGGTACTCCAGCCGAATCTGTTAGACTGCTACAACGTGCAGATAATACGCAACACAGTTACATCCGAGCAGATATTGAAAAGTCTGTACAAAAGATTAAAGAGTGGGAGATTGCACTGGTTGACCAGTATGCAGTTGCTCCATTCATTGGATCTGTTGACGATCAGATTAATCCACGCAACGAGATTAAGCAGGGAGTGATTACCTTCGACCAGATTCGTAACGGTGGTCAATTCCGTGTTGTATACATCCCTGGTTCATCACAGGCTGATAGCCCAGACCAGAAACTGCAAAAGATTGTCATGTTGCGACAGATGGGTCTATTCGGTGATCCAACAGATCCAGAGACTAATGCACTTACAGTCAAGATGCTACAGCTACCAGAGACCTCAGATATTCTTGAGGTTCTTGCTATGCAACAGCAAAAGCAGATGATGATGCAACAACAGATGATGGAAATGCAACAACAGCAAATGGCTCTACAAGCACAGCCAAAGCAGGTTGCATTCAATCCTGAAGCGGAACAGATGAAGGCACAACTTGATCTGGATAAGCAACAACAACTTATTGATTCTAAGACCAAGGCTGACATTGCTAAGATCAATGCTCAAACCCAGGCTCAGAATGAAAGCTATGCCGCTAAGCACGTAGCGGACATAGCTAACAATGTGATTGCAGGAAGCATTCACAACACACCAGCCGCCCCATCGAATGCAAAAGAGCAGGGCAAAAATAAAAAACCTGGTGTGCTAAAATAGGAGAACTAAGTGCCTGACGAGATGGTGATGCCAACTCCCGATTCACCAGCGGGAGCGACAGGTTTAGGTGACGCGGTAACAGACTTTATTCGGGACGCCGCCGGTTCCGAAGATAACTCACAATGGGCGATAGGTGAGCACGAAGGTCAAGACGCGGATCCAGCGTACGAAGAGTATGACGGGGAATATGTTGAGGATGGAGAAGACTACGATTCCGTAGCCGACGAAATTCTCGGTGTAAACCAGGGATATCAAGATCAAGGTCATAATGACCCTAATCCAGTCCCATACGAACGTTTCCGAGAGGTAAACGAACGTGCACGTCAAGCGGCCGAGTACGAAGCTCGACTAAATCGATGGGGTCGAGTCATTGAGCAACTGGAAAGCCAAGGCTTTCAGGATGCCGATCAAGTCGATGCAATGCTTGCTCAGCAACAACAGCAACAGCAAGAAGATTCTATTCGACAACGGTATCAACAGTTGGCGGATTCGCAGTTGTTGGATCCTGCTCTTGCGCAAGCACAGCAAGAAGCTGAAATCATTAAGCTTCGCTATGAGCAGCAGATGCAACAGGTCCAGGGGTATATGTTGTCGCAACAGCGTGATGCTGCTTACGAACAATTCCCATTGGCCCAACGTGCTCCTGAATTGGTTGACAATTTGATTGACGCTGGATGGGATCCACACCAGGCAACGCAAGCTGTACACAATCAGGTGCAAACACTAACTCGATCACTTGTTCCTGAGATCGCTAGTCGTATGCAGTCTAGCCGCCGAGTTCCACAACCGTTAGGGCAAGGGCAAGCCGCCCGTGCAACACCTACTGGTGGTGGCAATGGAAGGCAACAACCGTCAGGTTGGGGTGCATTGCTAGGGATTCAACGGGGACGCGGAACTCTATAAGGAATAGAAACAAATGGCAATCGCATCCGGTGCAGTCCTGCTTGACACACAGGCTCTTACTCTCGCCGATCAGGCAATCATCTCTAACGACCCTCTCGTAAAAGAAATTACGAAGGCTCTTCACAAGACGTGGAATGCTCTTAAGGACATCCCGCTGACAACCTCGCCATCGCTTCGCCAGGTCGGCGTTCGGTTTACGAACCAAGCTGGTTCGCTTCCAACGATCAACTGGGCAACGGTTAACGAGGAACCAACGGTCTCCAAGGGTAAGCCAAAGCAGTACGAAGAATCCATGTATCTTGTTCGCAACAAGATCCAGGTAGACCACGTTCTCCTTGATCAGCCGAACAACATCGTGGATCCGATCGAGGCTCAGGTTCAGATCTTTATGGAGTCGTTTGCGTATGATTTCAATACGAAATTCATTAACAACGACCCGACATCCGCTACGGGCGATGTCGATTGTTTCCCTGGTCTTCGCTATCGTCTTTCCAACCCAGATCAGTTTGACATTCCTACTGAAATGTCAGTAAACGCTGGTGGTATCGACCTCACAACTGCAACATCTGCACAGGCTATTGCAAACAACTTGATGCTCTATCTCCAGCAGTTGCTTGACAATATGAACAGCCCAGATGGTGATGGCGTAGTGTTTTATGTTTCCGAGCGTATGAAGCGCCGTATTGAGTGGGCCATCCGTAATATGGGCATCGGCGCAGGCTTCGACATTACGAAAGACTCCTTCGATCGTCCTGTTGAAAAATACAAGGCTGCAATCGTTCGCTCCGTTGGACGCCGTGCTGATGGTATTACGTCTGTTCTTGGAAACGAGTCTGCTCTCGGTGTAGAAACTACTGCTGCATCTGGACTTGAATCCATTTACGCTGTTCGTTATGGTTCCGGTTATGCAACCGGCTGGCAGAGCGGACCGTTTAAGCCGACTTACCTCGGTTTGTCCAAAGAGAATGGCGTTCTCCACAACATCGTATTTGACTGGGGTGTTGGTTTGTGGACTCCTCACGTACGTGCTGTAGGACGTGTATTCAACGTAAAGGTTGGATAAGGATAACCAATGGCAAGAGATTTTCTTCTAAACTTTGGTTCTAGTACTAAGCTAACAGCTTCGGGAACAAGTACCACAACGCTTCCAACCGTTGTGGATGTCAGCCCTAACGGCGTCAATTCAGCTAACGGATTGTATATTCGTGTTGTAGTACAGACGCAATCAGGTACTGGTACTGGATCAGTTCAGTATTCCTGTAGCCTTGAAGCTAGTAAAGAGCCAACTGCAACTATCAGTACTGGTACCTGGTCACAAATTGCGGCTACACCATCTGATGTACTTGCCAATGTGACAACAGTTGCAAGTGGTGTAGTAACTGAGGGTGCAGTACTGATGTACTTGCGTATTCATGCTCCAGCAGGAACTATGTCTACTAAAGCATATACCGTTGGTAGTGTTACGTCGAACTACGCAGAAGATAACTATGTTAAATTCCGCGTCAAAGTTACTGATGTGCTAACAGGTGCTACTAACGTCACATCTGCGTTTAGTGCGTCCATTGTTTCCGCAGTAGACGGATCACTCGGTTAAGTAAGAGAGGGAGGGGAAACCCTCCCTTTTTGAAAGGAAAATTATGGCAAAAGATGCCCTTCTTCAGACACTAGGTGTCATGAATACTGGAGCCGCTGCTATGGCATCGGCAACCTCGTATTACAGCCCACCAGTAAGCATTGAACCATTCAGTCAGAATGGAACACATAACAACTTGTTTATGCGGTTCATGCTCTCGCAACCTACATACGCCGCACTACCCGCTGCAACCACTACGTCAAACTTCCAGTTTGGAATCGATGTAACAAAAGATGGTGTCACCTGGACTAACATCTACGCAAGCCCAACAGATGCTAACGCATTCAAAACGCACAACGTAACTACGTTCTCAACATCCGGTACTACGTCTCCGTTGATTACTCTGTATCCAACACTGACCAGTACATCGGCTGTAACAACTGGTTCGGTCAACATTACCGCTGCTCCTGTTTGTAGTATTGGTGATGCCTTGTACTTTGGAACCGCTGTAGCACCATTTGCTCTTGCTACTCCATATTATGTAGTTAGCATGACTCCATCGAACGCGGCTGTTGGATCTGCAACATCAACTGCAACCGTCCAACTGTCCGCTACGCCAGGTGGTGTGCCAATTGTGCCGACCGCTACTGGAACTCCAGTTCTTACTAAGTATTTGTCCAACTTGGTCAACTTCTCAGTTGGTGAATTGGTTTACTGGACTGGTACAGCAGCTGCTGGTACAAACGCTGCTACAGCAGCTGCGGATACAGCACTTCCTCCAATCATTACTGGTGGTGGTAACGTCCAGAAGTTCTATGTTCTATCGGTAACATCTTCGTACACCGGACAGACTATTACTGTTAGTAATACTCCTGGCGGTGCAGTGTTTACGACTGGTGCGGCTATCTCCGCTAACGCAAGCTTCCTTGTTCAACCTTGTTTAGCTGGTGGCGAATACTATGTTGCACTAAACACAATGAGTGGTTTTATCGATGGTTATGGAGTTACTCAGGATAACTACAAGTATATCCGTGGTTGGGTAAAACCAACGTTCCCATCTGGTGTAAACCCATCGGCACTTGTACGCTGTGATGTCGTCCCAGGACGTGACGGAGCTTATTCCTAATGACTAGAGGTGAGATCAAACGCCGTATCCGTCTTCTTGGACGGCACTACTTTGGTTCTGATTCGGATCAGGATCCGTTTGGTCTTGACCTCCTCATTGTGGAAGTTACTAATCAGATAGCCAGGTCAACAGACTGCTTTAATGGCAGAAGGTATCTTGACCTGGTTGCTGATGTATCGGAATACTGTGCACCGGATCTGTATAGGATTCGAAACGTACAGGTGAAGAATACTGGCGGAGCCTGGGAGCGTATGCGTATCTTTGATGCATACAACCGCAAAGTAGACATGGTTCGAAATGATGGATCATCAGCTTACCCAACGGTAGCTGTGTTTACAGGTCCAAACAAAATTGCTGTTTATCCACCTCCAGCAGCTGCCATTACTCAAGGGCTTATGCTTGAAGGTTATGGCATCCCAGGAGACTACTGGGAATACGATGTTAATGGCGTTGCCCAACCGATCACAGATGCGACTGAATGCCCGTTACCGAACATCGCTCATGACTGTTTGGTTTACGGTGTATTGGCTCAACGTGCTATGCAATCAAAAGATGGAGACGGATTCCAGATGTATCAAGCACAGTATGTGGATCGCCTTGGAATGGTTGAGTCTTTCGCTGCTACGTATGCTAGGAGGGCTGTGTAATGGCTCAGACAATGGCACAGCTTCGTGCTGAAACATACAAGATCCTCAACGAAGCTACAAACTCAACATTAGGTATTGTTGGCGTTGGAGATGGAACTGCAAGCATTAGCTCTGACACAACCGTAAACAACTTTATTGCTGAGGCAGTATCGGAGATATGCCGTACGTGCGTCTCCTACCAGGTTAGTGGGACACTAACGTTTGCCGCTAACACACGTAATGTGTTACTTACGAGCATGACTGTACCAACTCCAGCTAACTCAACAATGTGGTTCCCTACTGATGCCTATGTCGGATCAACTCGGTTGATACACGCATCGGAATCATCTGTCCGTGCAAATGACTTAAACTATGCTGCTACCACCGTTGCCAACTCAAGCCTTGTAACTAACTGGTATAGGTATGACAACTATTCAGTAAGCCTATACCCATATATCACTACAGGTCCTACATCTGTGACAGTATATGGATACGGAATTCCAAATATTACTATTGCTGATGCAACATCTTTTGACTTCATTCCAGATGACTTGATGAGGCAGATGATCCCAGCTTTTGCCGCTACTAAATTGGCAATGAAAAACATCGACGATCCTACAGTTTCTCAACGTGTATTCTGGCGTAACTGGTATAACGAAGGCCGTATGAAGTTGTATATGCAACTAGATGCTGGTCTCAGACAAGCTGGTGGTCCGTTCTCTGTACCACCAGTATTAGGGCAAGGTTAATGAACATTGCCTGGGGACGCCTCATTCTTATTGCACTAGCTTCGTTCATGGCTAGTGCCGCCCCAGAATTCGATGCCGCCTGGAAGCAACTGCGTGTTGCTGACAACGCAACCTATGGTGCGGTGACTAAAGCTCTACTCATTTCTGGCATTGAGGGACTCCGTGCTGGTATACCCGCTATGACAACCGCGTTGATTGCATTCTTTATGAGACAAGATAGCAATCTACCTGTTTTCTCGGCAAAACTACCGGAGGTAACTAAAGTCAGTGAAACGACGAGGGACATCGATGGATAAGGGTATTCACATTGACTGGAATCAGTTGATCGCAGGTCTTGCTGGTGCTATTGCAGGTACAGACTGGCGTAAGATTAAAACTGTTTTCCAGGGAGTAATGACAGTCTTCATCGGGACTGCATCAGCATTGTATTTGACGCCACTTGTTGCAAAGCATATAGGTTGGTCAACGCCGGAACAAATGCTTGGTTTGTCATTCCTGCTTGGCACACTTGGACTAAGAGCTGTTCAAGGAATTAACCGAGTAGTTGAAATACAGATCAATAAGATGGGCGGTAGTTAAACTATGGCAACTCAGTTTGTTATTACTCACTCAGACAAATATTTAGTTACATTTGAAACCCCTGAATCTAATGGTGGCACACAAATTAGTACTGCGACTATGTACGTGTCTGAATTTGATAACAATGGGTGGCAATCTTGGAATGGTGATATTCCCACAAATGAGCCAGTGCTTACACCTACTTCCGAATTAATACAAAAACTGATTGACGTATATGGAGTTTTACTGGCCGGTAAAACAATCATCATTGATCTAGAAGATGTTGATGGCAATATCGTGAGGTTAGTGTAATGGCTGCTGTACGTGACTTTATGTTGTCTACGATGCCGTTGAATAACGGTAAGGTTCCAAACTCTGCTGTTACCGCACAACTCAAAACAACAACGTCAACCCCAACAGTTACATTCACCAATGGTAGTGCAATTATCGGTGGGACATTTAATACGACTAACGTAACACGAGACTCACGTGTAACGTTTACAACAACAGGTGCACTACCTACAAACTTTTCCACTGGCACTACATATTATGTAGTTTCGATTAGCTCTACACAGATGCAGGTATCGGCATCATTAGGTGGTACTGCCATCTCAGCAGGTAGTGCTGGCAGTGGAACACATACTGCTACTATTGTCCAGATTAATCAAGTCTGGATGATATTCGTTCCACCTGTAAGTATTACCTGTACTAGGGTTGCGTTTTTTAGTACTGCGAGTACTGGATTATCTGGAAGTGATAGTTTACGTGCCAGTATACAAACAGTCACGACTACAACTAGAGGCTTTGCTGAATCAGGAAGACCATCTGGAACATTAGTTGGAACAGGTGCAACATCTGCTACTAACTTATTAAACACAACTGGTTGGAATGAGATCAGTGGTTTATCAGCAACACTTGTAGCTGGTACTCCATATGCTTTAGTATTAGAGCCGACAGCCGCTTGGACAGCAACAATAACTATTAATGCATCGATTAATGAGACATCTACCAATCAGCCATTTATCGAACCAGGATGGTATGGTGGTCAATTACGAGAAACAGGTATCAGTGGGTTTCCAACACTTCTATATGGAGCATCTTCTACATGGTATGGATTCCCAAGCTCAGGAGCACCTGTAAATAAAACTATTAACAACTCTTCCGCTGGATCAGCTTATTGTTGTGTTGGGATTACATTTCAAATACCTTCTAGTATCGTGAGTTGCCAAGTAAGTAACGTAAACATGAATAATTTACGTTTTGCATGGGGAACATCTCCTGCTGTATTCAGAATAATGGATGCAACTGGTACGACATCTCTGCAAAGCAAAGCATTAGAAAGTGCATTTGTGATGTACACACAATTCCATGGCACGTTGAATATCATGTTTGACGGTACTCTTGCTACTTTAACTGGTGGGACTACATATATGTTTGTCGTGGAATATCAAGGTGCTGACTTGCAAACATATACATATGACTTTGATACAGTCTATGCTCCGGCGATAGATAACACTTTTGCTGGTATTGCTGGTGGTAGATATTATTCACGTGCCAACACAGCTTCTCCCTGGTCAGTTGCACTTGGGTCATTTCAACACTCACCTATAACTGTAAGCTTGGCAGACATTACGATGACAGGTAGCGGTGGTGGTTTAGCAGCTAATCCGTTAGCGGGGTACATAAGATGAGTAAGTATCTAGGTGACTTCAGTGCGTCGAGCATTGTAGATTTTAAATTCACTACATTTCGTCCATCGACAGGTGCACCTTTTACACTTGCCGGTACTCCGGTTGTGTCTGTTTACAAAGACAACGACCTTACTCAATCTACTGCTGGTGTGACACTTACAGTTGACTTTGATGGAGTAGCTGGTTTACATCATGTACGAATAACAACAGCATCCGATGCAACGTTCTATGCTAATGGTGGTGAGTTTGAATGCGTGATCACTACTGGTACAGTTGACTCAGTAAGTGTTGTCGGTTCCTGCGTAGGACGATTTACTTTACGTAGTCAAGCATCGCTTTATCCAACTACTGCTGGAAATACCCTCGATGTTAATGCAAACGGAGAAGCTGGCATTGACTGGGGGAATGTAGGTAATCAGGGATCAACAGTTGGTCTATCAGCAACAACGGTATCTATAACTACTAGCGTCACAAATAACGTAGGTGTAGGTTCTATTGCAAATAACGCTATCACAGCAGCGGCTATTGCTACTGACGCTATCGATGCTGATGCCATTGCAAACAGTGCAATTACAATACGGCTTAGTACAGATGGAACAGCATCTGAGGCACGTATTGTTGCCGGTACGGTTGCAAGTGATGTATGGAACGCTCAGGTTGCTTCGTATGCCACTGCTGGTTCTGGTGAAACACTTGGTACAGACACATACGGAACTAAAATTTGTCGTACAACAACACCTAACCGCAACATGGCGGTTGCTGGTACACAACGCGTTGAGGCTAACGTTGCAACCATTACTAATGGCGCTATTAGTAATACAACATTTGCTACTGGTGCAATCTCATCAACAACGTTTGCTGCTGATGCCATCACATCTACGGTTATAGCCACAGATGCGATTACCAGTGCGGAACTTTCAGCAACTGCTGTCCAAGAAATCTGGGAATACAACATCAGTGCATTCTCAACTGCTGGTCAAGCTGGTACATACCTAAAGAATGCTGGTGGTGCTGGCAATCCTTGGCTTACAGATATATCTAGTACAGTAACATATCCGACTGCATCAACCGCGGGTGGTTATATGCGTTCGGCATATAGTGAAACTGTAGGCTTGATCAACAGTTTATTGAATATGCCATTAAACGTCTGGACCAATGTAGGAGTTGTTGACTCTGCAACATATGGACAATTTTCATCCTATACGATGGTTGACGTGATGGCGTTGCTTGCCAGGGGATACTGTGCAGTTTATGGAACAGTAGTTGGCTCTCCATCACCAACAGTCAATGGGTGTAAGACAACTCTGACAGGATATATCAATAGCGCATTTGATGACCAAACTATTGTTTTCTTGACCGGGACTAACGTTTCCGGTTCATGTACGTTGATTAGTTCGTCTAATGCGTCAGGGACATTGACGTTTGATGAGCCACTGCATCAAGCTCCACCTATTGGTGCTGAGTTTATGATTCTTCCAATCCACGTCCACCTGCGTGGTGCTATTGCCGATAAGTTACTCGGACGGTCTATTGCAGGAGCGGCTGACGGTGGTCGTACAGTTACGGATGCATTACGTGTGCTAAGGAATAAAACATCTATCAGTGGTAACACACTGACTGTTACAACTGAAAATGACGCAACAACTGCATGGACTGCAACGTTGTCAACTGATCCAGCAGCTGATCCGATTACTGGAATAGATCCGGCGTAATGGCAGCAGGGTTTCGTTCGCCATTCTTTCTATGGGTTGGAGGAATATCGGCACCTGGAGGATCAGGGCCGAATCCTCCTCCTGATCTTTGCGACTGCCCTGACTACAAGCAACCGCCGACATTGGTGAATGCTTTTACACGTCAAAATGACACAACCTGTTTGTCGTACACTAAGCCAGCAACACTAGCTAATGGATGGATAAGGAAGGCTTGCGATGGCTGACACAACTCGAAGCGCCCAGGTTGTAAACCAAACGTACACATTTGGTGACAGACGATTTATTGGCATCAATACAAATATTCAAGCTAATACTCTTGAAGATGGTTACGTCCAGGATGCCGTAAACCTATGGAATGATGGTGGTGCTTTGTCTGTTCGTCCAGGATGGCAAGCACAACTTACATCGTTATCTGGATTGACATCGAGTTACGAGCCAGTTGCTTATCGTCAAGCAGATAACTCGTCTAACTTCATCATTTACGCTGAGGGTACTGCTGGGGGAACAACAGCTAACATTCGAAAGTTTGTAGCGGGTGGTACATCTACAACACTTCTTGGTAGCGTAGCCGCTGATCCTGCCAAGGTCAGGATGGTTCAGTTTGGTAAGTACATCTATGGTGTACCAGGAGACGGTGGCGGAAACGTATTTCGCACAGATGGGACAACACTTGAGGTAGTGCCAACTGTCAAGCCAATGTACAAGAATGGAACTGACCTGATTACTCCTCAGGCGTCCGTACTAACTAACGCTATTAGACCTATCGCTCAGAACGCTCTATCTGTGACATTTGTTGCGACAAATGTTTCTATTACTTGTACGAACAGCTTTGTTGCTAATGAGCCTGTAGTGTTTTTGAACTCCGCTGATGACGCAAACATCAAGCCTAATACGGTTTATTATGTTCGATCAACAGGGTTGTCTGGGACTGCATTCCAAGTATCTAGCGTAGCCAGTGGATCAACATCTATTGCCCCGTCCATTGGTGGTACATACAGCGTATATTCTTTGCGTGGCATAGATAACGCTATTGTTAGTGGCGTTGACCCAACCTTCAATTTCACTACTGTTGCCACGCCAACTGTTACATTTGGCATTGGTTCAACAAGCATTGGTGGTACATTCAACCCGACAAATATTGCTGTTGGCTCTCAGGTTACATTTGCTACCACTGGTGCACTGCCGACAGGTTTTTCTACATCCGGTACGTATTACGTCCTATCTATAACAACGTCAGTAATGACTGTTGCGTCTTCCCCTGGTGGTACGGTTATTACTGCTACAGGAACACAGAGTGGCGTACATACTGCAACAATATCTAACGCTGGTTCAACCGAACTAATTACGAACACAGCAACTAACGTTGGTTATACGTTTGAGTCTGATAGTGCTGGTTCTAACCCAAGTGCTACATATTGGCAATCAACATCAAGCCCTACAGTTAAAACCATTACTGCTGTTCAATGGTATGGAGGAGCTGGCACACTACTGCCATACGACACCGGAACAATTGCCTTGTTACTCGATGGTGGTTCCGATGCCATTACGTCATACGACAAACTTGTCCCTTCCTACACAGTAAACGGTGAAGTCAAAAAGATAGGCTTGTTTATATTTAAGTGCGTCATGTTCAACAACGACTCTATGACAGCACCACGTAATCAATCTGTACGTATAAC
>Ga0181344_1000596_pt1 | contig 14196 bp, 17 predicted proteins | sample Su13VDMLBDD_FD_130098 | JGI IMG/M metagenome (GOLD analysis project Ga0181344, IMG submission 130098) | Freshwater viral communities from Lake Michigan, USA - Su13.VD.MLB.D.D | ecosystem: Environmental > Aquatic > Freshwater > Lake | place: USA: Michigan | collected 2013-07-15
GAGTTAGTAATTGAGCTTCCTGAACCTATTGAAGAGTTCGTAGAGAAGAAAGTAAAGAAAGAATCTAAACCTAAAGCTAAAGCTAAAAAAGCTAAAAATGAAAAAGGGTAAGAAGATTATGTCTATTCTTATTATGCCTACATCTGAGGGGTATGATAAGGAAGAAGAAGACGATGATGATGAAGAAGAGTCTTGTGGATGCGGTAAACGTATGAAGAAAGGCAAGTGTAGCAAATGCGATAAAGAAGATTAGTTATGATCGGTAAAAAAATAGGAAGTAAAATTTCCAAGATATTAGGAGGTCCTGGGGAGCCTGAAAACGTTAAAGAATTAGAGGGCGTACAAGTTAAATCTCATAACTACAAAGGACCATTATCTAAGATGAAGGCTAAAAAAGCTATCCGCAAGGGAGAAACTGATTTTGCTGTTGCGAGAAAGAAATCTGTTCTTACAGGAAAAGAAAAATCTTTTTCTTATGTTGATCGCTTTCCTATGCCTGAAAAGAAAAGAGGTTCAAATGATGCGAGATTGGGTAAAAAGAAAGTAGGCGATAAAGTTCGTGAAACAAAAGCTTATGGCGAATACAAAAGAAATCAAGAAATCTTCAGAATGCTTGAAGATTAATATCAATTAAAAACAAATAACTATGATGAATCCAAAGAAAGGTGGCCTTAAAGATAGAATCCAGGCTGCATTAGAAAGAGGAAACGCAGGTAGACAAGCTAAACTATCTGCTAAAGCAGACGTTGCTAACGAGCAGGGTAACTTAAAGAAAGGTGCAAGACTTGAAATGCGCTCTAAAAAGGTAGCTCTTCGTAGTGAAAAACGTCAAGCAATTAAAGATGCTAAAAACATTATGAAGTTAAAGCCACTTGACAAGTCTAAAATAGATACTCCACAAATGAAAGATACTAATAAGAAGTATGTTCCAACGGATGTCAAAAAAGCTCTTGATAGCTATAAGAAAAAAATGAATTAATAATGAGTTTTGATGTCTTTCAAGACGATTTAATTTCAAAAGGCCGTATAAAAAGTTGGAAACCTAATCACGAGGAGTTTCAATATCCAAAAGAATTTGTTGATTGGATAGATTCAATAAACTCAGGTTGGCAGAATAAACTTAAATACGAGCCTTTTGACTTATATCGCAAACAAGCAGAAGTTTGGTTAAATGATCCAACTGACATTTTAGATTTCGACAATGAAGAAGATCAATTCGATTGGTTGCTTCAGGAGATTGAAAAGTGTAGGGAGAACACATTGTATTTCTGCAATAAGTACGGATACATAAAGGAAGATAAAGCTGCTGATGGATCAGGTATGATTCGTTATAAAGCTTGGGATGCGCAGGAAGTTCTTCTTTTCTTGTATGATTGCGGTTATTCTATGATGATTGGTAAGGCTCGTCAGATTGGATTTACCACTACTATGTGCCTTGCAGGTATGAAGCGAGTAAACCTAAACAAGTCTTACTTTATTAAGTTTGTTACCCACTCAAAAGAAAAGGGTATAGAGATATTCCGAGATAAAGTAAAGTGGGCGTATACTAAGGTTCCAGGTTACATAGCCCAAGAAGTAAAAAACTGGACTGACCAAATTATGAACTTCGATAAAAAAGGAGAGCGTAAAGGTCGTGATGAAGGTGGTGGATCCCGATTCCAAGTAGATAGCCCTGCTGTAGATTCAATCAATGGTGGTTCTCCATCAGCTGTATTTGTAGATGAGATTGGTCTATTTGAAATCTTTGGCGAGATGATGCGTGAGGGTAGACCTGCTTTGTTTAAGTATAATCCTGAGACAGGTAAAATGACTATGCAACAGCAGTTCATTGCTTGGGGTACAGGTGGAGAGATGGATCGTGGTGGATCCGTATTTGAGGCAGAGTTCAAAATGTGTCTTCAACAATGGAGAGATAAGAACTATGAGTATGGAGTTATTCCAATATTTATGAACGCATATGCACGTAGAGGTGTAACGGATCAACATATTCAAAAAGAAAGGAAAGCATATCTAGCATTGGAGGGTACAAAGAAAGGGGAACTTGCTAAAGTACAGTTCCATCAGCACTACCCAATAACTGTTGACGATATGTTTATACGCAAGTCTAAGACACTCGTTCCAATTATGAAGTGTAATACTAGACTTAACGAGATATATGGCAAGGATGTTCCTATTGAATATGGATATTTTGAGCCAATAATGGATTTGAGCCAACCAACACCTGACTTAATTACTGATTATAGGATTGTAGGGGCTAGATGGGTTCAGACATCAGCACGAGAAGATGTATCTACTACAGCTATGATTGTGCATCATCCTCCACAGGGAGAAATTTGGAAAAATAGATGGTATCAAGGAACCGATCCAATTAACTCGGAGACAGGACACTCACAAATGTCTTCAGCAATATGGGATTCATACACGAATACTGTTTCTTCTGTTGTATTCCATAGAGATAGAAAGTTTAAGCTTACATATCTTCAGGTGTTGCTGCAAAGCTTATACTATGATCAGCAGAATAGGGGCGGTGTAAAGGAGCTTGTAGAGAATAACATTGGAGATATGCACGTAGATTTCCAGGAGATACACGGATTTAAGAATAAATTCACATCAAATGCGCAGCTTCCTGACTACTTTCATACATATGGCGGTAAATGGTTTGGCATATCCAACAAAACGAATACAGGACCAAGGATAATAAGCAAACTTGAAGAGCTTTTAGATGGTTATGGAGATAGAATAGACGTTCCTTGGTTTTGGGAACAGCTAAAAACATTTGTTGAAAAGGATTTAAAGTCTCAAAATAGCCATAGACAGACAAGGTATCAGGCTGCCGATCCTAGATATGACTATGATGATGCCATATTTGCAATAGCGTTCTCATATATAAATGCTGTAGCACACGCTAAATACGAACCTGAAAATATAAAGAACGTAGATCAGCAAACAAATGTTACAGTAAGGTATGTTCAATGTAAGGAGACTAACTATAGAATGAAGTTAGCTAGGGTAGATAAGAAAACAGGTAAGATATTAAAGATATTAGAATAGATTGAGCTGCCTTGTGAACTTAACCAGGCCTTTATAGAATCCTATCTTCTTATTGACATAAATGTCTCCATATTTGTTTGATAGATCCACAAAATAAAGGTCTCTTTTTTCGAAGAATGTTTTTACCTCTTTCTTATTCATCTTTTTTGATGATAAACAACGATAACGCATAAGATCATCGTCTATCTTCTTATTCCTATTGTACCAATATAGATGATATTCTGATCTTGTATGTTCTGATTCAAATATTGGACTGAAATAGCTTCTTGCAACAAAGTGTTGCGTATTGTTCATTATTACTTCTTCTAACTTATTAGGTTTGTATTTTGAAGATGTGTGATTCACGCTGCAGAGTTTAAGATTATTTTAGCTTCATCCTCCATATACTGAGTACCAATTATTTTATACTTATCGTTTTGATCATTAATCCAAACAAGATAAGAATTTCCTAGCTTTAAGTTGGTGTTCTTCTCTATTATGTATTTGTATATGGATAGTTGTAGTGAATATGTATTGTATTCGCATTCTTCAAGATGAGATAACTCTTTTGTCATTCTGTTCTTGTACTTGCTATGCTTAGATATTTCTTTATTGGTTTTGTAGTCCCATATCTGAAGGCAATTTGCTTTTACATTGTAGAATAACTTATCTATCATCCCACATACAGAGTAATCTTTATCTCCAATTACAAATTCAAGCTTAACAGGTATTAAACGATCTTTAACGTCATTGTAAAAAACATCAAACATAGAGCATAATGGTTTCGCTATATCTGATGCAATATAATTCTTTGAAAGAAATCTACATTCAGCATACTTGTGAAGTTCTGAACCTTTAAATGTTGATGTCTCCTTTATTGATTCCCATTCTTCTATAACATCTTTAACATTAAGGCCATTTTTCTTTGCATACTTTTTTGCTATTATCTCTGTCTCAAATGGCTTTTTGAATTTAGATATTGCTGTAGTTACAGAAGTACATTTCTTACCATCTAAAAAATATGAATGATCTTCTTCGTTGAAAATGATATTGTTGAACTTGTTTAGTTCAATTAATAGATCAACATTAAGCATAATCCTCAATATCTGCAGTTAGCAACTCTTCAACAGCTAATGACATCATATGGTCTTCATCGTTGTAAGGCTTGAATCTGTTTGCTATGAAAAATTGATATGGACAATCTTCAGGAAGTACAATCTCAGCTAGCTTATATCCAATTGACATATGTTGCTTCGCTAACATCTTAGAATCTACTACCGTATACACTTCATTTTTCTTGATCCACAGGTTGCCAGGAATCTCTGATGGTTTAAATCTGTCATTAACACAAACTACTCTAAACGTCTCCATATTGCTCAAATTAAAAAACCCTACCTTCGGGGAGTGCAGTCCCTTCGGGTAAGGTTTTAGAAATGTAATGTCTGAAAGCAAATCCAAGTCTTCCTGCACGAAGATGAAACAAAGATATTTTTTTTGATTTAAAAAACAAAGAAACCCTAGAAAAAAATCTAGGGTTTTAATCGAATAACTCGAATCATTGATTGTGACATTTCAATGCAAATGTATTGATTTTATTGGGATTTAGTGAGCAAAGAAAAAGAAAAAAAGAAAAAAAAAGAAAAAGAAAAAGAAAAGAAGCAAAAGAAAAAGAAAAAGAAAAAAATAAGAAAAAAAGAAAAAGAAAGGATATACACGAAAAAAAATTTTCAAAAAAAAATTATATTTGCAGGGACTATGCACGGTGCGTGGTTTTTTTAACTAACCCACACGGATAGAAATATCGGTGTATAAAAAAATTTAAAATGGCTATTTCATACAAACTGCCGAAATTGAATGCTGATTCAGCATTACATTTAGACACTCCACTTGCAGCTGACACGGTATTGGCTGATGGAGTATTAACTGTTAAAGATGAAGCTGGAGCTACTGCTTTGAAAGTACGTATCTCAGACATCACTTCATTCTCTTATGCTGCAGGTTCTGCAGGTACAGCTAACGTTGTTAACGTTGTACTTACAGGTATTACTGCTGCTGCAGGAGCTTCTTATTCTTTGACTGTTGCTGCTCCATATGTACAAAACTTCTTTGGAGGTGGTCAAGAAACAGGTGCGATTTATCAAACTCGTACTTATTCTATTTCTTTTGCTGCTGCTCCTGCTGTTGCTCCAACTGTAGACCAAATTGGTGCTGCATTTGCTGCTCGTATTGCTGCTGATCCTGAAGCTTTCTTCACAGCAACGTATACAGCAGGTACGGATACATTAGCGATTACTGCTGCTTCTGCTAAAGCAGGTGCTTTGATCGTTACTGCTCCAACAGGTGCTGTTGTATCTGATGCTACTGCTTGGGTTTCTCCTGCAGGTATTTTGGATGAGGTTTCTGAGCATATCAATGCATCATTGTTAGGATCTGCATTGTATTCTCGTTTCATCATTCGTCACCGCAAGTTTATTCGTCACAATGCTGTAACAGGTAACGAAGTTGCTAAGCCATCAATTGCTCTTGTTTACATTGATTCAACTGATGCTGCTGCTATCACGCTTCTTACAAACATCCTTAATGGATCTGCTACTGCTGCTGACTACTTAGGAGCACCTCAAGTTTAATTTGAGTTTATCATTGGGTAGGGGTGCAATGCCTCTACCCTTTATTTAAAAAATATGGGAGATTTAGAAGTCGAAGTAAAGCTCTTTGGATTAGAGGGCCAAGGCGATTTAAGAGTAGAATATCCCGAGTTGGCAAGTACAGAAGAATTTGCTAACTTAAAGTCGAAAGAAGTAAGACTCTGTTGGTTGTTAGGAAATAGAACTTCTCCTATCTACAAGCTGAGCAAAAGGGAACGACTGATTAAATCACTTGAAATTGTATACGGTTCTCATTACGAGAAGAATGCCGATGCTAAAGCTATATTGGATGGTAATATGCCTGATCAAATTAAGTTGGGCATCAAGAAGATGGAATCTTACAATCCTGAGTATAGGCTAAAGGCAAAGCTTATGAGTCAGTATATGTTTGAGGTTTTAAATAATATGATTGTTCTTTCAGATACGGATTTGGCTACTATGGATATTGACGAGAAAAAGAAATATACAGATTTAGTGGTTAAGATTCATTCTGAATTGCCTGATATGGTTAAAAGACTTGAGACTTCGTATGGTGTTAAAACTGTCGAAAGAAATACGAAGAAACAGGTTATGGTTAGTATTAATGATGTATTGAAATAGATATGGCTGTAACATTTAGCACAGGGAATATGCGCCCTAATAGACTTAGCTCTATAAAGAATAAAGATTATCATAGAGACTATGCTAAATTCTGCTTATCTACTATGAGTAATTATCTCTACAGACGATACATAAACAAATCATTGATAAACTGGTCATTCTTCAAAGGACAAGATGGACAATGGATTTTTGATGAAGATGTTGAGAGTTTCTTTTTAGATGAATCAGGAGATATTCGTAACCGTTTAAAATGGACAAAGAACGTTATCAAGCCAATGGTTCAGCAATATGTTGGTAACGCTATCAGATTATCTTACAGAGCTAAAGCATCTTGCATTTCAGATTTCGTGATAAACAAAAGAGAGTCTGACATTACAAAGTTAAGAGGGCTTCAAGGATTGGCTGAAGCTTTTCCATTTTATAAGAGTGTTATACAAAACTACCATCCTGTAAGAGATACAGAGATGGAAACAATGGAGTTGTTTCATAATACTTTTGTAGAAGACTATGAGGATGATATTAACAACCTCATCAAGTATATTGCAGAAGAGATTAACATAAACGAGCTTAAAGTACAGATTACTAGGAACTTAGCTTTATGTGGTATTGGAATCTACAAAGGTTTTGAATCAGGAGATAATTATTGTGCTGAAGCCATAAATCCATTATTCTATTTTTGGGATATGTCAGCTAAGAAGCCTGACTTAACAGATTCAGAATTTATGGGGGAGTGGTACTATATGGATGCTCCTAGTATTTTCGAAAAATTCCAAAACTTAACAAGCGAAGAAAGACAGGCTATTGAGAATTACGGAAACCAAAACACAAATAATGTTCACAAAATTGTTAATGGTATTTACACTCAGTCAGCAGGTAAAGTTCCTGTTTACGAAGTTTATTGGAAAGATGTAGAGAAGAAAGAATATGGATGGGTATTAGACGAATATCAATATCCTTTCTATACAATGATAAACGATGAGGACAGCAAGTACACAGACAAGGACCTTATCGAACCTATGACTGAAGATCATAAAGAAAGTATGGGAGATAAAAAGAAACATACTATTTATGTTGATGTTCTTAGATACTGTATACTTATTCCTCAAGAAGAAATTGGCAATGGTCAAGGAGATATTATTCTTGAGTTTGGAATAGCTCCATATCAGCAAAAGAATCTTTATGATCCTGCAAATGTTAAGTTCCCGTACAAGTGTTATACTTGGGTTTACGATAGAGGAGAGATTCTAACACCTTTAGATGATGTTATTGATCCTCAGAGATTCTTGAATAGAACATTATCTGTTGTTGAATCTCATATGGCCAATATGAGGGGTACCGGTACTGTTATTTCTAAGTCTGCTGTTGACGATAGAGATGGAGAAGCTGAAATCAATAGAAACATCAATGCATCTAAGCCTATCTTTGTTGATACAGATAGAGTTGGATCTGTTCAGAACGCAATAGGAACTTATGGATCAACTATAGGTGCAGGAACTTTACAGATGTTCCAGGTTATACAAGCTGTTCAGCAATCAATTCAAGACGTTACAGGTGTAAATGAGGCTATGACAGGTACTCAAGGTGGTAACGATATGCTTGTAGGTGTTATTGAGGCTCAAATCCAACGAGGATCATTAGTTCAAGAACCATTCTATTGGGCGTTAACATCCATTCTAGAGCAGGCTTATGATCATATGTCTACAGTTGGTAAGGCTATATACTATGATAATCCTAGAAAATTAGCAATGATGGTTGGAGATAAAGGTCTTCAGAATATTGCTATAACTCAAGATATGTTGCTTCAAGATTATAGAATCTTTATTAAGAGGTCAGAATCTGAAGAGCAAGGAATTAATGCAGGTAACTCATTATTGTTTACGTTATTACAGGCTCAATTAATTGACCAGGTAATGTTTGCTAACTTATTCAATAGAGCTGACTCTGAATCTATTTCTAAAGCATTAAGAGAGTATCATAAGAAAAAAATACAAGCTTCTTATATGTCTGAGAAAGCTATGTCTGATGCTCAAGTTCAAAATGTTAAGGATAAGAATAAAGAGATTGAAGCAATGGCTGCTATGGATGCTCAACAACAGGAGCAACAAATGGCTATGATGCAGGCTCAACAAGATCAGGAAATGCAACAAACTGAATTTAAAGAGATAGCAAAATTAGAAAGAGAGCGTATGAAAAATCAGTTTAAACAATAATTATTACTTTTGATAAAAAATAAATGGTATGAGTGAAGATATTTTTGAAAAACAAGTTCAAAGTGCTTCAGAAGATTTGTCTGATAATCAGCTTTATGGTGGAGCTGATTTGAGCCCTGAGATGGAGGAGCAATTAAGACAGATTGAGGCATTGGCACAAATGGATCCTTCTTTTGCTGAGTCAAAAGAATATAAAGACTTGAAAGCTTCATTGAATAGTAGCGTTCAAGCAGGTGTAGAAGAGGATGAAGACGAAGACGAGGAAGAAGACGAGGAAGAGGAAGAAGATGATGATATTTTCGGAATCACTAAGCCTTCTAAAAAAGAAAAAGCTATAAGCTTGGACTTTGAGCCTCAGAAAGAAATGGTCAAGTTCATCAATGAGCATTATGGAATTAAAGATGCTGAAAAATTCTTCTCATCTGTTGACACTTGGAGAACACAAGCTCAAGAAGGATCAGAAATAAAGAAAGAGTATGATGCTCTATCTAATGATCTTCAGGCTATGCCTCCTGAGATTAAAATGGCAGTTCAAATGTGGGCAAATGGAGAAGATTTTATGTCTGCCTTTGAAATGTCACAAAGACTGGACTTTTCAGATGTTTGGGAAAACCAATCGCCTGAAAGCCTTGTTCAGCAATACTTCCCTTCTGAGTATGACGAGTTGGTTGGATTATTTGAAAATGAAAAGATCGACGAGGAGGAATTGGAAGATAAGTTAATCTTGTTGGCGAAGACTACAAAGAAGTTTTTTACTGAAGACAAAAAAGCGTTAGAAAAGGACCGTGAGGATTTCATAAATCGTCAGAAGAATGAGTTTCAGAATCTGAAGAAGAGTGCTATCCTTTCCGTAGAAAATCTAAGTAAGGCTTACCCTAACTTCAGCAAGTCCGAAATCAATAAGATTAGGAGTATCTTGGTTGAGGGGAAAGTTGAGAATCTCTTTGTAAATTCTGATGGATCGTATAATGATGATGCTGCAGAACTTGTTGCATATGCTATGTACGGAAAGAAGATGTTGGAGTCTGTAAAGAAAATTGCTGAGAGGGCAGGAGAAAGTAAGGCTAATTTAAAAGTAGTTGAATCAAGTCCTAAAGCCTTGAGAAAGCAGAAATCATCAGGAATGAATAATCCTGCTGCGATCGAAGGGATTAACCACTTGAGTGGACTATTTAAGAACGATCCTTACGCTTAATTAATTTGTAAACCTTTAATTTTTAAAAAATGGCTTTATACAACGACACTTCAGCCAAGTTTAACAACACTAATTTGAATAGTGTTGGTTCTGAGTACGCTTCATTGTACGGACACGATTTATCATTGTTAGTACAGAAGTTAACCAACAAAGCAATCTTTGATTCTGCTCCACAGCAGTTTATGGATTTGAAATTGCTTAATATGGTTCCTGCTGAGCAGGTAAACTCTGATGAGTTCTTCTTTCAAGAGATGGGTTATCAGCGTGAACCACTTGTAGCTACTGCTTCTGCTTCTGCTGTTGCATTCCCTACAACTCAGGTTATCTCTGTAACATCTGTAGATAACATCGCAACAAACACAATCATTTCTTATCCTAACGGACAGAAAGGTGTTGTAGTATCTGTTGATACATCTTTGTTGCAAATCACAGTTTCTCCTTACAACGGAGATACACTTCCTGCTGTTATTGCTGATGATGTTCTTGCTAACGTATCATCTGTTGATCACGATGGTTCTGATGGTTTCTCTCAGTATTTCCGTGCTTCAACAATTGAGCGTAACAACTACGTACAGTTGTTTAACAAAGCTATCCGTTACTCTGAAGTAGAGCTTCACAAGTTGAAGAATATGGGAACTACTTCTAACTTCTTGGAAATGGAGCGTAACGCAATGTTCCACCAACACCGTGTAGATCTTTCTAACGCGTTTTGGGTAGGTCAAAAAGGAGAAATCCCTACAGCTAACGGAACTCCTGCTAAAACTACAGGTGGAGTATTCTCTTCAATGGTAGATGCAGGTGCACCAAACGCTTTGGCTACTGCTTCAACTCTTGTTGATGCATTCGAAGATATGGTACTTTCTTCTGAGTATGGAGATTATGGTCAAGCTCGTATGGCGTTTATGACTCCACGTTTACATCGTGCTCTTTCTTTGGCTTACAAAGAAGAATTGACTCGTTACCAACCTAATGATGAAATCGCTCTTCTTAACTTGAAAGAAGTTAACCTTGGTTCTTCTCGTATTGTACTTGTACCTTACAAGAGATTTGAGGATAGCGCATCATTCCCTGGTTCTTTCGCTAACAGAATTTGTTTACTTGATATGAAAAATATCAAACGAGTTCAATTGTGGGGAGAACGTTCAGGAGATACATTGAAGTTAGAGGATGGAGTTCCAAAACGTTACGGAGATGTATGGGTAGATTGTAATATGGGTGTTAAATTCCACAATCCACTTGCTTGTGCTTGGTTAGACGTTCAAATCTAATAAGAATATAAACCGAAATTGGGAGGGCGAAATCCCTCCCTTTTTTTAAAACAAATAAAAATGGCAATTAAAAAGAAAACAACAACAGAAGACTTGAATGCTGAATTAACTCAGGAGACAAGCAATGTATTCGATGATGTAACGAACAATGTAACTGAAGATGTTACTGAGGATGTTACTACTTATGAAAAAAAAAATGTAAAGGAGAAAGAGGAAGCTATCCCATTGTCCTTAGTGCAAAGGATGATGAAGGAGGTAGAAGATCGCCTTACAAACCAATTTACTTCTCAAATTTCAAAATTAAAAAGCGCAGCAAAAAGATCAACTCTTGACGAGGATCTTGATTATGTTGCTGAATTAGAGGATGATTGGTTAGATCAACCTGTAGTATTTTTTGCATTCTCTTTTAACTTCTCTATTCACGGAGATAAGAAAAAAGGAGTTGAGGACACTCCTCCTTATGGAGCTGTAAGATTTGCTCCACTTATTAGAACTAAAAGAAAAGGTCAGAAAGGCGTTCAAGTTATTTCTGTTTCTTCTGTAAAAGTTCAATCTAAACAATTAGTTGATTATTTACGTGGGCATAGCCAATTCGGTATTGCTTTTTACGAAAATATGGGATCAGCAATTAATGTTGATTCTACTTGGGCTCAAAAAATGATTGAGGCTCAACAATCTATTTCAAGATTGTCTGATATGCAAGTAATTGCTAGAGCTAAACAAGAAAACATTTCTATTACTCAAAGCCCTGAAGGTATGAGAAAACAATTAATTGAACTTCAAGCTAAGCGATCTATTGCTCAGCAAGAAAGAATGCTTTATGGTTCAATTAAAAACTCTACTGTAGACAAGAGCAGTAATAGAGCTATTATTGAAAAAACTATTGGATAATTATGATTTTGGTTCAGGATTTACGTGATCAATTAGCATTCGCTTTAGATGCGGAAGGTTCAGATCATTATAGAGATAATGAAGACTATATACCTGCAATAAACGCAGCTATGAATTGGTTGACAACAGTCGTATCTTCTGCATATGGCCAAAATAAAATTGGGGAAGAATTTTTCAGGGAGTTAACTCTATCCGGTATTTTCTTGACAAACGATAAATCTAGAGTATCCCTGAATGTTTTCCCGACTAACGTATGGACAATATTAGCTGTTTATGTTGATCCTGAAACAGAACAAATACAAGGTATCCCTACTCCTATTACTAATGACGTTAAGAGAAGTTATCATCTTCCTAACTTATTACACGTATCATCTGAACTTGACTGTAAAAGGTTGAGCATTGAAGAATGGGCAAGAAATTCTAGAAACCCATTTGAACACGGATATGATGGAGACCAAATATGTGATAATTTAAAATTATACGCATACTTAAATCCTATAACATACAACAACTCAGGTATTTCACAGACTAAACAAGAATTAGAAGTTAGACCTTCAATTAAGAATAAAGAAGTAACTATATTTTGGGTTAAGAAACCTGACCAGGTATCAGCACTTACAGATGTTATAAACTTCCCTGATAGCTTACTTAACTTGCTCTTTAACAAGGCTTTAAACTATATTTCTTACAAACAAGGAGATAGTACAAACATCAATGGAGTGAGTGCTTCTGATATTCAGCAACTACTAACAGTATTGTGATATGACTTATAGATACGTAGTATACGACTTACAGAAAAGTTTTAAGGCATCTTTCGATGATGCTGATTTTACATTCAACCAAATACTTTATTGGGTTCAAGCATTTGCAAATAAGATGCGTGTTCAACAGAATCAGATTACAAATTCTGATTTGTTTACATCTACGTTTTCTTCATTGCCTGTGCATACTGATATTAAAGGAAGACAATTTATAGATCTTCCTACTCAAATTATGGATTTACCTAATAACGGAGGTATTGTCTATTTGACTTATAATGTAGACACTTGTAAGTGTTCAGGACCAACATTTGCACAAGTTTGGTTTCAACCAACTGCAATTGGAAAAATACAAAACTTATATCTAGACGAATACACTAAGCCTAGTACAAAGAATCCATACTTCTATAGAGTTGGAGACAAAGTAGATGGTGTAAGTGTTAATAGAGTTTATCTTCTTGGTACTGAATGTATTAAGGTTGAAGATGTAGAAATTGCTATCAAGTCAAGTTTGAATCCATCTTTGGTTTGTGATATAGATGATAATATACCATTACCTGATGAGATGATTCCTGATTTAATGATGCAAGTATTACAATTAGGTAGATTTGTTATGATGATGCCTAGTGAAAACTTGAATGATGGTCAAGATGAAGCTGAAGTAGATTATAAATCAATGTATTACGCAAATAGAGCATCTTCATTACCTGATGTTGGAGATACTGCTGCTGCTGATTAAATAATAAATTATGAAGTCTAACGATTTTGTTTCTATAGATCACTTATTAGGAGAGGTTTCTATAACTGTGAATGATGCTGAATTTAGAAATGGATTTAGCAAAGGTTGGTATATATCTAGAATACAAGATGCTCTTCAAGAGTTATCATTTGATACATTTTGGCTTAAAATAACTCACGATTTTAAAATACCTTCAAATTGCAGGATTCCAATGCCTGAGAACGTATTTAATGTTAGAGAGATATATTTATACTCAGGAGAGTTTTGTAATCCTGGTCCTACTCAAAATGTTTATTGGAAGAGATTATTTGACAATAGCCATTCAGGAACAGGTTATACTTCAAAAGTAAAAGACGATGGTAGTAATAATGCCGATTTGTACCAACCTAATCAGCGTATACTACAACATAATATGCAAGGATTTTATGGTCCTAAATTTTATTACAATGTAAGTGACGATCTTCCAAAGACTATAATGCTGAGTAGAGATTGTTTATCATTTCCATATATTAGAATTAGATTCAATGGTATGGGAGTTCCAAATGGAGAATTACCTATTGTTCCTAGATTCTTTGAGAGAGCTGTTGTAGACTACGTTAAATTAAAGTTCTATGATGCAATGAAATCTAGGGATCCTAGAATTTATAGACCATTATGGGCAGATGCTAAAGATGATTTAGAGAATTTGACTACAGGATCTTGGAATAAAGCTAAGAAAAGAATTAAAGCTATGGATACCGCAGAAAAGGAATCTATGGAAGAGTATATCAGTTCAATGTATCATAAGTAATGTCTAGTGCTAAGAAATCGAATCCTGGACTATGGAAAAGAATAGTCTCTTCTGTTAAGGCAGGAACTAA
>Ga0181344_1000597_pt1 | contig 14183 bp, 5 predicted proteins | sample Su13VDMLBDD_FD_130098 | JGI IMG/M metagenome (GOLD analysis project Ga0181344, IMG submission 130098) | Freshwater viral communities from Lake Michigan, USA - Su13.VD.MLB.D.D | ecosystem: Environmental > Aquatic > Freshwater > Lake | place: USA: Michigan | collected 2013-07-15
GGACCCGGCTCTCGTGTTCGGGCAGATGCACGGCATCTTCCACACGACGCTGCTGGGCGGCCAGATGGACCTCCTTCTGGTCCGCTCCGGCGACAAGCTCTTCCGCCACGCCGGCTGGCAGCGCGGCTGGGAGGAGCTCTACTCGGGCCTCACCTCCGACACGCGCGGCTCGTCGTTCCCCGACCAGTTCGTCGTCGTGAACGACAAGGTGGTGTGGACCAACGGCATCGACCAGCCTCTCGTCATCGACGCCCACGGCAACGCTACGGCGCTGGGGTTCAACCAGAGGCCGTCTTCGCCAACGGTTCACGGACCCGGTCAGTTCGCGGCCACGGCTCAGTTCTACCCGAACGCCAGTGGCTACTCTTGGCGCGGTGACATCGGCACCCCGGGCGACGTCCTAAGCGGCACCCAAGGCGCGGTGCTGGACGGGGCCTGGTACTACTACGCCCAGTTCGAGGACATCTACGGCAACATGTCGCCGCCGTCCGCGATGTCCAACCCGGCGTGGATTCGCACCATTCAAGCGAACCCCTACAACCCGAAGGGCACGGACGAGACGACCGGGGCGACTATCGACGACCTGACGCGCCAGTTTCTCGTCCGTCTCACGTCGAGGGGCCCCGAGCACACGGTCGCCACGCACATCTTCCGCACTCCCGACACGCGACGCGCCTCGACGAAGCCGCGGCGCCTCGTTCGTCTGTCTGGACGCGAGCCTTCCATCTTTGGCGACCGACGCGCGGACAGCGACCTCGGCGACGAGATGGAGACTCCCGTCATCGTGCCGACCTTTCGCACGATGTGCGTGCATGAGGGGCGGCTCGTCATCGCGAACACGCCGGCCGACCCGGGCGTCGTGCGCATCTCCGAGCCCGGGTTCCCCGGCACGTTCCTCGAGGACAACTACACCTACCCCGACGTGCATGGGGCGGACGTCACTGCCGTCGCTTCGCACATGGGGATGCTGCTCGCGTTCACCGAGGGCGCGGTCTACGACATCACCCCCGACCGGCAGACGGGGATGCTCACGACGGGGACGACGCTCATCCAGGGTATCGGCTGCACGGCACCCCGCAGCATCGCCGCTCTCTACAACGGCTTCCTCATCTTCCTCGGGCGCGACGGGTTTTACTCCTGCGACGCGCGCGGGAACATCAAGCTCATCAGCGACGACATCCACAAGGTGTTGAACTACGACATGAACACGTCGAAGTTCCGTCGTGCGGTGTCCGTGGTCGACCCCGTCAGTCGCGAGTACCACTGCTCGGTGCCCATCGCGGGCACGCCGAACAATCGCATCACGTTCTGCTTCGACGGTCAGAACTGGCGTCGGCACGACTTCGAGAAGCTGTCCGTCGACGACATGACGGTGACCGAGGACTACCGGCAGCTCGTCCTGTTCGTGGGGCGCCGGCTCGACATCATCAACGCCCAGTGGAACGTCTACGTCAAGGACCGCGAGACGACGAACTACGAGGTGCCAGCGCGCTCTGCCTACTACCGTTCGGGCTGGTTCTTCGCGGACGACACCGGCAGCACCTTCATGCATGTTCGGTCGCTCTACCTCGGCATGCTGGACTCCTGGAACGGCCCGTTCACCATCCGCTTCTTCCGCAACAACTCGTGGAAGCCGGTGCTCGAGATGGACGACGTCCTCGGCATCGGGGTGGACGACGACAGCGACGTGGTTCGCGACGTGGCGGGCAGCGCCGTCGTTGGTGAGGCCCGGGTGCACGAGCCCCGGCTCTTCTGGCGCATGGTGCCGGTCGGCCTCGAGAACGCCTACTCGTGGGCGTTTGAGATCCAGGCGGACTACCCCACCCGCCTCAACCTGGCCTCTGTCGCCTACGACGTCAGCTCGGCGTCCGGCGGCAACAACCGCGGCCGTGTGCCGCTGCGAGCCGACGTATGAGCTACCTCTTCCCCCGCCGCGTTCTCCGGGCGCAGGACGTGCTGGACCCCATCGAGCTCACGCAGGACATCTCCCCCGCGGCAGAGCGGCTCTCGGGTCGGCTCAACGCCCACAACTTCAGTGAGACCATCTCGTCGACGGTCGGCGTCGACCCGGAGGCGTTCTACGCCGTCGAGCACTACGAGTACGACGCCCCGTTCAACTGGACTGGGGTGAACCCCAACTGGGGTCTGCCCGACTCGCTCTGGGACCCGGGCATCGCTTTCAGAGTGCAGAACAACTTCGAGTGGAACGTCATCCTAGAGCCGAACAGCACGCCGGCACAGGTGACCATCTCGACCGGCAACAGTGTCCTCTGGGTGAACGCCTACGCTCAGTACCTATGGTTCGGGTTCGACCCCGCCGGCTCTGCGACCTGGGCCCCGTCCGCGCGCGACCAGCACATCAACGGCTCGATGACCGAGCCCGCGAACATGCAGTTCGCCATCCGTCTCGACGGCAACGTGCTCCCTGACACCATCACCGGCATCGACGACATGACGTACCGCTCGTCGGTGCCGCTCAAGCCGGAGCGCCAGCGCACCGGCACGTCGATCCTACCCGGCCCCGCGGACATCCGAGGTGAGCAGGTCGTGGCGCTCGGCCCGCCGACGCTTCCGGTGCGCGTGACCGCGGCGATTCCGGTAGCTTCTGGTGACCACACCATTGAGCTCGTCGTTCGCCGCGTGCCGACCATCAACGCGGAGAACATCCGGCCCTACAAGAGCAGCGACAAGGTCTTTGTCTTCGGCCGCCAGGTGAACGTCATCGACCTCAAGAGCTTCCCCATCGATAGTGTCGCGGGAGCGGAGGTCTCGGCCCCCGCGTGGGACGAGGAAGAGCTCGTCACGACGACCGAGATCTACGGGCAGCGCGTTCAGCCCATCATCAGCGGCTACAACGCAGTGAAGGCCGGAAACGTCCAGCGCGGCGCCTTCATGCACTATCACCTGCCGTCGGCGCTACTCGGGTCGCACACGACCGAGGTCGTCTTCTCCGGCGAGCGGTTCAACAACACCATGCCGGGCCAGAGCTCCTCTCTGGTGACAGCGACGCGCTACGCCGGAGCCCCGGCTAACGGCTGGACTCTCGTGTCTGACGGCGGTGCTGCACCCGGCGGGCCGCTGCTCGTGTCGAACATCCCCTCGACGGTGCAGCAGAAGCTGCTCGTCCTCGCGAACGTCCAGGTGCGGAACGTGCAGGGCGGGACATACGCGTCTACGGCGTCACGGGCCGCGAGCATCCGTGCGTTCGCGCTTTTCCGACTGATGTGGCGGCGCACCGGCACGGTCAACTGGACGTCGCTGCCCGAGACCGACGGTATGGTCAACAACTTCGTCTGGTGGCCCTGCGACCCGTCGACCAACCCCGCCATCGCCGACCGAGCCAACCGGGCGCCGATGCAGGCCTACGGGCTCGAGCAGGTTGAGGTGCCGCTCATGGCGATGATCGACGTGCCGCCTGGCTTCTCCGTCAACATCGGCGTGTTCTGCGGCACCTCGGGCAACACGGACAGCGCCGACATCGAGTTCGAGATTCGCCACGGCAGCATCATCGTGCTGGCCTTGCGGGCGTAGGAGGACACATGGCGACCATCACCCCGGCGACGACCTACCCCGCCGGTGCCCTCGACATCGCCGGCCACAACGCGAACATCTTCTCGACGACGGCCGGGCAGGGCATCATGTCCGAGCCCAACGGCGGCCTCGAGCAGGCCAACCTCGATGCGGCCTTCGACGTGCGCGACGAGCACGTCATGTCGGAAGAGGCCGTGACGGCGCGCGCGGAGAGCCTCACGGTGCCGATGGACGTCTTCAACAACGCCTTCGCGCAGCGCGAGGAGGACGACCCTACGTTCGTTCCGGTGGGGGGTCTCTGTCAGCGCGTCTACATCCCCTACGACGTCAGCGCCGTGGTCTGGCAGTGGTCCTTCTTCGTGGCGGTGTGGCGACCCTTCCTCGTGTCGTCGGTCGAGGACACCTTGTTCGGCGCGGATGTTCCGCAGGTCGCCGTGCGGGTCTACATCGACGGAGTCGAGTACCCGGCGTTCCGGAGGCCGTTCCCCGTTTCCGCGGACTTGGCGATCCAGGACAACCCGGTGGCGGGGTCGGCCGGCGCTGCGATCAACTACGAGAACGTCACGTCGCTCTGGTACGACCTGTCGAAGCTACAGCAGAGCGTCTCCGCGGGCTACCACGAGCTGACCGTCCGCGTCTTCATGCCGCGCGTCCACTTCATGGACGAGGAGGACGAGCTGAAGGTTGACGCCGGAGTGCGGCGCTTCGCGACGTCGCCCGTCTATGACGGAGACGACACGGTTCAAGCTACCGTACACACGCGCGTGACCCTTGGGACGCGAAGCGTCCGCTGCGTGATGTTCAAGTAGCCCGTCGCGCCCCTCTGCGCAACACGATATACTCGGCGCGAGGTGAAGAATGGCCTACGGTGACGCGACTCCCGAGTCGGTGCAGGGAAAGAAGCCCGCGCTGCCCACCGGCGTGGGCGAGATCGTCGGAAAGACTCTCGCTGGAGTGACGGGAGGCAGCGTCGCCGCACCGCTCATCGGCATCGGAGCGCAGGCGCTCATGGGCCGGTTCTCGAAGGAGGGCCGCGCGCTTCGCCAGCAGCAGGCGAAGGACATCAGCGCACTTCAGCAGGGCAAGCTCGGTCTGTCCGAGGCGCAGAAGCGCACGATGCTCGCGGGCACCCAGCGCGCCCTCCAGGCCCAGACCGCCGGTGTCGAGGCGAACCTCCGTCGACAGGCCGCTGCCGCGGGTGGCTTCGGCCGCAGCGGCGCGCAGACTCGTGCGCTGTCCCAGATGGCGGGGCAGTCGGCCGAGGCGGCCGCCGGCGCCGCGGGCAAGATTGACCAGCTCTCCGAGTCCATCGCTCAGCAGCGCTTCTCTGACGTGATGAAGCGGCTGCAAGAGTCGCGAGCCGAGAAGATGCAGATGGCCGGTCAGGCGGCTGTGCAGGGGGCGCAGCTCCCCGCCGACGTCATGAACAAGTACAAGCAGGCGAAGACCGGCGTCCTTAACGAGGCGGTTGGCGAGGTCTACCCGGCGACGCAGTCGACCGACGCCGTGTCGCGGCAGCGCTACGCCGGCGACTTCGTCTATTAACAGAAGGAGATCGTACCAATGGCTGCTCCCTACTACGCGGGCGACGCGCTCCTTCTCTACAACAACCTCATGGACACGAAGGGTCTCGACCCTAACTCTCCGACCAAGGACATCGACGCCGAGAAGGTTCTGGCGATCTACACGAAGATCATCTCGGAGCGGTACACCAAGGCCGAGATGGACCTCGCGAAGCGCGACATCGCGGTCATGAACAACAGCCTCGCGATGCTGAAGTCGGTCAACGACACGCGAGCCAAGCTGGCAGAGACCAAGGGTCGCGACCGGCGAGCCGTCGTCGAGGCACTCACGTCGCGGCGCAACTCCATCGAGAAGCAGCGCGCGTACATCACGGGCAAGATGAACGCCTCCGCCGACATGCGCGCGGTGGAGGGGGCTAAGGCTCAAGGAGGGGCGGCCACCGGAAACCTTGAGGCGGGCAAGGAGTTCATCAACATCCGTGACGCCAAGGGCGCGCGGGTGGACCAAGAACACCCTGCGATCAACGCCTACGCGGCTCGGTTCGTCCAGCTCACCGGAAACAAGGGAGAGTCGCTCGACAGCATCAATCCGGCAGAGTTCGCGAGGCGAATCTTCCCTAACGACGAGCCGTCGGCGTCTCAGTTGCAGTCGATGCTGGAGGGCGGAAAGCGGACGGCGGCGAGCTTGTCCGACGCGCAGGTCCAGCTCAGCAACGACCTGGCCGAGTTGGGCAACGGGCTCGGGATTGCGTCGGACGAAGGTAAGTGGAACAGCCTGTCCGAGGACCAGAAGCAGAAGCTCGTTCAAGACGAGATCCTTCGCAACGACAGCGCGAAGTCTACGCTGGAGCGCATCCTCGGCCGTTCCGAGGAAGACATCCTCGTCGAGAAGCAGAAGCTCGTCAGCGAGGACGAGGAGTATCAGCGCCTCCTCGACGACCGGGCAGCCGCGGAGCGGCGGATGCTCGGTAGCCAGGGCGCCACCACCCGTCAGCGGATGGCTGAGATCGTCGCCTCTCCGACGTTCCGCGCTTGGGCGGAGTCCAACGGGTACAGTCTCGGCGTGTCCGAGACGGTGGACGGGAAGCTCCAGTACATCCCCAGCCCCGACGACATGCAGGCGGTGCTGGCCTACCGCTGGCAGCTCAACCACCCGAAGCGCACCTCCCCCTTCAGCTTCGGGCGCGGTTCGACGGGCGCGCGTGTGCGCGTGACGGTCGACGACCCCGCGAAGCGCGAAGCGATCATGCAGCAGTACGCGGTCAACGGCAAGCTCTACGTCGACGACCGTGGCGCCCTCGTCTCTCCCGAGTACTTGGCGCTGGCGGCGCGCAGCAATGGTCTCGTGCCTCAGCTCCAGACCGCGGTGGTCAACAAGACCACCTACATTCGCATGCCCGATGGCTCCATCGTGGGCGCCGACGGCCAGCCCGCGCAGCTACCCGACGGTGCGGTCCCCGTCTTCGCGAACGCCGTGGTGTACTCCTCGGACGCGCCCGACGCGAAGCCGGTGCGCTACCTGACCCCGGCCGACATCGGCACGCCCAACCTCGGCGCCCTCGTTGGGACTGTCGGCGACGCTGAGCGCGCCGACTTCGACGCGACGCTCACGAAGACCTCTCCGTTCAAGGAGGCGTCGCCTGAGGCCATCCGCGCCCAGACGGTGACGGTGGTCAACGGGCGCTTGGACAAGATGCACGCAGCCGACTCCGCCACAGCGGACGGCATCGGCGTAGTCTCGCTCGACGGCGGCCGCATCCGAATCCCCGAGTCGGCCCAGACCACCATCGAGGTGCTCGAAGCGCCCGACCGGACCACGCTGCGTGACGTGTGGCGCGCTTGGCGCGGACGTCTGTCTGAGCATGACGCGGCTCTGGCCGACCAGGCGGAGCGCGAGGGGGCCTCGGTCGACGAGCGTATGAGCGCCGCCGAGCGCGCCCGTCGCGAGGCCGCCGGTGACTTCGGCGGCAAGGCCGCTCCCCCGGCGGCGGGCACGGCGGCTACGGGTGGTATGGTGTCTGTCCAGACGACGGACAGTTTCGGTAGCAAGAAGGAGGTCCTGGTGCCCGCTGGCAGCGCGGCTGCGGGGGCGGCACCCGCGGCGCCTGCACCGGCGGCTCCTGCGGCTCCTGCTCCGGCTGCTCCGGCTCCGGCGAAGGCCGCCCCGCCCGCTGCACCCGCTGCACCCGCGCCCGCGCCTACGACGGCCCCGGCGGCTCCCGCTGCGGAGAAGCAGTACATCCGCACGAGCCGCGGCGTCTACGAGGTCAACGCCGACGACAGCCTCACCCAGATGCTGGACGCGGACAACAAGCCTGTCTCCAAGAAGCTCACGCCCGGAACCGCGGACTACAAGGCCGCGCTCGAGTCGATCAAGGCGGGTAGCGCCGACGTCGACGTCAAGCTCGCCGATGGCAAGGTGGCCTCGGTGGTCGACAAGACGACGGGCGCCGCGCTTCCAGTGGCGGGTACCGCTGGCGAGATCACGCGGGCCGAGCTGGCGCGCGAGCCTGAGATCGGCCGTCGCCTCGCTGCGGCGGTCATCGACTACGGTGCGCGCGAGAAGGGGCTGCTTGGTAAGGCTAAGGAGTTCGTCGAGGGCGTGGGCCGCGGTCGTGGCGGCGCGGAGGGCGGCGCCGGGGCGGAGGGCCGTCGCGGCGGTGAGGGCGGCGCTCCGGCGGCGGCCCCCGGCGAGACCCCCGAGGTTCCGGCGGGCACGGCGAAGCCCACGCTGCTGGATCGTTTCCGCGCCCGACGCGACGCCGCGCGAGCCGAGAAGGCGCGGGCCGGGGCCGAGGCTGGACGTTTGGAGCTGCCCGTGGCGGCCGAGCTGCCTGAGGCGCCTGATGGCGGTACGGTTGCGCGGAAGCTCGACACTGAGAGGATGCCGTTCGCCGCGACCTCGCCGTTGAGCTCCGACACGGACATCGGGAGCGCGAAGCCGCGGTTCCAAGGACCCACCCAGATCGGTGAGGCGGGGATGCCGGAGGTGCTGTCTCCGGGCATGACGCCTGAGGCGCTCAAGCGCGCGGCTGATGCGGAGCTTCTCGGCAAGATTCGACAGACTCGCGGCGGCAGCCGAGACTTCGACCTCGCCATGCGGGCTGAAGCTCTGGAGCAGAAGCGCGTCGAGGCCGAGAAGGCGCGCGACCTCGCCCGTCGCGGTGGAGGGGAGGCGGCTCCGTTTGACGCCGACGCCTACGCCAAGGAGGCTCGAGCCATCGCCGACGAGGCGCGTCGCCGCATGAAGCCACCGGGAGCGGAGTTCCTGACGCTCGGGTACACGCCCGAAGGCAAGGGCGAGGGTCTTGGCGTTGACACCATGGAAGAGACGACGGCCGAGGCGGCCGCGGCCAAGGAGGCGGCCGAGGAGGCGGAGCGCAAGGCGCGCGCCGCGGCTCCCGGCAAGCCTCCGGCAGCGGTGGCTCCCCAAGTGCCGGGGGGTCCGCGGGCCCCGAAGCCCGCGGCTGCCGTGCCCCCTGCGGCCGCCCCGCAGCCCGAAACCGCCGAGCCCGCGCCAGTCGCGCCTCCCGAGGAGCGTCCTGCGCCGGTCATGTCCCCCGAGATGGTCGCGCAGGTCCGCGACTTTCCGAGCTACGCGCAGTCGGAGGAGCGGCGTAAGGCTCGTGAGGCCGAAGAGCGTCGCAACGCGGCGGAGGCCCAGCGGGTGCAGCGCGAGGCGGAAGCCGCGCGGCGGGCAGAGGCGCCGCCTATGGGGATGCGCGGCGTCGCGGAGAGGCAGCGCTCCGTGGCGCTTCCGGCCGGGGTCATCGCGCCACCACCGGCGAGGTCGCTGCCCCCGGCGGTGAAGCCCGAGGCGCGGCCCGCTGGCGCGACGGAAGACCTGGGTCTGACGGAGACCTTCCGCACGACCAACCCCGCGGCCGTGCAGCAGTTCATCCGCAACGTGGATGAGCAGAACAGGAAGCCGACACTCTTGGACCGGCTTATGGGCCGGCGTAAGCAAGCGCTCCCCGCCCCCGCCGCACCGGCGGAAGCCCCGCCGAAGCCGTAGGAGGGACCATGCCGAGGAACAAGGACATCATCGAGGCGCAGGCCGCTCCTGCGGCTCCCGCTCCTGCGGCTCCGGCGCCGGTCCCCGCAGCGCCGGCTCCTGCGGCCCCCAAGGCACCGGCGAAGGTCGAGCCCAAGGCAGCGCCGAAGGCCAAGGTTCCCGCGAAGGCGGTCCAGGCGAAGCCCTTGGTGCCCGTCCGGCCGGCCAAGCCCGCCGCAGCCCCCGTGGAGGCGGCCAAGCCGAGCGACGAAGCCACGCGCTCGCGCCTCGAGACTTGGCGCATTGGGAAGCCCGCAGCCGAGCGCGCCGGAGGACCCGAAACTGTGCTGAGCCTCGCTGGGCCCGGTGGCACAATCGGTGCTGGGATTACGCAGATTCCTGCTGGTGCTCTGGTACCTAACACGCAGCGCGCGCTAGCGAGCGAGAAATCTTCGCCCGGCGTAGTTACATATGCGCAGCGCGAGCCGGGAGGTCCGTGGTCCGCGGAATCGGCTTACTTCCAGCACCCGGAAGGAATGACTCCCGCCGAGTACGCGCAGCGGAAGAGCGCCATTCAAGAGCTGGAACTGTCGCCTACTGCGCCACGGACGCCGGAAGAGGCTGCCCGGCTCTCGGAGTTGGCGACGGGCATGGTCGAGCCTATGCTGCGCCTTCCTGGCGCTCGAGACCGCATGAGAGCTGAGATGGCGGCTTCCGAAGAGAACGCACCGGTGGGTCTGTACGGTGGCGCTGCGGGCACGATGGCCGGCGCGGCGGGCGCGATGTCCGGGATGAAAGCGGCGTGGCCCAAGGAAGGGGTGTGGCCCAAGGAAGGGCTCATCCGTCCTTCGTACCGGGGTGTGCCCTCGGTTCTACGGTCCGCTGGGCCCGCCGGAGTACGCGCTCAGTTGCTTAAGACCGGCGGCCAGTTGCTCGAGACCGGTGGCGTGGGTTCGGTCAAGGGCGCCGGATGGGCGAGCGTAGCCTCGGCAGCGGCGGGCGCCATCGCCGATAGCATGAACCTGTCGCCGTATGAGATTGCGGTACCGGAGGAGGCAATGCTGCCGCGTCCGGTTCGACCTGAACTGTTTGATTACAAGCGGGTGCCGCCGGCGGGGGCGTCGAAGCGGTCACGTTACGCAGCGGCGCTGGCCCCCGGAGAGTCCGGAGTGTGGAGCGTGCCGCGTCAAGTACCCGGTGACGCCTACGCTGACCCGCGTGAGTTTGAGCGTGTGGCCCGAGACTACGAAGGTCGCTACCGAGATCAACTTCGCAAGGTGACGCTCATGCGCCCCGACTACCAATCTTCGGTCGACCCGGAGGCTGCGGAGGCCGACCGAAAGCGTTGGGAGGGGGCCAAGCTCGCGGACGTTGCCCGTGACCCAAAGGTGCGGGCGCTGGAGCGAGAGCTCGCGAACCTAGCGTCTATCCGCACCGTGCTCATGGGCGAACTGGGATATACTGTCGAGGATCTCAACCGCCTTACCCCGTAGTGCGTTAGGGGTGGCGCGCCGACCGGAGGCTCGATGGACCCCAGCATTCTCAAGCGACTCGAGCAGGCTGACGCGGCCGCCAGGGCAACCAAGGCGGCCGCCACTGTTCCGGCCCCCGCGCCGGCTCCGAGCGCACCTGAGAAGCCGGCGGCTCCCGTGACTCCTGCGGTGGCCGCATTGCCGCCGAAGCCCAAGGCCCCGGTTGCGCCGAAGGTGGCGAAGGCGCCTAAGTCCGGCGGCATTCAGCTCACCAACGAAGAGCTCGCGGGCATACTGGTGGGCGCTCCGCCGACGCCTCAGGCGGACCTTGCGGCGAAGGCGCAGGCTGACTTGGAACGTGACCTCCAAGCAGACCTCGGGCTGGAGAAGTTCTACCGTCAGGCGCGGACGGCAGTTGACGCCGCGGACGCGGCGCGGTCGGTGGGTGTGAAGTCCTACCCCGAGTTCAAGCGCCAGGCCGAGATGCAGGGCGTGGCTATCGAGGACCTCGTCCGCCAGGCCCAGAAGGGCGTCCCCTTCGAGGACTTTGCGCGGGCGTCCCAGAACCAGGTTGCGTTCCTCCCCGCCGAGGCGCGTCGGGCGAAGTTCGAGGAGCAGTCCCGGAAGTACCAAGAGGCCGAGCGCGGCGAGATCAACCTCGAAGACATCAAGATTGCTCCGGCGAAGGAAGAGGGCGTCTTCGGCGGCTACGTCGTCGGCGGCACCAAGCCCGAGGAAGTGCTGGAGTCCGCGAAGCCCGGCGACGCGGCCTACGCCACGGCCGAGCGTCTGGTCCAGACGCTGTCCGAGAATCCTGACTGGGTTCGGAAGTTCGACGCGTACCGCAATCGCGCCGCCGGGAACTACAGCGCGCAGTGGGTCAACGACGAGGAGAAGGAGCTCGCGTCCAAGATTGACCCCAACGACCCCGAGTTCGAGCAGAAGCTTGCCGACGCTCGCCGCCGCGCCTTCGTAAAGATCGTGGCCGCGAAGACCATCGGCTTCTGGGCTCCGCCCATCTTCGTGAAGAAGGAGGAGCTCGAGAAGGGTGAGGTCCCCGGCATCCTGTCCGCGATGGGGCCGGGCAACGTAGAGGTCGTCGGCTTCGACAAGGACGGCCGCATCATCTACCGGTCCGAGAGTCCGATGGGCTACGCGCTGCGTGCGCTGGACTTTGTCGGTGCCGTGCCGATTCCGTCCACCAAGAGGGGCTTCATCCCTCTGCCGGGCCAGTCCATGGTGGCCGGCTGGATGACGCAGGGAGAGAACGAGACCTTCGCCGAAGCCACGGCCCGCGGCATCAAGACCAGCGCCAACTGGGCCGACTACGCGACGGATAAGACGGAGGGCGCGAGCCCCCTCGTCCGCGGCATCGGCATGGGTCTTGGTCTGGGCGCGGCGATGACCCACCCGGACGCGTTCACCGGAGCCGCCACGGTCTACTCTCGCGGCAAGGCTGCTCGCGCGACTTACCGTGGTCGCAAGTTCACCGAGAAGGCGGAGCCGCTCCTCGAGGAAGCCGGCGAGGCGCTCAAGGCCGGCGAGTACGACAAGGTACGCGAGAACCTCGCTAAGTTTCGTACCCTGTCTCAGGAGTATTCGCCAGGTGGAAAGACGAATTATGCCGATCTTCTCGCGCGTGCGGATGCGTCGTTCATTGACGCCATCACCCTCGCCGACCCTGCCGTAAAGAGCCTCGACCCGCGCCTCAGCGCAAAGCTTCTGTCGGTGCTCGGCGACGCTCAGGAAGTGCGCACGCTCATCGGTCAGCTCGCCGTCGTTGGCGACCCGCACCTCCACTTCTCTCGCAGCTCGCGCGAGGCCGCCGCGACTCTCGGCAAGAAGGCCGACGAGGCCACTGCGGGGCTTGGGGCGACGTTCGAGACCTACCTCAATGCGGGCAACTACGGGCGCCGCCGCGAACTGTTGGAGCAGGCCAAGCGGCTCTACGAGCTCAACGCGCCGAGGACGGTGGATGAGGCCGCGGCCCGCATCGTCGACGGGAAGATTCTGGCCGCCGAAGGGACCGCCGACGCTCGAATCAAGATGGACGTCCCCGACGCCAAGCGCGACGCCGCCTTCGAGAAGGAGATGGCGACGATCCTCCGCACCCACCGTGACGGGCTGGTCCGGGGCGACGCTGCCGCGTTCAAGGCAGTTGAAGAGGACATGCGGAAGAGCTCCGTGGTCGGTCGTGGGGTGACTGGTCCCGACGCGAAGGCCGCCGAGGAGTTCCGCGCCGAGCAGCACGCGACCGTGCTCCCTGGGCTGCGCGGGCGCGTCGGTTCGGTGCGCGCGGTCGACATCGCCGAGACGCACAAGGATGCCCTCAAGCTCTTCGACCAAGCGCTGGCGTCGGCGCGGGCTAACGAGGCGTCGCTCGGCATGGCGATTGAGTACATGCGCCGCGAGCTGGGGCGACAGTACGGCGTCACGGTCACGCCGCGCGAGGTCCAGTACGACGCGCTTCCGTTCGCGGCGAAGTCCGGCGAGCTCTCTCCGCCGGCCTATGCGTTCTTCGCGCAGTACCGCGCGAGGTTCCCCGACGCCGACCCGGCCGACGCGTGGGAGCAGATTCGCCTCGTCGACCAAGCCTCGCTCGCGAAGGCTGACCGCGAGGGCCGGAGTATCCACGACATCTGGGCCGAGCTGAACTTCCAGGTCGCGCCTCCTACGGCGAAGGGCAAGGGCGGGAAGCCCCCCGCAACCCCGACGACGGTGGCGCCTCCGGGCACGGAGGCAGCGGCCGCGACCGCCGCAGCAGCGGCCACTCCCGGCAAGGTTGTTCATCCGATGGTGTCGGACGTGGCGGCGTCCATCAAGGCCGAGAGCGGGCTGGATGTGTCGGCGAAGAGCGTCGACACGGTGCTGAAGGCCGTCGACAAGCTCGCTCCTGGCGCCGAGCTCAAGCGTCCAGTCGCCGTCAGCAAGGCCGAGTTCGGTGCGGTCGCCCAGGATCTGGTGCGCCGCGAGCTGCTCGTCACGTCGGACGGCAAGACGTTCACCAAGCCGGAGCCGGTGGTGGCCGTCGAGGAGGCCGCAGCCGCCAAGGCCGCGCCCCCCGGCCCCGAGTTTGCGGGTCGCCGAGCCGCGCCACCCGCTGTTCCGCCACCCAGCCGAGAGGTTGTCGAAGCGCTCTACAAGGAGTGGACAGACGCCAGCGACGTAGTAGACCGCGCACGCGAGACGTATACCCAAGCCGTGGAGGCCCTCCGCAGGAACAAGCTGCCGTGGCGTAAGGCAGAGTTGCAGAAGAACGTAGACGCGACGCTTGCCGCGGACGAGGCCGCGCGCGACGCGGCTTATGCGGTTTCAAAGAAGGCGGCGGACCTGCTGGGCTGGCAGACAACGCTCGATCTGGACAAGTCACTGAAGGCACTGCTCGCCGAGCCTGCGGCCGCCCCGGCGGTTGAGCGCGCCGTCGAGGCTGCCGCCCCCGCTGCGGCGAAGGCCGCGCCCCCCGTCGAGGTGGCGAAGGCCGAGGCCCCGACCACGGCCACCGATCTGGTCGATACGTGGCGGAGCGCAACCGCCGCCGATGTGGTGACGGTTGCTGGGTTGGTGCGGAGCTTCGAGGCGGCCCCCGGCGTGGGGTCGGTGAAAGTCCTCCCCGAGTCTTCTATCGTCGTCGTGGAGCGCGGCGGGAGGCACTACGGGTTCCCC
>Ga0181344_1000598_pt1 | contig 14181 bp, 16 predicted proteins | sample Su13VDMLBDD_FD_130098 | JGI IMG/M metagenome (GOLD analysis project Ga0181344, IMG submission 130098) | Freshwater viral communities from Lake Michigan, USA - Su13.VD.MLB.D.D | ecosystem: Environmental > Aquatic > Freshwater > Lake | place: USA: Michigan | collected 2013-07-15
ACGGGAAAACTTTTTGGGTACGGGCTTGCAAGGTGGGTGATGCAAGCAAGGGAGTTGTGTTCAAAGACTATGAGGTGAAAGGTTGACAACGCTCAAGATTGACACGCCTCGATGGGCCTTGCCCCTGCTTAAACCGTCGCGATACAAAGGCGCGTTTGGTGGCCGCGGCTCGGGCAAGAGCCATTGTTTTGCAGAGATGATGATCGAAGCCCACATCATCGACCCGAAAAGCCGAAGCGTGTGCGTGCGAGAGGTGCAGAAGTCGCTGAGCCAATCAGTGAAACGCCTTCTTGAGATGAAGATTGAGCAAATGAACGCGGGAGCTTACTTCGAGGTGCAAGAGGCCGTCATTAAGTCAAAGAAGGGCGACGGCCTGATTATCTTCCAAGGGATGCAGAATCACACCGCCGACTCGATCAAGTCGCTCGAAGGATACGACCGGGCGTGGGTGGAAGAAGCCCAAAGCTTGAGCCAGAAATCGTTGGATTTGCTTCGCCCGACAATCCGAAAGCCTGAAAGCGAACTGTGGTTCACATGGAACCCACGGCAGGCATCTGACCCGGTGGATCACCTGTTGCGCGGGCCTAATCCACCGCCCGACGGTGTTGTGCTGCCCGTCAATTACGAGGATAACCCGTGGTTTCCTGACGTCCTGCGAGACGAAATGGAGTACGACAAGCGCCGCGACCCGGACAAGTTTCACCACGTGTGGCGCGGTGGCTACCTGTCAAACAGCGAAGCGCGTGTATTCCGCAACTGGCGCGTTGAGGAATTCGAAGCGCCGGCCGATGCAATTCACCGCTTGGGCGCTGACTGGGGCTTTGCCGTGGATCCGACCACGCTTGTTAGATGTCACATCATCGGGCGCACGCTCTACATTGACTTCGAAGCCTACCGCGTAGGCTGCGAGATCATGGACACGCCTGACCTGTTCATGACGGTGCCAGAGTCGGAAAAATGGCCGATCGTGGCCGATTCTGCCCGACCCGAGACGATTTCATTCATGCAAAAGAATGGCTTTCCGAAGATCATGGCAGCTGTGAAGGGCCCGAAGTCGCTTGAGGAGGGCGTTGAGTGGCTCAAGACTTACGACATCGTTGTTCACTCGAGGTGCGTGCATACGATTGATGAACTAACCCTGTATTCGTACAAAACAGACCCGCTGACTGGGAAGATATTGCCAATTCTTGAGGATAAGAAAAACCACGTTATCGACGCATTGCGTTATGCATGCGAAGGCATTCGGCGTGCCGCACCGAAAAAGCCCGTATCTTTCACCGCCTTGCCAACTATCAGCCGATGGTGAATAATGTAGAAAACCAGAGGGCTTAAATTACATGGCGCGAATGTCAAACGAACAAAAGCTGGCACAAGTGCATCAGGAGGCCATGCGCCAGTTTGACAATATCCAGTCGGCATTGCGTGATGAGCGCCTGCAATGCCTGCAAGACCGCCGATTTTATTCCATTGCCGGCGCGCAGTGGGAAGGTCCCCTTGGGGAGCAATTCGAGAATAAGCCTAAGTTTGAGGTAAATAAAATTCACTTGGCGGTGATTCGGATCATTAACGAATACCGCAACAACCGGATCACGGTGGATTTTGTTAGCAAGGAAGGCGAGGAATACGACAAGCTCGCTGACCTTTGCGACGGTCTTTATCGTGCCGACGAGCAGGATTCTGGCGCTGAAGAAGCCTTCGACAATGCTTTCGAGGAAGCCGTGGGTGGTGGCTTTGGTGCGGTACGCCTTCGCACCGCCTACGAAGACGAAGAAGACGACGAAAACGAAAAGCAGCGAATCCGCATTGAGCCGATTTACGATGCCGATTCCAGCGTGTTTTTCGATCTGGACGCCAAGCGCCAGGATAAGGCCGACGCAAAGTTTGCCTTCGTCATCACCTCGATGACGCGTGATGCGTATGAAGCCGAATGGAACGACGATCCCTCAAGCTGGCCGAAAGAAATTCACCAATACGAATTCGACTGGCTCACGCCGGATGTGGTTTTCGTGGCTGAGTATTACCGGCTCGAGGAAGTAAAAGAAACTGTTCGCATCTTTGAAACAATTGACGGTGAGGAAGAACGATATTCTCAGGCGGATTTTGAGGCCGACGAAAACCTCGAAGAAACCCTGCGGGCGATCGGTAGCCGTGAGGTTCGCCAGAAGCGCGTTAAACGCATCAAGGTGCGCAAGTACATCCTGAGCGGTAACGCAGTGCTTGAAGATTGCGGATACATCGCTGGCAAGGCAATTCCTGTTGTTCCGGTCTATGGAAAGCGATGGTTCGTTGATAACGTTGAGCGTTGCATGGGCCATGTGCGCCTGGCGAAAGATGCACAGCGACTAAAGAATATGCAGCTCTCAAAGCTTGGCGAGATCAGCGCATTGTCCAGCGTTGAAAAGCCGATCCTGACGCCTGAGCAAGTCGCCGGCCATCAGATGATGTGGGCTGAGGACAACATCAAGAATTACCCTTACTTGCTCATTAACCCGATCACCGGGCCCGATGGCTCGCAGCAAGTAGGCGGACCTGTCGATTACACAAGATCGGCAGCGGTCCCACCAGCACTGGCAGGGCTGTTGCAGCTTACCGATGCAGATATGAACGACATCCTAGGCAATCCGCAAGGAGCCGATAAGATGGTAGCCAATATCTCCGGCAAGGCCGTGGAAGCGATCCAGTCTCGGGTCGACATGCAGACGTTTATCTACATGAGCAACCAGGCCAAGATGGTGCGGCGCGTTGGCGAAATCTGGCTTGGCATGGCCCGCGATGTGTATGTGGAACCCGGCCGGAAGATGAAGACCGTCGGACTAATGGGTGAAATGGGCAGCGTCGAATTGATGAAGCCAACTATCGACGAGGAAACCGGCGAGATTGAGATGGAAAACGATCTGTCGGAAGCCTCGTTTGATGTGGTGTCCAGCGTTGGCCCGTCTTTCGTCTCACGCCGCGAAGCAACGGTGCGTTCAATCACGAACATGATCGCGGTGTCCGATGATCCGGAAACGCGCCAGGTGCTGACCTCGATGGCGATGATGAACATGGAAGGCGAAGGCATCGACGACGTGCGCACGTACTTCCGCAAAAAGCTGGTGCAGCTGGGCGTGATGAAGCCGACAGAGGAAGAGGCGCAGCAGATGATGGCAGCAATGGAAGGCCAGCCGCAAGACCCGAACGCGATCTTCCTTCAAGCTGCGGCAGAAGAAGCCGTGGCGAAGGCGGCGAAGGCTCGGGCCGATACCGTTGAAACGGTGGCTAGTGCGGAATTGAAGCGGGTGCAGACTATGGAGACGCTTGCGAAGATCGACAACGACGAGCAGGCTGCTACATTGCAAGGCATTAAAGCCGTGAAGGAGATCTGGACAAATGGCTGACCCGACAATCAAAGACCTTGCCTATCGAGGGCTCGCCTCAGTGCTTGGCGGGCCTGTTGATCTTGCTTCAATGGTGATGCGACCGTTTGGCTATAACGTGCCAGAGCAGCAGGTTGTCGGCGGCAGCGAGTGGATCGGAAAGCAGCTTGAGGATGTTGGCTTGGTGAGCTCAGCGCGCGCGCCTGTGCAGGAATTTATTACCTCAATGGCGATTCCGACGCCTTCAGGGTTGGCAAAAGGGGCCGCGCTTGGCGGGGCTGCGCTTGTTGGGGCAGTTAAGGGCGGCGGAAAAGTAGCGGATATTTTTAACTTTCCGGTGAAATCGGAAGGGTTTGGGAATCTTCCACTCCAGCAAGATATAGAAAAAGCAAGATCAGAAATATCAAGAACAATTGAGCTTCCAACGGGAACGGCAACAATTACAGGAAGAAGGCCTGTTTTCGGTGAGGCACCTCAAGGAACATTGGCTGAATTTAGTTTTGTTCCGACCGGAACTAGCACTCAATACACAGTCCCATCCGGAAGATATATGCCGCCAGAACATATATCATATGAAGGCTTGAACCAAGAGCAGATTCGGGCACTACGCGAAACAAGAGAAACCGTTTCGGATGCAAAAAGGAGACTTTCTTCTTTAATCGCCGCGCAGCAGGAGTTAATTTCAAGTTCGCCGGCCAGACAGGTTCCTGAATGGGCAAAAAGAATCAGTGAGCCGCTGAACACTAAAGCGGCTGGGCCGTCATGGTGGGACGCAATTCTAAAATCAAAAGACGAAAAAACATATCAATCATTTATTGATGCAGGCCAAGATTTGTTACTCCTTGGCAAAGGAAGTGCAGCAAAAAATATCGAAGACGTTGCTTCCAATTTTGGCGTTATAGCAAAAAAAGAAAACGACAAAATCGTTTTGCAAGGAAAAACCGGGTCGATAACAATCAACGGCGCAAACAGTGCGACCCCGTTCATAAGATCGCTTGAGGCAAAATCCAAAGGGACAGCAGAAGGTGGAGGCAAGGTTCTTTATCAAGCTGCCCTAAATTGGGCGGCAAACAATGGAAAACAAATAGCACCAGACCCTGCCGGAATAACAGACATCAATGAAATCAGAAAAATAGGAAACGAGCTCTCGTCAAGAGTAAGAACCGGCGTTCCTGTTGTGCAATTTGATTATGCAGGGCTAACCGGAACTCCCTTGGTTTCAGAACTGTGGAAAGCAGAGGCAAAAATAGCAAACAAAAAAATAAAAAATCTCGGGCAAATAAAATTTGACGGGAAACAATTTAACATGGCAGACAGCGACATTTTGGCTCTTATATTGAAATCAGATAAAGATTTTAGCAAAGGCGTCGGGGTTATGACGGCGAAACGTGCAGCAATATCAGAGTTCTTAAAAACGGCCAGCCCATCTGCGGCAAAAGCTGCTGCGGCGTCTCTTGTCGCAATTGGAACGCCAGTTTTTGCAATGGATCAAGATTGAAAAACGGCATCCACCCGGCCATTCTCGGGTGAGTTTATGGGGTCTTAAATGGGTCAAACGGCAGAGCGAGAGGACGAAAACGAAGTAACCGACGAAATCGAAGTGCAGCAGGAACCGGAACTTGAGCAAGTGGGCGACGAGCAAAATACCGACGCCGACCAAGAACCGGAAACCGAAGCACAAGAGGAAAGCGGCGACGAAGTAATCGTTTCAATCGGTGAGGAAACGCCACCTCAAGAGCAAGAACAGCGCGCACCGGAATGGGTGCGAGAGTTGCGCAAGTCACACCGGGAATTGCAGCGTCAGAATCGTGAATTGCAGGCCAAGCTAGAAACCACGCAGACCGAGACTAAGCCGGCTGTGCTGGGGGCAAAGCCGACGCTTGAAGCCCACGATTACGACGCGGAGAAATACGAAGCCGCGCTTGCAGATTGGTTTGAGCGGAAACGCCAAGTCGATGAGCAGGCACAGCAAACCAAGAAAGCTGAGGAAGTAAAACAGCAAGAATGGCAGGCAAAACTTGATGCGTACGGAAAGGCAAAAGCCGGCCTGCGTGTTAAAGACTTTGATGACGCCGAGATGGCGATTCAAGAAGTGTTTAACGTGACGCAGCAGGGCGTAATGCTTCAAGGCGCAGAAAACCCGGCGTTGGTTGTGTATGCACTAGGCAAGAATCCAAAGCGCGCAAAAGAGCTTGCTGACATTAAAGACCCCGTGAAGTTTGCCTTCGCGGTCGCGAAACTGGAGACGCAATTGAAAGTGACGAATCGCAAGGCAGCGCCGCCGCCCGAAAGGTCTGTGAAAGGCACTGGCAGTCTGAGCGGTGCGGTGGACTCAACCCTTGAACGGCTGCGGGAAGAAGCGGCCAAAACCGGCAACATGTCGAAGGTGATGGCGTATAAGCGCCAACTTCGGCAAAAATCAAACTAATCAGGAGTTTTAAATCATGGCTAATAGTTTCTCGAAAGAAGAGCGCGTCGCGTTCGAAGATATCCTTGAAGGGTTTCAAGACGCTTTAGTGCTGTCCAAAAACGTCGCGGTGTATAACACCGACCAATCGATGATGGAGCGCACCAACAACATTATCTGGCGTCCGCAGCCCTACATCGCCACCAGCTACAACGGCACCGATCAGTCGAGCAACTTTGATGACTTCACGCAGCTTTCTGTTCCCGCGACCATCGGCTTTTCAAAGTCTGTGCCGTGGGTGATGACCGCCACTGAACTGCGTGACAGCCTGCAAGAAGGTCGTCTCGGTGACGCTGCCAAGCAAAAGCTGGCGAGCGATATTAACGTGGCAATCATGAACGTGGCTGCCAATCAAGGCACCCTGTTTGTGAAGCGCGCCTCGACTGCCTCTGGCTTTGACGATGTGGCGCAGTGCGAAGCGATCATGAACGAGCAAGGCGTGCCGTCTTATGACCGTTACCTTGCCCTTTCGACCCGTGACTACAATGGCATGGCGAACGATCTTTCGAAGGCTTCCCGCTCCTTTGGCAACGAGATCAGCGATAAAGCCTTGCGTAAGGCGTTTGTTGGCGAAATGGCCAGTTTCGGCACTTACAAGCTGGACTACGCCAACCGCAAGATCGCTGCCGCTGGTGGTGCTGGCCTGACCGTCGACACCCGCGCGTCTGCCGGTAACTACTACGTGCCGCGGGCTACCTCCGTCGCGACCACTGGCGAAACCGCGAACGTCGACAACCGTTTCCAAACCATCACGGTTTCCAGCACCACCAGCGTGGTTGCGGGCGACGCCTTCACCATTGCCGGCCTCAACGCTGTCCATCACATCACCAAGGGCGACACCGGCCAACTGAAGACCTTCCGCGTCATCAGCGTGCCGTCTGCAACCACCCTTGTTATCAGCCCCCCGATCATCAGCAATCAGGGCGGCTCGGATGCCGAAGCGCAGTATCAAAACGTCGTGGCTAACACCGTGGCGAGCAACTCCGCGATCGTGTTCCTCAACACCGTTACCAACTTCATCAACCCGTTCTGGCAGCGCGACGCCCTGGAAATCCTTCCGGGCCGCTATGCAGTGCCGCAGGATGCCGGCGCCGCTGTGATGCGTGCCTCGACCGATCAGGGCATCGAACTGGTTATGCAGAAGCAATATGACATTAACACGATGAAGACCAAGTACCGTTTGGACACCTTGTTCGGCGTTGTGAATAAGCAGCCCGAAATGTCCGGCGTGATCATGTTCTCGCAAACCTAAGCATGACTGGCCGGGGTAACCCGGCCTTCTCTACATTCTGAAAGGATTACCATGTCGAACGTTATTGCAGTCAATGGCAAAGCCACTGTTACCATCCCGGCCGGCGAGTCGATCGCCGTTTTTACCCAAGGCCAGGCGCAAGTGTCGCGCACCCTTGGTTTTCCCAACTACCCCGATCAAACCACGCTGATTGGCACCGTGACGAACGGCCAAACTGTGTTTGGTTCCTACTCGACTGGCGCAACGATTGTGGTCGAATCCGTGGGCTCGCAGCCTGTTTATTACGAGGTTGGCACTGCACCTCAAGTGCAGCAGCTGCGCCTGAATAACCAAGTGCAGGGCGATCCGACGAACATTGCTGACGGCGCATCGATGGCTTTCACTGCTGCCTCGTTGCTCTCCGGCATTGTCACCGCAACGCCGACCCAAGCGCGCAGCATCCAGCTTCCGCTAGGCTCAGCAATTGACGCAGCCTCCGAGTTTGCGATTGGCGATAGTTTTGACTTTTCGCTGATTACTTTGGCTGCATTCGCGCTGACGATTACCGTCAACACTAATGTGACCATCGTTGGCGCAGCTGCAACGGCTGGCACGTCGGGCGCTGCCGCGCGTTTCCGCGTGCGCAAAACCGCTGCTGATACGTTCGTCACCTACCGCATTGCCTAAGCTGTAAAATAAGCCCGTGGAGAAATCCTCGGGCTTTCCTCAAAGGGATAAAAATGCCGCTGAAAAAAGGCTATTCTCAGAAAAGCATCAGCTCCAACATTTCCAAAGAAATGAAGGCAGGCAAACCGCAAAAACAGGCCGTAGCAATTGCGCTTTCGACCGCGCGTACCGCTGCGATGAAAGCAGGCAAGCCAAGCAAGGCCCCAGCGAAGAAAGGGAAGTGATGGATTATCCTGCACTGGTCTATCGTTGCCCTGGGGCGCATTTTGGGCCTGATGGAACCACGTATGATTCGCTCGGAGTCAATGACGATGAGCAACTTCGCGTAGCGCTTGATGACGGATGGTCAGAAAGCCTCGTTGAAGCTGTTTCGATTTATCTGCATCCGGTGAAATTTGATGGATCTGTGGGGAACTCTGTGCCAGATGTTGATTCCGCCGAAGAAAAAAAAATCATCGACGGAGACGAAAACGCACCTCCAACCCGCGAAGAGCTTGAGCAAAAAGCCAACGAACTCGGCATCAAGTTTGACGGCCGCACGACCGACCGAAAATTGCTCGAAAAAATCGAAGAAGTCTTGAGGGGTGAGTGATGGGATACAGCAAGCGCCAATTTATCGAAGCAGCCTTCGAAGAAATCGGGCTTGCATCCTATGTTTTCGACCTTCAGCCGCAGCAGCTCGAGAGCGCGCTGCGTAGGCTAGACGCGATGATGGCAGATTGGAACGGGAAGGGAATCAGGGTCGGGTTTCCGCTGTCAGTAAGCCCGCAGCAGTCAGACCTTGACGAGCAAACCTACGTGCCAGACATGGCAAACCAAGCGGTCATCACCGGGCTTGCGGTCAGGCTCGCTCCGTCATACGGAAAGCAGCTGATGCCGGCAACGCTGGCGATCGCAAAGTCATCTTATGACACGCTGCTCGCCAAAGCTGCCATGCCGCCAGAGCAACAATTTCCCGACACGCTGCCTTCAGGGGCGGGGAACAAGCCGTGGATGTATGACGTATTCTTGCCGGGGCCGGAAGAGCAGGTGCTCGCAGGCCAAGACGGCACAATCGAACTTAACTGAGGGCATACCATGCCGACCATCAATCAATTGTCGACGCTGAACGAAGTTACTTCAGCGGACAAATTCATCGTGTATTCAAACGACAACGGCGACGCGCGAAAGGCCAGCATCAACACGGTGCGCGAATTCATGGAAGGCGCTTTCGTGGATGTCGAAGCGGAAACTATCACGCTTTCGACTTATGCCAAGGTAACGACGAAAACCGTCGCAAACCTGCCTTCTGCCGCCGTTGCCGGGGCAGGCGCTCGGGCAGCTGTGACCGATGCCACGCAGACGCTAACCGCAGGAATTGGCGCCATTGTGGCCGGCGGTGGGGCGAATATTGTGCCGGTATTTTGCGATGGCACAAACTGGCGTATCGGTTAAACTTTAATCAAGCCATAATTCTTCAGGGGGTGAAACATGGCAGACATCATCAAGAGTTACAACGACGTTGCGCGACGCAATGTCGATATGAACGATGGAACTTGGGCTGAAAGAGTCGCAAGCGAGCCGTTAGGAATTCCGTCCGTCGCTCGGCAATTGGCAGCAGGTGCATCAAGCGCAAACACGGCACTGACCACAACATGCCGACGAATTAGCATTTTTGCACGTGGTGCCGATATTAGGTATGCCATCGGAAGCACCTCGCAAACTGCTAATGCCTCAACGTCTCATTTTGTTGCCAATGGAGAGCGAGTTGATCTTAGGCTACCTGCAACACCGAATATAGCTGTTATTCGTGCTGGTGGTACTGATGGGACTCTTGAACTTACAGAGCTGACATAATATGCAGCTACGTGCTACTCGTTTGATGGCTTATGGGCGTGGCCGTCCAGCATGGACCCCTTCGCTTATACAAACCGCCATGTGGCTAGACGCTGCCGACGCCAATACGATTACGCTCAATGGTTTAACGGTAAGCCAGTGGCGGGATAAGTCTGGTAATGGGCGTAACGCGGAACAGGCGACAGCGGCAAACCAACCGACATATAGCAGTACTGGATATAACAACAAACCGACGCTTTCGTTTGATGGTGTAAATGATTTTTTGAACATGGTCGATGGATCTGTTCCAGCGGGAAATGCTAATTATTCCATGTTCGTGGTTCAAAGAATCAACGTAATGGCTGACATGATAATGTTTGGCCGAGCCGGTGGCGCTGGGGGATCAGGGTCTGCATGTTATTTAGGTGTTATCGGGAGTAGTATTTTTGGAAATTGGTGGGCAGGAACCGGGGTTGCTTTGGGGGGTTCGGCTGGCGAGAACAACATGTATTCGGTTGTGTATAACAATGCAATATCTACACTTACTGCTGTGAGAAATGGTGTTGTTCTGGAAAATTATGTAGCACCGTTTGTTAGAAACAGTCTTGCCGCGCAACAGTCAATCGGCGGTGACATAGTCAATAATAATCGTTACGGCAACATTGCATTCTCTGAGGCGATTGTTTTGCATTCAAATGCTTCAATCGCTACCAGACAACTAATTGAAGGTTACTTAGCATGGAAATGGGGGACGGTAGCAAGCATGCCGTCAGATCATCCATATAAAAACGCACCACCCTACGCATAATGACCGACTACCTGGTTTTCCAAACCGAAGCGGGAGCAAAAACCGCTCTTGAAGCCATCTACTCAAACATGGTTGAGTCTGTTGATTCGCCAGATTTGCTTGATGTAGCGACCGGGCAAGTGGTGCCCAAAGATGAATTGACGCCAGATGAGGCGGTGCAGGTTAATGCGGGCAATAGGCATTTCCCTGTCTTTGGCAAAAACGCCGCGACCGGCGTGAAAAACACCACAGCAGGGCACACAACCGCGTGGGCTGTAGCGCAGCAAACGTTGCAAGGCAAATGGGTGTTTCAAAAGCCGGATGATGCGCTGCTGGATGGTGTGATTGGCTATACGGTCGAGCCATTTGATCCTGCGTGGTTTCCGACAGTGAGCATGGAATGAAACAAGATTCGCGCTTAAAACGTGCTGGCGTTGAAGGTTATAACAAACCTAAGAAAACCCCGTCTCACCCGACGAAATCGCATGTGGTTGTTGCTAAAGAAGGCGACAATATCAAGACGATCAGGTTTGGGCAGCAAGGCGTTAGTGGATCACCAAAGCGTGAGGACGAATCAAAAGCCGACAAGTCGCGGCGCGAATCATTCAAGGCGCGGCACGCGGAGAACATTGCCAAGGGCAAGATGAGCGCGGCATATTGGGCCAATAAGGTGAAATGGTGAGCAAATGCAGATCCCACTGATTGGCGGCATCTACACCGACAACGGGCCAGACCTGCGCACCAGTTACCCGGTAAATATGATGCCAGTGCCAAAGAGCAGTGGGATCAGCGAAGGGTATCTGAGGCCTGCTGACGGACTCATCTCAAATGGGACGGGCCCCGGCATTGATCGAGGTGGAATAAATTGGGAAGGCGCCTGTTATCGTGTCATGGGCACGAAGCTGGTTGAAGTATCTGCGACCGGAACTGTAACCACGCTAGGCGATGTTGGCGGCACTGGTCTTGTCACGTTTGATTACAGCTTGACCGACTGGCGATTGCATCCGGCGGAAATCTGTTTTATTGGAATGGATCAACGCTCACGCAAGTGACAGATCCAGACCTTGGCACTGTGCTGGATGTGGTTTGGGTGGATGGCTATTTCATGACCACGGATGGCGAGTTTTTAGTAGTAACGGAACTCTCAGACCCGACACAGGTCAATCCGCTCAAATATGGCGCAAGTGAGGCAGACCCAGATCCCGTTGTGGCGCTCTTGAAGCTGCGCAACGAAGTCTATGCGCTGAACCGAAACACCATTGAGGTGTTCGATAACGTCGGCGGTGATTTTTTCCCCTTCCAGCGCATTGACGGCGCACAAGTGCAAAAAGGGGCTTTAGGAACGCATGCTTGCTGTGTGTTCGTGGAGCAAGTCGCGTTTGTAGGTGGCGGGCGCAATGAAGCGCCGGGCGTTTATGTAGCTGGCAACGCTACCGCCAACAAGATCAGCACACAAGAAATCGACGAGATTCTATTGGGTTACGACGAGGCCACGCTTGCGGGAATAAAACTTGAGGCGAGAAACGACCGAAATCACCAGCACTTATATGTGCATCTGCCAGACCGCACGATTGTTTTTGATGCGGCTGCGACGCCAACAATCGGCCAGCCGGTGTGGTTCACGCTCACAAGTTCCCTGGCAGGCTTCAGCCAATACCGGGCAAAGAATTTTGTGTGGGCCTATAACCGTTGGCTTGTTGGCGACCCGACCAGCACGACGGTGGGCTACATGGCGCAGGAAACTAGTTCGCATTTCGGGCAGACGGTGCGATGGGAATTTGGCACCACGATCATTTACGCAGAAGGCAAAGGCGCGATCTTCAATCAGCTTGAACTGGTGGCGCTTACTGGCCGCGTGGCGCTTGCTGATAACCCGCAGATCAGCACGTCTTATTCAGTCGATGGGCAAGTGTGGAGCCAATCAAAATACATCAGCGCGGGGAAAATTGGCGACCGCGTGAAGCGCCTTGTATGGTTTCAGCAAGGGCACATGAAGAACTGGCGTATCCAGCGCTTTCAAGGCGATAGCGCATCGCATGTATCATTTGTAAGGCTTGAGGCTCAACTTGAGGCGCTGGCGTTCTAATGGTTAAAAAACTTTTAAACCTGACGCGCGATCAGCTTGCATCATTTTTGCAAGACAATGAACAAATAAAGCAGTTTGAAAACCTGTTTGCAGCGGCAAACAATCCACAACTTGCCGGGGGCGGTCCAGGGTCAATTCCATATCAATCAAGCACAGGAATAACAACGTTTCTGCCGATTGGTTTATATGAGCAAGTTTTGCAGGTCAATTTAGCAGCCGATGCGCCGGAATGGGTTAGCAGTACCGGGTATGGGAATGTTGTCCGATCAAGTGGTCCGACATTATCATCCCCAGTTCTTGGAACTCCTGCATCTGGCACGCTCACAAACTGCGTAGGGCTCCCGATCAGCACTGGCGTAAGTGGATTAGGCGCTGGTGTTGCCACATTCCTAGGCGCGCCAAGCAGCGCAAATTTAGCATCCGCAGTGACGGACGAAACCGGAACTGGCTCTCTTGTGTTCGCAACGGATGCCGCACTCACAAACCCGACGATAACAAACGGGCGCGCCACAGGTATTGATTACGTCGGATTCGACAACACTCCAACGCTTGGCACCGTTACGCCAGGGACGGTCTATTGGGATGATGGAAATGGCACGTTAAGCCTAAACCTTAAAGGCGGCAATGTTGATTGCCTGATAGGGGAGCAGGAATACGCGCGAGTTTATAACGATACCGCCTCAACTCTGACAAAAGGGAAGATTGTTTATATATCTGGCGCGCAAGGTAATCGCGTTGCCGTGAAGCTTGCGCAGGCAGACAGCGACGCAAACTCAGCACACACCATCGGGTTCGTGGCAGAAACCATCACAGCTGGCGGCGAAGGCTGGGTGCAAATATCCGGGCCGATTTACAAATTAAATACGTTCGGAACAATTGCCGGAGATACCGTCTATCTTTCGCCAACAACTTCCGGTGCATGGACAACAACAAAGCCGGTCGCGCCAAATCATTTGGTGATCCTCGGGTTCATCGAACGTGTTCATGCCACAGTCGGATCAATCTTCATTAAGGTTGATAACGGGTACGAGCTCGACGAGCTTCACAATGTAAAGATTACTTCTGTCGCCAACAATGACATTCTTCAATATGACAGCGCAGGGCCTTATTGGAAGAATGTAAACAGCCTATCTGGAGTTCAAAGTGTCATTGCTGTTGGATCCGGCGGGATAGGCTACGGCACAGGATCAGGCGGCGCTGTAACGCAAACAACCTCCCGCACCCAAGGTGTCACGCTTAACAAAACAAATGGCGCAATCACTTTAGTTAGTGCGGCAGGAACAACAGCATGGCAAAGTTTTACGGTTACAAATAGCACCGTGGCATCCACTGATGTTGTTAAGGTGTGTCAAAAGTCAGGCACTGACCTTTACATGATCCACGTGACAAACGTGGCAGCGGGAAGTTTTAAGATTACGTTTGCCACTACTGGCGGAACAACGACAGAACAACCAGTGTTCAATTTTGCTGTTATCAAAGCAGTGACGGCATAATTATGTAAAAATTGCATACCTTGTTTTGCTGTATTTTTGTGCGAAAATTCATCAAGCTGAGTGAATAAGGCGACCAGCGGCCACAAATTGCTAAGGAGTGATTGTGGTTTCACTGGCGCTAGAGCCCATCAAAGACTTATATTCGCTGAATGATCTTTTCAGCGATCCATACATTGCCCGCATCGGTCACGATCACAGGCCGCTTGAGCCTATCAATCACCCGCACGTGAAATACTTGTCTGCTCGCTTGAATGGCGAG
>Ga0181344_1000600_pt1 | contig 14160 bp, 35 predicted proteins | sample Su13VDMLBDD_FD_130098 | JGI IMG/M metagenome (GOLD analysis project Ga0181344, IMG submission 130098) | Freshwater viral communities from Lake Michigan, USA - Su13.VD.MLB.D.D | ecosystem: Environmental > Aquatic > Freshwater > Lake | place: USA: Michigan | collected 2013-07-15
CCATTTGCACATTTTTTTCATAGTATGGTTATACTCAACCCGTGTTTATGGTTTCAATTAGTTTTCGTTTGTGTCACTTGGTTTTATAATATTAACCTTTATTTCGTTGATTCCTTTGCCATCGGTTGTAATGTCAGTCTTTTCAGTTAGGTTATTTAAACGCTGAGTGATTGATGGATTGTACTGACCTACCATGCCGCCTTCTATTTGGTCAGCGCGTATTTCTTTCTTTATTAATGAGCAGATAGTGCAATATTCGCCATAAGAATCATTACTATTTCTAAAATAATGTTCAACGGTAAATCCTTTTTGATAGCAGAATACTTCGAATCCGTCCATTGTTAGAGGTACTCTTAATGTTTCTTTTGCTATCTTACCGCTTTGTAGTGCTTTATCAATAGTTCTTGGGTTCGTCTTTATGTATTCTTTGTATTCTTCAAAGTAAGAATATAGTTTTTCGGGTGTTTCTATTAGTTTAGGTTTTGGCATTTTTTTTCGTTTATTATTTGTCTAACTCCTTGTAATAGGTTGTAATACTCGCTTATTGGCATTTCAATCTTAGTTTTATTTTTATTTAAGTGTTTAGAAGATATTGAGTTTATAAAATCTATTACTTTTTGTGTTTTATCCATTTTTCTTTCGTCTTTTTCTAGGTTCTGCCTTTGGTTCTTCGTCTATTCCTGTGTAATTAATTGGTTCGGGTTCGAATATATAACCTAATCCAATTGATTGATAATAGGAAAAGCGTGTAACATCTAACTTATCAACTATTATTTTTTGTTCACCTAAAACAGAATTGTATTTAACAATCGTTTTACCCTTGTATTCGTCTTTAATTCTCATGCTGTTTCTTAATTATAAGTAAATCATTTTTTATTTCTCTAATCCAAAAATGAGCAGTTGTAAAAGGTAAATCAAAATACTTTCCCATTGCTCGAGCTGTTGAATAGCCTTTGTCGTAGTATGCCTCAAATATTAATAACTTAATTCTGTCGTCAATATTGTTTCTATAAACCTCTATACATGATTTGTGAAGTTGGTATTTACGTTCTAATTCTATTTTATCCTGTAAATCGGTGTTGTCTTCAGCTTCCTGTACATTCGTGTTTTCAAACGCTGTTATTTGCTCATCTTTATTTGACTGGCTAGTATTCCAAATAATTTGCTTTTTTATCGTATTAAATAAATAGGCTTTCATTTGGTCTTCCGTGTTTATATTCGTTTTCAATCCAACTAAATATATGTAGCTATTATTTATGACAACATCTGCACTAATTCGGCTTTTCATACGCACCAAAAAATAGTTAGTGTATTTTCGTACATCCTCGTAATGCTTTGATAGGTATTTGTCAAGAATTGCTTTCAAACCAACTTACAAAATCTTTAAACCAAACACGCCTACGTACATTTGAACAAAAACACTCACCATCTTTTTTCTTTGTTTTAAGCTCTTTAATCTTTTTAAGTCTATTAAGACTTACTTTTGAGTATTTAACTACCTCTGTGGCGTTAATAATCTCGTTTATTACTTCAAGTTCAGCCTGTTCAAACATAAATTTATTATAAATGCTGTTAACGCTCCTAAACAAGCTAGTTGAAAACTACCTGAATATATTAAAATTGTCCAAAATGAAGAACACTTCCAACAACCTAGACTTGAATGTATGTAGTTAGAAAGGTTTGTAATAGGGAACTGCCTAAAAATATGGTCAATAAACAACTGCAAAGGCTCAAAACTGACTAACCACCACGCAACCGCTAACAATAGTATTAACTCCATGCTTTTTTTTATGCTAAATTAAGCAATTTTTGTTTATAGTTTTTAAGTCTATATAAACCACATGACAAAGTTTTTAAACGTTCAATATATGGTACTGGGTTCTTTGCTTTCATTACTATTCTTGAAAGTCCTTCAATCCGTGTTTCCATACCCTCAATCATTTCTGTAACTCCATCTAGTTTCATTTGATATTCGTCTTCATGTAATACCTTTCCTTTGCCACTACATGACATACATTCATAATCAATAGTGTTTTGTTCATACGGTATATGAGTATCGTTTAAATCAATGGTTACGAATCCCCATCCATCGCATTCCTCGCAGCTGTAAAATAAATCTTTCATAATTTTAAGTTTAATTGTTTTACAAATATAATTAAAAGAATAACGTCTAATAAAAAAAAGCGGAGTTTTTTACGTTCCGCCTTAAAAATGATTCAGTAAGTGTTCTAATGGTAACTATCTGAATACTTTATTTGAGCTTTGCCGAGCCTATTTATTACTGATTAAAGAATTTACCTACCTTTTCAATCGTTTTTGTGCTTACATTTTTTTTATAATTCACAAACTTAAAAAGTATCGGTTGGTTTATTCCGACTAACTTAGAAAAAGCGTTTAATGTTATTCCGTGTTTCTGTAAATAATCATTAATCAAATTTCGCGTTACGTCGTTTACATTACTTAGTATCTTACTTTCTATCATAGGTTACTTAAAAAGTCATCAAAACCGCTCTTTTGTGGTTGTTTCGCTGTTTCTTGAACTGGTTTAAAACTTAAAGATTGAAATTTACCTTTTGCTCCGTCTTTTACCCAAGCCGAAACGTAATACTCAACTCCGTTAATAGTTGCTTTTCCCTGATAGTGTGGGTGCGTTTCTTTTTCTCTTTTGTCGTTAGTAAATAACGCTCCGCTGTTGTCTCTTTTTTCCATTTTTTAAATATATTTTACTGGGTTTATAATTTGAAGCCATCCTTTTAAGACTTCGATTCTACTTTTTACGCTTGTTTTGCTCATGGTCTTGGAATATATAGGTTATTAAATCTTTCAATTGTACAACAAAACTCTTTAATTGTGTTTAAGTCATTTTGTCTTATTACTTCATACCATACTTTACTACGTTGTAAGTCTTTGATTTGTACTACTTGGTCTTTTCTAGTTACGTTTATATAGTAACCCATTAATTTTAATTCGTTTTTCATTCTATTCTGATTTAATTATTAACTCTTCACCTGTTAATGCAAAGTATAAGTTTTGTAGTTGGTTAACGTATTTAGGCTGTGATTCTAAAATAACCCAAGAATTAAAGTAAGTCTTGCCATTTTTATAACCAAAATTACCACTTAAAATTACGTTTAACTTTCCTTTATTTCCTTTTTTATCAAACCCAAACTTCAATAACCATTCTTCGGTTAGTGGAATGTATTCAATGCCCCACCCGTCTTTTAATGGGAATTTTGACCTATCAATAACTTTTGTTATAATATTATTTTCATATAATTCAATAACTTCTAATTCGGTTTTTGAAACTTTATCTCTTAATAAATTTCCAATTCTTAATTCACTTGCTTTCATTCTATTCTGATTTAAAGGTTTCGTTGTAGTATTGTTCTGCTTCTATACAACCACTTGATTCAAATTTACCATCACTCCAAGCATTTATTATCTGCTCTTTCTCCATTTCTTTGGCTTGTTCAATAAGTTTATTTAAGTAATCACTTTCATAAACTCCTTTTAATTCTTCAACCAACCATTCTACTGCTGTTTTCATAACTCAATCATTAATTTATTATAATATTCACGTGCTAACTCTATTTTTTGTTTAATTTGTTCAATTACTTCTTCATCTTTTGCTATTTTAAACGCTTTTAAACGCTTTTCTTTTGGTATATGGTCAAAGTTATGTTTCTTTTGTACAAAGTCCCTTACATCTAAACTTTCATCTATTAGGTTTTGCTTCCAATGTTCACGCCTAACTTCGTCTTCTACTATTTGAAAAGGTGTATTAACAAGGCAATAGCATAAAAGTGATTCAGATTTACCTGTTAGCCACATATAACCTTGCAACTGATAGTAATAGTCTTTGTTTGGTATTTCATCTTCGAAAAATGGAAAAGTAGTTGCATCCCAACTTGTTTTTACGTCTAAAAGAATTTCATTCGTGTTTACGTCAGGCGTTCCTGTAATCCAATCATTGTTTAGATTCTCGTCATTTTTAAAGATAAACCCTAAGTTCAAAACATCGTTTACAAGTTCTATAGCTTCTTCTTCGCATTCGTTGCCTTTGTCGGTATATCTGCTCCAAAACTCTTTACGTATTCCGTATTTATGCTCAATTGCTAATTCTTGAATGTACGTTTTGCAAGTTTTAGATAAAACCTCCCCTTTGGTTTTAGGGGAAGTCATTATTTTTCCTAATTGTGAAGCTCGTATTTTCATTACCATAACCATTTAAAAAATGAACGAATAAGCCCTAATTCACTTTTTGGATTGGTACTAACTTGAACTTCAACTTTTGGCGTTCGTGTTTTTCTAGTTTTTGGTGGTTTTGCTGAACTTGGCATATTAAACAAATTAGGAGTTTCTTTATTATATTTTATATAATTTTCTTTATGAACAAAATTTCTAAATTTTTCTATTAACTTATACGATACTGGAATTTTCTCATTCCATTTGTAAAATCCATTTTCTTTATATAAAATATTATTACTTAGTAGAAATGTTCTCCATAATGCTGAAATATTATGTTTTGATAAAAATTCTTGAAATGTAACGTGGTTATTATTGTTTAACTCATTTTTAATTTCATTTAATGCATTGAACCATTTTAAGGTAGTTGCTTTTTGAGGTTTTTTTCCCATGACTATTGATTTAAAAGTAATAATGCTTTGCTTTGTAACTCAGTTAATTCAAATTTAGCTTGTAATTGCTCTACGCTAAATTCACTATTTCTTATTGATTCGATAGCTTTTTCAAATCGTGCGTTATCTATTGCAGGTTTTTTTACTTCCGTCTTTGTGTTGTCTTTTGAGTCGGGGTCGCTTTCCGTTTCATCAATTAAAAATAAACCATTCAAAGCGTATTTACGTGCGTAACTTGAAGCCGTACCGGTGCATTGCTCACTTGACATTCCTTTATGTTCTCCAAGTTCTGCAAATCCGTTTACTGTTACATTCGGTGTTTCTGTAAAATAAATAGTTGCGGTTGCCTTTAAAAATAACTTGCTACCAACTTGAACAATATCATCGGTTAAAGTCAAAATAGCTCCGTGTTTTTGTAACAATGGTTTTACTGATTCTAAAATCTGTTCAGCGCTACGATACTTGTAATTATCGAACTTGTTTAAACTTCCCTTTGGACATTTTAATTCTGCCTGAATTTCTAATAACTTTTTCATAACGTATAATTTAATTGTTTTACAAATATAACTATTCTTTATTGAATAACAATATCTTTTTAACTTTTTTTTAGTTAAAATTTTCTTGCACCCATTGTCTAAATGCAATTTGAATGTCTATCTGTTGTGTTTGGCTTTCGATCGTTGTATGTTTTAAAATTCCATCATCCGTCTTTCTGATTTCTTCAAGTAACAAATTAGCTTTTCGTTTAATGTTTTTTGTAAAAACGTGTTCCATGTTTAAATCTTCGATAAAATCAGCAAGTACAGGTAACACTCCGCACAATGCTAGTAGTTTCTTTTCCATTTCTTTAGTTGGTTTCATGTTGTTTGATTTTTAATTTATACTCTTTTATTATTTTTTTTAGTTCTTCAATGGTAAACTTCCGTGTTTTCTTACTTTCTGATTCTAAAACATTAAATCTTTGCTCCCCTATCTTTTCAATTAATCGCGTTCTGTACTCCAAAAGATTACCAGACAAAAACTGGTTGCACGTAATGCAGGAGCTATGAACGTTATCTTCATTAAATCGAACGTTGTAATGGTTATTTGCATTCCAAAAATGCGAAGCGTTTACACGCCCTGTAATCGGTTTTTGACAGCTTATACATAGTTTACCTTTATCACGTATGTTTATGTACTTGTTAAACGTTATTTGGGCTAATTTAAGGTAATCTGATAAAGTCATTAAATCTAACTTCGCTTTGGCTTTCTTTGTTTTCCATTGTTTCGCCTTTTCAGATTCTACCCAAACACGTACGCATTCAGGTTCTAAGCAGTACTTCATGTTAAAGCGTATAGGCTCAAACTTAGTTTTACAATGGCGGCATCTCATATTACGTGATATATTTGTTTTGCTGCTAAATATGCGTTTCTTGCTTCTTCTTCTGTTTCGAATAAACCTAAAAACTTTCTTTTATTATTAAATTTAATATGCGCTTCGTATTTATTTTTTAATCTATTCAAAGAATAACCTTTTGCAGTTAGTCTATTCCATTGATTTTGGCTTCTTGTAACGCTGCGTAAATTCTCGATTCGATTATCGTTTCTAATCCCGTTAATATGGTCTAATTCAAACACGCATTCGTTATAAGTAGACCACCAAGCAAAATGATGACCGTATAAATAAAAGGTCTTATCCTGTACTTTCATTTGAATTGTAGTATATCCTTTAATATTTTTCTTTATTTGTTTTCCGTGTTTATTTACGACTTGCCCTGTTTCAACGTTATACGAGTAACCGCGTGTTTTTGCAAGTTGGCATTTTTCTTCCCTGGTCATAGTTCAATATTTTTAAATTTTAATTGTGATTCTAAGTCTTTAATTCTAAATTTTAAATCCATGTTTTGATGCTCTAGCCTGTATTGACTTGAAACAGCTGAACGAAATTCTTTTTCAAGTTCTGAGTAAACTAAACTAATTTCTTGAATGTCTAGTAAGGTTCTTTCCATTGAATTAATTAAATCGGTTCTTTGTCCGTGTTTTTCTTTTATTTCGTCGAGACTTTGTTTAATCTTTAAGTAAGTAGTTTGTATTGCTACTCTGCATGATATAATGTTCAATTCATCCATTTATTCGTGTTTTTGATTGTTATAATCCGCAATATCCTGAATCGCATTCGTTAAAATCCTCATCAAACAAATCTAATTGTAATTTATGATTTTTTATTTGTTCATATGTAATATGTCCGCTTTGTTTCCAAGTATCATATTTTTTTATTCGTTTTTTTTCTTGTTCTATAAACCATTGAAATTTTATAGGCTCTTTTAATGACATATATTTTAAAAGCATTTCATTTCGATTAAAACAACCTACACAATTATTCATATAGGCAAATCTAACTGGTTTATCTTTCCAAAATTCTTCAATAGTATCTTTAAAAATAGCATCATTAATTAATGGGAATTCAGGTTTTTGCCACTCAATATTTTTCCATTTATTCCTTCCGTTTTTTGATTTTCCAATAATAGTTTTAAATTCTAATAACCCATTTTTATTTAATTTTTCTAATGAATTATTAGCACGATTCATTTCATTGGCTCTAAACCCTATACGCATTTCAACAGGTTTATTAATATTTTTTTCCCACCAATTAAATATAGGAACTAACTTCATTTGAGTTGTGCAATATCTTCTTAATTTATTTGGCAAAACTCCACCAAATTTACCATTAACTACCTCATCAAATGTAATCCCACTGACCCAATCTATTTTTTGACCTATAAACTGTTCTAAATCTAACATCGTGTAAATTATAGTATCTTCTTCTAATGTCCCTATAAATTCAGTTCCTATTTTATCGCTTACGATTTGTCTTATTTTAGCATCAGGAACTAAACACTTTTTATCATTTGTTCTTACAAGTGAAAATATGTTATAATCAGCTGGGTAATTTGCCGCAATATAACTTGAAGTTTTACCACCGCTAAGGCTATTTATTGTTTTCATAATTAAAAAGGTGCTTGTTTCATTTTTTCACTAAAAGAAAGTAATTCTTTTCCGTTTACTATATCGGGTTCTTGTTTGGGTATTTTAGTTGGGAAGCTATTTGACATTTTAGGTCTTACATTTTGCAAAGGGTCAATTCCGTTAACTTTAAATCCTAATCCTGCGTTAAAATCAAACATTATAGGGTCATTCAATGCAGTATGTTTACCGCCAGTATCCATGTCTTTAACTTTTTCAACATTCACCCATGTTACGTATTTCATTGTTTCGTGCTTTACTAGTCTATGTATTACAAATAAATCATCGCAACGATTAGAGAATGCTTTACCACCTTCGATATGGTCTTTTAAAGGTGCTTTTAAATGTCCTTTATACTCACCTTCTTGGTAAATATTACTACTACGCCCACTTTCGCTATTAGGGTGTGTGTTTATGTATATCGTAACTCCAAACTTATTGCAAAAATCTCGGCATGAATTTAAGAAATTGTAATTACTTTGAAAATCCATTTGTCTATCTAAACCTGTAAATGGGTCAATTAATGCTACATTACATTCACTTTCTTCAAACAACTTCAATAATTCACTTGGCTTGTAAAGGTTTTTATTGCTTATGAATTTAAACTGCTGTTCTAAGATTGTTGTTCCTGATGTTATTTGTTGGTAGGTTAAATCCTTAAATCTTATTCCGTAATACATTTGTAATAAGTCACGAAGTATTGTAGCTTTTTTGTTTTCACCACTCCAAATACAAAACTTTAAATCATGTTTAAGAGCAAGTGTTAAGAAGTACCAATTTATCCAGTAAGTTTTACCTACGTTGTCATGTCCTAGAATAATGTTTAATTGATTAGGTTTAAATCTAATATATTCATCCAAATCGCAACCTATCATTAATCCGTCTTTTATTTTGCCGTCTTTGTAATCGAGTAAATATTGTAAGCAATCGCCTTCTTGTGTTATCATTGTTTAGGTTTTAGAAATCCAAGTTTATACGCTTTAAGTTCTTCTGGTGAAATTTCAACTTGTTGCTTAGGTTTTACCCAAGTTCTAACAGCAGCCTTCCAATCTTTCATTTTGTTTTTACCTACCATCCAACCTTTTGATTCGTAAAAGTTAATAAATTTTACTCCATCAACGTCTAAATTGTTTTGCATACAATATTCTAAAACATCGTTAAAAGTTGGTATTATAAATTTCTTTTCATTCTTATCATTCTTGTTTGTTGTTAGTTGTTTGTTAGTTGTTTGTTGTTCGTTTGTTAGTAGCGTGTTAGTTGGTTCGTTTTCTTGCTGGTAACATTCATATTTGCAGATAGTTACGATACTAAACTTGTTTGTTGTTTGAATGTTAATTTCATTTGTTTTTTTAAACTTTTTTAAAAGTGTTCTAATCGTTTGTAAACTGATTCCTGTATCGGTTGAAATCTTACCGAAAGACGTAATAAACTGACCTTTTTTAATATCAATTCCTTGCCATTGTCCATCTTTGTGATTAGCCTTTAAAACTAAATATATAAACAAATGCACAGCTTCGCTTTTATTAAACCACTCCCAGTCTAAAAACTTGCGATGTATTTTAATCCAACCGCTCATTTTATTTTTTTAATGCGATTAAATTTGTAAAACAAATTAATTAACGTATCAAATTCTTCAAAAGAAAACTGATAATCTTCTTCTCCAAAATCAATAGTTACTGTTTGTTCTTCTTCATAAATTGATACAGTAGCTTCATTACCTCTGTTAAACTCAATTGTAAATGTTAATTTCATCTTTTAAAAATTTTAAATAAAAAAACCCCTTGAAATCCTGTGCATCCTACCTCACATTCATTCAAAGGGTCAATAATACCTTATCGAGTTTATAATGTAGGATGAACTCGAATACAAATATAATAATTATTATTTAATCAAACTCAAAATTCTTATAAAAATTATTAGATATGTTTACTTTTTTCTTCCAACGTAACAATCTACGGTATTCGTATTTTTGTCTAGGATAATACAACTTCATTTTAGTTCGTGTTTTAGTTTCTCTAAATAAAGAACAAAATCCATAGCTTCCTGTTGTGCGTGATTTATCCATTCTAACGTGCTTAAATCGTTTCTGTCTAATGTTACTCCGTATTTCTGTATTCCAACGTCTGAGCGTTCTTTAAATTGCCTAATAACGGATTCTACAATACTATCTTTCATAGCTTTTCTAATTCAATTACTACTTGTTTTAAATATTTAATTCTTTCAATGTCAAACGTTTCTTGAATTCGTTGGTGTGCTGTGTATATAGCGCAATTAATCGCTTTTTTGTAGCTTTTAATTTCTAATCCTATAAAGAAATCTTCTGTTAAGCTAAGCGCAAGTTCTCTTGGTGTCATATCTTACTTTTTACAATTATTGAATTTGAATTTACTACTTTAAAAGTACGCATTTGTTTGTATTTCTGCATAAAATGAATTAACCGTTTACCGTTATCGGTATGAATTACGTCCTCAAAATATTCTTTTCCTTGCGTAAGTTCTTTATAAACACGGTCTAATATGTTTTGCAAGTCATCAAACGTGCTGTATTCAATCGTTAATGTTACTTCTTTGGTCTTCATAAGTTTCAAAATAATAATTATCAAAATCTAATTCTTTATTCATCCATGTAATTAAATGCATAGTACGTAATTGTTCTTGTTCAATTAGTTTAGCTTGGTCATAAATTCTTTCTAAGTCATCACTTGAAAACTTGTTTTTATCACTTGTAACCAGTTGCTCATATATCCAATCAATAGCTGTTTTCATAACTTATTATTTAAAAATTTGAGTCCATGTTTTAGAATCTTCATTCCATCTTAAATCATAGGCTTTCGCACTACATACTTTCATATAATGCGCTATATTCATTCTACCTACGTTTTTCTTTTCCTGCTCCAACCAATAGTTTAATATTTCTAATAATGTCGGATTGCTTTTTTTATCGTTTCTCATGGCATTAAATTTAAAAGTGAATAAGATATACCAATCAATGCAAATAAGAACGTCCAGAAGCCTAAAATCGTGCTTAAAAACTCTTTCTGCTCATCGTTTGCTGGTGTTACTTGGTCAAGTAAAGTTGTAAAGTGTTTTTTCATGTTGTTTAGATTAATTGTTTTGACAAAAATATATATTCTTTTTAGAATAACAACTATTTTATCAAATATTTTTTAATTTTTTTTTGGGCAATAAAAAAACCCCTCGGTTAAAAGGGGTTCTTAACAATTAAACCATTATGAAAAAGCAGTACAAATATAACTATTTTAATTTCTTAGAAATATATCTTCCTAATATTTTTCCTGCGAAGCCCAAAAACGGATTTTGTGCCTCAACTTTCACCTCTAAGCTGTCATCCGTCTTTGTAACTTCAATGTCTAGTTTGTTTGAATCTAATAATACTTTCGATTCTTTCTCATCTCTTTTAATTTCAACGTGTGTATCATTCACTTGCACGTCAACATCAATTTTCTTTTTCTTTGCCATTTTTATTTTTCGTTTGTTGTTATTACTCCTTTTGCTTCTAAATGTACTTTTCGAACGTTTGCAGGTTGTGCAATTTTCCACGCAGTACGACGTGCTTTAAATAATCTATTCTTTGCGATACGTGAAACGCTTACTGAGTTGCCCTGATTGCCGCCTAAAACATGATAGTGAGTTTTGTCTTCACCTACATAAATTCCTACGTGACCGCCACCGTCTCTTTTGAATGTTAATATATCGCCTAACATTGGCTCTGTCGCTTCGTTTCCCCACGTTGCCCATGATAACGCCCACAAAGGTTTTGAAACTACGTCTAATCCCGCCATTTTGCATATATACGCTATGTATAAACCACACCAAGGAATCTCGTCCGCATTATAAACTTTGTCTAAGCATAGTTCACGCGCCCAATTTAAGATTATAGGGTTGTGTTTTTTACCTTCAACTTCTTTAACTCCGATATGTTTAATAGCTTGTACTAATAAACGTGGTGCGCCTTCATTATATAACCAGTCGTAATTCATGCTTCAAGTCTTTTTTTACGCTCGTTTAGTTCGTCTTTTGGTTTGATAGCGAAAGTCGGATTATCTTTTATATCCAAGTCAATTGAAACTTGTTTACCATAGCATTCATATAAACGCTGTTTAAGTTCCTGTACTTCCGTATGTGTATACCATAGCCACATCGCTAAAACTCCTACTGCTCCGTTCTTTTTGATTTGTGTAATAAATTCGTTCATGTTAAAGTATTAAAATTTGAGTGTTATATCCGTTACCGTGTTCGTAGTTACAAGTGCCATGACAGCAGCCCGTACATCCATGACAATCAATCATAGGACGTAAATCTGTATCTCTATTTTCAAGTGAAATAAATTCAGGGTACAATGATTTATTTTTGATTAGATACTTAATTAATCGCTCTTCAAAAAATGCTGCCTTTTGTGCGTAATGCTCCATTCCAAAAGCTACTTCTCTTTGACTTACTGAACTAGAAAAATCACCGTTTTGAGTTTGAAGACCTTTGTTTTTAAGTTGGTAGGTTAAACCGAAAACTGCATCTTCAGCAGAACGCCACGCTATAATAGGCTGTATAAATTTGATTAAAGTTTCTTCATCATTCGTTGCTGTTTGGTCATTATAGACTTGAAGCATATAATTAAAAAACGTAGTGCCTAATATTGGCATAACGCGAAGCTGTGCCTGTGTAGCTATGTACGGTGTTACGTCTGTTACGTCAACATTCGCTGTTATTGGCGTGTTCGTTTTTAGGTAGTTTTCAGTTATAAAGTAAAGCATTATACAACAGGTGTTTCAGGGTTTGTACTAGGCACAATATCACCACCTTCAATAGGTGGCAAACTTGCAAGGGCTCTGATTTCGTTTGGAGTCATTGAACCAAGAACTTTTGTAGCTACCAATGGACTCAAAGAGTTTAACGCGTCACTTGTTTTAGATGCACTTTCTTCAACTTCAACAATCGTTTCGTTAATGATTTGAAAGTTGTTTATTTTTAACTCACCTTTTACTTTTGCGATATGCAACAACTCATTAAATATATCTTCGACATTTTCTCTCAAAGGTTTAACTACGTTTTTTTCAAATATTACATAGGCTTGTTTAATGTCCGAACCCGAACCCAAAGAACCTGTTGTACGAACTCCCATTAATATTGGGTCGATAGTGTGAGCAAAACAAATCTGTTCTGTATTCAAACTCGATGCTTCTTGAAAAAGTTTATCGTTTGAGTTAGTTGGTAAACTTTCAATCTTTGGCATCTGTTCAGCACTATTTGCAAAGAATGCAACCGCTTTCCCTGCGTTTTCAGCGCCTTTTAGCTTGTCAATGGTTCTACGTAGTACGTTTTTTTCTTCTTCGCTTTGTGGACGTTTAGGAAACATCATCGCGAATGAAGGGAAAACAGCATTTTGTATGTTAGATTTTGCTAAATAACTCAATTCACCACTCAAAAACGCAAAGTTTAAAGCACTTGAATACTGCGGAAGTGGGTAATAGTCTTGACCGATACACGGTAACTCGTATATAAACAGCTGTTCGTACTCTTTATTTAATGGATGGTATGGAACAATCTCTAAAACGTCTATTCTAGATGCCCAGTCTTCGCAAATAAAGTACGTTTTACCATCACGTGAACGTCTTAATTTTTCTGGTGAAAGGTTTTCTATTTTGGTTAATTTTCCTTTATCTGAAAAACACAATTTAAAGTAAACCCTGTTATGAATAACTAGCTGTTTTGTAACTATTGGGGCAATCTTTTTAAGTTTAATCTTTTTTTCAAATGCGTACAAATCAACTTTTTCCTCGTTTGTTAACTTATCAATCATGATATTAAACCCACCACCAATTACAGCATTTGTTTTGTAATCAACTATTGCACCATGTAATGGACTAGAATAATACATTTGATTCAAAGTTTCAGGATATAAATTTTCGATTCCAAAGGGGATATAACCTGCGACTTGGTAACGTCCGTTTACATAAGGTAAGGATAAATTTCCGCCACCAATTTTGCTAAACGGTGTACTAAAAGATTGATAGCCTTCGACAACTTCAATAGTTTTGTTTTCACTTTGTTTGAATATATTATACCATGCCATAAGTTAGTCGTAAATTGAGTTTATAAGCGCACCTGAAACCACCATTCGACCTTCTTCAATTACTATTCCTGTTGTATCTTCAATTTCAGTAGGGGCAGTTATAGCTTCATAAACTGAATAGGAATATTGACCTTTAATTAGTTGAACGTCTACAGGCTCATCTAGTAAGAATTGATTAAATCGTTCGGGATAAGTTGAAATGTCGGGGGAACTAAATAGAATTGGTTCGCTTTCGGGGTTCATTTCGTTTTGAAAAACAAATAAATAGAATGGATTAGACAAAGAACTAACCTCGCTTAGTGTTAGAACTATATTGTTAACCTCATCTTTATTAATGTAAATCACAACTATATTAAATTAGTACGTCTTTTTGTTTAAAAAAAAAGCACCCCGAAGGATGCTCATTTTCTAGAGAATAGTAGGTTTAAGG
>Ga0181344_1000601_pt1 | contig 14159 bp, 13 predicted proteins | sample Su13VDMLBDD_FD_130098 | JGI IMG/M metagenome (GOLD analysis project Ga0181344, IMG submission 130098) | Freshwater viral communities from Lake Michigan, USA - Su13.VD.MLB.D.D | ecosystem: Environmental > Aquatic > Freshwater > Lake | place: USA: Michigan | collected 2013-07-15
AAGCGCCACTCTCACGACGCCACGTCCGGTCATCCATTCCCAGAATTTCCTCAAGGTCCACAAACCAAAAAGCCCGCTTCCCCGTCCCCATCAGCGTTCCCGCCTTCGGTGAAGCGGTATTTACGGAGAGAGATGGTCAGGGGCAAGAAGGAAAATGCACCCGCCGGACAACTTTCTTTCAACATATTGTTTTGGAACGAATAATTCATAACCTGGTCCGGCCGAGATCGGGCGAACCGGGTGATCCCGATGCGAGAACGGGGCGAATCCCGCCCTCATCTTGCCACGACTCCCGCGGGAATCGCCGTTCATGGCGCCTTGGCAGTTCCACAATCGGCGCAATGCTCGCCTTGCAGGCAGTTTGATCGCCCTTGGTGACAGGTCGGTGACGATTCCATGGCGGTTCGGAAACGAAAAAGGCGCGGCCCCTGCGGGTCGCGCCTTCTGGACAAGCTGGTCGCCGGAATCAGCGTTTGGAGAACTGGAAGCTGCGGCGCGCCTTGGCCTTGCCGTATTTCTTCCGCTCCACCACACGCGAGTCGCGGGTCAGGAAACCGGCGGCCTTCAAGGCGGCGCGCAGGCTGGGTTCGTGCAGTTGCAGCGCCTGGCTGATGCCGTGCTTCACGGCGCCGGCTTGGCCGGACAGGCCACCGCCACTCACCGTTGCCATGACGTCGTACTGGCCGGCGACGCCGGCGACATCGAACGGCTGGCGCAGGATCATCTGCAAGACGGGACGGGCGAAATACTGCGTGTAATCCACGTATTCGCCCTTGTTGTTGCGGATCAGGAACTTGCCGGAACCGGCCTTTACCCACACGCGGGCAACGGCGTCCTTGCGCTTGCCGGTCGCATAGGAACGGCCGTGCTGGTCGCGCTGCGCTTCGCGGCGCGCGGGGGCTTCGGTCACGGCGGCGCTGCCGGTCACGACCGATTTCAGATCGTCGAGGCTCTTGATGTCTTCGGCCATAATCACGCGCTCCGGGTGTTCTTGGGGTTCAGGACCTTCACGTCCAGAACTTCGGGCTGCTGCGCCTCGTGCGGATGCTCGGCGCCGGCATAGACGCGCAGATGGGTCATCTGCTGCTTGCCCAGCTTGTTGCGGCTGATCATGCGTTCCACGGCCTTGGTCACCACTCGCTCGGGATGGGCGCCTTCCAGCACTTGGCGGGCGGTGCGGTGCTTGATGCCGCCCGGATGGCCGGTGTGCCAGTAGTATTTCTTGTCATCCCGCTTGTTGCCGGTCATCTGCACCTTGTCGGCGTTGATGATGATGACGTTGTCGCCCATGTCCATGTGCGGGGTGAAGGTCGGCTTGTGCTTGCCGCGCAGGCGATTGGCGACGATCGTGGCAAGACGGCCCAGAACGACGCCCTCGGCGTCGATCAGGATCCACTTCTTCTCGATCTCCGCCGGTTTCGCGGTATAGGTTTTCATCTTTCGTCCCTTCAGGGTCGTGAAATTCCGAGATGGGGGTGTATCGGCAATCGCAACCGATCCGTCAAGCACGGCGGCAGAAGATTAATCACTCTGGTTCAATGGCTTATGAAATAGGTAATATGATACCCCATCACAAGAGGCTGTTTTCCGGCTTCTTTGGCGGAATCGCATAGGTCATCGAGCAGCGGGCGACCGGATCGGCGCCCCCGTCCGAAAAGACCAGCGCCTCGGCCACCGCAAGGCTGCGGCCCAGCTTGAGGATCCGGCATTCGGCCAGCAGGTCGCGCCCTGCCACGGGCTTGCGCATGAAGTCGATCGAGGCGTTGGTTGTCACCGCCAGCGCCACCGGCCCGATCCGCGACAGGATCGCGCAATAGATCGCCACGTCGGCCAGGGCGAAGATCGACGGACCGCCCACCGTGCCGCCGGGCCGCAGGTGCCTGTCGTCCACGCGCAGCCGCGCGACCAGCCTGTCGGGCGCCACCGCCTGCACGCTGACGCTGTCCGCCACCTGCGGAAAGTCCGCCGCCAGAAAGGCGTTCAGCGCCTGCGCGTCCATCAGGATATCCATGCTTTTCCCCCGCCCTGTCCCGGCATAGGCTTGCCGCCAAAGAGGGAGAAAGATCAAGATGGCGGACCTGATCCTGCGACAGGACGGCGATGGGATCGCGCGGCTGGTGCTGAACAGCCCCGGCAACTTCAACGCGCTCTCGGCCGAGATGATCGCCGCGCTGACAGGCGCGCTGCGCGGCATCGCCGAAGACGACGCGGTGCGCGTGGTCGTTCTGGCGGCGAATGGCCGGGCCTTCTGCGCGGGGCACGACCTGCGGCAGATGCAGGCGGCGCGGAGTGATGCGGATGGCGGGCGGGCGGCCTTTGCGGATCTGTTCGACAGCTGCGCCCGCATGATGCAGATGATTCCCGCCCTGCCCCAGCCGGTGATCGCCGAGGTCCAGGGCATCGCCACCGCCGCCGGATGCCAGCTGGTCGCGTCCTGCGACCTGGCCGTGGCGGCCGAAGGTGCGCGTTTCGGCGTCAATGGGGTGAACATCGGGCTGTTCTGCTCGACCCCGATGGTCGCCCTGACCCGCGCCATTCCGCCAAAAACGGCTTTCGAGATGCTGGTGACGGGCGATTTCGTCGATGCCGCCCGCGCCTTGCAGCTTGGCCTGGTCAACCGCGTCGCCCCGGCCGATGCGCTGACCCGGACGGCCATGGCCATGGCCGCGGCCATCGCGGCCAAGCTGCCCGCCGCGATCCGCCTGGGCAAGCGCGCCTTTCACGACCAGCTGCGGCTTGGCCTGGCCGATGCCTATGAAACCGCGGGCGCGGCGATGTGCCAAAACATCTTGCTGCCCGACACCGCCGAGGGCATGACGGCTTTCCTGGAAAAGCGCCCGCCAAGCTGGTCCTGATCTTTTCACCTTTGCGAAAATATCCTCGGGGGCAGGACGCCCTTGGGCGTCCGCAGGGGGCAGACAGCCCCCTGTCTTCGCCATCAGCGCGCGCCCAGGGCCTGAACCAATGCGGTGAAATGCTCGCCGCGCTTCTCGAAGTTCGGATACTGATCGAAGCTGGCGGCGGCAGGCGCCAGCAGCACGGTTTCGCCAGGCCGGGCCTCGGACGCGGCGCGGGCGACCGCGGCTTCCATCGTTTCGGCGATCTCGTGAGGGGTCTGGCCGATCTCCAGGGCGAAGTCGCGGGCGGAATGGCCGATCAAATAGGCCTTGGTGACGCGGGCCAGATGGGGGGCCAGCGCAGCGATGCCCCCTTCCTTGCCAAGCCCCCCGGCGATCCAGCGGATCCGGTCGAAAGCTTGCAGCGCCTTGGCCGCGGCATCTACATTGGTGGCCTTTGAATCGTTGACGTAACGGACCCCGCCGATCTCGGCCACGGTCTGGCTGCGATGCGGCAGTCCGGCGAAGCTGTGGAACGCGGCCTCGATCTCACGCGGCGCAAGGCCCACGGCGCGGCAGGCGGCATAGGCCGCGCAGGCGTTCTGATGGTTGTGCGCCCCCGGCAGGCCCGTCACCGCGCGCAGGTCGATGGAAGCCGCCTGCCGGCCCTTGCGGTATTCGCAAAGAAACCCCTTGCGCGCAAAGACCGACCAGCCCGCCCCGTCCAGCTTCTGCCCCGATGACACGCGGATCACCCGGTCATCCGCCGGTCCCATCGACAACTGGTTCGCCAGATAAAGCCCCTCGGTTTCGTCGATGCCGATCACCGCGCGGTCCGGCCCGCCTTCCGAGAACAGCCTGCGCTTGGCCGCGAAGTAACCGCCGGGGCCGCCATGGCGGTCCAGATGGTCGGGCGACAGGTTGGTGAAAACCGCCACATCCGGCGTCAGCGCGCGGGCCAGTTCGGTCTGGTAGCTGGACAGTTCCAGCACCACCACCTCGCCATCCTCGGCCGGTTGCAGCGACAGGACGCCGGTGCCGATGTTGCCGCCCATCTGCGTGGGGCGGCCGGATTCGCGCAGGACATGACGGATCAGCGCGGTTGTCGTGGACTTGCCGTTCGATCCGGTGACGGCGATCACGCGGGGGGCGCGGTCGAAGCCTTCCCAATCGGCCGTGGCATAGCTGCGGAAGAACAGGCCGATGTCGTTGTCCACGGGGATGCCCAGAGCATAGGCCTTGGCGATCACCGGGTGGGGTTTGGGGTAAAGATGCGGGATGCCCGGGCTGGTGATCAGCGCCGCCACCCCCGCCCAGGCGTCGTCCCGGGTCAGGTCGGCAATGGTCAGGCCGTCCGCAGCCGCTGCCGCGCGCGTGTCGGTGCCGTCGTCCCAGGCGATAACGGTGGCGCCGCCGGCTGCCAGGGCGGCAGCGGTGGCCTTGCCGGAACGGCCCAGGCCCAGAACGGCAACGGTTTGTCCTTCGACGCCTTGAACCGGGATCATTGGGATGACCTTTCAATCAAGCCGGGGGCTGTCTGCCCCCGGACCCCCGAGGATATTTGAACCAAGATGAAACGCTTTGCCGGACGCTAGCGCAGCTTCAGCGTCGCCAGCCCGATCAGCGCCAGGATCAGCGAGATGATCCAGAAGCGGATGACGATCTGCGGCTCGGCCCAGCCCTTTTTCTCGAAATGGTGATGGATCGGCGCCATCAGGAAGACGCGCCGGCCGGTGCGCTTGAAATAGGCGACCTGGATGATGACAGACAACGCCTCGACCACGAACAAGCCGCCGACGATGGCCAGCACGATCTCGTGCTTGGTGACGACGGCGATGGCGCCAAGCGCGCCGCCAAGCGCCAGCGAGCCGGTGTCGCCCATGAAGACGGCGGCGGGCGGCGCGTTGTACCACAGAAACCCCAGGCCGCCGCCGATCAGGGCGGACACGAAGATCAGGATCTCGCCCGTGCCGGGGACGTGGTGGACGCCCAGGTAGTCGGTGAAGTCCACCCGGCCCACCGTATAGGCGATGACGCCCAGCGTGCCCGCCGCGATCATCACCGGCATGATCGCAAGCCCGTCAAGACCGTCCGTCAGGTTCACCGCATTGGCGGACCCCACGATCACCAGCATCCCGAAGGGGATGAACAGCAGCCACAGGTTCAGCAGCACGTCCTTGAAGACCGGCAAGGCCACCTGACCCGACAGGTCCGCCGGATGCAGCCACATCGCCCAGGACGAGGCGACAAGCGCCAGCGCCATGCCCATCGCCATGCGCTTGCGGCCCGACACGCCCTTGGTGTTCTGCTTGCTGACCTTGGCATAATCGTCGGCGAAGCCGATCGCGGCATAGCCCGCCGTCACCAGAAGCACGATCCAGACATAGCCGTTGTCCAGCCGCGCCCAAAGCAGCGTCGAGAAGAACAGCGCCGACAGGATCAGGATGCCGCCCATGGTGGGGGTGCCCGCCTTGACGAAATGCCCCTCGGGGCCGTCGTCGCGGATCGGCTGGCCCTTTTTCTGCACCCGGCGCAGATAGTTGATCAGCGGACGCCCGAAGATGAAGCCGAAGATCAGCGCCGTGAAGAACGCGGCCCCTGCCCGGAAGGTGATGTAGCGGAACAGGTTGAAGAGGTCGCCCCCTTCGGAAAGGCCGCTCAGCCAATAAAGCATCGGTTATTCTTTCTTGTCAGATGCAGGCGTTCGCGCCGTTTTCCGCAGGGCGTCAACGACGGTCGAAATCCTCGAGGACTTGGACCCCTTGACCAGCACGATGTCGCCGGGCGCGACCAGGTCGGCCACGCGGGTGGCCAGGTCTGACGCGCTTTCGGCCCAGATGCCGCGCTTGGCCGGGGGCAGCGCGTCGTGCAGGTGGCGCATCCGGGGACCGGCGCTGTGGACCAGATCGACCTGCGCCATGGCCGGGTCGGCGGCCATGTCCCGGTGCATGGCGATCTCGTCGCGGCCCAGTTCCAGCATGTCGCCCAGGATCGCCACGCGCCGTCCGCCTTGCAGCCCGGCAAGCGTGGCAAGCCCCGCCGCCAGCGAGGTCGGGTTGGCGTTGTAGGCGTCGTCGATCAGGCGGATGCCCGCGAGATCCTCGACCGCGCCGCGTCCCTTGGGGGGCAGCCAGTCGCCAAGGCGCTTGGCGGCTTCCTTCAGGTCCGCCCCGGCGGCGGCAAGCGCGGCCAGCACGCCCACCGCGTTCATCGCGAAATGGGCGCCGGTGGTTTGCAGGGTGAAATCGACGGTCTCGCCGCCGATCCTGGCGCGGCACCGGATCGCGCCATCCGCCGGTCTGGCCTGCACCAGCTTTGCCTGCCCGTCGCGGCCGAAGCCCATGACAAGCGCGCCCACGGCATCCGCGCAGTCGCGCAGGATCTGCGTGACCGGCAGATCCTCGGGGATGATGGCGTGGCCGACGGGTTCCAGCCCCTGGAAGATCGCGCCCTTTTCGCGGGCGATGCCCTCGATGGCGCCGAAGGCCTCCAGATGGGCGGCGGCAACGGTGGTGATCATCGCCACATGCGGGCGGGCCAGGCGCGACAGCGGCGCGATCTCGCCCGGATGGTTCATGCCGATCTCGATAATGGCGAAGTCCGTGTCCTGCGGCATCCGCGCCAGCGTCAGGGGCACGCCCCAATGGTTGTTGTAGCTGGCCTCGGCGGCGTGGATGCGTCCTTGCCCCGCCAGGGCCGTCCGCGCCATGTCCTTGGTCGAGGTCTTGCCGACCGAGCCGGTGACGGCAATGACCCTGCCCGTCATGCGCGCCCGCCCGGCGCGGCCAAGCGATTCCAGCGCGGCCAGCACGTCGGGCACCACCAGCAGCGGCGCGGCCGGGTCAACGCCGTCCGGGACGCGGCTGACAAGCGCGGCGGCGGCGCCCTTTTCCAGGGCGGAAGCCACGAAGTCATGGCCGTCGCGCGCGTCCGTCAAGGCCACGAACAGATCGCCCGGCCGAATCGTGCGGGTGTCGATGGACACGCCGGTCGCGGTCCAATCCCCCTGCGCCCGCCCGCCCGTCGCGGCGGCGGCCTCGTCGGCTGTCCACAGGCTCATATCTTGCCGTCCAGTGCTGCAACCGCGACGGATGCCTGTTCGGCATCGTCGAAGGGATAGATGTCGTTGCCGATGATCTGCCCGGTTTCGTGGCCCTTGCCGCAGATCAACAGCGCGTCGCCCGGCAGAAGCGCATCGACGCCGCGCAGGATCGCCTCGGCCCGATCGGCCACCTCGGTCGCGTCGGGACCGGCGCCCTCCATCACGGCGGCGCGGATGGCCGCCGGATCCTCGGTGCGGGGGTTGTCGTCGGTGACGATCACCACGTCGGCGAACCGGCGCGCGGCCTCGCCCATCAGCGGGCGCTTGCCCCGGTCGCGGTCGCCCCCCGCGCCGATCACGCAGACAATGCGGCCCATCACATGCGGGCGCAGCGATTGCAGCGCGGCCACGACCGCGCCGGGCTTGTGGGCGTAGTCCACGAAAACCGTGGCGCCGTTTTCCCGCTGCGCGACAAGCTGCATCCGGCCCCGCACGGTGTGCAGGTCCGGCAGGGCGCGCAGCACGGCCTCGGCCGCATCGCCCGAGGCCAGCGCCAGCCCCATCGCCGCCAGCACGTTTTCCGCCTGGAACCCGCCGATCAGCGGCAGGCGGACCATGTGCGGCTGGCCCATCAGCGAAAAGCGCAGATCCTGCCCGGTGGCGTCGTAACGCTGCCCCAGGATCCGCAGCATGGCGTTTTCCCCGCTGCCCACGGTGGTGACGGCCAGCCCGCGATCCGTGGCGATGTCCAGCATCTGCCGCCCACGCTCGCCGTCGACGTTGATGACGGCGGACGCGCCGTCTTCAAGGATGTGATTGAACAACAGGGCCTTGGCGGCGAAATATTCGTCGAAGCCCGCATGATAGTCCAGGTGGTCCTGGCTGAAGTTCGTGAAGGCCCCGGCCTCGATCCGCACGCCGTCCAGGCGGCGCTGGTCCAGCCCATGGCTCGACGCCTCCATGGCGGCGTGGGTGACGCCTGCGGCGGCGGCCTCGGCCAGGATGCGGTGCAGGGTCAGGGGATCGGGCGTGGTATGGGCCAGCTTGGCCTGGTAATCGCCCTCGACCCCCATGGTGCCCAGGCTGATGGCCTTGCGGCCTCCATGCTGCCAGATCTGGCGGGTGAAGCTGGCGACGCTTGTCTTGCCCGAGGTGCCGGTGACCGCCACGACATGCTCGGGCTGCGCTTCGAACCACAGGGCGGCCGCCCCGGCCAGGGCGGCGCGCGGATCGGCGGCCACCACCACGGCGCCGTTCCAGCCGGACAGGGCGTCCGCCGCCATGTCGGCCCCGGCGCGGTCGGTCAGGATCGCGCCCGCCCCCATCCGCAGGGCATAGGGGATGAACTCGGCCCCGTGCAGCGCCGATCCGGGCAAGGCGGCGAACAGGTGGCCCGGCCTTACCGCGCGGCTGTCCAGCGACAGGCCGGTGATGGCCGGGTCGCGCCCGTCCCTTGCCCGCAGCCCCAGCTGCGACAGCGATTTCGTGCCTTGCCCCACAGTTCCACCCGTCATTGGTTTGCGACGACCTTTAGCTCATCGCCGGGCGCGGATTCAACACGGGGGGCGAAGCGCGGCGCGATGACCGGCAGCTTTTCGTCGGTGACGGGCTCCAGCCCGACCAGCGGCGCCAGGCGGCGGATGATGGCCGACGCGACCGGCGCGGCGGTGGCCCCCGCCGTGCGGCTTTCACCGCCCGGCCCGGTGACGGACGGTTCGTCCAGCGTCACGATCATCACGTATTTCGGATCGCTGGCCGGAAAGACCGAGGCAAAGGTCGAGACCACCTTGTTGTCGTAATACCCGCCCGAGGGGCGCGGCTTGTCGGCGGTCCCGGTCTTGCCCGCGACCTCGTAGCCTTCGACCTCGGCCTGCTTGGCGGTGCCGCGCGTCACGACCTGGCGCAACATGTCCACGGCGCGGGCGGCGGCGCGTTCGGACAGGACCTGCTCGCCCTCGAGACGGGTCCGGCCGTGGATCAGCGTGGGCGTGACCTTGCGGCCGCCGTTGGCGACGGTGGCATAGGCAACGGCCAGATGCAGCGGGCTTGCGGCAAGGCCGTGGCCAAAGGACACGGTCGCCGCGGTCACGGCGGGCCAGCGGGTGGGCACCAGCGGCTTGCCGGTCGGGGCCTCGACCATCTCGATGGGCAAGGGATCGAAAAAGCCCAGCTTTTGCAGGAAATCCTTCTGCCGCTCGACCCCGATCATCTGCGCGATCCTGACCGTGCCGACGTTCGAGGACTTCACGATCACGTCGGTCGCGGACAACTGCGGGCCGTAGTTGGAAAAGTCGTTGATCCGATACTTGCCGATCCGCATCGGCGCCGTGGTGTTGATGCCGCTGTTGGGGTTGATCAGCGCCAGATCCAGCGCCTGCGCCACCGGGAAGATCTTGAAGGTGGACCCCAGTTCGTATTGCCCCTGCACCGCGCGGTTGAACAGCGGGCTGTCGGACGGATCGCCCTTCAGCAGCGGGCGAGGCCGGTCGTTCGGGTCGAAGTCGGGCAAGGACGCCATGGCCAGGATCTCGCCCGAGGCGATCTCCATCAGGATGCCGGTGGCGCCCTTGGCGCTCATCACCTCCATGCCCGAGGCCAGCACCTGCTCCATCGCCGCCTGAACGGCCAGGTCGATGGACAGCTGCAAGGGCGCGCCTTCGTTGGCGGGATCGCGCAGCCAGCCGTCAAAGGCCTTTTCGACGCCCGCCACGCCCAGAACCTCGGCGCTGTCCACGCCCTCGTTGCCGAAGCCCGAGCCGCCCAGGATGTGGCTGGCGATGCGGCCGTTGGGATAAACACGCATCTCGCGCGGGCCGAACAGCAGGCCGGGCTCGCCGATGTCGTGAACGGCCTGCATCTGTTCGGGCGACATCTTGCGCTTGATCCACATGAACTTGCGGCTGCCGGTGAAGTCGCGCAGCAGCTTGTCGGCGTCCAGGTCGGGAAAGATCCGCGCCAGGCCCTGCGCCGCGCCGACGGGATCGACCATCTGGTGGGGATGGGCATACAGCGAATGGGTCAGCAGGTTGGTGGCCAGCACCCGGCCGTTGCGGTCGGTGATGTCCGCGCGCTGCGACACGATCTGCGCGGACATGACCTCGCTTCTCGGCTCGATGGGATCGGCGGAGGCCAGCGCGCCCATGCGCACCCCCACCACGCCGAAGCCCAGAACGAACAGGCTGGCCATCAGCGCCAGCCGCCCCTCGGCCCTGCGGCGGGCCTTGTCCTGGACCGCCTCGTGACGCAGGCGGCGGTTCTCGGCCTCGATGGCGTCGGGGTTCTCGCCGCGCTCTCGGGCGCGGAGGATCCGGGCCAGGGGACGCAAGGGGATACGGATCATGACGGTCACTCCTGCGGGGCGGCGGGGCTGTCGGACGAATCGGAACCGGGAACTTCGGATCGGGCCTGCGGTGCGGGCTCGGGCGGCGCGGGCTCGGGCGGCGCGGGCGGCTTGGGATAGTCGATATGGCCCAGGTCCATCACCTGCCCCGCCTCGCGCGGGATCAGTTGCAGCCGGTCGAAGTTCAGATCGACCAGTTCCCGCAGCCGGTCGGGACGGTTGAGATAGGCCCATTCGGCGCGCAGCACGCCCAGATCCTCTCGCAACTGGGCTATGTCGCGCTGAACCTGGCTCATCTCGCCCAAGGCGGCCTGGGTGCGGTAATTCTCGCGATAGGCCCAGAAGGCCAGGCCCATGACCAGAAGCGCGCAGGCCAGATAAGTCAGGGGGCGCATCAGCGGCCCCCCTTCGGCAGGCGCGGCATGGCCAGGGCATCGGCATCGACCGCGGCAGCGGGGGCGTCGGTGCGCACCGCCACGCGCAGCAGCGCCGAGCGGGCGCGGGGGTTGGCGGCCTCCTCCTCGGGGTCGGGGCCGATGGCGCGGCGGAAGGGCATGGTAAAGGCCGGGGGCGCCGTGTCCTGCACCGGCGCATAGCGGCTGCCGCCGCCCGCGCTGTTCGACCGGACCTGCATGAACCGCTTGACGATGCGGTCCTCCAGCGAGTGAAAGCTGACCACGGCCAGCTTGCCGCCGGGCTTCAGGGCGCGTTCGGCAGCGGAAAGGCCGTCCACCAGCTGGCGGAACTCGTCGTTCACCCAGATGCGGATCGCCTGGAAGCTGCGGGTGGCGGGATGGCTTTGGCCGGGCTTGGGGCGCGGCAGGCAGGATGCCACGACCTCGGCCAGTTGCGCCGTGCGGGTCAGCGGACGGGCGGCCACGATGGCGCGGGCGATGCGGCGGGCGGCGCGTTCCTCGCCGTAATGATACAGCACGTCGGCGATCACGGATTCCTCGGCCATGTTCAGCAGATCGGCGGCGGACGGCCCCGCCTGCTCCATCCGCATGTCCAGGGGGCCGTCGCGCAGAAAGGAAAAGCCGCGTTCCGCCAGATCCAGCTGCATCGAGCTGACGCCCAGATCCAGAACCACCCCGTCCAGCGATTCGCCCGCAAGTTGATCAAGGTCCGAGAACGTCCCGGCAACCAGCCGCAACCGGCCGCCGTGTTCGCCAGCCCAAGACGCGGCCATGTCGAAAACCAGCGGATCGCGGTCCACGCCGATCACCCGGTCCGCCCCGGCGGCCAGCAGGCCGCGGGAATAGCCCCCCGCCCCGAAGGTGCCGTCCAGCCAGACCCCCGACACCGGGGCCACCGCCCGAAGCAGCGGGGCAAGCAGAACGGGAACATGCGATTCGGCCATGGCCTAGCCCTCGTCCACCTGGTCCAGAAAGGACCGGGGATCGAATTCGGGACCGTGCTGGGCGGTGAAATCCTCCAGCGCCGCGACATCCTTGGGGCGCGAGTCGGGGTGATAAACCTGAATGTAATCGCCGCGCGATTCGAAGACCGTTTCGGTTCCGTCGCCAAGGCCCAGTTTTTCGCGAAGTTTCTGCGGCAGGACCAGGCGGCCTTCCTTGTCGATCTCCAGATCGGTGGACTGGCCGTTCATCAGCATTTCCAGCCAGCGGCGCTGCGGGGAACCGCGCGTCAGCTTGTCGATCTGTTCGTCGATCTCCTCGATGGCGTCGATGGTGTAAAGCTCGATCCAGTTCCACCAGTCGGGACCGTATACAGCCACAAGTTGCGTGCGCCCCGTGTTCGCGGTGGCGAAACCCGGATCGCCGGCATCGAACACGCGCCGCAGCCGGGCCGGGATCGACATTCGACCCTTGCCATCGACCTTGACGGATTCAGTGCCTCTGAACTTCCGCGCCACTCTTGGCCTGCCTCACTGCCGCTCTTCCGCCCGCCCGAAAGAGAAAGGGCGGACCGGGCCGCTGCCACTGCCCGATCCGCCGCCCTCGTTCCCCGTTCCGGCCCCTTGTCGGGGTCTGGCCCTGTCACGCGCCACCTGGGGGAGGTGCTGCTCGCGCGTGAGGGCGCTTATTTGGAAAACGGATGCCTGTATGAAAGCCTGCTCGCCTGCGGGGTCTTTGATGCCCCTTTGCTGCCCGTCTTCGTGATCTGGTTGTGACATGGGATTTCATGGGAAGCAACGGTATTCTTCGCCCGCCGGGGAAACCAAAACGCGAACGGCGAAATGTCGCAGATCGGCTATCCGTCTGTCGCGAATCGATAAAAATCCACATGCTGGGGAAGCAAGCGCAGAAAACATACTAAATCTAGGTGATTAACTTTTGTTGCTTCCACTAACGGAAAACGGTGGCGGGCCCGCCGGACGGCCCCACGTGTTGCCAGTTATCCACAGGAAATTGGAATTGTGGATTTTCCGCTCACAGCCGCTCACGGCGTCGCGAGGGTGCCGGAAGAACCGCGCGCCCGGACAGGAACCCTGCATTCCCGTCCATTCCCAGGGGGATTCGGAATCAGGCCACGCCGCCCTGGATCAGCCGCTCCGCCAGCCGGGCATAGGCCTGGGCTGTCGCTCCGTCGCCCAAGGCGACCGGACGGCCCGAATCGCCCGCAAGGCGCACATCCAGTTCCAAAGGCAGCTCGCCCAGGAAGGGCAAGCCCAGCTGCGCCGCCTCGGCCGCGACGCCGCCATGGCCGAACAGATGCGCCTCGTGGCCGCAATTGGGGCAGACATAGGTGGACATGTTCTCGACCAGACCCAGAACGGGGGTCTTCAGCTTGTTGAACATGTCGATGGCGCGGCGGGCATCCAGCAGCGCCACGTCCTGCGGGGTGGATACGATGACCGCCCCCGTCACCGCGGCCTTCTGACATAGGCTCAGCTGCACGTCGCCGGTGCCGGGCGGCAGGTCGATCAGCAGCACGTCAAGCTCGCCCCACATCACCTGTTGCAGCATCTGCTGCATGGCGCCCATCAGCATGGGGCCGCGCCACACCACCGCCTCGCCCTCCTTCAGCATCAGGCCGATGGACATAACTGTTACGCCATGCGCGCGCAGCGGCTCGATATGCTGGCCGTCGGGGCTGGCGGGACGGCCGGACACCCCCATCATGCGCGGCTGCGAGGGTCCGTAGATGTCGGCGTCCAGCAGCCCGACCCTGCGCCCCGCCCGCGCCAGCGCCACCGCAAGGTTCGAGGTCACGGTGGACTTGCCCACGCCGCCCTTGCCGGAGCCGATGGCGACGATGTTTCCGACGCCCGCGATCGCCTGCGGCCCCGCCTGGGCCGTGGGATGCCGCCCGATCTGCAACGAGGGCGCGGCCCCCGAACTCCGCACGGGTTCGCCCTTTGGCTTGCCCGCCGGCGCGGTCATGACGATCTGGACTCTGGACACGTCCGGCAAGGCCTCCAGCCGGCGCTTCGCCTCGGCCTCGACAGGCGCGAGGCTGCGCGCGACCGCGGCATCGGCGACCTCCAGCACGAATCTGACGGTGCCGTCCTCGACGGTGAAGGCGCGCACCAGATCGGCCTTTTCCAGCGTCCGCCCGTCCGGCAGCAGGATATCAGAGATTGCCCTAAGGGCAGCTTCGCGGTTCACGGACATGTCGGGCCTGTTCTTGCAACGTCAGCGCCAACATGGTCCAAGGCGGCCCCCGCATCAACCACCCGCCGCAATTTGCGGCATCGCGCCGCCCGTCCGGCCTCCCGCGCCCGTTTTTGCATCGCAGCGTGATCGCTAACGGGCTTTGGGTGTAACATTTTTGTCATAAATTGCAGGGACAAAGCCCGAAGGTGACGCGCCAGTCATGCGGTTGCTGCATGGCAGCAATCCGAAAGGATCCATTGTGCAGATGCAGCATCGGCGCCATCTTGGGGTCATCGAAACGGCGCCGGGCCAATCCGGGCAAGGCGCAAACGCAAGAACAAAAGACCCCCAAGACAAAGGAACACGCCATGGCTGCCATC
>Ga0181344_1000602_pt1 | contig 14158 bp, 19 predicted proteins | sample Su13VDMLBDD_FD_130098 | JGI IMG/M metagenome (GOLD analysis project Ga0181344, IMG submission 130098) | Freshwater viral communities from Lake Michigan, USA - Su13.VD.MLB.D.D | ecosystem: Environmental > Aquatic > Freshwater > Lake | place: USA: Michigan | collected 2013-07-15
GCGACCGGATCGGCCAACTCACCGTGACCCCGCAGCAGTACGCCTTCCTCGCGGAGTACGTCGCGCGCTCTTCGACTGTGCTTGCACACGTCGCGGAGCGCGGGTCGCGATATTCCCGAGACTGGGTGCGCGAATACCAACTCTGGTACAACGCGAACCTGTCGCAGATTCAGTCCATCTTCGCGGCTCGCGCTGCGGAGCAGGGCCAGTCTGCGTCGCAGGTGACTGCTGACATCCAGCTTGGACTCGGTGAGTTGGCCGTAGACGGTCTGTGGGGAGATCGGACTGCGTTCCGCACGTCCATCTTCTCTGGCGTGACCGCAGTTCCGCCAGAGTTCGCGTCGCGAGTCGGCGCGTGGTGGGCTCGCCGCTCGGCGCAGTACGCGGCGCAGATCGACGAGTACAGTCGTCTGGCGAACCCCTCGCCCGCCGATGTCCCGGCAGCGCCTCCTGCGGCGCAGGTGCCTCCCGTCGTAAGTGCTGACGAGGAAACTCCCCCGGCAGTCGTCGATGATGTCGGCGCTCGTCTCGCGACGAAGCCTGCGGGCGAGAACAAGTGGAACTGGGCGTCGATCCTCGGGGTCGTCGCAGTCCTGGGTGTGGGCGGCTTCCTCGCCTACCAGATCATGGGCCGCAAGTCGGGCACGTCGAAGGCGAAGCGCCTCCGCGCTGCGACTGCGTGAGTCTGTCGAAGAGGTAACGATGCCCAAGGTGATGACGATCGGATCGCTGAAGGACGCCCTGCCCGCTGGCTCGTACCAGGGGCCGATCGGTCGCCTTCGCTCGCTCGGCGCGCTCGTCGCCGACGACATGGTCGTGATGGAGGGGCGTCGCGCTCGCAGCGTGTCGGGCCTCGGCAACGCCTGCGCGGAGTTCGGCTACACGTCGCGCACACGCACCGTGTGGAAGTGCCCGAGCAAGAAGAAGCGCAGCCGCGCCGCTCGCAACCGCGAGTGCAAGAAGGTTGAGATGCAGACGCGGGAACTCGTCTGCCTCTCCTACGATCAGAAACTGACGCGACCGGGAATCACCTCGGCGCACAAGCGAGCGGCGGTCTGTAAGAGTCCGCGGCGCAAGCTGAAGAAGAGTCGCTGAAAAGTTCGGACTCGGAACCTCACGTCGAGGTATAGGAGAGACAACATGGCTCGTCATCGTCGCAAGCACAGCCGCAGCCGCAAGCACCGTCGCGGCATGGGCAACATCCTCACCGTTCGTCGCGCGGGGATGCGCGGCCTCGCCGACTTCAAGAAGATCGACGCGGGCTCGGCCATCCTTCCGCTGATCATCGGTGGTGGTCTGACCGCCCTCACCGTCGCGGGCATCCGCTACGCGACCGTGACCTCGACCTCCGAGGTCAGCGTCGGTCAGCAGAAGCTGTACCGCTTCGCGAGCGCGGCGGGCCTCGGCGTCGGCGTTCTCGCCTCGGGCGCGCTCTTCGCGTTCTCGGGCGCGTCGGCGGCTGTCTCGGCGGCGGTGTCGTCGGTGCTCGTCGCCGCGACCGGCGTCGTCCACGACTGGTACTCGGCCAACTACCCCGCGGCGCAGTTCACGATGCTCCGCGAGATGCAGTCGAGCCCCGCTCCGACCGAGCCGACGCTCGCCACGACGCAGGGCCTCGGCTACTACGGCGGCGCGCGTCAGGCGCTTCGTCAGGGTCCGATGCGCTCGTTCGGCGCGGTCGTGGCCGAGCCGGTGAATGGCATCGTGCTGGAGTCCACTCGTGGCCTCGGCGCGACGGTGGACTCGCAGTACGGCGGCGGCTACGAGGTCAACCTCGGCGCGGTCAACACGGGCGCGTTCGGCACCCCCGGCTTCAAGGTCTGAAGTGACGTGAGGGGCTTCGGCCCCTCACGCGCAGGAGCGCACAGATGGATTCCGCACAGATCACCCAGATCCGACTGCCCAACGGCCGCGTCATCGCGCTCGTGGACTGGAGCGACATGCCGCTCTTCTCCACGGTCGATCTCGCCCCCGGCTTCACCGACCAGACGATCCAGGCGTTCAACTACATCGTCTCGGATCAGGTGTCGTCGTCGCAGAACGTGACCGTCCGCCGCACGGCGACCGATCGCGACACGAACGCCAGCAGCCCCGGTACGCTCGCCGCGACCGAGGAAATGCTGGTCTACAACGTCAAGGTCGAGCCCTACCTGTTCATCTCGGAGGGTGCGGACGCGACGACTGCCACGCCGCTCGGCGGCGTCGGCTTCCCGCTCATGGAGGCCAACCTCCTCTCGTACTTCCACTCGCGCCTCCTGCTCCAGCTTGAGGTCAGCCAGAAGCTGTACGCGAACGCGAGCCTCGGTTACTTCAACCAGGGCTTCGGCGCGTTCCCGTCGGGCATCGTCGCGGGCGCGGTTCCGGTCGCTGGTTCGCCGGGGCGCAGCTTCGGCCTCCAGGGCTTCCCGTCGGCGGACTCCCCGCGCAGCTTCACGATCCCCGTGCACATCGGCGGTCAGGAGAACTACCGGCTGAACCTCGTCAACTCGACGGGCGACGCCGTGGAGTTCTTCAACCTCGCGGGTGTCGCGACGTCGGATCGCATCGTGAGCCTCCGGTTCTATCTGGAAGGCCTCTACAAGCGTCCGGTGTCCTGATCTCGGTCGGGAAGGCAAGAGGAGCAACAAGACATGGCACAGATCGTCAAGATCCGCCTCCCCGATGGGCGCACCCTCGTTCCGTCCGACTGGACGAGCGCGGAGCCCCTGTACTCGACCGTCGAGGTCAAGTCCGGTCCCTACACGACGCTGTCGGCGTTCGCCTACGGCATCGGTGGTGAGGTTCCCGGCAGCCCCGGCAACCGTCGCTCGCAGATCACCGACACGAATCTGGAGGGTGAGGGCGCTCGCATTCCCGCGAACGAGGAACTCATCATCTACTCGATCATGATCGAGGCGTTTCAGATCAACGAGCCGGGACGCGGCGGCACCACGCCGGATCCCGACGCGCCGTTCGTCGGCCTCAACAACCTCCTTCGGATGCAGCGCGACATGATCGTCGTGACCTCGCTCGCGAACGTGAAGGAGTACACGAGCCACCCGATGGGCTGGTACCCCGCGGGCATGGGCGCGCAGCTTGTGAACGCGAACGCGATCACGGCGGCGAACCTCGGCGGCTTCGTGGCCGCGACGAACGGCTCGGCCTCGGTGGACGGCAAGCGACTCCTCGCGAGCCCGCTCTACGTCAACGGCGGCGAGTCGCTCCGCGTGGACTTCGTCGCGCCGAAGGGCGAGATCGAGGATCTCGACGAGACTGCCGACGGGCGCATCCGCCTCCGCACCTACCTCGACGGCTTCCGTCGTCGTCCGGTCGCCTGATCAGAGGAGCACAGGGAACATGGCAATCAAGGAAATCCGGCTTCCCGACGGGCGGAACGTCGTCATCGACGAGTGGCTTCATTGGCCGCTCTACTCGACGGTCGAGTTCGCTTCGACGGCAGGCGTTCAGCTTCGTGCCTTCTCCTACGTCCGCGGTCAGCGGGTGCCCAGCAACGGGCTCCTGACGCGCCTCGCGACGCAGGCCGACACGAACATGAACCAGCGGCAGATGATGTCGTACGACGAGTCGTTCGTCATGTACGCCATCACCTACGAGGCGTTCGCGCTCGACTCCGAGGTGCAGGGCGCGGTCACCGTCGCCGAGGAGCCCGTGCTCCAGGGCGCGAACCTTCGCCGCCTTCAGCGCGACATGGAGATCGAACTGATCCTCGGCGCGGGGCAGACGAAGCCGCAGCTTCGCTACACGTTCTCGTACCTTCCGCAGTCGGTCGGTGCCGAGGCGTACAGCAACGGCGCGGGCGTCAACAACTCGGTCAGCTACGGCACCGCTGGCGCGGTCAAGCCCGCCAACCAGCGTCGGCTGGAACTGCCGATCAACATCGAGTCGGAGCGGCAGATGTACCTCAAGGTGTACTCGCCCTTCGGCACGGTGTCGGGCCTCACGCAGAACGTGCGTCTGCGCTTCTGGCTCGATGGCATGAAGCGCCGCCCCGTGATCACCTGATCACACTCGCTCGATAGAGCGCGATGAAGCCCCTCGCGGGCCATCCAGCGAGGGTGGTCCACGAGGGGCTTCGACGTTTCGGGAGGTGCCATGCGTCCGAAGAAGAAACTGCGGATCCGCAAGCTGAAGTCGCGCAAGAAGTCCTTCTTGCGGCAGCGTCGCGAGCAGTACCTCGATCTGTCGGCAGCAGTTGGCTTCGGCGTGATCGGCGCGATCGTCGGTTACGGGATCAGCGGTGACGTTCGCGGCACCGCGATCGGCGCACTCGGCACGGCGGCACTCGGCCTCGGGTGGCGCGGCTACAACACTTCCAACCCGCTCCTGCTCGGTGGTACCGTTGTCGGGCTTGCGGGCGCAGGGTACTTGAGTACATCTCGCCCTCGCGTCTACTCGCAGGCTGAAGTGGATCTGCTACGGCAGGGTCAGGAACTCCAGGCATGACGATCTACGAGCCCCGCGCCTTCTGGGACGTACTGCGAGTCGATGCAACGACGACGACGCAGTCGGTTCAGATGAACCGGAACTACTTCTACAACGGAACGCAGTGGCCGATCACGATCACGCGGCTCGGCATCGCGCCCGTGCAGTACGGCTACTCGACGGGCATCGGCTTCGGCGGCGCGAACAGTCGGTCGGTCGAGTCACTCGTCGCGCAGGGGCTCGGCGTGCAGCTTGCCGCGCGTCAGCGGTACGACTTCAGCAAGAACTCGATCGCTGCCGGTGACTTCGCCTCGCTCCAGAACAACCCCGTTCCCGGCGACGCTGTCGCTGGCGGCGGCGTAGGCAACCTCGTGCAGCAGTCGTCGCGCTACGGCGCGGTCTACTCAAAGTTCGACCGCACGCTCTCGGTTCCGCCGAAGGGCGCGGTCGAGTTCACGCCCAGCGTGCTTGCCTACCCTGCGGGCACTCCCGGCATCGACTACCCGTTCCCGAAGTTCGGCGTGCTCTTCCACGAGGTCGGCGGGCAGCTTTCGTTCGGCGGGCAGGGTCGCGTGAAGCAGCAGACGACGCTGGAGGCGGGCTCGACCGCTGTGGGCTCGTCCATCTACAACGACTGGATCCCGCGCCCCGCGATCAACGCTCCCGCTGGACCCGACCCCGTCGGCGCATCGGGTCAGCCCTTCCCGCCGGGGCACGTCTTCACGGCGAAGGAGTTCGTCACGCAGGACGCGAGCACGCGCCCTGGGATGCCCTCGTTCTACGAGGGGATCACCGTGATGATCGACCAGCAGGAGATGGACGACTACATCGCGCAGTTCACCGTCGTCGGTGACGCGAGCATCGCCCACCTCGCGAACTTCGTCGGCGTCCGCGCTCGCATGACCGAGGGCGGCACGAAGCAGGAGTGGTGGCGTCCTGGCCTCCCGCTCTCGCTCGCGTGTCCCGACATCAGCCCTGCTCTCATTCACGACCTCCCCGCGCCCTTCACGATGGAGCCGGGGGAGCAGCTTGAAGTCTTCGTCAACGTCCCGGCAGCAGCAGACCCCGAGGTCGCGGAGACGTACTCCGTCGCTGTCGCGGTGCTCGGGTTCGCTACCATCGAGGGAGTCACGGTATGACTGATCGGATTCAGCTTCTCGCGGCAGACACCGTCTGCGTCGGGCGTCTCAACGAGCCGCGCGCGTACTTCGACACGGTGACCGTGCCCGCGACCGCCTCGACCTCGGAGATCTTCCCTGGCTCGTCGGCAGTCTTCCGCAACAACGAAGACTTCCCGGTTCAGATCAAGTACCTGATCTTCGGGACGAACTTCACCGACGGCGAACTCCAGCCGACCGTCATCGACGAGCGGCTGCTCGCGCGGATCGGCCTCCGCATTCGGCAGCACGACCACTACTACATGAGCCGCCAGTTCGTCTCGATGCCGCTCTGGTCGAACGTCGTCAGCAGCGCGCCGATCTCGATCAGCAACGCTGGTGTGACGTGGCGCTTCACGCACCCGTGCGTGCTCTCGGCTCGCGACACGCTGCGAGTCCGCGTCGCTCTCTCCGACACGCCGACGACGCCGCGCACCGTCCGCGTCGCGTTCCACGGCACGGGTCGCCTCACCTCGCGCCCGTACTTCTTTGAGAGCGAGATCGCGCTGTCCACCACCGTGCAGACGACGATGGACACCGCGCCCTTCCGCAACGATGGCGCGGAGCCGGTCGATCTCACGATGATGGTCGCGAACGTCAGCGCCGAGTCGGGCGCGAACGATCCGACTGGCGACTCGCGCGCTGCGACGATCCAGATCAACCAGATCGGCAACGGCACGAACGCCGACTGGATCAAGGGTCCGATCTTCCCCGTGCCGATCCAGCGCCCGCCGATCGAGATGATCGGCAACACGCTGGGCCGCGCGATCGTCCACCAGCTTCCCGGCAGCGGCTGGATCTGGGAGCCGGGAGAGGGCTGCGAGATCGACCTCGCGCGTCTCGGTAGCCTCAACGGCGTGAACGTCCCGGTCAACGTGTCCATGCTCGGGCACATCTCGGTGACCTGATGCACCCCGCGATCATCGCCGTCCGCAAGCCGACCCAGATCCTGCGTGCGACGCTGACGCAGGAGTTCGGCGTCATCGTTGCGCCCGAGACGGACGCGCCCGCCGACTCGTGGCGGCGCATCACCCTCATCACGCCTGGGGCGGGCCTCGCCTACCTCGCGCTCGATGTCAGCCCTGACGCGCTCGGTCCCAACCGCGCGTACAAGGCGGCAGAGTTCGCTCCCAACAACACCGTCCACTTCGTTCTTCGCCCCGAGCAGTTCCTCGTCGGCGCGAGCGATGACGGGCTCGTCTACATGACGATGATCGTGGAGTACCTCGCGTGAGTTACCAGCAGATCGTCGATGGAGTCATCGCGGACCTCGCGCGGCAGGGGCGTCCTGTGGACGCGACTACGCGGCAGCGTATCTCGACGCCGCAGGGTCTGCTCGACTTCATGCGTGGATCTGCGGAGCGGTATCAGGTTGCCGCGAACAGCTTCAACGCGCGAGCGCAGCGAGGCGCGATCACGCAGAGTGATCTGGACATGATGCGGAAGGGCCTCGACAGCCTGTACGCCTCGCACATGGCGCTCTACCGCCTCTTCCAGAACAACGTGCCCGCGGAAGTTCTCTCGGCGGCTGGCATCGAGCCGCCTGTGCGGCAGTCGATCGCGGCCCCTGCGGGCTCGGGTCTTCGCGGCATCCCCGCGATCCCGATCGCAGCCGGTGCGGCTGTCGGAGCCGAGGTCGCGTCGGCGACCGTGACGCTGATCGCGTGGATCGTCGGCGTCGTCGGCACGGTGCTCACGAGCGAGATCTTCCTCGGCGTGCTCGCCGTCTCGGCGGTGTCCTACGTCATCTACACCGCGATCGTGACCGACGCGGACAACACGCGCATCGAGCAGAACGCAGAGTCGCGGAACACGACGTTCGACCGTTGCCTCCAGGCTGGCGGCACCATCGACGAGTGCCTCCAGACCGCGAACGATCTGAACCCGCCGCCTCCGAGTGCTGCGGGCGAGCAGACGCTCTCCGACAAGCTGCTCGACTTCGGCAAGGTCGCGCTCGGCATCGGAGCCCTCGGCATCGGCGCATACTTCGCCGTGAACCTTCTCGGAGGCAGCGCAGGCGGCGGTCGCGACATCGTCGTGATCAACGCTGACGGCAGCGGCAGCAGGGGAGGCGGCACGAGCACGGTGGGCGGCGGCGGGATCAGCCCTGGCCTCGTGGTCGGCGGCGTGCTCGTCGGCGCAGTCGGCTACCTCTGGTGGCAGGCTCGCGGCACGACCCCGGCACCCGCGCGTCGCCCCGCAGCGCGCACCCCGGCGGTCGCTCCGACGGGCAACCTTCGCACGCAGTTGTACGGGCGCGGAGAGTTCTCGCGTGACACCGCGCAGTCGCTATCATACGACCAGTTCGTGGGCCGTCGTGGCCCCGCGTACAACCTTGAGGTCGGTCGATGAGCGTCGCGTACTTGAACAGGAACGGGTTCGGGGTCAGTCAGCTTGGCTCGCTCGGCGATGCTGCGCAGGACGCAGCAGCGGCGGCGCTTGCGCCGAGTGACGCGCCTGTCGTGCAGCAGGGTCGCCCCGATGCGTCGCAGGGGATCTTCGTCGGCCCGACGCACGACCGCCTGCACACGAGCGCGCAGGGGCTGGTGAACGACGCGCCGGTCGTGTTCGGGCTCATGTGGACCGCGCCTGCGGCGATCGGCGGCGCGGTGTCGGGACTCGTCGCCGCGAGCACGATGCGCGGCGCGACGCAGGGTGCAATGTGGGCGGGCGGGGGCGCTGCGGCGGTCGCAGGCTCGATGCTGCTCATGTCGAGCCGCAAGGCCGAAGGGTGGGGCTTCCTGCTCGGCGGCATCGGACTGGCGGGCTACGCCGTGTGGCGTGCCACGAAGAAGAGTAGGGACTGATCATGCGCAACACCGCTTCCAGCTACGGCGTGACCTACGGTCGGCCTCTCTCGCGCAACCCGTGGCAGAACACGGTGCAGCCCGCGCACAACTTGCTCACGATGCCGGGAGACAGCGGCATCGCGGGACCGCAGGGGCTCGCTGGTCTGCGCGGCCTCGGCCAGAATGAGAACGTCAACGTCGTCGTCGAGCAGGCCCCGCTCGGAGAGATGCAGAGCTTCGGCTGGATCCTCTCGGGCGCGGCGATCGGCTGGGCGGCGTCGGCGTACTCGACCGGCAGCGCGACGAGTTCCAACCAGTTCGTCGCGGCCTGGGGCGGTGCGAGCGCGGGAGCGATCTTGCTCGGCGTTCGTCGTCTCGTGAACGGCGACCAGAACGGGCTCGGCCCCACGCTGCTCGGCGCAGCCCTCGGCGTCGCGGGCTTCTACTTCGGCGAAGCGCAGCGCGGCGGCAAGAAGCGCCCCGGCTACACCACGTTCGACTGATCGACTGACTGATCTGGAGGAAGATCATGGCAGGCACGTTCGCAACGCTCGTTCGGAATGTGGGTCGCGTCGCCTCTACGGCAGTCGCGGTGACTGCGCAGCAGAACGCTGCGCGTCCCGGCAAGCCGCAGGGTCGCGACCTGTCGAAGTGTACGCCCTGCGCTGCGAAGGCGGCTGTGGCGGCGGCTCGGGCACAGGTGACGCGAGGTCAGCGGTGACGACGGAACGGTGCGCCTTCTGCGGGGTGCCGCTGGCTCCGTCGGAGGCGCACCTCATGTCGTTCCGAGGCAAGCGACTCTTCGTCGCGTGCGAGAAGCACGCGGACAAGGTCACCGAAGGCGTGAAGTCGAGCGCGCTCTTCCTGCGTGGTGCGATGATCAGCGGCGCGAAGCACTACGCCGACAAGAAGGCACCGGGAGTCTGGGACGCAGCCGTCCGCGCTCTCTCTGCCTACAGAGACTTGAAAGACCCCGCAGCGGAGTGAACGATGTCCCTTCCCTTTGAGACGACCACCCAGCGGGCACTTCGTGCCGTCCGCGCCCTCAATAGGCGCATCGCGGCCCTCTACCCCGGCGCGTATGAGAACGTCGAGGGTGAGACGACCGCAGTCGTCGGCAACGATGCTGGACCCTACGTCAACGCGCTCGGTCGTGCAAGCACGGACGGCACGCTCGGCTCGGTCGTTGTCGAGAACGGCGACCCGCAGATCATCCTGACCGACGAGTACGGGCGGGTCTGGACGCGCTCGGCCCCAGCTTCGACCTCGATCACGACGCTCACCGTCAGCGTTGACAACGCGGGACCGATCGTCGCCTCGCAGGCAGCGACTCGCCTCTACGAAGTGCTCGCGCACAACACCGACGGCGCGACGACGCTGTACCTCATGGTCTTCGATGCGCTCGCGCTCGTCGGCGGCGAGACGCCTCTCGTCGCGTCGATCCCCTTCGTTCCCGGCGCAGTCGGAGACTACGACTTCACCGCCTACCCGCTCACCCTCGCCGTGGGCGCGACTGCGGCGTTCTCGACTGACCCCTACACCTACGTCGCCGCGAACGCCGTGGGCGTCATCACGATCAGGGTGTCCTGATGCCCCTGTTTCTAGAGAACCCTCCTGGCGGCTCGGGCTCGGGGCAGGATCGCTTCGCGCCGAAGTACGTCGTCGGCAACATCGCGAACGGCGACTCCGCGACTGCCTACTCGACCGGCGGCTTCTACTACTTCCCCGATCCCGGCGACGGCACCGGCATCGCAGCGGCGCTTGCAGCGGCGACTTCTACCGACCCCGGCTTCGTTGCGCTGGGCGACGTGTGGATCCGTCCCGGCACCTACGCTGTCTCCGCGACGCTCGCGGTGCCTGCGGCCTGCACCGTGCGCGGCTCGGGACCGGCGACGGCGATCTCCAGCGTCGCGAATGCGGTGCCGGGGGCGCTGTTCTCGCTAGGTAACCTCTCGTCGCTGCGCGACATGACGCTGACCCACACGACGCCGACAGACACGACGGGCTCCTTCGGCGTCGTGGACCTCCGGGGCGATGGCATCTCGGCGTACTGTGAGAACGTCACCGTCGCAGTCGGCACGGGCGGCTTCGCGGGCACCGCAGTCTCTTCGGGCTTCTCGGTGAGCAACGTCGGCGGCGCGGGGATCACGAAGCTGCGCCTCTCGCGCTGCTCTGTGGTCTACGGCGGCAACGGGTCGGGTGGGTACCCTCTGTACCTCGTCGGCTATCGCATGACCGACGCCTGCCTAGAGATGGAAGACTGCGACTCGACCTACGTTCCCGGCGCTCCCAACGGCAATGGCTACTCGGTGATCGCCTCGACCGTGCAGGCAGACCCGGAGCAGTCCTTCCTTCGCATCGTCGGCGGGAAGTTCAAGAGCCCCTTCGGTTCGGTGTACTGGACCGCGACGAACGCTGACTATCCCGTGTGGATCAGCGAGACGCATATCAAGTCGCAACTGTCCGGTGCAGGCGGCGGCGGCATCTACATCGAGAAGCGCGCACGCGCGAACATCGACTCGGTGCTCGTCGAGAGCGTGTCGAGCCCCTGCGTCTACTTCGACGCGACGGGCGGCTATGACTCGTTCAACGTCGGCACGCTCTCGCACTCGACGCTGCTCTCGGTCAGTAGCAAGGCTTGGAACAGCGTCGGCGCACCCGCCAGCGGGTACCACACGATCATCGGCAACACCTACCGTGAAGCCGTCGCTTCCACGTCGGGCGCGAACGACGAAGTCGCACACAACATCGCGATCCCGTGAGGTAGGCCGTGGCGACTCGCTCTCCGATCGCGTTCCATGCTTACTGGGGGATCTTCGCGACCTCGGGGGATCTCCCCAACGTCGCGGGGGCTCCTACGCAGAGCGCGACGCTACAGGTGGGCGATCAGGCTTACTCGACCGCCGACTCGATGCTCTACTTCTGCGTCAACGCCACGCTCGGCGCAGCGATCTGGAGTGCTATGGGATTCACCTCTGCGAACTTCGACGCCTTCGGACGGCTCCGCGTGAGCAACCCGCAGACGGTCTTTGAGGCGAAGACGGTCTACGACGCGCAGCCTCTGTACTTCGCAGAGCGGCAGACCGGCGGCGCAGCGGCGGGCGTGTGGAGCGCGTCGAACGCGAGCGTCACGCTCACCGTCGCCGCGAACCAGACCTCGGTGCGGCAGTCGCGCCGGTACCTCAACTACCAGCCGGGGAAGAGCCAACTCATCTTCCACACCTTCAACCTCGGCGGCATCGAGGCAGACACGATCAAGCGTGCGGGGTACTTCGACGACGACAACGGCATCTTCTTGGAGTTGTCGAACGGCGTCGCCAGCTTCCAGCGCCGAAGTTCGTCGTCCACGCCCTCGACCAGCGTGACGCAGGCGTCGTGGAACCTCGACCCCATGGACGGCACCGGCCCGTCAGGGGTGACGCTGAACTTCGCAGAGACGCAGATCCTGCTCATCGACTTTGAGTGGCTAGGCGTCGGAAGCATCCGCGTCGGCTTCGTGATCAACGGCGTGATCTACTACGCGCACCGCTTCGACTGTGCGAACGTCAGCCCGCACGTCTACATGAGCACTCCGAATCTCCCGACGAGGTGGGAGATCCAGGGACTCGCGGGGCTCGTCGGCACGGCGAGCATCGAGTGCATCTGCACCTCGGTCAACAGCGAGGGCGGCGTCCAGAGCGCGGGCACGCAGTTCGGCTACGTCATGCCCGCCCTGACGAGTAACGTCGCGGGCGGCACGACCCGCACTCTTTTCTCGATCCGGCACACCGGAGCCTACCCTCGCGTGACGATTGTTCCGATCAACGTCAGTCCTTGCTCCGACAGCAACGGAGTCAACTCGTGGGAGTTGGTCTACAACCCGACGTTCCCCACAACGGCTCCAACGTGGGGCACTATCAACCAAGGCTACCTCGACGTTGACATTGTGGGTCAGGCTGTCGGGGGCACGGTCATCGAGGCGGGGACGTTCACGGACTCCGTCGGCGCGCAGAACCTCAATCTCCGCGATACGACTCTGACGCTCGGTGCGGACGTGGCGGGCACGAGCGACATCATCTCGCTTCGGGTCAAGAACCTCTCAGGCAACAACCATACGTACATCGCCTCGCTCGCGTGGATCGCAGTAACCTGACGGAGACGCCGTGGCCCTTCGATCACCGACGCAGCATCACGCCTACTGGGGGATCTTCGCGACCTCGGGGGATCTCCCCAACGTCGCAGGGGCGGCGACCCAGAGCCCGACGCTACAGGTCGGCGACCAAGCGTACTCTCAGGCAGAAGCCGCGCTCTACTGCTACGACGGAGCGGCCTGGAGACTCGCCACGCCTGCGTCGCTCATCGCTCGCACGACGCTCACCGCTCCGACGCTCGTGACCTACACGGTGCCGACCGGAGCGAACCTTCAGGCGATCAATCTCAACTCAGACGGAGTCAAGCGTTTCGCGCGCGTGGACTTCGTCGTCCCTGCCAGCGGTCAGGTGCTGATCGAGGCTGCGTTCGACTGCACGATCGTCAACAGCGCAGCGGTGCAGTACATCGGCCTCCACACATCGAGCACCACGACAAACAAGCCCGACGACGGCTGCTACCGCGTCAACGCTGACAACGACTCGGTCAGCGGTCAGTTCTACGCGCAGTTCTACCTGTCAGGACTCACTCCAGGGAACGTCGAGACGCGCTACTTTTTGGCAGCGTGCAACTTCTCGGGGAACACGATCCGCGCGTCCAGCTATCAAGCGACCTACACGCCGGGAGCAGATCTCCCCGCGCCGTTCGTGATCTCCGTCTACGATCTCGGCTCTGTGGTCGAGCAGACGAACCCCTCGTCCTGACAGGCTGAACGATGGCTCTTCGATCACCGACGCAGTTTCACAGCTACTGGGGCGCTTACGCCACAGGCGCACTCCCCGCGACGGCGAACGTCGAAGTGGGCGACCTCGCGTTCGACTTGACGCTGAACATGTTGGTCGTCTGCACGGCAGTCGCTCCCGGCCCCACCGTCGTCTGGACGGCGGTGAGCGCGAACCCCGCCAGCCCGACGACCTCGATCCAGTTCAACAACGCGGGAGCCTTCGGCGGCAGCGCGGACCTGACCTACGATGCCGCGACGCAGACGGTCCTCTTGCAGGACGTGAGCGTGCCGGGGTCGCGGCAGTTCATCGAACTCGCGACCGGACTTGCGCTCGGCCCTGGCCCTTCGCTCACGATCGCAGAAGAGGACACGACGAGCGGCAACGTCGCGAGTCTGACGCTCTCGACCGACAATATGCTAGGCGGCGGGTTCGCTGTGATCCGCTCGGAAGAGCCGACGACGCTGCCTGCGCCGCTCGATCTCCAGATCCGAGAGCTTGCGATCAACGGACTGACGGGCAGCGCGGGCGAGGTGCTCGTCTCGCAGGGCGTCGGCTCGCCTCCCGCGTGGACGCCTTCTGCGGGGCTCTACGTCGCGCAGAACGTCGTCCTCGACGCGACGGCGACAGGCGGCGCAGCAACGACGATCGGCTCGGTCTACTTCCCGTCAGCGGTGACGCTGAACGCAGTCTCGACGCTCGCTTTCTTCGGCGGCTCGCTCGTCACCGACACCTCGGTCCTGACGATCGTGCCCTCCGGTGGCGGCGCGGCACAGGTCACCTTCACCCGCACGGGCACCATCGGCTCGCAGACCATCACCGCAGGAGGCGCGATCCTCGCGGCGGGCTGGTACGATCTGATCCTCCAGGGCACCGCTGGCAGCGGCGTCGCCTTCGCTCGCGGCCTCTACCTGTACTGATAGGAGTCTCTCGTGGCCTA
>Ga0181344_1000603_pt1 | contig 14147 bp, 20 predicted proteins | sample Su13VDMLBDD_FD_130098 | JGI IMG/M metagenome (GOLD analysis project Ga0181344, IMG submission 130098) | Freshwater viral communities from Lake Michigan, USA - Su13.VD.MLB.D.D | ecosystem: Environmental > Aquatic > Freshwater > Lake | place: USA: Michigan | collected 2013-07-15
ACCATCTTAGATACCCGTGTGCAACCACCTAAAAGTTTAATCATTGCTGTTGATGATATTTTTTCCATAAGCTATCTTAACATTTTTACAACAAATTGCAAATAAACTGTTGCTTTATGTTTTAAGTTAGCTTAATATCTAAGTACGGTATATGCCGTGTTAATTAAGGAGAACTCGTATGAGTGAGCAAGATCAAGACTTTCACAGCTTCCAACAACATTTGGAACGCATCTTTAAAGACCTCGAAGATGGGGTATTTATTACAGCAGATGAGATTGGTGACCTACGCTATGCGTGTGGCTTACCTGCACCAGTAAGAAAAAACCCCGTTTTACAAGCAGTCTTTAATGACTTTTCAACTATTTTTAGGAGCAAACAATGATTATTTCAGATAACAGTAAAGAATTTAAAATAGCCCCAGCAGGGTTACACATGGCTCGTTTGTACTCGGTCATTGACTTAGGACACCAAGCTACAGAATGGGCTGGCGAAACCAAGATCATGCACAAGGTTGTATTGACTTGGGAATTGCACGGCAATGACGATCAAGACCAACCATTAAAGACAGATGACGGTAAACCTTTGATTGTGTCTAAGCGTTATACAGTTAGTCTTGGTGACCAAGCTAGATTGCGTCAAGACCTAGAATCATGGTCTAACAAAAAAATGACCGCAGAAGATCGCAAGAAGTTTGATTTGCGTAACCTATTAGATAAGTTCTGTATGGTCAATATTACCCACTCAGAAGATGGCAAGTACGCCAATATCAGCGGTATTAGCCCTGTACCGTCTGCCTTGCGTAACGCCCAGCCACAAGGTATCAACCCTTGCTTGCATTTTTGGTTAGCCGAATTTGACCAATCTAAGTACGACAGCTTGCCAAAGTATTACAAGGAGAAGATTACCGAATCGTCTGAATGGCGTGGTCAAAAAGCTAGGGACGCTGAAACACCTAAGATTGAAGATGATGATTTATCGGATATTCCTTTTTAATTTAAAATGGGTATAATGGCGTAAAGGAGTAAGCCATGAAAACTTGTTTTAAATGTAATACCGTCAGACCATTAACGGATTTTTATAAACACCCAGCAATGGCTGACGGGCATCTTAATAAATGCAAACAATGTACAAAAAATGATGTATCAGAACATAGAATAAATAACATTGAAAAGGTGCGTCAATATGACAGAGATCGTGCAAAAAATCCTAATAGGCAAAAGGCAAACATTGCAGTTACTAAGGCTTGGCGGCAAGAAGATAAAAGGAGAAGTCAATGCCATAGTACCGTTTCTAGAGCCATTAGATCAGGCGAACTTATCCGTAAAAATTGTGAAAGATGCGGAAACGAAAACAGTCTTGCACACCATGAAGATTACGACAAACCCCTTATGGTCAATTGGTTGTGTCAGCCTTGCCATAAACAACGGCACAAAGAAATAAACTCAAAATGATAGTTAAAGAAAAGGTAGAACCAAATGGCCATTGGTACACTAAAGATGGTCAACCAGCATATGTTACTGAGGGCAAGACAGGAGAAAGACCAACCACTCTCAGGGACGCACGGAAACTTGGACTTTTGCCAAGTGTTACGACAATTAACGGACAGCTATCAAAAGCAGGCCTTGATACATGGAAACAGCAACAAGTCCTCTTAGCCGCATTAACGCTTCCTAGAGGGCTACAGGAATCAGAAGATGAATGGCTAAAGCGTGTAATGCAAGATAGTAAAGCTACAGGCAGGGAAGCGGCAGAACGGGGTACTGCGATTCATGCGGTTATTGAAGGTTACTTTGAGCAGATGTATTTGCCTGAAAAACCAGCTTACCTTGATGAGATTGACAGGGTACTAAAGGAAACCTTTGGTGACCAGCCGTGGCTTGCAGAGCGTTCTTTTGGGCATCATCTAGGGTACGGTGGCAAGTGCGATTTGATGGCTAAACCAGTTAACGGCAACGGTACTGGGTTCATTGTGGACTTCAAAACAAAAGACACCGACCTTGATAAAGTTGATGTATATTTTGAACATGAAATGCAGTTAGCGGCCTACCGTGAAGGACTATCTTTGCCTTCTGCACGGTGTGCCATCGTATTTGTCAATGGAACGACTAATCAAGTAAAATTGATAGAAGTAGAAGAACCCCAGCTTCAAAAGAGTTGGGAGTGCTTCCAGCATTTGTTACGGGTCTATCAGATCAAGAACAATCTTTAATCCTTCACGGGAACGGGGGAAAGCAAAAATGCTTCACATACAGGATTGTGAGTACCCCAACTTTTTTAGGGCGTTAAGCCGCCATAGTAGGATGCAGTAAGTTAGGGTTTTTGCGGCTTTCCACCTAACAGCTAGCAACTGCCAAATACTGCCCTGTATCTTTTTTGCAACTAAGGGTTTTTATTCTAAAATAATCCTTGCATTGTTAAGATGGCTTAACTAAACTAGCATTACTCGATTGGCGAGTGAAATAGAAAAAGGAGATTTAAATGAGAGAAACTACAGCACAACGCAACAGCCGTATTGCTAATGAAGATGCTGGAGCACACACAGCATACGCCCATGCAGAAGATTTTTTTAACGGCTTGGCAACATACGAAATTGAGCCGTCATTTGGCACATCATTTTCAGTAAAACAAATTACACCGCACGGTCAGTTATCAAGCTGGGCTAAAACTTATGAAGATGCGTTAGCCCAAATTGAAGAATGGAAGTCTGACGATTATTGCAACGGTTACCCAAAACACTTTTTTATCAAGGATTAATATGAAATATCTATTACTTTTAGCCCCATTAGCCCTAGCCGCCTGTAGTTCTTTTGAACCACCTAATGTCAGCCTTGAAACTGATAAACAGGCTTTTCACATGAGCCGTGCTCAAGTCATACTAGGCATTACAGAGTGTGAAGAAGCTGGTACACGCCCTGTAGTTATTACAGCCAAGCGTAGGATCAACGGCATTATGAGTGATGTACCTGTAGAAGTTACCTGTAACCCACGCTACAAAATATTTCACTAGGAGATTGACATGAGAGAATTTATTTTAGGCGGTCTGATGGCTTTGTTTATCTGTTTTGTAGTGTTTGGCGTTAACTACTTAACCGTGGGTTACCCAATATGAACAATAAATGGACTAAAGAAAACTTTGAAATTTATGATGCCCAGCACCCTGATATATGGGAAATGTTTAAAAAGTTCTCATTACAAGTTGCGGCAAAACGCCAATACTTTTCAGCTAAATGCGTGTTTCATAGGGTGCGTTGGGAAACGGCAATAGGCAACACGGGTGATTTTAAGATTGATGACGGCTGGATTAGTCACTACGCTAGAAAGTTTGCTAAAGAATATCCCGAGCATGAAGGCTTATTTCAGTTTAGAGTTCGCAAGGTAAGCTACCACAACGAATCAAGCGTAAACCCTAGTTCCAGCTTTATCTATAATTAAGGACTGTCTGCGAGGATTACCCCCAGCAACACTAGGAACACTAATATGTGTCCAGCGGTCAAATTCTCGAATAAGTTGGTCATATCCTATCCCCGATGCAATCACAGCCTTAACGACTTCATCGGGGGTCATGCTTGGTACACGGATGTCTGCCGCACAACCAATCCGATGCTGTGATGTATCTTTTGATCCTACTGCATCATTTACTTGCTTTGAACGAAACGCTGAATTAACAATAATTGGCTTGCCACCTAGTACCGTTTTAACTTGCTCTAGGAAAGCCGCTAAACGCTCTAGGTTGGCTCTTTCAGATTCGTTAGGGATATTATCAAACTGACGGTGATCGGTGTGTGTGAGTTCTTCTAGCGTGAAATTAGGACTTAGATTCATTCTTATTTTTCATGTCAATAATCTTCTCAAGAGTTCTGCCGCCAAAGTAAAAGGACATAATTAGCATCCCCCATTGGCCTAGCAGTTCTACATACTTTTGGTTTGTTTCAATACCGCCAGCACTCATCATGGCAAATACCACATAAAACACCAAAATAAATATTAAGGTCATGGGGCGAATGTTTTTAGATAACCAGCTATCACTAGCCATATCCGCTTGTTGACGCTTAGTAAGTTCTTGTTGCTCTGCAATATCAGCGTTAATTTGGGCTAATTCGCCATTTTGTTGCATTTCTAGCAATTTGAGTTTGGCTTGCTCGGCCTGTGCAGGATCAGGAAATACTTTATCTAGTATCTTGCCGCCAATGCTTAATAGTGCTGATATAGGAAACATTATTTAATACCCCAAGTTAAATACCACGCAATTACAGCCGCCAAAGCAAAGCAATACATTTGCACCCGTCTTACTGCCTTTAAATCGTGCTGGTATTCTTCATTGTCTTTGCGTTGCATATTCTCAATATCCAGTTTAATTTTTAAAACTGCTTCCCACTCTTTTGCACCGTGTGCCTTAACGAACTTAATCTTTAAATCCGCCTCTTCGTCACTTATTTGCTTCTTATGCTTCCAATGCTCTAAAGCCTTAATTAATGCTTTTTCTTTTCTAAACTCTGCTTCTCGCCTAGCCCTTAATCTTTCTTGGGCTTGTTTGTTAGCAACATCAAGGCCATCTCGCTGTATGTTTTCAATAGACTGAGATAAGCCTTTGCTTGCGGTTCTACTTGCTTCAAGGCTTCCTGTAAGGCCTTTGACACCTTCAGATAATCCGAATGGGTCTGCCACATCATTTACTTGTGAAGTAGTGTGCTATAAAGCCAACAATGGAACTGATGCCAGATACGACCATCATTCCAACCCAAAATCCACCCCGACCTTTATTGGCTAGTGCGAGCAGTTCTTCCATGCCTTCTTCTAGCTTATCTACTTTGGCGGTAAGTTGGTCAACCTTTTCCCAAAGTTGGCCATATTTAACGGGGTCGATTTCAAAAGACATATTCTTACCATTCAAAAATAACAATGCCGTCTGCACCACTAGCACCAGTAGTTACAGCACCACCGCCTGAAGAAGCACCAGCACCGCCTGAACCATATCCAACACCAGCAGAAGCTGTTTGCGGAGTTCCTTGAGTTGCAACGGTTGTAGAGCCACCAGCACCTAATATTGTGCTACCGCCCATACCACCCATTGTTATAGTTGTACCGCCAGCATCCCAACCATTGCCGTTAGCACCTTTTTGACCTGTAATATTGATTGTGCCGTTTGTTGCAGTACCGCCAGCACCACCAGCACTAATAGCTCCATTGGTATTGGTTGTTGCACCACCCGAACCGCCATTGGCAGTTACAGTAGTAATGGACTGAGTACCTGATTGAATAGAAGAAGCACCACCAGCACCACCGTTAGTAGGCCCTGTACCTGAACCACCTGAAGTATTACCAGTACCAACAGTTACCCCAATAGTATTTGCTGGCGTTAAGCCTGTTAGGTAACTAATTGCAACACCGCCTGATCCAGCACCACCACCAGCCATATAGGTCTGTGATCCACCGCCACCACCTGATCCGCCACCACCAACTACCGTAACTTTAAGTTTGGTGATTCCAGCAGGAATAGTGAATGTTCCGCTAGATGTAAATACTTGACCTGTTGCTCCATTAGCCCCACCACTAGGAGCAGAAGATACCCAAGTAGTTCCATTTGAAGTTAATACATTTCCTGATGAGCTTGGGGCAACAACTTGAGGTGCAGAAGTTCCGTTACCAAGCAAAACATTGTTTGCTGTTAATGTAGCCGAACCTGTACCACCTTGTGCTACGGTCAAAGGGGTTGTTAAACCAGTTAAAGAAGTAATATCTGAGTTAGCACCTGATTTGGCGGCAGTTAAATTACCTCTAGCCGTTGTAGCATTGGCAACATCTGACAGATTTGATGCTTTTAATAGAAAAGTAGCCCCATCAACAAGTTGATTGACTGTGGCGGCATCGGTAGCCGCTATTCCATCAGCTAATCCTGTTATTCGATTAGCACCCATCTTAAGGTTACCACTAGCGGTAGTTTGTCCATCTGCGGCTAATGAACCTGTAAGGGCAGAAGCAATATCTGTAAGGGTGTTATTAGCCCATGTAGAACTAATAGTTGTACCTGTTACTACTGGATTACCAGCAGGAAGGCTATATGTACCCGTTCCGTTTCTACTCATTTGATGCTCCTTGTACAGTATTTTGTACGCCCTGTATTGTTAAAAGTCTAGCTAAATCATTGCGTTTCTTTTGGTCAGGACTAACCTTTGGCTGTGCTCCCAAACGCATTAATCTTAATGTTTCTTGTGGTGAAAGCATTGATTCTGCTAATTTATTTCTAAGTTCTTCATTAACATCACCATAAATAACCCTACCAAGCCTGTTACTAGCAGATATAGGTAAACCAGTTTCATTCATTAAATTGGTGTAAGCCAACTTTTGAACGGTGTCAGAACCTACGCCTTTACCAGCAGTATCGGCAAATTTACCCCTAGCCAAATCTTGTTTAATGGCTTCAAGCCGTGAAATTTGACGGTCAGACACTAGTCCTGATTGTTTAAGCTCTTTTAAACCTTTTGAAAACTGACCAATGTAAATCTTTTCAGTTTCAGGTGAAATGGCTTTATCAGCCAATTTTGCAATGCTTTCAAGCTGTTCAATAGGTTTAGATAAACGCTCGTAATTAATCCTAGCAGTCTTATATGTTGGGCTAACATCTTCCATAAAATTAAGAAGATTAGATTTGGCATTTTGCAAGCTGTCTAATTTTGCACTCTTAGCACCTTTAGGGCCTGATTTTTCTAATATGGCTTTTAAAGTGTTAATTTCTTCATCTAATGCCATTTTAGTTTCATGCAAACCACGCATAGATCCCGATGGATCACCAATATCAACACCTCTGTTAGCGGCATTTTCTTTAGCTTTATCCATAGCGTTTTTAATAGCAGGTCTTGTTATTAAACCTTTAATTTCGTTTGTCATTTCATCATCTAGTTTTCCTAGATTTAATGGTTTTAAAGCATCCGAATAAAGATCATCTGCAACCTGCTCTCTAAAATTTACATATTTAGAAGTTCTTGATTCAGGGGCAATATTACGCAATGCGTTAGCTTGTGCTTGAGCATTTTGTGCTTGTCGTTGTGCCATTAAGTTACCAGCAACAGGGCTAGTAGCAATAGCTGTACGCTCTAAAGCGGCTAGACTTGGAACTCCTGCGGCTTGTGCGGCAGTAGGCTGAGAACCAGCTACAAACTCTTGAACATTAGCTAAATTACGCATCGCTTTAGCTTCTTCACCGCCTGCCATTTCACGCAAAAATCTACCAAGTATTCTTTCTTTACCTGATTCAAGGAATGGCTCAACAATGGCTTTACCAGCCCTGTAACCTTTATCAATTACTTGACCAACAACAGGAGCAACAGCACCGACAGGAGCACCAATTAACGCACCAGTACGGGCATTTCTACCTGCTTCTTCATACAATTCAGACCCAGTTTGACCACCTTCTATTGGCTGTAAAGCACCTGATACTGCTCCAGTACCAGCACCAATAACTGCACCTGAAACATAAGGATTTTTACCAAAACTAGGAATTACCCCAATTGCTCTGCTCATTCCAACAGCAGGTAATACTGCACCAGCTACACGACCAGTACCATAAGAAATTGGGTTTGCTTCTTGATACTCGCCACCCTCTTTTGCAAGTCTTTGTACCAATTCATTAATTCTTGGTGCATTACCTGTAGCTAATTGTGCTCCAGCCAACATTGGATCAATAGCAGATTTTGTCATTCCAGCTAAAGCCGATTCCAAAGGTCTAGGCTCTGCTAATACATTCCTTTGTCCACGATTAATTGGTCTACCTGTAGCCGCACCGCCACCAGTTTCACCAAAAGACATTGGCGATGCTGTTGTTGCCATTTGTTCGGCAATCATTGCTTGGGCTTGCTCAGGCGTAGTGCCTTCTGCTACTTCAAATCTAGCAATACGACCATCAGGCATTTCAAATCGTGCTATTGGCATTATTGATTTCCTGTAAATGGCGTTTCAAATCCTATAAATCTAGGCCCTGCTGGTTTAGGTAGATTTGTTTGTTGAGGGGCAATAGAGTTGTTTGGTGCTGGTGGTGGGGGTGGGGGTGGGGCTGAAACTCTTGGTGGAGTTGCTCTTCCTGCCGCAATATAAGCACCTTCTAACAAAGTTTCTAAACGCTGTTTTTTAGCCGCAATAGCAGGTGGTTTATCATTTAACACGGGGAAATAAGTATCACGCATTGCATTTAACTGTTCTTTTGTATATGCCGCACCTGTACGCAATGTTAAAGCCGCATCAAGAACATCTAATTGGGAATCTTCTACAATTTGACGCTGTTCAGGTTTCATTCCTCTAGACAATAAATTAGGGCCTGTAATTGCTTCAACAACGCTTGCTGGCACATTTGGTTTAATTGCTCTTGGATCAACACCTAAAGCGTTTTGCATTTGTAAAATGTTTCTGTCTAGAATAGACGACATAAAACCAGCTTTTCTTTCTTCGCCTGAAGGCATATTAATGCTAGTTGCACCTGCTTTTTTAAGCATTGTTTGATAATCTGTAAATCCACCTTTAAATGGATTAATTGGATCATCTTTTGCTATTAAATAATTTCTATATTCAGGGCTTGTTTTATCTCCGCCTGACGCAACTACTTTGAAACTTCCATCAGGTTGTCTTTCAACACGATTTGCACCTTCAGGCAAAATAAACCCTTCAGGGCCTTCCGTAATCTTTTTCATTGCAAGTTGTCTTAAAAACGCAGGTGAATTTGGATTCTGTAATGCGTTCATGTTAGCTAACATTGGATTAGCTTCAATGGCAGGTCTGCCAGCAATAGTGGCAACAGGTTTAGGAATGTCGGTTGTGTATGGGCCAGCCAATTCAGTAACTTTTTCAGGTACAGCAGGTTTGCCCTGTAATTGACCCATGTAATCAGCCAAAGCAACACCTTCTTGATTGCGAATAGCTTTAGCCAAATCAATTTGTGCTTGTTCGGCTTTTTCAATACCTTTTTGACCAACATAAGTATTGGCTAAACCAGCTAAATTTTGAAATATGCTAGGGGCAACATAACGACCACTGACCATTTGACCTTGTGGTTGTTGCATACCTTGTTGCATCAACATTTCAGCCATCTTTTGCTGGCGTAAAATCTGTTGCTGTTGCAACATTTGTTCGGGAGTTAATGTTCCAATATCAGCGGCCATAATTAATATCCTGCTTGGTTATAAGCTGGATCTGCATACTGTGGCATTTCAGGCATCATTTCACTTTTATCATATACAGGTGCAGGTTTTTTATTTGGGTCTTTATCACGCAACAATGCCGCCATAGCCAAAGGGTTCATACTACTGCCCTGAGATTGCCCAGCTTGGTTCATTAACTGATTTTGCTGTGCAAGTGCCGCCTGCTGATTGGCTTGTTGTTGACCAAAGTTTGCAAATACAGGTTGCAGTCCGCTTACATCTTGCATTTGTTGTTGAGGTAAAATATAGGGATTCATAGTAGTCCGTAATCTACGACTTTATAGCCGTCATCTAAGGTTTTAACTGCGTGAGGATAAACTTGCTCTATTTCTTGAGCCATGTAGCCGTAATGAACGCCTGAACCAGCTAATTCGTGGTCTTTAAATTCAGGCTTGTATTCGTACTTGTACACAGTTAAACCGTTTTCAGCTACACCAATAATTTCAATGTTTTCTTTAGTGCGAATATCAGAATATTTCATTGCTCCAGCACCAGCAAGACTAAATAAACCTTGTGTCATTGCATTACTTGCGGCATTTTGAGCGTTAGCCGCACTCATTTGGGCGTTATAACCCATTTGCGTTGCACCCAAAATATCAGGCCCAGCAGTATTTGCTTGTTGGGCAGAGTTTACAAAACTAGGGCCTTGTACTTGTGCTCCAGTTCTAACAGCACTTAATGTATTAAGTGGTTCGTTACGCAAATAGGCTTGTTCTTGCAAGGCAGATTGACGGGCTTGTTGACCGATACCAAAACCTTGAGTAGTTGCGGCCGCCAGCAAGTCATTTTCTTTCATTCCTTGAGCTTGCATTGCTCGCTTATATGCTTCTGAACCTACGGGTATACCCGAATTAGCTAACTGAGTGTTTAATGCTTCACGACTCTGTTGAATTTGAGGTTGAAGTCTTTGCATATAAGCATCTTGATAAGACTGACTAGGGTTGAACCCTGTAGTTGGCAATTGGCTTGTATCAAAAGGTTTATCAAGCATAGTGTTGACATAACCCAACCCTTTACCAGTTAATTCACCAAGACCTAAACTGGTTTGATTTTGGTAATTTAAAAGCTGTTGTTGTTCAGGAGCAAGAGATTGCGTTGCAGACCAAGTAGGGTTTCCATAAGGATCTTCGCCTGAAACTTTATATTCAAGTGAGCCATAAGGCGTGTATTGATTTACACGGTTTGCGGCTGTAGCGGCTCTTGCCGCTTCAAGGTTTCCTGCCGCAGTTTCTTTAGCGGCCGCTACATAGTCTGGTGTTGGTGGAGCAACAGCTGACTTTCCCATATCTTTCTCCTAAAAATCTACATTTGTCTTTTGACATTACAAAAAACAACAAATCTCCAGTAGGAAAAACATCAAGTAATCGTGCTTGTTCCTCAAACCCCAATTTCTTAACAAATTCTACCGACTTGTCGTTACTGCTAACTACTGGGGCAATAATCTTATCTACCCCTAATTGTACAAAAGGATAATCAAAAATGGTATGTAAATATTGCTTATTTAGCCCTTTTTCAAGATAAATATGGCAAGTTACTGACCTTTTATTAAAATCCTCATACCAAACTACTGATTCTATTTCATCTGTTACCCATCCAATTGTGCTTGAATTTTCAGGTGTCCATACCATGTTTAACTTTTGGGCTATAAATGGCCCTAATAAGTCTTTATCAAAACATAGCATTACAGTACGCCACCTCGTTCCATTACATAATCGGTTGATGCCCAATGAAACTCAATACCTTGCGATGCCACATTCAAATTAATTGACCCAGCAAACCCTGTTCCTGTGACCCCTTGCCAAAATTTTGTAGTGGTTAAAGTTCCACCCCAATTAGCATCATCCCACTTAGCTGTATCCCAAACACCAACATCTAATGTAGCTGGATTGAATGCTATTTGATTAGTTAATGGTTGGGTATCAAAATCGGTGCTAATACCGCATAAAACAGTCGGTATGCCATTATCGGTCTGTAGGATAGGGCGTACTAGCGTGAAGCGTTTAAGTTGACCACGGCTGTCAAAATAACTGTAGGCTTGTTGTGCAGTTGCAACAATATTGCTACCGTTATCAGAAGATGTTGAATAAAACTCGCCAACATAGCCATTTGCACCAAAGTAAATCTTATTGTTGCCTGATACTTCCCAGCAAAGTGCGTTAATTCCTGTAAATCTAGCCCAAGATTTTGTAATTGTGTGCATTACATACTGCTCAAATCCTATACCAGTAGGAATATTTAAAATCAGCATATTTTCACTAGCAAAATAATTGATCTGCCAACCAAATTCAGCATAAAAAACAGTAGCCGCTTGACTTACTGCGTAATAAATTTTGTCTGTAAGGTTAATTCTTGGGTCTAATCGGGAAGATTGCAAAGCCGCAGACATTGGTACAAGTCCGTCTTGGGTTAGCAATAACAGATCACCACCAAACTTATAAAAACAGCGTCTAGCAAAGGTTTGACCCATCTGCCATACACCGACTTCAGACCAAGCATTAGAATCACTAGGATTTGTACCCTTGTAAACCATGACTTCACCCATGCTGGTAACAAAAGCGGATAAATCATCAACGCCATAACCAGCATCAAGTGTCCAAGTACCCATTGCTTGCAAATAACCGCCTGAACGGGCTACCGATCCTAATGGAAAATCTAATGCCGCACCACCAATAGATTCCACAGGTAGATACCAAAATGTCATGCTGTCTTTTTGCACAAAAAACAGTCTGTTTTGGCACATATTGACATTGACGAAAACATTGCTGTTAACGCCTGTAATGCCTAAAACGGTATAAGTTCCAACTACGGTAGCATTAGCCGCTGGTGCGGTAGCCATTGTGTAGGTAAAGGTTGAAGCACCCGTTACGGTAATAGCATAAGTACCGTTGTAATTAGCTTCGGTAGCACCTGAGATGGATACACGGTTACTGGTTGCAAGTCCATGTGGTGCTGAAGTAGTTACTGTAGCTGTTAAGTTACCCGAGCCACCCCTTGTAATAGTGCTAATAGTTTGGGCAGTTGTTGTGGTAGCCATCTTATACCAGCGTGTACCGTCATAAATCATGGCGGCATCTTGTCCGTTTACGGCAATAATAAAATTGCCACCATCGGTACTAATCATGCAATGCTGAAATTTACTGTTAGTTAAACCAGTAAATACAGAAGTTGCAGTAGAAGTGGATGCGTTGTAAATTACCCCGTTAGCAACGGCAAACAGAGTGTTTGTACCGTCATACCCTGCGTAATTCATTAGGGTTTCTACATTACCTGTAATACCAATAGAAGCCTTTGAATAACCTTTTCTAAGGGTTACATCGGTAGGGGTGGGAAAGAAATTAATTAACTGCACCGCATCTAGCGGTTGCATTTCAGCTAATGAATCTCTAGCGTTCCAGCCCCCAATTGGGGAAGCTAGTGAAGTAGTAGTAGCTGTAAACTTCTTAGGAACAGCCATGATTAGCTACCGTAGCCAGTATCAGGAATATTTGCCCAGCCAATGAGCACAGCACTTGGAGCAGGTGCAAATGACAGGGTTGCAGAGCCTTTATCGTTAGCTTTAGCAATGCTCAAATAACGAGTGTAATCTTGTTGCAATGCAGTAGTGTCAAATGACTTGATTTGGAAGTATTTAAGTTTAGTCAACAATACGATAATTGCGTCATCTAATACGGATGTATCGCTATCAACAGTAAAGCTGTTCTTTACAGCATCGGTAGAACTTCTTACCCAACCTTTAGAACGGTACTCAAAACCTAAATATTCTTGGGTGTTGTATGGTGGCCATATCTCAAACTTGTTACCCAAAATTCTCCAACGAACTCGTGGGCCTGTTGAAATATAACCTGATTTAAGCCATTGCCATTGCTGTGCGTCAACAGGGCCTAGCATTTGCCAATGTTTAGTTTTATCCCAATGAGTGTTATCGGTAATGGTTTCGTAGTCAGGCGGCAGGGGGTAAATAGTACGGCTGAATGTGACTGATCCACCAACAGATGTTGCGGAAGATAGCTGGGTAGTAGTTAAACTGGTTGAGTTAATAACTTCGTCAACATAGGTATCTTGCGGAACATTTGTGCCAACGATTGAATAATTGCTGTCCAGCCCTGTGGTACTTGGAATGTTATTAAGTAAATAAGTCCCATTCGTAGTATCACAGGTCGTGGTTATTGCATTTGTATAGAAACGATATTCCAGTTCCAATGCTTGCCAATCGTGTTCCTTGATTAAGTCATATCCAGCACGGTTCATTAACGCAAGAATCTGTTGCACATCTTGGTTCGTGTTCCCTGCTACATAAGTAGGCACGGCTAGGTTAAGTTCAGCGGTAACTTGCTGGACTAATTCAAGCATTGTTGATGACATATTAGGCTTCCTCTGTGGCTTCCGCTTTGCGTTTACGGGGTTTCTTTTCACCAACAGCGGCAAGTATAGCGGCCATTTGATCTTGCATCTGAGCCAGCTTCGCATCTGTTTCTTGCTTCATTTTAGCAGTTTCTAAGTCTTTTTTGGCAAGTTCTTCTTTCAAAGCGTTAATTTCTTGCTCACGCTTATCTGTTTCTGCTGAACTTGTAGCTAGATTTAAAAATGCCTTTGCCTTGTCACGGAATGAATAAGGTGACATTCCTGCCGCCATACCCATACGCTGTAACTGCTGATCTGAAGCATTTGCAATGGATTCGACCGTGTAGAACTTCATTGCCCGTAGTTCTTCAGCTTGGCTTTTTGATACCAAAGGCCATTCTGATACAGGAGTTCCGACTACTTCTTCATCGTTTGCACCCTGTCTATTCATGTAGTTTGCCCATTGGATAGGGAAACGGGTCTTATGTTGCTGAAGTGCAAAAGTGTCGATTTCGGTGAGGGTATCGCCAGCTACGCAAATATGTACAAAATCAAACTCTTTGTAGATTGGTCTGCCAGCATCCATTGATTCTTGCTCTTGGTGTACGGGTTTTCTGTAAA
>Ga0181344_1000605_pt1 | contig 14125 bp, 18 predicted proteins | sample Su13VDMLBDD_FD_130098 | JGI IMG/M metagenome (GOLD analysis project Ga0181344, IMG submission 130098) | Freshwater viral communities from Lake Michigan, USA - Su13.VD.MLB.D.D | ecosystem: Environmental > Aquatic > Freshwater > Lake | place: USA: Michigan | collected 2013-07-15
AAAAGGTTTCAAGGTCCATCCGTAAACATAACATGGATTGAACTAGATGCCTTCATGATGAAGGCGCAAACGTGGGAAATGGAAAATATACTTAATGCCTACAACGAAGGATATACAGATCATAAAGCAGGACTACCAAACAAAGCAAAAAATGAAAGCAACACTGACATTTAACCTACCAGCCGAACAGGTAGAATACGAATATACTTTGAACGCTGCCCGGTACAAGGATGCACTTAGCGAAATCATGAACATGATGCGAAGAAAAGATAAGTATAATGATTACGATGGAATGACTGCGGAAATAGTTGGGCAGCTATACGATGACATGTGCGAAATCGTGGAAGGTTTAGACTTAGGGTAATGCGTTTTTTAATACTTAGCAGCGGGCGTATAGTGAAGGTTACTGATGAACCTTTCTATACCCCTGTTTCCAAAGAAACCTACCCAGTGCTTCGCCTTCAGCATCCACCTTTTCTTCGCTCCATTCAGGTTGAATGTGATGCAGATATTCGTGAATGAGCACAATAAGATAGCGCATAGGTGGCAACGTTGGATCTATTTCAATTACGTTATCGCAGTACAATCCATCAGCTTTTTCCCTTCCTAACTTGCGCTGTATCACTTTTGGATGTTGTTTGCGTTTCATCGTATCTTTGCGCTATTAGTGTGTAACTCTGCTAATTTGTTTTTGTTATTGATTGAACTAGCCCTCGAAACGTCGGGGGCTTTTTCATTACCGAATCTTACCATTAACAATGCGATAGTTACTTACTTCAAATTCGCCTGAATCTAAAACTTTGACGTGTGCAAATCCATGATGGTGCTTATTGATGGGCATGTAATCGGGATGCAGTTCGCATAAACAAGCTACCGACCAGCACGTAGTAATCTTGCCATTGATGTTTGGTTCTGTATGCTCGCTTGCTTGGTGGTGGTGACCGCACAATGCACTGTCTTTTGCACGCAAGAATAGACCACGTGCGATGTTTACAGGACTAAATACAGATGCGCCTAGTTCATGCCCATGTAAAATCGTAAGCTTTCCTGCATGAATGATTTGCTTATCCGGTATAAATGTGATGTTGTACTTGTCTAGATGCATCAATGATTCAAAGTTGAATTCATCCATGCCCAAAAGGTCGGGTGCATTGCGCATGATGTAGTGGTCATAGCGCACATCATGGTTACCACACTTGTAATATATAGCTGCATTAGGAAACAACTTGCGTAGCGTGCCTAAGAACTGGCGTGTCATTAGCACTTCATGCCCGAAGTTTCTTTTACGTGGATCCTTCTCAAAACGACTAATAGCATAGAAGTCGATTATGTCACCATTGAGCAGAATAGTATTAACATCGTTGTCAAGTCCGTACTTAAGTGCTAGCGTTAGTGCCTGTATGTTGTGATACGGCACGTGGATATCCGATAGCAGTAGTATGTTGTTGTGATTTATCGGAAGCTTGAATGGTTTATAGTTGGCTTCTTGTGAAGGTGGCAGGTCAAGTGGGTTAGCAGATTCAGGCACTAACTCATTTGCCATCGTTTGAAAATCGTAGATGTGATTATCTAACTTGTGCAGCGGACTAACAGGATTCTTCTCCTTTGCATCCATCTTTTCTACCCACCTACGATAGGTTTTTTCTAATGAATCTATAGTCATGTCTAGATTGTACTTGTCAATCACTGCGCGAACGCGATGAGAAAGGAATCCCGTTCCATCATGTATTTCACGATGGTACTTTTCACGACCTATTTTATCCATACTAGTTGTTATTTAGCCTTCAAATAGCCGTTCAGTTCAGCAAGTGATGTGCTGATCTGCGCTATGTGCGATTGAATCGAATCAATCTTCCCTTCAAGCTTTGCATTCTTTGAATTCAATTCAGCCTTCTGCTCCTTCATCGCGTCATTAATCATTTCGATTTCTCTTTTGTGGAACGTTTCAATGCTGCGCATCTGCCCGGCTACCTTATCAACGCTGCGCTTTAAAGCGAAATAAAGTGATGCAAGTGATACACTAGCACCAATTAAAGTAATCAAATCACGTAGTTCGAATTCCATAGCTATAGTATTGCAAAATATATAGTAGAAAAAGCTAGTCCTGTGATACCTAATGTTAGTGCTGTGTTGGAAATTATTAACCGTCTATTGCTTTTCTTTAGCTTATTAATCTCCGCATCTTTCTCCGCATTTATAGCCTTTTCAATGCTTTGCTTATTCTTATAGATTTCTGCCAACGTTTCATAACTCGTCGCCTGAATGCCTGTAATCTTTGCGTAGTATGTAACCTTTAGCCGTTCCATCTGGTATAAACTGTCGATTTCGTACGCAGTCCTATACCAATACAACATGCTATTGAAGTTCAGATTGAAAAGCTGCTGATCGTAGGTTGTAAGTTCGGGTGTAAAATCCTGCTTTAAGTAGGCTGTCCGATTTTTTGAGGGTTGACCTATACTGATTAGTGGCGTTAGTAGGAGAAGCAGAAAGGATATTGTAAGTTTCATTCCGGTAGATTTCGTTAGTGATTTGTTGGCGTTGAATAATGGTGTCCTGATGGATCTGCAAGCTGTCTATCTTCAAGAATAGGCTGTCGGTTTTGGCGTTATTAGTTTCAATGATTTGATAGAGTGAATCATTGATATCCTGTAACCTTTGTATAGCTGGATTTGTTACGGGCTTGTTGCAGGTTCGCACGCTGAACACGATAGTTAGCGCGATAATTACAACAGCCACTGCGATAACTAGCTTTGTGTTTTTCCCCATCGCGTAATGTGTAGATTTTTAGTTAGTGGGCGTATCTTGTAATACACTCCATCGCGCGACCTTGAATCACGCATGCCCTGTTCGTTCGTGTTGCCTTCAATAGTGCGCACTGAATGTTTTCCTATCCTATCCACGATGCCAGTGTGACCTATACCCTTGAATCTTTTGCGCTTGAATTCCGAATAACTTAACGTCATTACCAGCACATCCTTATCGCTGTACGATTGTTTGAATTTGCCATCAGTAAAAATCACATCGCGCTGGTTATAGGCAGTAGGTGACCAGCCTGTGATGTTATTAGGCACGCCACACTCATTGAGCATAGCCATGACAAAGAATGAGCACCATGCGTAACCGGGTAACCAACCTTCCTGCCGCATCAATACCTGCAATGCAGCATCATTAAAACCTTTGTTATTACCGCCTTTCTCTTTAACGCCTACAAATGATGAAGCCGTAACTCTTACGCAGTAGCCGTCATCAGCATGCGTACAACAAACAGGAATGCAGCAAAATAGAATGCATAAAGCAACAGATATAAAACAACTTTTTGCCATGTGGTAAGGTAGGTGTTTATTTCATAGTTGATTTCACGATCGTACACAGCACGCTGTAGTGCCTTAAAATTGAAGCGAATTCCCAAGAAGGTAACGAAGTTAGCAAACACCATGATAAGTGAAGCCAGCACGATGTATTGCACGTATTCGGTAGATATCAAAGCATCGCCAAAGTATTCTGCACTGAGTGTACCTGCAATGATGAACAGCGCAAACGCTATCGGAATAGACCACAGCCCATCGAATAGCTGAAAGTAGTAGCGAATCGACTTGTAAGTCACACTTACAGGCTGTTCACTTTTTGGTTTTGTCTGCTTCTTTGCTGACATTGGCTCTTAGTTTTAGCGAAAGTTCACGCTCATACTTGCGCAAACGTTCAGTGTATTCTTGCTTCAGTGTTTTTTTATCACTCATGGTATGCGATTAAGGATGTTACGTGAGTAAGTAGGGCGAAAGCTTGTTGCAGTATTGCCTGTGCTGAACTGATAGTTGAGCGTGTTAGTGACATCTGTACGTGGTGAGCGGTCAGGCCACTGCGCAGTTGAGTATTCAGGAAACAAACTGCTATTAGCACATAGGTAATCAACTAGCAAAGTGGTGTAATGCTCTGCATTTTGGCGTGCCCTGTCAATCATATCCTTCATTACAACATCCGATACAGGCACAGTGTCTTCACTTTGACGCTGGACTAGCGTGCCATTGTCCATGCGATAGCACAGGTTCGGAGTTACATCCACCATAACCCACCACAGCAGCATCTTTTGGATGTAATCTTCTAAGAGTATTTCGTAGTTACCACTAATGGTGTTTGCAGCCACATCGGCTTTAATCTTATTCAGCAAATCAGTTCCCAAAAAGGGAAGCAGCCATTTGTCCTGTGCCAAATAAATGGATGGATAAAGCAAGTTAGGGTCTAAACTGCCATTGACAGTTGTGTACTTCTTGACGTAGTTTTCGGATATAAGTAATACTTCAGGCATAGTTGTAATTATTTATTGGCGAATCTTGGATTATCAGGTAAGAAACCATCATAAGGCATATTGCGTGGTTCAATAGCTACCTTCGGATTGTTGCGCACTTTGTATCCAGCTTTCTTTACTCGCGCATCCATTGCTTCTTTGATGTTTGGATTAGTTAAATCCAAACCAAAACCTTTTGCACTTGCAAAGGTCATCTTGCGCCATGTGTGGCCACATGCCCCACCGCCTTTGTAGAGCCAGATCGAGTAGGTATCAGCACCTCGTGGTCCCCATCCTTCATTAACTATTTGCTTACCCATTTGCATGATGTCTTCTTTACGATAAAGCTTATCAGCTGCTATCATCTTACGGCAAAACTCACGTGAATTGTCGCGTATTTCACCGTTGTATTTATAGCGTGTATAGAACTTTACATCGTCAATGGTTTCATCCTGTGTAGACTTCGCGTTAGGGCGTGCAGTACCTGTGCTAGTTGCAAAGTTGTGCGATTCGATACGCTCGTTATCTTCATCATCCGTATCATAATCCACATCGTATTCATCAATCAACACCCAATCTTCATCTTGATCCTCACCTAATGCAATTAATGCATCTGCTACTTTGTTATCATCGAAATCAGCATCTACTTTTTTTTTTTCGTCACTCATGATGACTTCTTGCGGTTGCAAACTACCCGGCAAAACATCAGCAAAGATTGCATCCACTGTTGCAGGTGGTAACGTTGGGAACGCTGCCTGTACGATTGCCTTTGCACTGGTCACAGGAACAGCACCTGCAGCTGATTGCATTACGATGTCAACAAGTGATGCTATTTGCGCACCATTCAAAGCTGTTGCAGCTACATCGGTAGTTCCACCTGTTGCATCCACAACTGCTTCTGCCTGCTCAACTGCAAGTGGTGTGTTCGGCACGATGGTAAAGTTTACACCTGGAAGCTGATTGCTTAATAGTTCTTCGATGCTGGTGTTTATCTTTTCCTGATAGGGTACAATCACTTGCTTGTTGAATATCTCTAAGCCTGTAGCCATTTCGTCTTTGTTGCTACCGAAGCCTGATGTTTCGCGAATACCGAAAAGCAGTGGCGTAGTAACACGATGCGCAGTGATTATCTTTTGCGTAGCAGTAGTATCCATCAACTGGTACTGCTTATCTGCATCATTAACCGGGAAGGGTGTAATTTCAGTTTTAGGTTGATCACGCTCGTTAAAGAACATAACCACCTTACCAGCATTGCGAGCACCACTCATTTTGTTTTCCCAGTCCATCATCATCTGCTGCTTCTGTTCAGGTGTTGCCTGCCCGTTGTAGAAGTTGATAATAGTGGAAGGGAAAAGACCGTTTGATATTTGGTTGATGTGGAATATCGAAATCTGCTTATCTAACTCGATGTAGTTAATCGCGCTCCAATAGTCAGGGCGTGGATAGACATCGCTGCCAGTGTATGTGAAGCACCAATAGATTTGACGTGGCTCTTGCTCACGTGTCAAATAGTTGTATTTGGGTATGAATTCGGGCGTGTTCTTTTTCTTCCGTGTATTAGACCAATCGTAGCTGTGGAAGATTCCTATTTCGCTATCGTCATCTTGATTCACTGCGATGCGACATTCTTCAAATGGTATAGCGTTTAGCTTTGATATAACCGTTCTATCATTGCTCCAAATCACTTCAATATAAAAACCACCAAACAACTTTAAGTCATGTGCACATGCATACGTCAAAGCATTTACATCAAGTGCATCTAGTTCGGCTTGATACTGCTCGCTTTTGATACCCTTCCCGGCTATCATGTCACCAATAGCTACCACCAATGAACCATGCACAGGTGATTCATGAGCAAGGTCACGTAAGTATTGTGGGAAATCGTTTTGATCTCCGTAATTAACCCACCCTTTGCGGTCTACTTTCTCTGCATCGCTCTTAGCAACATACTCGCTAAGCTTCAATGAAACTATATTAGATTCGTTATGGTTCATAGATTATATCATTTGGTATTGTGATAGAAGGTACATCGAAAAATTGCGTGTTTGCCGTTAGTACAACATATCCACGTTTGCATAAACCTACTACACTTGGGTTATTTGGGTTGATATTAGCACCTGAATTTTGACCATACACGTCATAACGATAGCGACCTGCCAGCGTTAGTCTATCAGTTGTAACCAATAGTTCTGTGATTCGCACATTCTCATTCACTATCTGCGCTACCTGTGCAAGCTTATCTCCCGTTGTGCTATTTTCTTCGTGTGTCAAAATAAACAGGTAATGGGTAAATGGTGTGGCAAAATACTGCCTTGTTTCGTCTAGTTGTAAATAGACGGTTTGTGCAGGTGTATCGGTTTGTAAATATATCATAGTCTTTTTAAATTAAAAGGGCAAGTCATAAATAACCTGCCCTTTTTTCAATACAACAAGAACACAAAAACGGAAAACAAATTCTTAGTAAGCAGGATCTACTTCAATACCAGTAAAATTCGAAAATGGTAATTGACCAGCAACAGGAGATTCCAAGTGTACTGCAGGCACAAGATTTTCAGCAGTAACTGTTACTTGATAACCCATCAAATCAGCCTTTTGCTGACCTGATTGAACACTACCTGCAGTAAGCTGTGCTCCTTCAGTTGCACCAATCAAAAGTATTTGGTCGTCATTAGTACGAACAAACACAATCATTCTAGCTTTAGCAATGTTTAAAAACTCATTGCGCAAATCTTGATCTAACTTACCAAATGTCCAGCTTACTTCCTGTGAGAAAAACAATGTACCTGTTTCCAAATTCTTCTGTACAGTTTCAACGTATGAACCTGAATTACGGAAAGGAGTATAGCGATAAATTGTAACCTGTGCTAATGCTGTACCCGGCAATCCTTCTACTTTTCCAGTTAATGCATCATAGGTTACACCCGACATAAACTCTGAACCATCTGGTAAAATAGCGTTAGCTAATAGTACTTCCTTCACACCACCGATACCTTCGAGGCAAGACAGGGGGAATCCTTGAGTTAATTCACAAGCCATATTATTATTTTTTAAAGTGTTAAAAGGGGGCTGTTACACCCCCTCTTTGGTTAATGATTATGCACCCCAGTAGGTGATGTCTTCAGCAACAGCAATCTGTGCACCCAAGTAGAAACGAGCACCGTAACGCACGTTCTGTGATCCATCAAGATTCTGCATGTCCAAAATGAACACTTCGTTCATTTGGTTTTCTTGCCATGTACCAAGCATCAAGTTTGACTTCTGTGCAAACACGATGTTGTCAGCAGCCATACCCGGACATACTGCAATTTCGTACATTCCAACAAAACGCTTTTGTACTTCAGGACCAGCAGTTGCATACCATCCGTTGCCATCAGCAATTTGCGCTTGGATATAAGCTTCCCATGCAGCCTGTCCCATGTAAAGGATTGGCTTTTCAGAAGCACCTTTAACAGCTGTAGGAGCAGTGTTGATTACATCCCAAATGGTAGCAATGATGTTAAGGCTAGTGAGTGCACCTGAACCTGCAGATACAGCACCTGAACCACCTGCCTTAATCAAGGTCAAGAATCCATCGTACTGACCAGGTGTGGCGTTTACACCATTCCACATAACGTTTTCGTTAGCTGCAGCGATACCACCTACCAAACGCTCAATAATAGCATCTTGTATTTGAGTGCTTACGCGACCGCTCATTACATCGGCTGTTGACCAATCGGCAAACAATTCTCTCTTACAGATTTCGCGCTGTACTTGGAATTCTTCCAAAGTCAATACACGCTCGCTCAAATTGATTGTACCTGTTGGGGTGAAATCACATGTGCCTGCAGCGAAAGTTACAGTGTCATCAATTTTACGTACTACTGATTTGTATGGTACGTTTGGCTTCATTGTAACGTACTGAGTTGATACGTTAGATAGCAGAGCCTTTGCTACGATTTCTCCCGCAAGCTGTCCTGCGTAGGAGTTGTTTAATAAAACTGGATTTGCCATATTACTTTACTTTTTTATTCTTTGATTAATTTACTTGTTTAGCACGCAGATCCGCCATGAAGTCGCTGAATGAATTACCATTCGATGCAACTACAGGTGCTGCGTTTTTCTTAAATTCTTGTGACTTTACAGATGGAACAGCAGGTGCTTTCTTAACTGAAGCTAGTTCAGTCTTCAATGCTTCTGCATCCTTCTTAGCAGTTTCTACTGCTGCAGCTAGTTCAGTCTTTTCAACTTCTAGTGCAGCAATGCGCTCCGACAAATTACCAATTACAGCTACTAAGTCTTCGCTGCTCATTTCGGTAGATTGTTCTTCACGTTCGATTTCAGTAATGGTACCTTCTTCGCCTACGTAGACTTTGGTAACACCGTCTTCAAGCAGGTATTCGCCTGCAGGTACGGGCACTGGGTTTCCTTCAGCATCCATTGTGTAAATGTCTACACCTACTACCCACTCATCGGCGGTAGAATAGATTTTAGTACCATCAGCCAAAGTGCCTTCTACTGCAAATTTCAATTCCGTTGCCGGTGCTTCGCTTGCTGTAGTTTCTTCTTCGAACTTGATACCCACTGTTGAAGGATCAATGCCGTACTTATTGAATACGGATTTGATTTGTTCTTTAATATTCGACATGTTTGGATATTTGGGTATAGTAGCAAAAACGTGATTTTGTTACACACCAACACATGCCGTATCTTAGCAGTATAAATAAATACCCATTTTATGAAAGCAAACCCTGAATTCATGACAAAGAAGATTTCAGTAAGACTCACTGAAAAGCAGTACAAGGCTGTAATGAAAAACGCGAAAGCAAGCAAGATGACTGTTGCAGAATACTCGCGTGCGTGTATGCTGTAAAAAAAAAGAAGGGGCTCGTTTGCCCCTATCTTTTTAATCTAAAACCTAAATCTCTTATGACGTTTATATAACCAACGTTCGGCAAATATATATCATTTGTTCAAACCTGCAAGTATTTGGTCTAATTCCAAAACCAATTCTGCTTCGTAGTTTTTTACACCACTCATAGCTACACCTACTTCGTTAAAAAAGCCTTCGATGCTGTAGCCTTTCACCTTGCCTTCCTTCACATCATTCCATACGTGGTCTTCATCTACTTTAGTTCCGATGAACCATGTGCCATCTGGTAGATCAGGTAAGCCCAGTTCAATGCTCTTATCATTCTTACCTTCCTTTAACCACGATTCTACAACTGTCACACCTGTTACAGGTATCTCATGCTGCAGATTCGTGGTGTGTTGTAAGTTCTTTTTGAAGAACTGATGCGCTATTGCCTGCACTGTTGCCTTTTCGAAGTACACATAGTATGGTTCGCCCTTGTCATCGTAACGCAGTATCTCTTTATCCGGTATAAGCGCAGGTCCATAAAGCATTCTCCGTTCATCATTTATTGCGCTAAGCTGCACTTTGGAAAGTGCAATCCAGTTTTCTTCGATTGCTGGCATGTCCACTAATCCCATAGCTGTAATACCTAAACGGCCTTCTTCGTCAATTACACACTTAACTACTTTTCTTTTTTCCATGATTTAAATATATTTATTTTATCCTACTCTTGCTAAGTCTTCAACGTTTTCGCGCACCTCTTGCTGACTTGATACATCACTAGCTAACACATATGCACGTGGTAAAAATTGGTCAGGTCGATTTGCTACAAACTGCGCAGCAAATGGATTGAATGTGGCAGGTTGTGAATCCGTTCCACCACCTCCACCTCCACCGAATGAAGGTGGATTAGCACCATTGTTACCGCCCGATGTACTGCCTTGAAATTGTTGCGATGCAATAGTAGCAACATTAGCCAAACCAGCTGCAACAGCAACACCCGCAGCTACGAATGGAGCACCCGGAAAGGCAACTGTAATAGGATTCTTTGCAGTGCTTGCAAATATTGCGTTGGCTGATTCGTATGTGCTAATTGTAGCCTGCGCAATACTGATAGCCTTTTGCACTTTAAACGCAGCCTTTGCCGTCTTTTCATTGTTCTTACCAAATGCAGATGTGATTTGTGCAATACCATTCAATGTTTGCTTTGCAAAATCTAACTTTTGCATTTGTGCATTCTTTTCAATCTGCGCTACTTCATCCGCGTTCATCTGTGCAATAATTGCGAGCTGTTCAGCATTGCCTTTGGCAGCATCGCGCAAAGCTGCATACTTAGCATCAGCCATTGCAATTTCTTTATCTACACCTTCCTGCATTAACTGAATACTGAAATCTTGTGCGCTTCGCTGCGCTTCTAGTTCAGCATTAAAATCAGTTATGCCTGTTCTTTCAGGACCAGCACCTGCAGTATCCTGTTCTATCTTCTTAGTAATAGCAGCATTCAGTTCAAATATTCTGCGCTTTAATTCCAATAAACGTTGCCCGGCTACTTCTGCTTTACGTAACCTGTCATCTTCGCGCCTTTGCTGTTCATCGGAAGCTTTCGAATCTGCTTCTTGAATTGTTTTACTAATGTCTTGCAGTGCCTTATCAAGTGCTTGATTTTCTTTGACTGCAGCGTCTAAACGATTCTTTTGATATTCATCTAATGTACCACCACGTTCTTCTACCAACTTCGCGTTATCAATGAAACGCTGATTGATTTCTTTTATTTGGTCGCTGTATTCTTTGAACTGCTCACGTGCTAGTTTTAGATTACCATTCGATTTTTGGATAATCTCATCACGCTTTTTATCTACATCACTGCCTACTGTGTTTGCGTATTCTTTGACATTATCCAACGCATCCTTTGCTCGCTGTTTAGCCTTCTCTGCTTCTTCAGCTGCTTTGGTATTAGTCAAACCGATAGCATCTGATAACGCTAATACACTATCCTTTAAAAATGTAACGGAATCGGATAGACTAGTAAATATGCTACCTAATGCACCACCTGAATTCTTTAACGCTTCAAAATTGCTAATGATACCTACTAGAACAGTGCCTAGCAAAAAGATAGGATTAGTCAGTAACGCCTTACCTAAATTACCCAGTGTAGACGTTAAGCCTTTTAACCCTTCGCTTACATCCTTCAGTTTTAAGTCAGCTGCATTTTGAGCAAATAGCTTAGCACCTTCTGCAGCACCTTGAAAGTCTAATGATAGCAAACGTGATGTGACAAGGCCAATCGAACCACTAACCTTTTCAAATGCACCACCTGCCTGCGTACCTACTGCCTGCGCTGCATCCTGAATCTTATCTTTTAGTTCACCCGCTGCCCTCGATAAATCACGATACTTCTGTGTTTGCGGATCAGTATTAGCTAACTGCTGTTGTAATTCACGCAGCTGTGCCTTGAGCGATTTACCAGCGTTATCTGCGCTATCGAAAGCAGTGCCTAATTGCTTTAGGTTCTGCTCACTTTTAGACGTGTCAATTTCAAATGTCCTTACAATAGGTTCAGCCATTAGTAGATGAGTTTATAGATTAAATAAATAACACTTAGTCCCAGCAAGATGCGCCATGTGTACAGCGTAACGTACCAAAGCACACGCTGCCATTTGCGAAGCGAATAGTTATGCTGTTTATTTACTGCGATTCCTAGCTGGATGTAGCGCATTGAGTTTTTGATTGAGTCCATTATGCGTATTTTAATTGTTGGTATTGCAAGGTAGCACCGGCTACAAACGTGCCCGGATACGTTCCACCTGTAATTGTCAAATTGATTCTGTGCTGTGCTGTGTTAGTAGTTGTGTCTATGCCTACAGTGAATACGTATGAGCCGATTGCCCCTATTGTATTCAATGTACTGATAGCACTTGCAGATGCCACGCCTGTCTTTTCGATTGTAAAGTGATGCAGCGATGTTTCGCTTACACCTGCACCATCGCGGATGTTTAAATTCAATAAGCAGCTCCACACGCTATCGTCTTCGATATCTATGTATTCACCTAGCACACCTTCGATATCTAAATCAAATACATCGCCTGATGCAGCTGGTGAAAATTGTTTTTGCAGTACAAAGAATCCAAACTGCGACCAGCCATTGTAGGGTGAAGTAGGATTACCTGCTCTATAACCACCACCCACGTGTAAGCCGGGTAGATTCGTTGTTACATTTTTGCCTAGCAGATTGCTACCATTTACAAATTTTGTCAGTGATAAATCTTGACCAACTGCTAAAGTATTTCCATTGCCATTGCCTATTGATACTTTATCACCCTCAACTACCGAACTTGGCGTAGTAGCAAAAGCTAGGGTAGGTGAATTAATCAGTGTTGTTGTTGATGCAACAATTGAGTTTCTAAATTGACCACCATTATTAAATGCCCAACACACACCATTAACTTCATCCCAAAAATACCCGTAACGTGAACAACAATCTTCAGTAGCTTCTACAGGCGTGCCATCACTTTCAAACTCTACTTCGCCATTCGTAGTAACGCCAACAGGAGTTGAAGCACAATCGCTGATTTGATCTAAGAACTTGATAAGCTTAACCTTTGTGCTTTCCTGCAAACCTACTTTGTAGTCGCTGATTTCAAGAATGCGCCAATAACTATCTTGAATCCAAATCTTATCCGCAAAGCTGAACGTAAGAATATCTTTTAAATCAAGTGCAAAGAACGCTTCCATTATTCTGCCTTCAGGAGAATAAAGTTCATTCATGTAATTGCGCCAATAGCTATTAAATAGATTGTTGTATGGATTAGAATTGACAGTTGCAAAGTGTGGTGGAGTTTCGGGAGCCCAGTTCAAATCATAATCAGTTACTGTTGGATATGCATCGCTATAGTGATTAAGTATGGGTATCACTGTTGCGGGCGATGCGCTGCTAGTTGCATCATTAAATAAATTGATGTTCATTGATCCCGCGTAAAATAACGCGCGTGGACCTGGTGCAACAAACTCTAAATCTTCATTATAAAAACATGGAATAGGCGTACCTGTTCCGGGTATAAATGCTGCAGGTGTGCTGCGTGTTACTAGTGTAATCTTTTGTTCACCTATTGCAAAATCGCTAGGTGAAGTTGATGGGTTAATAGTATAGCCTTCCTGTTTAAAGTCACCATAAACGCGACCAGCATCACGATAAAGTTTGCTATATGCGTCTTCACCTGCAGTATAGGTAAATTGAAATGTTGCCTTTTGAATGTCTACTGTGCTTCCTATGACAACATCTTTTGATACATCAAGTTTGCTTGTCCAGTCTACTACGTCACCTGTGCCTAAATAATTATTTTGCGGCACGATTGCAATGCGATTAGGTACTATGCGACTAGGAACTATTGCACAGTTATGCATCTTAACTACATCATTGACGAAATCAATCTGTCGCATATCAGGAGCATTCAATCTGTAGTCAATAGTTTGACCTATAGTAATCGTTGCTGAATTGATTTCAATATAAGATGTGTTTGATGTACCATCGCCTGCTAAACCATACAACTCAATTTCACCGTTTTCAAATAAATCTACAGGTGACCAAGTTAAATTTCCGTTAGACATCACATAGGGTTCACTTGTCGATTGATATCTTACAATGTGAAAATTTATTTCATCTCCTATCTGTAAATCAATATTAAACGTTGTATCTAGTAAACCAGTTGTACCAACAAATTGATTCAGATAAAAATAGGTTTCACGCAAATTGTAGAAAACGCCATTTTTATATGTCCGTAATGCAATCACAACGTAATTTGTTCCAAGTGCACCTCCGGGTGTTTGAAAGTATTGATGAATATGAAAAGTAAACGTACCTGCTGCTGATGCTGTATAAATACCTGTTACTTGATTAAAGTCATTGCTGTTATCAAACACCTCTGTCATATTCTCATAAATAGATGAAGATGTGATATTATCTTCAACTAAAAATGGATCAGTTGGATATGCTCGGAAAAAGAATTGATTGCTAC
>Ga0181344_1000606_pt1 | contig 14114 bp, 19 predicted proteins | sample Su13VDMLBDD_FD_130098 | JGI IMG/M metagenome (GOLD analysis project Ga0181344, IMG submission 130098) | Freshwater viral communities from Lake Michigan, USA - Su13.VD.MLB.D.D | ecosystem: Environmental > Aquatic > Freshwater > Lake | place: USA: Michigan | collected 2013-07-15
AGGAACGCCATGTCCTACCGAGGCTTTCTTTCACCACCAAACGAATCAAAAAGGCATTGAGATGGCTCGAGAAGGTACAGACATGACCAATGTGGTTCCAATAGGCTCAAATCGGCTCACACAGGTTTTGGAGCCCATCACAGAGAAGCTTTATGGCTCTACGACTCCAAGAATCCACTCACGCTTGCGTCCGCATCTGCCTACACGCGGTCAAGAGCTCATCGACTTTAGCAATAGCATCGGCTTACCTTTGATGCCATGGCAAGAATGGCTTGCGATTGAATCGCATCGATACAAGCCGGATGGTCGTTGGGAGCATCCCCTAGTCCAGCTCGTCTGCGCAAGGCAACAGGGAAAGACGACATTCATGAAAACTCGGATCCTTATGGGTCTGTACGAATGGGGCGACAAGCTTCAAATCGGCACAGCTCATCGATTGACGACTTCTCTTGAGACTTTTCGCGATCTTGTGCAGACAATTGAATCCAATGACGAATTGGCAAGGCGAGTAAAGCGAATCCGATGGGCTCATGGATCCGAAGAGATTGAATTGCTACCCGAGCACGGTGGCGGTCGCTATATGGTAAAGGCTGGCGCTTCAGCTGCTCGCGGTATCTCAAAGCCATCGACGGTTCACATCGATGAGACTCGAGAGCTCAAGGATGAAACCACATGGGCAAGTTTGCGGTACACAATGATGGCGGCGGAAAATCCGCAATTATGGAGCTATTCGAATGCGGGAGATCAGCACAGTCTTGTCTTGAACCAAATTCGAGAGCGCGGAATTGGTGCAGCTGGCGGCTCAACGGATGACATCGGTTATTTTGAATGGTCGAGTGATTACGACAAGATTGACGATTCCCCAAAATTCTGGGCGGGAGCTGCGATGGCAAATCCGGCACTTGGTCACACGGTACACATCGACAATTTGAGAGCTGTCATGAATGATCCGGCGGATGTCGTGCGAACCGAAGTTTTGTGTCGATGGGTACAAACAATTTCCAGCGCAATTCCAGCTGGCGAGTGGGCAGAATGTGGAATGGACGAATTTGAGATTGATACCGAGAACACCGTATGGATGGGGCTTGATTGCTCGCCGGATCGTAGAGACGCAGCTCTCGTTATCGGTCAGCGAATCAACGATGAGGAATTCTTTGTGAAGCTTCTCCGTACATGGCACAACCCGATTTCACTTGATGACAAAGCCATCGCAAATGACATCGCGGATCACTTTGCCGAATATCCGGTCGAAGTGTTGGCGTATTCGCGCCGTACTTCTTCAGCAATCGCCGCTAGACTTCAGCCAGCCGGAATCCCAATCGCCGACATAGACGGGGCTCTTTACGGTCAAAGTTGCGACGAACTTTTGGGAGCGATTTCATCAAAGAGACTTCGACACGGACAGCAGCCGGAATTGACGAAACAGATCCTTTCAGCTGCGAGGCTTCCATTCGGAGATGGCGGATGGACTATTGGACGCAGAGCTTCTCAATCGACTGTGTGTGCGACCGTGGCTTGTGCGCTCGTCACACATTACGCGACACGCCCACAGACGGATCTTGACATTATGATCGGTTAGCAGTATCAGATCCGTAAAATTGGCGCATGGCTCTTAAAGATTTCTTTATTACGGCTCCAACGCCTATTGCTGAAGCTATGGTCGATGCTTCTCTCGCGCCGATTAACTCCATCGATTCAATTGGAGCTCCATTCTTTGCAGTCGGACAAAGTGCAACACGATCCGAAGCGATGGGCGTACCAACAATCGCTCGCGCTCGAGGAATCATTTGCTCGACCGTTGCATCGTTACCGCTTGAGACAAAAGTCAAAGAGACAAATGAGACTGTCTATTCTCCACGCGTAATCCACCAACCGGATCCACGAATCACAGGCGCGGAGTATTGGGCGTGGATTGCGGAAGATTTGCTTTTCCGTCCGGCAGCATATTCACGCGTCCTTTCGCGCTATGCAGACACGGGCAGAATTCAAGCAATGGAAAGAATTGCACCGGAGCGCGTTACAGTAGAAACAAATTCACTTGGAACCGAAGTTGAGTCATATCGAATCGACGGCTACTACATCGCTCCCGAAGATCTTGTCGTCTTTGGAAATATGCAAGAAGGCTTGCTCAATCGCGCTGGTCGCACAGTTCGCGCAGCTCACGCACTTGAAAGAGCTGCTTACGATTTCGCTTTGAATCCAATTCCACAAATTGTCTTGTCATCCAACGGCGTACAGCTTCCAAAGGATCGTGTTGCATCACTTATCAATGCTTTCAAAAATAAAGCTTCAAAGGCTGTCACATTCCTCAATGCGGACATCAAGATGGACACAATTGGATACGATCCAAAGAATCTTCAGATGAATGAAGCAAGAAATTATCTTGCTCTCGAACTCTGTCGCGCAATCGGGCTTCCGGCTTGGTTCGCTTCAGCTGATCCATCATCGATGACATATTCGAACGCTGTCAATCAAAGACGCGATCTTATCGATTTTTCAATTCGTCCTGTGCTCACAATTATCGAACAAAGGCTCTCACTTACGGATTTTACTCCGGCATCACAATATGTCCGCTACGACCTAGACGATTTCTTGCGCGGCAATCCTTACGAAAGAGCGCAAGTGTACGAAATCCTAAACCGAATCGGTGCGATGAGCATTGAGCAAATTCAAGAAGAAGAGGACATGATCGGATGAAGCTAACAACACCAATGACAATCACGGCGGCAGATTCTGTCTCTCGCACAATTACCGGACGCATCGTGGCATTTGAAGAGCCAGCAAATGCATCAACGGGCAAAGTTGTATTTGCAAAGGGATCCATCGAGCCAAAGAATGTATTTCTTAACCTTGAGCATGATCGCACACGCCGAATCGGAAAGACGATGGAAATGTCGCTCGATGGCGAAGGCGCCATTAACGCCACATTCAAAATTGCTAACACAACAGCCGGAACCGATGCACTCGTTGAAGCGATGGACGGACTTCGCGATGGCTTCTCTATTGAATTGGCTGTGGATGATTATGTGCAAGAGAAAGACGGCACAATGCGCGTCCTAGCAGGAGAACTTACAGGCGTCGCACTTGTCTCAGAGCCAGCCGTACGATCTGCCCGTGTCGCAGAAGTCGCCGCGACAACAGCTGAAGAAGTTTCTGAACCCACACCGGATTCAGAAGAAACACCAACAACAGAAGGAGACGAAGTGGAAAACACCGTCACAAACGCGGAAACCGTCGAGACGGTAGAAGCCGCACAGTCAGTAACAGCGTCAGTTAAGTCTGTCGCTTACTCAAAGCCACGCATCGAAGTTACAGCAGCTAAGTACCTTGAGAACAAGGTTCAAGCAGCACTTGGATCTGAAGATGCGCGTCAGTACATCATGGCAGCAGACAACACAACAGACAACGCTGGTCTTGTCCCAACTCGTCAGCTTGCTGAAGTTATTAACGGACTTTCAACAACAATCCGTCCATCAATCGATGCAATCTCTCGCGGCACTTTGCCAGATGCAGGTATGACATTCGAAATTCCAAAGATTACAGCAGCACCAACAGTTGCCGTTACAGCTGAAGATGCAGCATTCTCAAATACAGACCAAAATTCTGCGTTCTTAAGCGTGGATGTCAAAAAGTTCGCCGGACAACAGCAATTCAGCGTGGAGCTTTTGACGAGGACTAGTCCTTTGTTCTATGACGAGCTCTTGAGAAATATGGTTGCAGCCATGGCTAAGGCTCAGAATGCTTATGTCAATGGTATTCTGATTACAGGTGCAACAGCAGATGCAACAACAACTGTCACATATCCAACAGCTGCCGAGCTTCTCGGAATTACAGCTCGCGGTGCAGCTTCCGTCTATGGCGCAACAGCTGGTCTTGCAAATCCATTTGCTCGCAACATGATTGTATCAACCGGACAATGGTCAAACATCATGGGCTTGAACGACTCAGGTCGTCCAATCTACACAGCTACAAATCCAATGAACGCTGGCGGCGCAGTAGTGCCAACATCGCTTCTTGGCAATGTCGCAGGATTGAATCTTTATGTCGATCCAACAAACGCTGGCGATGGCGATGGAACAATCCTTGTCGTCAATCCAGATGCCTACACATGGTACGAGTCCCCTAGCTATCAGCTACGCGCTGAATCAACAGCCGATGGATCCATAACTGTGGGCGTTTATTCATTCGGAGCTTGCGCGACCAAAATCGCAGCTGGCGCATTCAAGAATAACAAGGCGTAATCCGCCACAATTAATCATCGGTTAGTTCGCTCCCGAGCTAACCGAGCAGACGAAGGGAAGAGCTCATGTCGCTAGTCACTCCTACGCAGCTACGAGCTGTCTTGCAAGTGAGCTCTTCTCTTTATTCTGACGCATATCTTCAAAAGGTAATTGATACAAGCGAGCTTGTAATCTTGCCACTTCTTGTCTCATATTCTTCAGCTGTTACAGATCGTCAATTGGCTAACAATGTGGCGACCCTAACCACCAACACTCCACACAATTACATCGTGGGATCAAGTGTTGTCGTCTCCATTGGAGACGCTGTATTCGATGGCACAAAGACAGTCACAGCAATCTCATCGGAATACCTATTTTCATTTGCAAAGACAAATGCAGACATCACAAGAAATGCCGTCATTCCACATGGAACGACTTATCTTTCCGGTTATGACGCAGCGACAATCTATGCTTCAAATCCGGCTGTGTACGAAGCCATCATCGTCGTATCGGTTGAAGTCTTTCAGTCAATCAACGCAGCTGGCGGACAAATTGAAGGCGTAGATTTCCAGCCGACTCCGTACAGAATGGGTCGATCACTTCTCAATCGTGTCATCGGCATTCTTGGCAAGTCACTCGACACGGATGCGATGCTGGCATGACAGCTTCATCCATCGCGGTCAATGTACGCGGCACATTAAAGACAGCCATTTCCAGCGTTGCCATCAATCCTTACGATGCCGTACCGGAAGCTCCACAAGTGCCATTTGCTGCCATCGTGCCAAATACGCTATACCTTGAGCCAAATCTCATCGGCACATCGACGCGTGTCAAAATCAATCTCATCATCACAGTCGGAGTCGCTATGTACTCCAACAATGCAGCTCTCGATAACATCGAGCAGCTTGTCATGAGCATTCTTGCGGTTATTCCGCAGGGCTACACGGTGGGATCCGTGTCAAATCCAATCCCAATGACCCTTGCTAGCGGATCAGACATCCTTGCTTGCGAGATCGATATATCAACTCAATACACCCAAACAAACTAGGAGCAAAAATGGCAACGACCGTCATCACAGGGCGCGATCTCGTATTGACGATCGCCACCGTTAGTTACGACGCACAAGCAACAACAGTTTCACTTGAAGCAGACCATGTCATCGAGACATATCAGACATTGGACGGTCGCGCCTACAAAGCGATTGATGACAGCTGGATGCTAAATGTCGAAATGCTTGCAGACTGGGGAGCCGCTAGCTCTCTTTGCGAATCACTTTGGACAGCTACAGAATCCGCACCAAATACAACTCTCGCAGCTTCCGTCACGGCTGTGACTGGCGCGGTATTTGCTTGCAATATCTTGCCTACATTTCCAAATGTCGGCGGTTCAGCACCGGACGCACAGACAGTTTCGCTATCCTTTCAAGTAGTGGGAACACCTACAGAGACATTCAGCTAAGAGTTAGGAAATCGGGAGCATGAAAACAGGAATCACAATTACATATTTTTCAGGAGAATCGGAATCGTTCACGGCTTCGACACCGGAATTCGTAAAGTGGGAAAGAAAAACAGGCTTGAAGGTTACACAGCTCGGCGAAAATGTCGGACTAGATGATCTTCTCTTTCTAGCGTATAACGCAAAGAAGAGAGAGCTTGGCGGACAGCCCATTAAGCCTTATGAAATTTGGTGCGACACCGTGGACGATATTCGATCCGAAGAAGCTGATGTCCCAAAAGCTACGCCGTCGGAAGCTTAAATCGCGTCCTAGTTGAACTTGCACTTGCAACAGGGATTCCGATGAAAGAGTGGGAGACGGCGGAGCAGATTTACACGGCTATCGAGATATTGGAGAAGCGAAATGGCAACAAAGGCAGGTAGAGGCACATTTGCCATTACCGTGGATCCTGTTGAATTTCGCAATCTCATCGGCTTGCTCAACAAGCTCGACAAAGACTCACAACAAGAAATCCGAGACGGTGCTCTTCCGCTATCAAAAAGATTAGCTGGACAGCTTCTCATGTTTAGCCAATCCGCTCCGGCTCCACAGACAAAGCTTGTAGCACAAACCATCGATGCTAAAAGAGATCGATTGATTCGTGTTGATATTGGCGGATCCAAAAGGGTTGGTCGAAAGTATGGTGGCGAGCAATCAAAGTCAGGCAAAGGCGCAAAGGTTCGGCAGCAAGCCGCGCCAGCTGGCGCACTACTTTGGGGAACAGAATTCGGATCTCACAAAGGCGTGGACTCACTAGGTCGCGCATACACAGATAGATTCAAAGCTCCATCAAATAAACGCGGCTACTGGATCACTCCGGCGGTCGATTATTATGTGCCAATCGTGGCGCGTGAATACGCGGAGATGGTGCAAACCGTCGTGAAGAAATTGGGGCTTGACTAATGGCTGGCATTCCAAAAGTAAAGATTACCTTTGACGCGGACTTCGATGAATTAAAGCGCGGAGTCAAAGGCGCGGAGCAAGAAGTTCAAGGCTTCGGCGACAAGATGGGCAAGTTCGGAAAGATGGCTGGCGCGGCTTTTGCCGTCGCTAGTGCTGCCGCTCTCGCTTATGCTGGCGTACTTCTTAAACAAGGCGTTGAATCTGCCATCGCAGATGAACAGGCTCAAGCAAAGCTCGCAACTACATTACAAAATGTTACAGGCGCTACAGATGCTCAAATCGCTGCCGTCGAAAGCCAAATTCTTCAGACTTCTTTACTTACCGGAAAAACGGACGACGAGCTTCGTCCGAGCTTTGAAAGACTCGTCAGAGCCACAAAGGATTCCGACGCCGCTCTCAAGCTTCAATCTATTGCGCTTGATGTATCAGCTGGATCAGGTAAGTCTTTGGAAGCTGTCACGAATGCGATGGCTAAGGCACAAGAAGGCAACACAGCTTCTCTTGCAAAGCTAGGAATCGGACTCACTTCGGCACAGCTTAAGACGATGTCGATGGACGAAATCACAAAGTCACTTGCAGCCACATTTGCCGGACAAGCTTCGGTTCAAGCAGATACCTTTGCCGGAAAGATGGCTCGTCTCAAGGTTGCATTCGATGAAGGCAAGGAGACAATCGGATCCTTTGTCTTAGACGCAATCACTCCAATGATTGACACAGTTGTGAACACGGTCATTCCAGCCGTATCTGGATTTATCGATTCAATTGGTGGCAAAGAAGGATTGACATCGGCATTCACCGGATACATCAATCTAGTGAAGAATATATTTCAGCCTGTACTTGAAGGCTTCAAATTTGCATTTGACCAAATCAAAAAAGCGGTTATCGGTAACAAAGACGAATTCGAAGCTCTCTTCAAATTCTTGAAAGACTTTGTCGCACCTTTGCTTGGCGGAGTCTTGAAGCTTGCCATTCAGGGAATCGGCATCGCACTCGGAGTCGTCATCAATGTCGTTGGTACTCTCATCGGTGGATTTGAAAAACTCTTTGGAATTGTGAAAAGCGTGGTTGGAGCAATTCAATCTCTTATCACTTTGGTCGCTAATAATCCGGTCGTTCGAGGAATTGGAAGCGCAATCGATTCTGCATTCGGAGGCTTCCGAGCCAATGGCGGATCCGTATCGGCAGGAACTCCCTATGTCGTAGGCGAGCGCGGAGCCGAACTCTTTGTCCCTAGCTCGAACGGAACCATCGTTCCAAATGGCGGAATGGGATCCACAATCAATGTGACCGTGAATGGCGCAATCGACGCTGAAGGCACAGCTCGAACAATCGTCGATGTCCTCAATCGCTCAAATGCTCGTGGCACTTTGGGCGCGAATCGATTTGCTTTCGTATGACCCTATGGACACCGACTTGGAGCATCGACATCGATGGAGTCGAATACAAAGATGTAGCTCTTGCAAATCTTAATTTGGGCTCGGGTCGCACAGACATCTATTCTCAAGCTATAGCCGGATATTGCAATCTGACTCTTATCAACACAGACGATTCACCCATCACAGCTGGCATCAATTCAGCTGTTACCGTGTACATCAACAATTCGTCCGGCACTCCCGTGGCTATCTTTGGCGGATCTATTACGGATCTCATCGTGGGCGTTCAATCCGGTGGGTCGATAGGAGTGACCCAAACAATCTCCATCGTGGCTCTAGGAGCCCTTTCAAGGCTTCCAAAGGTGCTTACCGAAGGAGTCTTAGCCAAAGACTTGGACGGCGTACAGATTGAGGAAATCCTTTCTCAAGCTCTTTTTGCCCGATGGAACGGAGTACCAGCGGCAACAACATGGAATGACTTGGATCCGGCAACGACATGGGCTCAAGCTTTCAACACGGGATTGGGCGAAATTGACACAGGCAATTATGAGCTCGCAGCTAGATCATCGGATGTCACGGATATTTATACGCTTGTGTCGGCTTTGGCTACTTCCGGTCTTGGATACCTTTACGAGAACTCTGCTGGACAGATTAGCTACGCGGACAGCACCCATCGAACTCAATACCTTTCAGCAAATGGATATGTCAATCTTTCAGCCAATGACGCATTTGCTAGCGGACTTCAAACAGCCGTCCGCGCTGGCGATGTGCGAAATTACATTACGCTCACATACAAAAATGCAGCACAAGTCACGAATTCCGATGCAACATCAATTGCCCTATATGGAACTCTTGCTCAAAACATTACGACAAGTCTTGAAAATGCGGCGGACGCGACATCTCAAGCCGCTTTTTATTTGGAACTCCGAGCCAATCCACAAGCCAATTTCAACCAAATTTCATTCCCATTAGGATCGCCAGAAATTGACAATTTAGATCGAGACAACCTTTTGTCCGTCTTCATGGGGATGCCTGTAAATATCGCCGATTTACCTTTGAACATGGGCTTGAATTTTCAAGGATTTGTCGAAGGCTGGCAATTTCAGGCTGGCATCAATTCCCTGACACTTTCGCTTTATGTCACTCCGGTGGCATATTCACTTCAGGCATTCACTTGGAACGATGTGCCTGTCGTTGAGACTTGGAACACCATCGAACCTACACTTACATGGTTGGAAGCAACCGTCGTCGCATAAGGAGAAAAAATGGCAACAACAACGCCGAATTTTGGGTGGGTAGTACCAACATCTACCGATCTAGTCAAAAACGGAGCAACCGCAATTGAGACGCTTGGCGATTCAATTGACGCATCAATGGCAGAACTCAAAGGTGGAACGACTGGACAAGTGTTGTCCAAAACATCAAACACAGACATGGACTTCACATGGGTTGCACAAGATGACTCCAATGCAATTCAAAACACAATTGTGGATGCTAAGGGTGATCTCATTGGAGCGACCGCAGCTGACACACCGGCTCGATTAGCAGTTGGCACAAATGGACAGGTGCTCACGGCTGATTCAACAGCTGGGACTGGTCTTGCGTGGACAACACCTTCAAGCGGCGGTGGGCTGACCCTTATCACTGAAACAGTTGCATCAGCTAACTCATCTATTGACTTTTCGTCTATTAGCGGTTCATACACTAATCTTCAATTACAGTGGACTGGTGTTTATCATTCAGCAACAGGTTCAAATTTTGGATTTCGATTAAATTCTGATTCAGGCAGCAATTACAACGAAACCTATACATATTTAGAAGGCACAGCTCCAGTCGGAGTTGCAATATATGGATTAAATCAAACATCTATGGGTCAAGTTCCATTCGGAAATAGTGCAAGCAGCACCACAGCAAACCAGACCGTCATGGGCGTGTTAAATGTCTATAACTATGCTTCTACTTCAAAAGTTAAAAAATATGACATGACTACCTTTTATTACAGCAACAACAATTCTCGTTATAACAGTTTTACCGTTTCTGGATATTGGAACTCAACATCGGCAGTTACTGATCTCGGCATATTTAGAGCAGCAGGAACAGCGACTTTAAGCAATCTTTCAAATACATCTATTCGTCTATATGGAGTCAAATAATGAAAAAGATAATTAATTGTGCAACTGGTGAAGAAAAAGAAGTAGAATTAACGGCTAAGGATGTAGCACAACAAAAAATTGATGAAGCGGATTACGCTGCAAAAGAAGTCGAAGAACAAGCAAAAACAGCGGCTAGACAAGCCGCTCTTGCAAAACTCGGACTTTCGGCTGAAGATGCGGCAGCAATTTTCGGATGAATTACCCACTCGGATCCGCAGCTTTAGCAATTGAAATTGCAAAGGCTGAAATTGGCACAATTGAAGAAGGCGACAACCTAACCAAATACGGCGAATTTACAAAAGCCAATGGCTTGCCGTGGTGCGGTTCATTCTGTAATTGGGTGCTGTCACAAGCCGGAGTAAAGGTTCACTCGGTTGTCTCCACAGCTGTGGGAGCACACAAATTCAAAGAAACTTCCCGATGGAGTGAGACACCGTCAATCGGCGATCTTGCATTCATGGACTTTCCACATGACGGAGTAGATCGAATCAGCCATGTGGGAATCGTTGTCGGTATCGATGGCAAGACAATCACAACCATCGAAGGCAATACATCCGGCAGCGGAGATCAGCGAAATGGTGGGATGGTTATGGTGAAGAGCCGGACTATTGGGAAAGAAGTGGTCGGCTTTGGTCGTCCAAAATATGTCCCATACAAAGGCGAATTTCCAACCGTCGAAGCTATTGCACCGAAGAAATCTATTCTCAAGAAGAAGGAGAAGAAATGACAGACATTAAAGCACTCGCAGCTTCATGGGCGCGTTCATTCTTAGCAGCTGGAATCGCTGTGTACATGGCAGGGATTACGGATCCAAAGGCAATCGCCGGAGCAGGGCTGGCAGCTGTGCTCCCTGTTGTCTTGCGCTACTTGAATCCAAACGATTCAGCTTTCGGGTTAAAGGGGAAGTGACTCGGGGACTACTCCGGATAGCTCTAGCTTCGGGTCTTTTGCTCGGGCTGTCCGGATGTGGTCAGTATCAGGGATGGACACGATATGAATGTCAGCTCTTTGAGAACTGGGAAAAGCCGGAGTGCAATCCTCCACAATGTAAGGCTCAAGGAATCTGTACTCAAGACATACTTGGAGAGAATTTCAATGTCATCGAGACAAGTAAGACGGCTAACAAATGAACAGCTCAAAGCTAGGCTCATCGTATTCATCGGTGTTTGTCTTGCGTTGGTCTTTGCATTCTCGGTCTTGGGAATGCTTTACGCTCTCATATTCGTCACACAGCCCATCGGGGCTCAAGCTCCGAATGACAAGGCTTTCATCGACATACTTACAACTCTCACCGTCTTTCTTACCGGAGCACTCGGATCTGTGCTTGCGTCGAATGGGCTAAAGGATAAGTCGAGCGAAAAGCCAATCGACACGCCCAAAAACACGCAGGATTCTTGACCTTGTCAGCTGAATCGGTCACTCTTTACGCAGGGAGCGAAATTCAGTAACTCTCGGATCGGGAGCAAAGATGTACACATTTCAAGAAGTAGCCATGTGGATGCTGTTAGGCGTCGCAATTGGCTTTGTCAGCGGATACACAGCCGGACTCAAAGAAGGCAAGCGCGAAGGATTTATTCGCGGCAAAATCGCAGCTCGTAGAAATGCGGAGATTCGATAATGGGATTCCTAGACAATTACGAGACTGTAAATATGAAAGTCAAAAGGCTGCACTCAACATATCCGACCAACCGCATCGAGACATCGATTATCGATTGGCAACCGGAGAAAGGCTTTATTCTCATCGAGTGCCGGATTTATCGTCATTATGAGGATGAGAAGCCAGCTGCTATCGATTACGCACACGGCATGGTGGGCGCATATAACGCCCAAATGAAGCGATGGTATGTCGAAGATACGGTCAGCTCGGCAATCGGTCGCTGTGCGTCTGTGGTACTTGGTACGGATGAAAAGCCATCACGCGAGAATATGGAGCAAGTTGAGCATCTGCCAAAGGCTTTCGTTAATGAGGATCCGTGGAGCAAGCCAATTTGGGAAGAAGGATTCACGACCGTAAAGACAGCCGTCGAAGAGATTCAATCACAGCTCGGCGGAGAGATAGCAGCTGAATCACCTATCTGTGCACATGGACACATGATCTTGAAAGAAGGCGTGTCACCAAAGACATCAAAGCCTTATCGCGGTCATGTCTGCACCGAGAAAGTTAAAGCCAATCAATGCAGCCCAATTTGGTATGTATTGGGATCCGATGGCAAATGGAAGGTGCAGCTGTAATGGGCGAACTATTTATACAAAAGCCAAACGGGGAAACAATCACAATTCTTCAAGACGGGACAGAGATTCGAGAGAATCAACCGATCCAAATCGATTGGTGCGACAAATGCGAGAAGTGGCAATCGCTCGAAGGTGGAGAATCCACTACCTATCAGGGACTCGACATCATTTGGCTGTGTAAGGCTTGCAAGTGAAAATGAAAATCTCGCACGAGGATGAATGGACAGCTGCAAAAGTAGCCATTGAGCGAGTTGAAGAGATTGAAGGCAAGCCGGATCATGTCTCTCGCTACAATAAAAACTTGTCATTTCATGACTATATCTGCGAGATCGCTGAATCGGTTGGAGCTGAAATGGCTGTGGCTAAATACTTTGGAATTCAAGACTTTAACCCGAGAGCTTCACGGTTCAAGCGGACGGCAGATGTCGGATCTATCATCGAAGTCAAATGGACAAAGTACGATCAAGGCAGTCTCATCATTTACGACGGAGATCGCAGCACAGACATCGCAATCCTTGTGACAGGCAAGAGCCCAAACTATGTGCTCAAAGGCTGGATTCCGGTGGCAATTGCAAAGAATCAAAAGTGGCGCAGACGCGACCAACCAACTTACTGGGTTGAGCAATACAACTTGCACCCAATCGAGAATCTACGAAGGAGCACTCATGGAGAAGCTACGCTTCCAATGTCGGGTTGAAAAGAAAGTCACGGATCACGCCGTATTCGAGAATGAAGTGCCATTGAGTCCCGAAGTGGCTTTGGTTCAATGCCTAAGCTGTGGAGTCATGGGAATCAATCAAATGGCGGATGCTAAGTAGTGGCGCAGTATGACTATCGCTGTGAAGTCTGTGGCGAGATGAAGACGATTCGTAGATCGATGGAAGACAACATGGATCGCAATCCCTACTGTGACAAATGCACGATTCCAATGGCTCGAGTGTGGGTCGCCGCTCCCATTCATTTCAAAGGTAAAGGATGGGGACATCAATGAGCCCTGTGGATAACCTGTGGACAACACGCCGAGGCTCCGTTCAATTGCCTATGGATAACTCGATGTATTTGACAGCTCTGCTACCGTCCAGCTCTGCAAGCGAGCGGCTGAAGCCGTGTAGCTCGCTAAGGAGACTGGCGGTTGTGGGGATTCTATGCCTATTCATAGGCTCGCTATCTTTACAGATGCAACACGCACAAGCTACAGACACGGATCAATACAGACTTTACGCACATTCAAGAATTATCAACTACGAGCAATACATCTGCCTATCAAAGATTATCCATAAAGAATCACGATGGAACCCAAAAGCAAAGAATGGCAGTCACTTTGGACTAGGTCAGATGCGATCACAGCATTACAGGAATCTAGATCCATTCAGACAGATAGACGCAACCATCAAGTACATCGATCACCGATATGGTTCAATGTGTAATGCGTGGAGATTCCATCAAAAGGCAGGGCATTACTAATGACGCTACATTCACAGCGCAAGGTGAACAGCTCCACTTGGAAGAAGCTACGACTTCGTATCCTCAACAGAGATGGAAGAGAATGCTATTGGTGCGGAATGGATGCCAATACTGTAGATCACATCATCCCTGTGGCTAAGGGTGGAACAGATGATCCGGAGAACCTTGTCGCAGCTTGTCGCAAATGTAACTTCAGCAAGCAGGACAAGATGCCTGATGAGTTTGTAATGCAAAGGGCTGGTCTTTTTTCTAACAGTGATTCCACCGCCATGTC
>Ga0181344_1000608_pt1 | contig 14108 bp, 17 predicted proteins | sample Su13VDMLBDD_FD_130098 | JGI IMG/M metagenome (GOLD analysis project Ga0181344, IMG submission 130098) | Freshwater viral communities from Lake Michigan, USA - Su13.VD.MLB.D.D | ecosystem: Environmental > Aquatic > Freshwater > Lake | place: USA: Michigan | collected 2013-07-15
CTCGGCCTCGACACCGTTGTTAATCGCCCACGATACCCACTGCTCGGCATCGGGTTTCTGTACGTGCACCTCGACAATACGGTTGCGGGTGTGTGCTTTCAACGTATCGCCTACGCCGTCAGTAGCAAGGTTGCCGGTCAAGAACACCACCGTTTCCCTCGGGATACTGATGTCACCCAGTCGTGGGTTAGCCTTCTCAAGCATCGGGTGAAGCATATGTTTCACTGGGTCGGCACCCTTACTGAACTCGTCAAGCATGATCACCATTGGCTTGCCGGTATGTAGCCCGAACCTAGCGTTAGGGTAGTAGTGGGTAGTCTTGGTGTCGTGGTTGATCACGGGCATCGCAATGTCACCCAAGTCGAGATTGGGTACGTCAATATAGGCATGGTCGTACCCCAGCTTGGATGCAATGACTTCGAGCATCCAGCTTTTACCAATGCCCGGCTCACCTCGTAGCAGGAAGCGGGTATCAGGGTTGGTCGTGATCAGGGTTACTGCTTGGTCAAGTGTTACGGTCTTACCGAAAGTTACTTCAGCCATTTGTTAGCTCCTTCTGTTAATGGAATTTGTACTACGTTGTTATACCTAACACTGTTAGGCTGCGCTGCTGTGGATTGAATTCCCACTATTATATTATACCACATTGTTATACTCAATTCAAGTTTTGGTCAGCCCTTGATGACTAAGCCCTGCGCCTCCTTGTCATAGCCCCCCATACTGTCGTTGATGTCAGCCCAACTGTCGTACGTCACGTTGGGCACTTTGCCTTGCTTGACCTCGGTCAGTGTCAGCACGTCCTTCGCATACAGCTTGAACTGTGCCTCGTCCAGTGTGCTCACTATGTTGTCGGGTGCTGCATGAATGACCATCTCTTGCGCCTTTGACATCCGCATGTACTGTGTATTGGATGCACGTGCGAACAGTATTAACGCAGCGCGGTAATAGTCCTCGGTGTTGTCCGATGTGATCAGTCGGTCTAGCTCTCGGCTTGCTTCGTAGAACTTATCAGCGTTACGCCGCTTGTCTGTCAGGTATTGCCATGCAGCGTAGTTCACGAAGTGCTCATCCCTGTTCATGTACTCTCGGACTGTCGTGCCGAACATAGCCGCCAACTCAGTCACCGGTACGCACACCAACTCGTGAGTGCTGCTCCACTTGGTTACCTCCTGTGTGCGCAGGGATATGAACCCCCGCAGGTAGCCTCGGAAATTAGCAGTACGCTTCCTAACACTGTTAGCCCCAGTGCGGTTGATCACGTACTGGAAGTGCTTGTTCTCGCTCAGAATCTCGTACTGTCCGTTGCCGATATGCCTGATGCGTAGTTCTTCCTTGCCTTTTGTTATGTATTTCTCTTGGCCGATTAAGTATACGCAGCTACCACGTTGCCTATTCGCACCTATCCCTAACACCTTAGAGATAAACTGCATGGTCAACGCCGTGTTGTATCCACCGGCAGAGACTACGACCTCGCCGTTTGGCAGGAACTTAACGCAGTCGGTGTTGTACAGCCTAGCTGCGTAGTAACCCTCACCCTTAATAATCTGATACTGGTCAGCATCACGCCGTGCACCCAGTGGCCGCACCTCATATTCCCGTCCACGTATGGGTGTGACGCTGTTGTAGAACAGTTCAGCTTCCCGATGATCCCTCAGCCGTTCCAGTCGGCCTACTGTTGCGAATGTAGTCATATCAAACCTCCGTAAACAAGCACTAGCAGTGCGAACAGCAGCAGCACGCAGATGTATCCGATCACCTCGTCAATGTCCATTTGTCACCTCCTCGCCTAACACTGTTAGGTGCTTGACCTGCTCGGCGATGGTGTTGATCACCACCTGCATGGCCGTGTGTACTGCGATCTGTTGCTCAATGGGCAATGTGTTGATGACATCGGCTGCGTAGGAATATGCTTCCTCAATGGTGTCGCGGGTTGCGAAAAGGGAAGACTGCAAGCCTGTTGCAAAAGCGTTAATTGCTTGGTTTGTTGGGTTGTTCATGTCAGACTCCGATAAAAAGGAAAAACAGTACAGATAACAGCGTACCGATAATGGCACCCCACAGTGCGGCGGCTAGTGCCCGCCACTCGTTCTCGTCTAGTTTCATGTTGTCCTCTTCGGGTTGAGTTGTTTCAGGGTTTCCATGCTACTGATGTAATAGTAGTTGGACTTATTTAGTGGTGCGATTGTGTGCTTGACTTGCTTGGCTGCATCTTCACCGCAGGGAAGGCAGGTCTTGTAGCCTAGCTTGTAGCGGTCGTGGGCAATGAAACCCCCGCACACTACGCACAAATAACGTGCATCTTCCTCCGTCATGTTCCCTCCTGTTAATGGGTTTGTCCTGCGCCTAACATTGTTAGGTGGGTTGACTTGCTTTGTTACAATTCCCACCATACATATAGTATACCACAAAGTTATGGCAAAGTCAAACTTTAGTCGGGGCTGTGTTACGAAATCTGTTATGAGAAAAGCGTTAAAAAGTTCAATTTGTAACGGAAAACGTAACAGTCGAAAACGCAGCAATGGTGCGGGTTTTGGAGCGAAATGGGTATGTAATGTTATAATGTTATGTGATTTATATATTATATGAAGTTTGCAGGAATTTTGCGGTGGTGCGAATTGCACTTGCCGATGTGCGTGAACAGACTGTGCCGGTCGCTCTCAATCTTGAAAATTAACGTAACATATAACATAGCTTTAAAATCAATGACTTAGCGAAAATAAAACGTAACAAAGCCTGTTTTTTCGTAACAAAGCAACGTAACAAAGCAAAAAGCCGTAACAAAGGCTACCCCCGCACAGAGAACTGGTTGGTCATAATTTTTCGGCAACAAAAAACCCGCGCCTAACATTGTTAGGGCGGGCAATAAAAAACCCCGCTTCGGCGGGGTTGCTACTAGGTGCGAAGGGATTACAGTGTAGCCAAATCCAAACCTAACGCTTGCAAACCTTCGCCGATCTTGATCAGCGCAGCCGCTTCGCGGGATTGAATTGTGCCTTCTTTTTCTTCCCTGCGCCCTGCTTTCCAGAGCAAAGTAAGTTCTTCCGTCATACGCAGGGACAGCGAGCGGGTATGACGCGCACCAACATCGCCTTCGCCCTCTTCACCATCGCCGCCGCCTTCGCCGCCCTTCGCCGACTCTGTTACACCTTCGGCCTCTTCCTGAGCGTACTTACGCACACGTCCCCAAGGTACGGACGTATTAGGATACTTGCCCGTTGGGTGTTTCTCGTGCAACGCTTTGAAATACAGTTTCTTTTCGGCGTGTACCATTTCTGCTTCTGCGCCCTTGTCATTGTGCTCTACCTTGTACCAGCCTTCGGGCAAGGCACTATTGAGAGCAATAGCGTATTCACGCTCAGCGCCGTATGTACGGGATGCAGCCTGCGCAGCCGCTTCACGCGCAGCCTTAACGATATCCGAAACCGCACCGATAACTTGATTGATTGTCATGATAGCTATCCTATAAATTAGCCTAACACTGTTAGGTTCCGCCTAACCGGATAAACACTGTTTTATGTTTATGGGTATATTATACCACAATTTACTAGCCAATTCAAATTTACCGGAAACAATAATTAAGCTAACAGTGTTAGGCGCGACACCCCATCCCCCCAGATTTTCAGCATGGGACTCCGGCTCACCTCTACACACTATTCTGCTCAAACGATACCGCGTTTTGAAAATACCCCCCGGTACCTTAGCAAATTGCAAACCCCCCACCCCCTATATTTTTTCAGTACGATTTACGTACACGTGACATAGCGAAACCCACCCCCTTTGGAGTCCCGTGCGAAAAACGCAATTAGCTAGCAAATGCAGAGTAAGTTTGAACGTCAAAATCCGGTAAAGGACAGGATGGACAGGATGTACGGCTATTTCCGGAAAGTCTGTGGGACCTACGAAAGTCCCGAACGTCAAAATCCCGTAAGTTCAAAAAATCCAAAAAGTCCAAAAAACTTGTTTTGGACACGCCAGACGTAAGAATCCGGGAAGGTGCTCAACTTGAGCATCTTGCTTACCTTGCCGTACGTAAGAATCCGGGAAAAACAAGTGAGCGAAATGCCTATTTCAATCCGCCAAGACGCAACGTAAGAATCCCGTAAACCCCCCTTGCATTTCTGAATACTTGTGTTAAATTCTGGCATCCCCGTTAACGCGGTGCGCTATGATCAATATAGAACCTACGAAGGACCACCCGGTTCCGTTCGACTTATCCGAAGAGAAACCCAAGACTCTTGCGGATAGTATTTCTATTGCCGCAAACACTGCAGATTTGATCGAGTCTCTTGGTGGCAGCATAGACTTCAGTGAGAAGGATGAGGCGCAAGCCCGCAATCTGATTACTGGTACTGCCAAGACAGCGACCCCACAACACGTGACCCAGCCCGGAGTGGCTAGGTACGCAGCAGCAATCCTAAAGAAGTACGACTACCAAGCGATTGCGGATTCCCAGCAAGCCCGAAGTTTTATAACAAATAAGCTGATCGAACTTGCCGACTGCGGCGACTTCAAGATTGAGATCAAAGCCCTAGAATTGCTAGGCAAGCACAGCGACATCGGCCTCTTTACAGAGCGCAGCGAGATTACAGTGCACCACAAATCGTCCAGCGAGCTGGAGAACTCCATCAAGGATAGGATCAAGCGCCTATTAAATAGTGATGTGGTGGACGTGACTCCCTTGGATGATCTGGATGCCCAGCTAGGCGCACCTCAACCTGCCCCGATAGAAGAAAGCCCAGACCCCGAAGGCGACCATGAGGACGACGACGGCAAATGACGACCTCACTTCTTGACTCCGTTAGCCTTAAGGACATACCCCAAGTCTTGGACAAGCTGTCTGAGTCGGACTTACGGGTACTAGAGGCTCAGTTAGTTAAGCTAGAGAAGCTAAAGTCGCGGGAGTTGTCGCAGGATAAGTTCCTAAAGTTCGTGGAGAAGGTCTGGCCGACCTTCATTGGCGGGCGACACCACAAAAGAATGGCCGAAGCGTTCGAGCGTGTGGCAAATGGAACCTGCAAAAGGCTCATTATTAACATGCCACCCCGTCATACCAAGTCAGAATTCGCCTCATATCTGCTCCCAGCGTGGTTTTTGGGCAAGTTTCCGCACAAAAAAGTCATTCAAACGTCCCATACAGCCGAATTAGCGGTCGGATTCGGTCGAAAAGTGCGAAATTTGGTCGATTCTGAGGTCTACAACGAGATTTTCCCCGGTTTATCGCTGCAAAGTGACTCAAAAGCAGCCGGTCGATGGAACACAAGTAAGGGTGGCGACTACTTCGCTATCGGTGTGGGCGGTGCTGTGACCGGTAAGGGTGCTGACATCCTGATTATTGACGACCCGCACTCAGAACAAGAGGCTGCAATGGCAGCTTCCAACCCCGAGTTTTACGAAAAGGTCTACGAGTGGTACACATCCGGCCCTCGTCAGCGTCTACAGCCGGGCGGCTCTATTGTGATAGTGATGACTCGTTGGTCGCAAAGGGATTTGACGGGTCAAGTGCTAAAGGCAGCGGCAGCTCGTGGTGGTGAAGAGTGGGAAGTGATCGAATTCCCGGCTATTTTGCCCTCTGGAAACCCACTTTGGCCAGAATTTTGGTCAAAAGAGGAGTTAGAGGCCCTCCATGAGGAGCTTCCTAATAGTAAGTGGCAAGCCCAGTACCAGCAGAATCCTGTAGGTAACGAGTCCGCTATTGTGAAGCGGGATTGGTGGAAGTGGTGGACGCAGGAGCGCCCGCCCGTGTGTGACTACATACTACAGACGTGGGATACGGCGTTCGAGAAGAACAATCGTGCCGACTATTCTGCGGGCACAACGTGGGGTATCTGGAACAACGACGAAGATAACGGCCAGCCCAACATCATCCTCTTGGACACATATAAGAAGCGCGTGGAGTGGGTTGACCTGAAGAAGGACGTGCTACGGACGTACCATGACTGGGAGCCAGACGGGGTGCTTATAGAGAAGAAAGCAACCGGAGCGCCGTTGATCTACGAACTTAGGAGCATGGGGATACCTGTACAGGAGTACACTCCTAGCCGAGGAAACGACAAGGTCAGCCGTCTGAATTCTGTATCGGACATCATTGCCTCCGGCAAGGTTTGGGTACCTGAGACGCGCTGGGCGGAAGAGTTAGTGGACGAGATTGCCGCTTTTCCTAGTGGCGAGCACGACGACTTGGTTGACGCGACAACATTGGCGCTAATGAGGTTCAGACAAGGCGGCTTCCTACGCTTGCCAATCGACGAGCCTGAAGACATCAAGTGGTTCAAAGGTTACCGGGCTAACGAGAAGTACTACAACATATGAGCAACTTTACTTGCATGTACTACAAGAAGGCGATGGACAAGGCGTTCTGTGATTACGTCGTCAACTCCATTGACTGGTCAGCCGCGCAGGATGCCACTGTATATAACGACGCGGGGGCAGAGACTAAGGTAGAACACCGCCGGGCGCACATCGTCTCGCAAGACTTGATGTCGCCAATTGGCTCTGTGTGCAAGAACTATTTAATAGATGGTGAACGTCAGGGTCAGTGGGTTGGTACTGTCTGTGACTTCGACATCGTGCAAGTGATTCGGTACACCGAGGGTGGGCACTACCTGTGGCATAACGACGTGCTACCCCCAGAGAACGGCATGGTCAGAGGCGTGTCATTCGTGATGCTCTTGAATGATCCAAGCGAGTTTGAAGGCGGGCTGCTACAGATTAAAGATAAGAGCGATAACCTCCTGCCAAATCAGGGGGACATAGTTGTGTTTGATTCAAAAGCGGAGCACCGGGTAACACCGGTCACAAAGGGCGTGCGTTACACCGCCGTGTGTTGGGCAAAAACATATTACGAGGAATAATCATGGCAATCGACAAAGGCTTGTATGCCGCCCCTGTAGGGCTTGAGCAGATGATGGATGCTCCAGACATTGAAGTGGAGATTGAGAACCCGGATGAAGTAAACATCGAGATGGATGGCATTGAGATTCAACTGCGCCCTGAGCCTAAGACTGGCGAAGACTTTGACGCAAACCTCGCTGAGTATATGGACGAGAACGTCATGCAGTCCTTGGCGAGCGAACTCATAGAAGACTATGAGAAAGATATGCGGGATCGCAAAGAGTGGATACAGGCCTACATTGAAGGTCTGAAGCTCTTGGGTCTGAAGTACGAGAACAGAACAGAGCCATGGGCGGGCGCGTGTGGCGTGTTCCATCCGATGCTAACTGAGTCTGTTGTGCGCTTCCAGTCTGAGGCTATCACTGAGACTTTCCCTGCGATGGGGCCAGTCAAGACCAAGATCGTTGGTAAAGAAACCTTGGAGCGCAAAGAAGCCGCAGAGCGCGTCCAAGAAGATATGAACTACCAACTGACTGAGGCAATGCCTGAGTATCGCCCAGAGCACGAGAAGCTTCTGTGGTCGTTGCCGCTGGCAGGCTCCGCATTTAAGAAGGTCTACTACGACCCAAGCAAGGGTCGCCAAGTAGCTATGTTTGTCCCAGCAGAAGACATCGTCGTGCCATACGGCGCGTCAAATCTTGAGTCTGCAGAGCGTGTAACCCACGTCATGCGCAAGACTGAGAACGAGGTCATCAAGCTCCAAGAAGCAGGCTTCTATCGTGATGTGGACTTAGGCGAGCCTAGCATTGAGCTAGACGACATCGAGAAGCAAAAGGCTGAAGAGCAAGGCATCATCGCCACGCAGGACAACCGGTACCGCTTCCTTGAGATGAATGTGGACTTGGACTTACCGGGTTATGAGCACAAAGACAAGAAGGGCAACTCCACAGGTATTGCACTGCCTTACATCGTAACAATAGAGAAGGGCACTAAGGAGATATTGGCGATCCGCCGTAATTGGTACGAGGAAGATGAGCTTCACTTGAAGCGCCAGCATTTTGTCCACTATCAATACATACCGGGGTTTGGCTTCTATGGCTACGGACTCATTCATCTTATCGGTGGTTATGCAAAGTCCGCAACGATGCTCATTCGTCAGTTGGTCGATGCCGGAACGCTCAGTAACCTTCCCGGTGGACTCAAATCACGTGGACTCCGTGTTAAAGGCGACGACACCCCGATTCAGCCCGGTGAGTTCCGTGACGTGGACGTGCCCAGTGGGTCAATACGGGACAACATCCTGCCCCTGCCATACAAAGAACCAAGCCAAGTTCTCTACACCCTCTTCAACCAAATAGTCCAAGAAGGTCGGGCGTTTGCGTCTAGTGGCGATATGAAGGTTTCTGACATGAGCGCACAAGCGCCTGTTGGTACGACCCTAGCCATACTGGAACGTACGTTAAAGGTAATGTCTGCGGTACAAGCCCGCCTGCATTACTCGATGAAGCAGGAGTTCAAGCTTCTGAAAGTCATCATTGCCGACTACACGCCAGATGACTACGACTACGAGCCAGAAGAAGGTTCGCGTCGCGCTAAGAAAGCTGACTACGACAGTGTGGACGTGATACCGGTCAGCGACCCCAACGCAGCAACCATGGCGCAGAAGGTTGTGCAGTATCAAGCAGTACTCCAGTTGGCACAGCAGGCACCTCAGCTCTACAACCTGCCCCTCCTCCATCGCCAGATGATCGAGGTCTTAGGCGTGAAGAACGCTAATAAGCTTGTGCCCATCGAGGACGACGAGACCCCCATCGACCCAGTGCAGGAGAACCAGAACATCCTGACAGGCAAACCCGTCAAGGCGTTCATCGAGCAGGATCACGAGTCGCACATTGCTGTGCACATGGCAGCGATGCAAGACCCCAAGATACTGTCCTTGGTCAGTCAGTCCCCCAACGCCCAAGCCATGCAAGCGGCTATGGCGGCGCATATTAGTGAGCATATTGCCTTCGAGTACCGCAAACAGATCGAAGCATCTATCGGCCTCTCCCTGCCTACCGAAGAAGAGAACAAGAACATGAAGCCAGATGTTGCGGCTCAAGTTGCTCAGCTCACTGCCCAAGCTGCCAAGCAGTTGCTGGCTAAGAACCAAGGCGAGGCCGCACAGCAGCAAGCTCAACAGGCACAGCAAGACCCCATCGTCCAGATGCAGATGCAAGAGCTTCAGTTGAAGCAGGCTGACATGCAGTTGAAGCAACAGAAGCTTCAGATCGACGCCGCTGAAAAGGCTGACCGTCTGCGGATTGAGGAAGCACGTATCGCGGCCCAGAAAGAGATTGCAGCTATGCAAGTAGGAGCTACGGCAGCAGCAACTCGTGACAAGCTCAAACGCCAGCAGGAGACCGAGGGGGCACGGATGGGACTCGATGTTGCGAAGCACAAAGCTCAGCTAGCTCAACAATCTCGCCAGCAGGCGGCGCAAGCAGTACACGCAGCTAGACAGAAACAACAGCCTAAGAAAGGGGATTAATGGACGACAGGATACTTAAACACCTCATCAGTAAGCTGGAAGAACTACGCGCAGACCAAGCTGCATTTGTCGCTCAGGGTCGCGCTGCTGATTTCGCCGAATATCGGCACACCTGCGGGGTAATCCGAGGACTAAGCCTCGCAGAGCAACTATGTAATGACCTCGTGCAAAGACTGGAGACTGATGATGACGACTGAAATCCTGATAGGACAGGACGTGAACAACCCGGAGGCGGCAACCACGCTGCCTGATTCACCGGAGCGTAGAGCGAAGCAAGTTCCTGACCCTAAAACGTACCACATTCTGACTGTAGTTCCTGACGCTGAGGAGCAGTTTGAAAATGGCCTGATTAAGGCAGATAGCACCATTCATTATGAAGAAGTGCTGACCCCTGTACTGTTTGTTATGAAACTTGGCCCGGATGCTTATAAAGACCAAACCCGCTTTCCAAGCGGCCCTTCCTGCAAAGAAGGGGACTTTGTAATTGTCCGGCCTAATTCAGGCACCCGCATGAAGATTCATGGCCGCGAGTTCCGGATCATCAACGATGATTCGGTAGAGGCTGTAGTTGAAGACCCCCGTGGTATTTCACGTGCTTAAGGAGAGATAGATGGCAAATTATAAATTTCCAGATGAGCTGGATGGGGATGACGGCGAAGATTTTGCTGTTACGCCCGTAGGTGAAGAGGTACAAACCCCTGCCCGAGGTAACAAAAGGGAAGCAGCGGCAGAAGTCGAGGTTGAGATCGAGGACGATACACCCCCTGCGGACCGTGGCCGTAGACCTATGGCTACCCCACCCAAGGAGCTTTCCGATGACGAGCTTTCCCAGTACGACGAAAAGGTCCAGAACCGGCTCCGGCATTTCACTCGCGGCTACCACGAGGAGCGTAGAGCTAAGGAGGAGGCTCTTCGTGAACGGCAAGCTGCAGAAGAGTTTGCCAAGCAGGTCTATGAGGAGAACAAACGCCTCCAGCAGCAGCTTGCTACGGGTAGCGAGCAGTACGTTGAGCAAGCAAAATCTGTTGCCGAAATCGAGCTGGAAGCCGCTAAGAAGAAATACAAGGAAGCCTATGAAGCTGGCGACCCTGATCTTCTGACTGACGCTCAGGCGGAGATTTCCCGTGCCACGCTAAAACTTGACAAAGCCCAGAACATGAGGCCTTTACAAGTTCAAGAAAAAGAGGTACAAGTACCACAAAGTTCAACTCCTGCTAATAATCTTTCGGAGAGGGACAAAAAATGGCTGGACAAGAATACATGGTTTGGCCCGGACGATGAGATGACCAGTACTGCGCTTGGGTTACACCGCAAGCTGCTAAAACAGCACGGGTCTGATTTCATCGGGTCGAGAGAGTATTACGAAACTGTTGACGCTACCATGCGGAGACGATACCCCGATTACTTCGGGAGCGATGAGGACGAAGCGACCTCCAGAACTGCTTCAAACCCGGATTACGAGGACGAACCTCCTCGCCGTGCTCAAAAATCAGCTACCGTTGTGGCTCCGGCCACCCGTAGCACCCCGCCTAACCGTATGAAGTTAAAGGCGTCTCAAGCATCCATTGCGAGAAAGCTTGGCGTCCCTTACGAAGAATACGCGAAACAGGTTGCATTGTTAAAGCAAGGAGAATAAATATGGCTAACGCACAAACTCGACTCGACCGTGAACTTGATTCACGCGACAAATCTACGCGCCCTCAGCAATGGCGTGCACCGGACTTGCTTCCGGTACCTAACCCACGTACGGGTTGGGCACACCGCTGGGTACGTGTCAGTATGATGGGTACGGCAGACGCCAAGAATATTTCATCCTCCATGCGCGAAGGATATGAGTTCTGCAAAGCAGAGGACTATCCTGAAATGATGTTGCACGCACTCACCGAGGGACGCTTTAAAGGCAATATCGAGGTGGGCGGGCTGATGTTATGCAGAATCCCTGCCGAGTTTATGGACCAGCGTAGGAAGTATTACGCAGACATGAACAAAGCGCAGGCTGACTCTGTTGATAATACGTTCTTGAGAGCAAGTGATCCTCGTATGCCTCTGTTCGCAGAGCGCAAATCGAAGACCACATTTGGTTCTGGTTCTTAACTTTTTGGAGTAAATCATGGCACAAACTGCGCCCTACCCAACAGTAGCCGCTCCTTATGGGCTACGTCCGATCAATCTGATCGGTGGTCAGGTGTTTGCCGGTTCTACTCGTCTTCTCAAAATTACCAACAACTACGCTACTAGCATTTTCTATGGCGACATAGTTAAGACTGTAGCTGGTGGTACTGTTGAGAAAGACGTTGGCGAATCCACCGCAACCCCGACCGGTATCTTCCTTGGATGCGTTTACACGAATCCGTCCACTAAACAAAAGACCTACGCCCAGTACTGGCCCGGCGGCACTACGGCATCTGACGCCTACGCATATGTAGCGGATGATCCCGATGTTCTGTTCAAGGCCGTTATGGTTGCTGGCACTACCGAAGACGGTAACGGCTTGACCGTTGCTTTCCTTGGCCAGACTATGGTGGGTTCAAATGCTGAGCTGGTACAAAACGCGGGTTCGACCACTACTGGTGACTCGAAGGTTGGTATCTACAGCGCCGCTGGTGCTACGACTACGGCTTCACTGCCTATTCGTGTCATCGACGTTGTTCCTGATACTGCAAATAGCTCCGGTAACTTCTGCGAGTTTATCTGCAAATTCAACGCGCCATATGCAGCTTCCGTTTATAGTGCTGGCCCACCCGTAACGGTTACTACGACCATTACTGGCGGTCATCAGTACCTCAACCCGACAGGCATCTAAGGAGTAAGACATGGCTATTTCACGTGCACAACTACTGAAAGAGCTGCTCCCCGGACTGAACGCCCTGTTCGGTATGGAGTACTCGACCTATGGTGAAGAACACAAGGAAATCTACGAAACCGAGACTTCCGAGCGTTCATTCGAAGAAGAAACCAAGCTGTCTGGCTTCTCGGCTGCTCCGGTCAAGAACGAAGGCTCTGCGATTGCTTATGACAATGCGCAGGAAGCTTGGACCACCCGCTACAACCACGAAACCATTGCTCTGGGTTTCTCGGTGACCGAAGAGGCCATCGAAGATAACCTGTACGACAGCTTGTCTGCTCGTTACACCAAGGCTCTGGCTCGTGCGATGGCATACACCAAGCAAGTTAAAGCTGCTGCGGTCATCAACAACGGCTTCTCGTCGTCCTATCCGGGCGGTGATGGCGTTGCGCTGTTCTCCGATTCGCATCCGCTGGTGTCCGGTGGCAACAACAGCAACGTTCCGTCAACTATGGCTGACTTGAACGAAACTTCGCTGGAAAACGCTGTGATTCAGATCGCTGCGTGGACTGACGAACGTGGTCTGCTGATTGCTGCTAAGCCTCGTAAGCTGATCGTCCCACCTGCTCTGCAGTTCGTTGCTACTCGTCTGCTCGAAACCAGCCTGCGCGTTGGTACAAACGACAACGATGTTAACGCTCTGAAGAACAACGGTTCGATCCCAGAAGGCTATACGATCAACCACTTCCTGACCGACACGAACGCATGGTTCCTGACCACTGATGTTCCTAACGGCATGAAGCACTTTGTTCGTACCAAACTGGCAACTTCGATGGACGGTGACTTTGACACCGGTAACGTACGTTACAAGGCCCGCGAGCGTTACTCGTTCGGCTGGTCTGATCCACTTGGCATGTACGGTTCGTCCGGCGCAGCCTAAGAAAAAAGGGGGCTTTACCGCCCCCTTTTTTTGGTATATAAAGTAGCAAACCGGGGGTTTCCCGGCGCTTACGAACAGGCCCCCCGCCTGACGACATGCAGATCGTTTGCGCTTAACTCGCATGTGAGGACAACTTATCATGGCAGTTTCTACTACCCAAAGCATTTGGCGTTCGGGCGGCGGCGATCAAACTCGTCAGTCGTATTGCGGTTCCGGCATGATGGCAGCGGAGTTTTATATCGCTGACGCTTCTGTTGCTTCCGCCACTAAAGTAGCTGTTGATTCAACACTACTCACCACTTATCTAGTTCTCCCAGCAGGTGCTGTTGTTACCGGTGTCGTTATTAACGATGCGGGTACGGGTTCTGTTGATCTTGGCACTCTGGGTGTTGTTTCCGGCACAGCCACTGGCGCGTCTATTGCTAATAACCTAACAGTATCTTCTACTGGCGTTATTACTAGTGGCCTGACACTGACTGCTATTAGCGAACTGAGCTACGTAACCGTAACTATCGACACTTCGGGCGCTGGCACTGTTGGTGGCTACCTTACTTACTTCGTCGTCGATCCGCTGTACGGTCAGCAGAACGTCTAATAAGGAGGCATCACCATGATGCAAACAGACGTTAAGTCAGCACATTTAACGACATCAGGTACTGCTTTTAATGGTAGAACACGTCTAAAAAGCGTGTCTTACCGAGGTAATGCTTCTGATGGGTTTATTAAATTTCGTGATGGCGGTTCCGGTGGCTCAGTTATTTGTGAGCTTGATGTAGGTACTAGCGATTCGTTTACTATTTACGTGTTGATTCCCGGTGAGGGCGTATTATTTCAAACAAGTCTATACGTAGAACTATCTAACGTAAGTGCAACAACGGTGTTCTATGGCTAAGTCCCCGGCATGGCAGAGGAAAGAGGGCAAAAATCCCAAGGGTGGTCTAAACGCCAAAGGGAGAGCTTCTTACAACGCAGCGAATCCGGGGAAGCCGGGGTTGAAAGCCCCCCAGCCGGAAGGCGGCGCA
>Ga0181344_1000610_pt1 | contig 14063 bp, 20 predicted proteins | sample Su13VDMLBDD_FD_130098 | JGI IMG/M metagenome (GOLD analysis project Ga0181344, IMG submission 130098) | Freshwater viral communities from Lake Michigan, USA - Su13.VD.MLB.D.D | ecosystem: Environmental > Aquatic > Freshwater > Lake | place: USA: Michigan | collected 2013-07-15
TACAGGCGTTGGAACTCTGACAGGCTATGTTAAAGGTAGCGGAGTTTCCGCTTTCACAGCAAGCGCAACTATTCCTACTACTGATTTAAGCGGAACGATTACTAATGCTCAATTAGCAAACAGCGCCATCACGATTAACGGAAGTTCAGTAAGTCTGGGTGGTAGCGTTACAGTCACTGCGACAGCTTCAAATGCTTTAACTATCGGCACTGGTTTATCAGGTACGAGCTATAACGGATCTGCAGCAGTAACAATCGCTATTGATAGCACAGTTGCAACGCTTACTGGTTCTCAAACACTTACTAATAAAACTATTAGTGGCGCAAGTAATACATTAAGCAATATTGCTAATGCCTCGCTAACTAATAGCCAGATTACCTTAGGCACAAGCCCTGTATCGCTAGGCGGAACTTTACTTGCACCAGCTGGATTATCTAGTGTTACTGTAACAGGTGACCCAACATTAGCACTTCAACTAGCCACCAAACAATATGTTGATGGGCTAGCTGCAACTGGTCTTGTTTACCACCAACCAGTGCAAGCAGCAACGACTGCAGCACTAGCTGGTGTTGTTGTTTACAACAATGGTGCAGCAGGTGTCGGAGCTACACTTACGCTCACTACCCCATTAACTGTTCTAGACGGTTACACACTTCTTAATACTAATCGAGTCTTGATTAAAGATCAAGTCGATCAGGCTCAAAATGGAATATATACTTGGGCAACTGGTGGCACAGTATTAACTCGTGCAACAGACGCGGATACTTATGGTTCAGGAACTAATCAGCTTAGTCAAAATGACTATTTCTTTGTTCAAAACGGAACTGTAAACAAAGGCATTTCTTATGTAGTTACAACTGTCGGAACCATTACTTTCGGTACTACAGCGATTGTTTTTGCCGAGTTTGGAAGCTCTGTTGTTTACACTGGTGGTACAGGTATAACTGTAGCGGGAACAGTAATTAGCCTTAGCAATACGGCAGTAACTGCAGGTGCTTACGGCTCAGCTACTCAAGTAGGCACCTTTACAGTCAACGCGCAAGGTCAGTTGACTTTAGCCGGTAACACCACAGTTACACCTGCAGTTGGGTCGATTACAGGCTTAGGTACAGGCGTTGCCACTGCTCTAGCGGTGAATACAGGTTCTGCTGGCGCATTTGCGGTTATGGGTAGTGCAGCATCGTTTAGCACCATTTCAGCTTCTGATGTAATTACATCAACAGTTGCAACTGGAACTGCACCATTTACAGTGGCAAGTACAACGCAAGTTGCAAACTTAAATGCTGCAACAGCTGGGTCTGCAACTAATGCAACTAATGCTTCAAATGTAGCAATAACGACAGGCGCAGCAACTACTAATTACTTATCTTTTGTGACCGCTACTACTGGTAACTTACCTGTTTTAACTAATAGCGGATTGACGTATAATGCTTCCACCAATGCTATTACTGGTGGAATTTCTGGGGGAACATTTTAAATGGCAGCTACTGGTTTTACACCGATATCTCTTTATTACAGCACTACTGCTTCGGCAGTCCCTGTAAATACAAATCTTGTTGCAGGTGAGCTTGCGCTTAACACTGTTGACGGAAAACTCTACTACAAAGACAGTAGTAACGTAGTTCAGTTATTGGCTTCCAAAGCCACTGCTACAGGCCCAGCCGGGTCAAACACACAGGTTCAGTTTAATAGTTCTGGAAGCTTTGGGGCTTCTTCTAACTTTACTTGGAGCGGAACAGTTTTAGCGATTACAGGCGCATTAACTGCGACTGCTGATTCAACTTTCTCCTCAACTGGTGCACTGACAATCAGTAAGGGTACAACGATACAACAGCCTGGGTCTCCGGTCACAGGCATGTTGCGCTATAACACTACGACTAATCAGTTTGAAGGTTATAGCGGCGCTTCTCCTGCTTGGACTTCAGTTGGCGGTGCGACAATCACTAATGATACAAGCACTTCAACAAACGTATACCCACTATTTGCAGCTGCAACAAGCGGAACCGCATTAACAATTTACACCTCGAATGCTAAGTATTTATATAAGCCAAGCACTGGTGATCTAACAGCAAGTCAGTTGATCGCAAGTAATGGTATCGTTTTGAATGCTACAACTTTAGTAACTAGCTATACGATTCCAGCAGGTTACAGTGCTGAATCTGTAGGCGGTTCAAGTGGGTTTACTATTCCTGGTGGATTAACAGTAACAGTTTCCAGCGGTAGTCGCTGGGTCGTACTTTAAGGAAATATTATGCCACTCGTTCTTCAAGGCGCAACCTCTGGTCAAGCCACACTAACCCCAACTGACGGAGCAACAGTATCATTAACTTTACCGTCAACCTCTGGTACTTTGGTTTCTTCTGGGTCTGTCCCTGCTGGGGGTTCTAATAACCAAGTTCAATATAATAGCTCTGGCACATTAGCAGGCTCTTCTAATTTACAATTTAATGGTTCGCTTCTTAGTTTAGGAACAAGCTCTACTGGAACTGTAAACCAGCTTCAGTTTAGTGACGGTGGCGCTCGTGCTGCTGGAAATAACTGGGGCATGTTTTGGTCTGATAGCGCAGGCGAAACAAACGCAGCATTATGGGCATCATACACTGGTGGTAATAACGCAGCAGCTTTAGTATTCGGTACTAATAACGGTACTGGTGGTGCTAGTGGTATTGCATCAACCACAGAACGGATGCGTCTAGATTCTAGTGGAAACTTGTTATTCAACTCAGGCTATGGCTCAGTAGCAACAGCATATGGCTGTCGTGCTTGGGTAAACTTTAATGGTACAAACGGAAGTATTCGAGCATCTGGTGGGGTAAGTTCAATAACAAGACATTCAACTGGACAATATACAGTCAATTTAACTATTACAATGCCTGATGTTAATTATTGTGCAACTGCATCAGTAAGCACAACTTCTGCTCCAGTGGGCTGTTTTATTGAAATGTTTACAGCCACAAATAATTCGCAAGTTGCAACAGCACCCACTACATCATCTTTTTCAATGGGTGTTCTTCAATATAATGCTGCTGCTTTTTCAGACCCAGTATACGTAAATGTTTCGGTCTTTAGATAGGGAATAAAAATGAAACAAGTAATTATTTATACAAACAACAATGGTGGAGTATCAGTTTGTTACCCAACAGGTGATCTGACCATTGATGAAGTATTAGCTAAAGACTGTCCAGATCACGCTATCATTGTTGATGATTCTGAGCTACCAACAGAATCAGAGTTTTTTAATGCTTGGGAATTGGTTGACGGTGTTGTAGTAGTTAACCCAACTAAAAAACAAGCCATCATTGACGCAGCTCAAGCCGCAGTAGACACTAAACAAAATGCACTAAACAAACTTATGGCACTCGGATTGACCGAAGAAGAAGCGCTTGCGCTAGGAGCTAAATAATATGACCACAACAATCAACGCCTCAACATCAAGTGGCTTAGTTAATACCGCTGATACTTCGGGGATTTTGCAACTCCAGACCGCCTCAACCGCAGCCATTACTATTGATGCAAGTCAGAATGTCAACTTTTCAAAAGTTGGTCAACGCATTACTGGTGATTTTAGTAATGCTACATTAGCTAGTCGAGTGATGTTTCAGACAAGCACAACAAATCAAAGCACTCTTGTAAATGCAATTCCAAACGGGACAAACGCACTTGCAGAATTTAGGGTATTTAACAATAGCGACCCATCTAATGCTAGTTCCGCTCGTATTTTGGTTACTGCTTCAGAAGCAACTATTCGTTCAGACATTTCGGGCACAGGCACATATTTACCGCTAACAATGTACACAGGCGGTAGCGAAAGACTACGCATTGATACAAGTGGTAATGTAGGTATAAATACTTCTAGTCCTACAGAAAAATTAGATGTGCTTGGAAGTGCTGATACTACAACTCGGTTAAGAGCTTCTAGCGACACTTCATTAATTTTAAACGAAACAAGTCCTAATAAAAGTTGGAAATTCAAAACTAGTGATGGGCTTTTATGTTGGCAATATAGTTCTACTGCATACAATAGTGGATATGCAAACACAATGAACTTAACTACCGCTGGTGCTTTAATTTTAAAAGGTGGTAGCACTTCAGCATCAGGTACAGGCATTACATTCCCAGCAACCCAATCCGCTTCATCTGATGCAAATACACTAGATGATTATGAAGAGGGTAGCTGGACACCAACAATAAGCCCAACTTCCGGAACAGTAACTATTGGAACAAGCGGAATGAGATATACCAGAATAGGCAATATAGTGTCTATTGGTGGATATTTTAGTGTTAGCTCGGTTAGCTCACCATCAGGTACTACAACAATGGGTGGCTTTCCTTTTGTTCCTTTTTCTTATCCGGGAAATGGTTCAAATGTAAGTTTTACAATATACGGTACAAACGGTAATCTTCCAGCAAACGGAGTACTTTGGGGTTACACATATCCGGGAGGTAACGGGGCATTTTTGCGTATTACCTCTGGTAACGGAATAACAGAGTTGGGCAACTTCTTTCAAGCTGGTACAGAATTTTGGATTAACGCAACCTACCAAGCAGCTTAATTAACTAAGCCAGATTAGCTTAGTCGGACACTTAAAAAAGGAAACATCATGTCATTAACAAAAACAACAGTAGTAGATCAAATTACAGTAACCGAGAATGGCATCATTCTCTATCGTGAAGCTACACGCATCATGGAAGATGGCAATCAGATTAGCCAGACATACCACCGCACCAGCCTCACGCCAGCCCAAGACTTGACAGGTCAACCAGCCAATGTGGTAGCTATCTGCAATGCCGCATGGACAGACGAAGTAATCGCAGCATACCAAGCCGCCCAAGAAGCCAACACACCAGCAGGAGTTTAAGCCATGACTGTTGCTATCGCTGGAACAGCTGGGATAACATACCCAGATAGTTCCACACAGTTCTACGGTGTCCCAGCTCCTAGCACAGCTGGCAATGTTCTTACATCCAACGGAACAGCGTGGACTTCCGCAGCGGCACCGTCTTCGTTTGCCTCTGGCACTGTAACTATTTTCAAACAAACTTCTGCTCCCACTGGTTGGACAAAAGACACAACCAACAACAATAACAGTGCGTTGCGTTGTGTAACTGGAACTCCTTCTACGGGGGGTACTGTAGACTTTACTACTGCTTTTGCTTCTCAAGCAGTTAGTGGAACTATTGGCACTTCTGGTGCTTATACTTTACAAACAGCGGATATTCCAGCTCATACACACACAGCGCAAGGTGCAAGTTTTAACGCAGGTTACGCTGCTGGTTCTAACGCTGTTGACAGAGGCTCACAAACAACAAGCTCAACTGGTGGTGGTGGCTCACATAGCCACTCAGGAGGTAGTTTTACTGGAACAGCAATTAACCTTGCTGTTAAATATGTTGATGTTATTGTAGCGACCAAAAACTAATATGACTACGGTTATTATTAATCCAGATACTGGGATAACATACCCAGATACAGTTCTGCAACCCTCTGCTGTTCCAGCTCCAAGTACAAGTGCCAACATCCTTGTATCAAATGGGACTCTATGGGTTTCCCAAGCGGTAGATGCAGACATACCATCTGGCACAGTAATGCTCTTTAAACAAACATCAGCACCCACTGGATGGACTAAGGATACTGTTAATAACAATAATTCATCTTTTCGTGTAGTCACTGGAACAGCTACTACTGGTGGTAGTGTTGATTTTTCTACAGCATTTGTTAGTCAGGCTGTATCTGGAACAGTAGGAAATTATGGCTCATTTACTTTAACGACAAGCGAGCTCCCAGCACATACTCACACTTTACAAGCTGCTAGTTTCAATGCTGGTTATTTAGGTGGTGCTAATGCTATTGCAAGAAGTACCCAAACAACAAGTTCAACTGGTGGAGGCGGAAGCCACACCCACACAGGTGGCACATTTACAGGTACAGCAATTGACTTGGCTGTTAAGTATGTTGACTTTATTGTTGCAACTAAAAACTAATGAAAATTGAACCTAAAAATAATTGCCCTTTAGATGGCTTTAACCCATGCAGACAACTTGAGTGCGCTTGGTTTATGAAGATTGTTGGAAAAAATCCTAATACTGGTGCTGATATTGAAGATTGGGGATGCTCTATGGCATGGCTTCCAATTATGATGATTGAGAATAGCCAACAGCAAAGACAAACTGGTGCTGCTGTTGAAAGTTTTCGAAATGAAATGGTTAAAGCAAATGAAGTTGGTCAAAAAGTTTTATTAGAGGCTGCTGGTGTATCTCAGCAAAAACAAAATATGATTTTGGAGAATAAAGAATGAAACTTACTATTATTGTTAATGATGAAACTGCTTATAAAAATGGTGTTGCTTATCATAGTTTAGATATGGCATCTGTTCCTAGTAATGTTCATGCATTGCAATTTAATGATGAAAATAACAAAGGACATATTGAATTTGTTGCTGATGAGAACGGTGACATTTTAGCGCCACAACAAATAACACAACTGCCAGATTGGGCAAACGCTGTTTTTGTAAAATGGGATGAAGCTAAAGTAGCAGAGCAACTAGCAATACAATTGGCTGAGCAACTAGCATTAGAAAACGCAATACAACCCAACATTGGAGAACAAGTATGACTGAACTCGTACAAGAAATAACCGCAGAAGAAATCGCCCAGCACTACAAGGCGGCACTTGATTCCGTAGCCCTCATCAATGGCGACCAGCCAGAGAACACTACAGCCGAAGAGTGGGCAGATACGATTGCTCGTAACAAAGAGCACTTAAATATTATGCTTGCTAAAGACTTCTGGACTACAGAGGACTTAACACCGCTACGCACAGCTGCGCAATAATTTTTTAACCGTAGCATAACTAGGAGAATGAAATGAGCGAAAACACGAAAAAAACTCAAATCACAATTGATGAAGTTCAATACAACTTTGAAGACTTAACACAAGAGCAACAAGTGCTATTTAATCACTGCTTAGATCTAGACCGCAAGATTAGCTCGGCACAGTTTAATCTTGATCAATTGAATGTAGGTAAAAATGCTTTTTTCAACATGCTTAAAGAAGCTCTTGCCAAGAAAGATGAACCTAGCGTTCAATAATGAATATGTCCTTTGAAATCGACCCTGTTAAATACGGCCAACTTTGGGAAAAAGTTGACCAACTTACTGCTAAAGTAGACAAGCTAGAAGAAGGTATGGAAGAACTTTTAGCCTTAGCTAACAAAGGCAGGGGCGGTTTCTGGGTCGGCATGATGGTGGTATCAGGCATTAGTTCTGTTGTTGGTTTTGTAATACACTGGCTGACAGGCAAATAATGTGGCAGACCCATACGGACTATCTGAAGGTGTCAAAGGCCTTACAGGAAGTCTTGAGGCAAGTAGAACCGCAAGCAAAGGCTTATCTCAATCTATTGAAAACATACAGCGAGATGGCACAGATGTTGCTAACAAACAAGCGCAAGAAAGAATAAGGGCAAGACGAGAAGCAGAGTTTAGGAAACAAAGAGCATTAATTAAGGCTTTAGAATCGTGGCAAAAAAAGAAACAAATAAGTGACGAAGAAGCTAAGTTAAAGATAGATTTTGTAAAGAAGTACGGCGCAAAAGAGTGGGAAGCAGTATTAAAGATAAAACTGGACATTGAGAACTTGGAACGCAAAGATAACGAAGAATACCAGCACGACTTAAAAGCCGTAAGACGAGTGCAAATGTATTGTTTTGCTTTAGCAGCTGTAATTGCTTGGTACTTAACTTGGGGTATTAAATAATGTTTCCATTAGGCGCAATATTAGACATTGGCAGTAAGATACTAGACAAAGTGTTTCCTGATCCAGCACAAGCAGAGCAGGCTAAGCTAAAGCTATTAGAGATGCAACAAAACGGTGAGCTTGCACAGATTGCAGCAGATACTGCAGAGCAGCAAGAACTTACCAAGCGTCAACAAGCAGACATGGCTAGTGATAGTTGGCTATCTAAAAATATTCGCCCGCTAACTTTAATTTTTATTTTAGTGTTTTATGTAGTATTTGCCATGATGTCTGCTGGCGGTATTGACACAAACCAAAAGTATGTAGAACTGCTAGGTCAATGGGGCATGCTGATTATGTCTTTTTACTTTGGTGGTCGTACTCTTGAAAAAATTATTGACATGAAGAATAAAAATGAATCTAAGTGAACATTTTACCTTTGAAGAACTTACTCATACTGACCACAGGGAATTAAGTAATGAACCTAACGAATCTGAAACAGAAAATCTTAAGCGCCTTGCAGCTTTTCTCGAGCAAGTTAAAACAGTGCTTGGCGGCAAGCCAGTCATGGTTAACAGCGCATTTCGGTCCAAAGCAGTAAACGACGCAGTGGGGTCAAAAGATACTAGTCAGCACCGTATTGGCTGTGCCGCTGATCTTCGTATTCCTGGCATGACGCCTAATGAAGTTGTAAAGGCTATTATTGCATCAGGCATTGGATATGATCAGATCATTCGTGAGTTTGACCGATGGACACATATAAGTGTGCCAAACAAAGCCACTGACAACCCACGTCGTCAAGCTCTGATTATTGACAAAGCCGGTACACGACCCTACGCATAATATAAAATGACAAATAAAAGGGCACTCGAATGACCGTTTCTTTCGTACTGACATATGACTCGCTGACCACGACTGTTCTACAGTACTTGGAGCGAAATGACCCTGCAACTGTGAATCAGATACCGACTTTCATCACTATGTGCGAGTTTGAGATTGCACAGCAGATTAAAACTCTAGGTCAGATGCAAGTAATTCAAGGAACTATGCTAGCAGGAAACCCTGTTATTCAGAAGCCTGCTAGATGGCGTAAAACTGTATCATTTAACGTGGTTGTGAATGGGTCACGAGAGCCAGTTTATGTACGGAAATATGAATACATTAAGTCCTATGCTCCGAATGCTTCAGTGACCGGACAGCCCCTTTACTATGGGGATTATGACTATGAGCATTGGTTAGTCGGCCCTACGCCTGACCAAAACTATGATTTTGAAGTGCTGTTTTATGAGCGTATTGCTCCTTTATCTACTGAGAACCAGACTAACTGGTTAACTCAGTATGCACCGAATGCCATGCTATTCGGGACATTACTACAAGCTATGCCTTTTTTGAAGAATGATCAACGGACCATCTTCCAACAGAAATATGATCAAGCAATGCAATCGCTGAAGACAGAAGACGTTGTACGCGTTGCTGACCGTCAAGCCATTGCTATCGAAAGTTAAATATGACATCTTATGTAAATCCGTTTACCGGTCAAACTATTCAACCAAGTCAAGTTGGCTATGAACAGTTAACGATTAGTACAGATACAGAATTAGAATGGCCTGTCAACGGCAACACAAATGACGTTGTTGCCAATATTATTGAAGTTACTGCAACGCTTAGTACAAACCTTAAACTCATTATGCCTGCAGCTACGCAGGTGTCTACTGGTCAAAGCGTATTAATTAAAAACATCGGTTCAAACGCTTTCACAGTTACTAAAAGTGACGGCAGCACGATTATTTCAATAGCTTCAGGCATCGCTCAATATATTTATCTTACCAACAACACAACAATACCAGGCACATGGGCTAGTGTTACTTTTGGTGCAGGAACAAGTTCTGCAAATGCTTCTGCGCTTGCTGGTTACGGTCTAAAAGCCATTAGTACTACACTAAATCAGTCATATAGTGTAGTTGATTATTTCTCAAACTATTCATTAACCGCTGATGACCGAGCTGAATTTTTAGTTTGGAAAAGTGGTGTAGGAACATTTACACTACCTAGTGCTTCAGCCGTGGGTAATGACTGGTTCGCGATGATTCGAAATGGTGGATCAGGTATCTTAACTGTTCAGCCTGTCGGTGCAGACACTCTTGACGGTAACGCAAATCAACAACTTCAAATTGGTGAATCATTTGTTATTGTGTCAAATGGTTCTACTGGATTTAATACTTTTGGTTATGGTCAGTCATCAAGTTTCTTTTATACTCAGCTAGCTTTAGACGTTACAGGTCTTGGCGCGACAATTACACTAACCGCTGCTCAAGCTACCAACGTAATTCAAGAGTATTTCGGCACTTTAGCAGCAAACACAACAGTTATTTTGCCACCTACAGTACAGCTATATGTTATCACTAATTTAACATCAGGCGCATACAATCTCATTTTCAGTACTGGGGCTGTTGGTGCTGCTACAGTGACAATTCCACAGAACCAGTCATTAATTGTAGTGTGTGATGGCACCAATGTGTACAATGCCAACTCTGCAACAATTAGTATTTTGCCTAGTTTAACGCTTAATCCTGGGTCTGCGGCTAACCCATCATTAAACTTTGTTGGAAACACAACAACAGGCGTTTATCAGCCATCAACAGGTCAAATAGGTATGTCATTAAACGGTGTTAGCAAACTTACTTTGCAATCTGACGGCTTACATGTAACTGACGGTGTCAAAGGAGGAACCTTTTGACCGCTAAAGTTATATCCTTACAGATTAAGCCTGGAATTCAAAGAGACGGAACAGTATTTGATGCACCGACTTATGTTGATGGCCGCTGGGTAAGATTTCAGCGTGGTCGACCACGTAAAATGAAAGGGTATAGAGGCATATTTCTAAATGCTTCTGGTATTAGTCGCGGCATGATTATGAACTCAGAGAATGGGTTGAACTACATATACTCGGGGACTAACAATGCGCTTCAAATGTGGACAACCGACAACAATAATGGTGTTGGTACTGGCCCATACAATATCGCTTTTGGTGGTGGTGCACTTACATTATCAGGGTTAGTACCTGGCACATTGTACACAAATGGAACGTACACAGCAGTAAGCCTTACAGGTGGAACAGGATCAGGCGCAAAAGCCACGATTGTTGTTTCAGGCGCTGTTGTTTCTTCAGTGACATTAACTACAGCAGGCACAGGGTACACAGTAGGTGATGTTTTAAGCGCAACTGCTGCAAGTATTGGCGGAACAGGTTCTGGATTTACTATTAACGTTGCAACTGTGACTACTTCATTTACTGCTAACAACAATAATCTTTGGCAGTTTGACATTGGTTATGATGTAGGCGGTGGTATATCATATTTAATTGCAAGCCCAGGTCAAAACCTAACAAACATTGACAATACTGTAGATACGCCAGTTCTTTATGGCGATTTTCCAGGCGGCACAATGTCAGCGCTTACTGATTCACAAGGCTCAACGCCTTCAGGCGCTACAATTTCGGTGTCAGGCGGTTGTGTATTACTACACCCTTACTTGTTTGTGTATGGCAATAACGGCCTTATTAAAAACAGCTCTGCAGGTAATTTCTTTGATTGGAACTCTGCAGATGCTAACGAAACTAATGTATCAACAGGTAAAATTGTCAAGGGGTTACCTGTACGGGGCGGAACAACGGCGCCTTCAGGCTTATTTTGGTCTACAGATTCATTAATTCGTGTATCGTACACGCCTACAACAATAGGCGCGTCTACTCTTTTTTGGCGATATGACATTATTACTAGCCAAAGTTCTATACTGTCATCAAACTGCGTTATTGAGTATGACGGTATTTATTACTGGATTGGCGTTGATCGATTCTTAATGTACAACGGCGTAGTTACTGAAATACCAAACCCAATGAACTTTAACTACTTCTTTGACAATGTAAACTATGAACAACGCCAAAAAGTATGGGCAAGTAAAGTGCCACGTTGGGGCGAGATCTGGTGGTTTTTTCCTAGCGGTGATTCTACTGAGTGCAATGATGCTGTAGTGTTTAATATTCGTGAACAAGTCTGGTATGATGCAGGTACTGCACTAGGGGCACGTAGATCAGCAGGCGTGTTTTCTGAAGTCTTTCGTAGGCCTGTTTGGGCTGGTAATGAACAAAATGAAACAAATAGCTATACATTATGGCAGCATGAAACAGGCACAGATGAAGTCTATCTAACCAATCAAAATGCAATTCAGAGCTATTTTGAGACGAACCACATTGGTTGGTTAACAGGCGGACCTGGTGCTGATGAGCCTTCAGGACCTAACCGCTGGATTCATTTAGAGCGTGTTGAGCCAAACTTTAATCAAGCTGAAGATATGAACATGTACGTAACGGGACCAAGTTATGCACAAGGTCCTGATGATTTAAGTGATCCGTATGTGTTTTCACCTGACACGCTTAAGATTGACCTACGTGAACAACGCCGTGAAATGCGTCTTAAGTTTGAAAGTAATACAGTTCGTGGTGACTATGAAATGGGTCAAATAGTACTGTCTGCAGACTTTGGAGACGAGAGAGGAACAGGCAACCCATGATAACCTATGATCCTCGTTATATGAAGTGGGACCAATGGTGTGCATTAATGGCTGAGTTATTTGCGCCTAATCAACTCGGTACTGTCCCAGAAGAAAGATGGAGAGATTGGGCAGCAGGCATGTACGGTATAGGTTACTTTACGGAGTCTGGTGTGCCTGATTCACGTGGCTTTAAAACTTGGCAAGACTGGGCTGCCGCTCTTTGCGGTATTCTTTCAATCACACCTCAAGCAGGGCCATGAAACCTTCTGAAATCATACAAAAAGATGCTGAACGTCTAGGTTACGACGGTGATGTAATTACTCGTAAAGTGATCAATGTTGTGAAACTAGGCGCAGGAATTTTACTGCAAGAAGGCGATTCATTATTGCTATTAATTGGTCTACCAAATAACAATGCTGAGTTGCACTTATTTACTGCTGATTCGCCATTAAACTTAAGCAGATCACTAAGAAAGTTTATTGAAAAGATTAGAAAATCTGACATGAATGCTGTGTACGGAAGTGGTGAAATACCTCAAATTCTTAAAATGCTAAATAAGCTTGGCGTTGAAACTTCAGTATCTGATCTGCCTAACTATCGCTGGATGGCTAAAGTATGAGATACACACTAGATTCAATGCTACCAATTAATGCGTTCTCGCCTCGTGGTGGGCGTAGTCCTTTTAGTCACGGTATGACTCTTGAAGGCGGTGGCGGTAGCTGGAACCCTGTTGATATTGTAGAAGATGCAGTTAGTTCAGTTGGCGATGTATTTGCATCTATCGACCCAGGACCAGCACTTGGTGATCTTGGCGAGTCTATTGATAAAAATGTTACACAACCTGTTGGTAAAGGTCTTGCTGAAGTAGACACATTTGTAAATCGAGAGATTCCTGGAGGTTGGACCTTACCTGCGGTTATTGCTGTTGCATATGCCACAGGGTATTTTGATCCGTCTTTATTGGCTGCTGAAGGTGCTGCTGTTGAAGGAGGCTCTTTAGCTGCAGGAGATGTATTTGCTGGGTACTCAGCGACAGGCTCTGCCGCAGGCACTGCTGGAACGACAGTTGGTGCAGGATACGGAGCTGCAGGTACAGGTGCAGCTGTATTTGGAACCACAGAAGGTGCGATTGAAGTAGGCAATCTTGCGTATTCAAATGCATTAGCAAATGGCGCTAGCGTTGCTGAAGCAAATTTAGCTGCTGATGCAGCTACACAAACATACATGGCAACAGGCTACCAAGGGGCAGCTGGAACAGGCAATTTATTACCTGGAGTAACTGGAGAAATTGGCGCTAACATTGGGACAGGCGTAAGCTCTGGTTTTGGTATTAATCCGGCACTACCTGCTACTGGCGCTGCTGGTGTAGGTGGCGGTATATCTTCAGCATTACCTCAAGGTGCTGTGCTAGGTACAGGGCTAAACGGCGGTGAGATTGGTGTGTCTTATTTAGCTGGACCAAATGGCATGGTTGCCACAGACTTCTTAGGTCAGCCTATTTTAGCCAACTCTATTAATTTTGGCGGGTTTCCTGCGGATATGGGAACCACTGCTTCTGGCATTCTTGATGCGGCAAACGATGCTAGAAAAGCATACAATATTGCTAAAAAGGCTACTTCATTAACAAATGCAAATCTTCCGTCACTGGTAAGCACGGCCGGTAGAGGTATGCCCCAAGGCGTCGCACAAGATTTATCATCTCAAGCAGGGGGCACAGTAACAGGCGCTCTACCAGGAAATCTAAAGGAAACATCATTAGCTGCAGCGCCAGCTTTACAA
>Ga0181344_1000611_pt1 | contig 14037 bp, 9 predicted proteins | sample Su13VDMLBDD_FD_130098 | JGI IMG/M metagenome (GOLD analysis project Ga0181344, IMG submission 130098) | Freshwater viral communities from Lake Michigan, USA - Su13.VD.MLB.D.D | ecosystem: Environmental > Aquatic > Freshwater > Lake | place: USA: Michigan | collected 2013-07-15
ACCAAAATCATAAGGTTGATCCGGTGCAACTATCATTCTTTGTGCAGCAGGATTGCCATGCATATTAGCATATGCTAATCTTGCTTTCATCATAGCTCTGTTAGCAGCATCTATTTCTTCTTGAGAAGTTATACCACCTTCGTCATAATACTTAGCATTAGGATCATAGACTCTATTTTTCTTAGACTTAGGTTTCTTTAGTAAAGCATTCTTAGTAAATAATCTATTTGTTCCTGTCAAGTCTTTAGTGTATCTTTTAGAAGCTAATCCTTTCTTACTAGCTTTAGGCATACTAACTGACCCACCCTTTGCAAACTCTTCAGGCTGTTCTAACTCTGGCTGCTTTCTATAATCTACAGTAATCTCTTCTCCTTTACTTAAAGGTCTTAATGCAGCAATATATCTTTTATTGCCAAGCAATATACTATGTGCATTTGGAGATTCTGAATGGTTATGATACTTACCAATTAAATTAGTTGGTTGCCCATCAATATGAGCAATACCAATCATATCTCCCTCATTGAATTCTTGATCTGTAAAAAGTCCCAGACCAGCTATGTTAGATTCTTTTACTTTTACCCCTTGCATTATCTTGGAGATATTTGATGTTTAGTATTAATTATTTTAACTATCATGTTTGTGTCTCTTGAATCATTTTTAGTAAGCTTCAAAGAGTTAAGATAGTTTCTAAATTTCTTTCTTTGTAATTGTGGTTTATTATAATCAAGATTAACCGGATTAAGCGTTTTAATGTAACCATTAGCTTGTGTAATCCATAAGTTTTCTTGTGCATAATTACCTTGCAATACAGTAGTACCTGGAATAACTGGACCGGTTGGAGGATAATCTGAATTAATAGGAAACTCTCCACGGTCTTTTGTAATGTCCCAGAACTGATTAATTCTATACTTATGTTCTTCTTTAGAGAATAAAATATCAAAAGAAGCTAAGTTAGAAGTATTAAGTTTAGGATACTGTTGACTAAGCACTACATTATTCTTAGGAAAGATGTTAAGATTTAAGTATCCTGACACTTGCTCATTATTAAATATAACTGCTTGGTCAAAATTATAATCTAAAACATTAAACTGGTCAACACAATAGTTTTTATCTCTTCTATAGCATTCTAGTAAATACTCAATACTCCTTAATGTAGTAACTGTCTGTCCTGTATTAAATGGAAACTCAACCTCAAATGGATGTTGTACCCCATAAAAATTACAGTAGTCATTACAATTTGCATTGTGTGTATATAAGCTATTTAATTTTGTAGATACAAAAGAACCACTAGTTGGAATTGTAAGATCTGGATGCCAGTCATGGAATGAAACCCAGTATCTTGTTTTAGGATCATAACTTACAGTCCAAGAAGCATCTTCAAAAATATCAGAATGACCTAATGGATATTTAATAACTGTTCCTGTAGGTTTACCTGCTACTACTACAGTAAGTTCAAAATATTCTGTTTTACCATTAATTACATATTGTACGTTTCCTGGTAAATAGTTTCCTGATGGATCAAACTCTTTAAGTTTATAATCTTTTTTACTAAAGTAAAGAATAGCACTGTCATTATCATAAATAGATTGACAACCAATACCTGAAACAGGATTATCAACATGTGGGTAATCTGGAAAATCTTCAAGTAACTTATATGGTAAGAATTTTTCAAACCACCATTTCATTCCAGCTTGTGAAATTTCTACAAGACCTTCACTATATGTATATATTTTACCTTGCTCTTGACCCATGTAAAATAGCCCGGCAGGTGTAGAAATTACAGACAATCTGTTTTGTGATGAACCGTATTCATATGGTTTATCTGCTACAAGTATATTTTGAGGATCTCTGTTAAATATTGCTGTGTCACCTAAAGTAACTTTAGTTTGTGATGCGTCTAATGTAAGTGTATCAACCCCTTGGAAAATTACAGGACTATCATTTTTAAATGTTACAAAAGCTCCTGTCTTTGCAAAGTTTTTAACACCACTAATTTGACTTTTAAAATCTCTTCTATTTAGTGGTAAAAATATTCTCCATGCATCAAAAGTAGCACCATCTACTTGATAATTAGAATAGGTAATTACATTAGGATAATATGTATAACAAAGATTTGCTACTTCAGGATCATAATATCTATCTTGTAAGAAACCATATGAAAGAAACTTCTGTGGTAATCTTGAAGCACTTAATGATTGATCATAGATATAATAATTACCACGAGTAGCTGTAATAGGATCCATTTTAAATAATGCATACAAATCTGTATATCTATATGGATGGTAGCACTTTTCAAAATCCATTGTACCCACCTCCCTATAGTCAACAAGTACTTCTGTTTCTACAAAGAAATCTCTTACACCTGAAACTGATGTATAAAAGTATGAATTCTTTACACCTAAGAAGCCTGGGTACGGTGTAGCATCATCATCCTGTCTATCAAAGTTTTCATTATCTAATGTATAATAATTAGATGGTAGAAGACCTGTTCCATTATATGTATTAAAGAATGAAGTAATATCTGTTACATCTATATCTGAAATATCATATCTAAATGAATTCATCCAGAATCTTGCTTGTGGAAGCATTTGATGAACAAAGTAATTAAATGGATAGTCATCTATTACATCATACATCCAGTTATAGAAAAAGAACATAGGATTCTTTTCTGTAAATCTACAAATGTACATGTCACCATTATACATATTTACTGTAGATGGTAACCTTCTTAATGAATATGCTGTACCATTATAACTAAAGTTAACAGGAGCCAATGAACTATATTTAAACTTTTGTTCACAAGAAGTTATGATTTGTTGTTTTACAGAATCAAGTTGCCCATATTGATTTTCAATTCTTACTTTAATACCAGCATAATGACTTGCAATTTGAGTTCTAAAGTTTCCTGTTTTATTAGCTTCAGTAAAATCAGGAAAATTAAAAAACTGTTTTGCAATACCAAGGGTCATTAAAGAATTATCTTGTGCACCATTGATTAAGTTTTGTAATGCTCCAGTACCACTTGTTAAAAATCTTGGTCCTGTAGTTGCGCCATTATTTGCTTGTGACGTTCTAACAACAACACTCTTAGCTCTGTATAAGTTATTGATTGTATACTTACGTTGTGCACCTGTAGATGTTATATAGTTAGGAATTTCTTGATTAGTATCATTAATTAAATACAATGAATCTTCAATTCTATATCTTACTGAACTACTAGTTAATGGTTTAGTATACTGATCATAAAAACCATGCCCTACCATTTGTAATGCATACTGTCTTAAAGGAAGAATAGCATAAGCTAATCTTTGCATATCATTTAATCCTTGAGAAAAATAAAATGAAAACTTAGCAGCTCCAGTAAATGCTTGAAATACTGGTCCGCCTAATAATGACATTCCAGATGGCTCTACTGTATAAGTTCTTGGTGTCCATGATCCACCATTTGTAACCGATCTTCTATTATGGTTATTATAAATATTATCAAGAGTATCCGTACCTGAAATAGCATTTAGTAATGCTTGCCCACCGCTAAACCATGATGCAAATGCAGTGTTAAAAGGCTGTCCAACCGCAATCCCTGGTCCATTAGTAGTAGTATTCCAAGTTGTATCAGTGATATTGGTTCCTCCACCTGTAAGATTAATACCATTCTGAGGAGGAACTGCTAGAGATGGTCCACCATTAGTAGTACCTGTTAATAACCAATCTAATCCAAATTGATTTGTAAATCCACCTTGAGGATAATTAAAAGTTTTCTTTCCTAATGATTTTAAGAGAGCTTCCGCAAGTGCTCCAACCAGAATCATAAATAAAGCTTTGTTATTTAAAAGCTTATTCTTAGGATGTCCTGCTGGTTCAATAAATTGTTGATTTGCAATGCCACTTACATGACCATATAGTTTAAATTCAGAAACATTTAAAAATGGATTTCTAAAACTTGTATCTGGTGAATGGAAAGAAATTATATCTCTTGGTATATTTTGATTTACTTTATCATCTGTTGTTGCCTGAGTCTTTTTAATATATGGGTCATTTACTGCATAATTATAATCAGCAGTATTTGGAGTATTTAATGCTGGATAGATTGTATTGTATGGATAGTTAGCATATAATCCAGCTCTATCAGTTACTTGACCTTTAATAGTATAATCTCTAAAGTTATTTACCATACCTTTAGCAATTATAGTTCTGTTACCTTCTCTTGATCCTCTTAATATTTCATAAGCAACAATACCTGGAATTGGATCACCAATGTTATCAACAGGGTAATGTATATTATTAAACTGTACACCAAGAACTCTAATACTTACTTTACCACTTGTAGGATCTTTTACAAAATGTGGAGATACAGCATTATCTGGAAACTTATGATGTCTAATTTCTTTACCACATAAATCATATGGAGAGTTAGGTACATGAGGTGTTGGAGTCCAAGGTTGTGAAGTACTGTTCCATATCTCAGGTTTTTTATCTGGATACTTTTCAGAAGATTGCCAGTAACCCATATAACCAACTTGTACTAATTTACCTCCATCAGGCAATATAGTATTTGGTGCAGATGTTTGTGCTCCTGTATTATATGTTTGGAATAATCTAATATCATCTGGAAAACTATTTATATCAGAATAGGTTTGTAATTCTGGTACAGTTAATGTTCCTCCTGTAGGTGCAATAAAAGTATAATTTTGTGCAGGCCTTCCTGGAATATGATATGATGCTGTTTTATCTCCTGTGTTATATACCCAACGGATAAAGAAAGTATAAACTTCATCTCTCAAGTAAGTTGTATTATTACCACCCTTATTATAATAGTCTGCCGGATATTCTGTTGCTGTCCATTCAGTACCAATTAAATTAGCAAGTGGTTGATAGTTAAAATCAAATCTAGATGTTGGACCTATTCTTAATAAGTATCTATCTAATGGGGTCATTAAATTTGATTTTTCAAATACTGGAGTTATTCTACCAACTTCAAAATCATCAATTACTTCTAAACTTTGTTTTAATTGATCAATACCAATTCTTGTTGTTTGAGTTGAAAAGGTACCAAATCTTCTAGACTGAATACCTTCATTCACAAATGATACAATTAATAATTCAAACTCATCAAAATTTACTGTGTCAGCTTCTATTTCTAAAAGCAATGAACCTTGAGAATTATTTACTGTATAGACAGCTTGAATATTACTTGGAGCAAAGTAATCTGTTACTTTAATCCCATCAATAAGATATGCAATAGCTGCAAAGTAAGAACCATTATCTAATACACCAGCACCATTACCAACAGATAATGTAAGACATGGTGTACTCATTAATTGTGCAATTCTTAACCTATCACAGTTTAATACATTAATATCATTACATGTAATACATCCGGCAACTGGATGACCTGCAGGCCACACGCCAGGACTAGTTTGTGATACTCCATTACTATCTACACAAATCTGATTCCATGCAACACCAGGCCATAGAATATCTGCTACTACACCATTACTATAATAGTTATTTCCCAACCATACATCATTTGTGCTAGGCCAAGTTTTTGGATCTCCTATATTAATATATCTATCTGGATTTAATCCATCTGCCCAATACACTTGCCATGAACAATCATTTTGTTCTTTTGAAGCTCCAGATATAAGATTATATCTATTAAGATTAAGACAACTATCTTGAACAATAGGTCTATAGGTACAAGAATCAGATTGAAATAATCCTATTTCTGAATCAGAACTTACATTAGTAAATTCTGAAACATGAGCTGCAGTATATACAATCCAGTTGTCACTAAACAAATGTATAAGACCTATAATATATTTAAAGCCAGACATAGTTTGCCCAGCTGTAGAACACAAAGCATTTGACTCTTCATTTGATAATGTACCAAGGTCTCCTTCTGCAGTATTGTTTACAGCATTCCTTGCATGCGTCCACATCCCTTCTTGGATGAATGAAGGATCCGAGTCTTTATTTAGTCCTTTAACAAATGAATTAGAACTACTTTCAGACATTTGCTGTTTTTGATTCTTAGCCATAATTATACAACTCTTGGATTTACACTACCATTCTGAAAACCTTGATTATAACGATTGTTTGGAGAATGGCTTGCAAACATATAATAATACTTGCCGTACATAGCTTTTCTATTAGCTTGCCACATTTGTTCAAGCTCTTTAAAGTTAGGAGTATTGACTACACTAAGAGCATTGTTTCTTGCTGCCTTAAGTCTTTGTTCTATCAACTGCATTCTTTGAGAAACATCTTCTCCATTCATGAATAAGTTTTCAAGAATTCTAGATTTAAATGCATACTCATAATATTCATTAAGCATGTCATGATCTGGAACAAGAAGTGCCCCATTCTCATCTTCTAACTGACCTTGATAGTTAAGATATACTTTACCTGTTTCAAATGTTGTAAATAAAAATCCACCTTTAATCCAACCTTGATTAGGAGTATTATAATATAAATTAGGACAGTCACATTCTATTTCTTGACTGGCTTTCATTCTTAATGGAATTAATTGAGAGTATGTTCTTGTTGTACCAGAACTATTTATAACTTGAATAAGTTCATACTTGTCTCCTTTACAATTCATAAATACTCTAGGTCTTGTACAGACATCTCCGTAAGGAGCTAAAGGATTATGTTCAGTTGGAATAGGGTTAGGAGCACATGTAGCAGGACATGTGTTATCTGGACATGCTGCAGTATGATTACATGGATTTGCATTGCATACAGCGCAGTTTACATTTGCTGGTGCACAGATATCTACATTAGCTGGTGTTTCTACATATGGTACTTCTTGAATATTAGTACCAGATGCAAAACCATCATAACCTAATTGTTCAGTAAATGCTCCACAAATAAAAGCAAAATTAAATGTATAGAAGTCATCTGGTAATTTTACTTTACCATGACATACATCTAACAATACTTCTTTCTGTTGATTAATCCTAAGACCAAGATCATAGTTGAGTTTCTTAGCTAGTTTAATTAACTGCTGTGGCTCAATCATATTCTCAAGAGCAAATGTATTTAAGTCAACTGTTACATCTTCTAACAATTGATTAAATGTTCTATATTTTAGAGTATAATTGAAATCCATTATCTAAGTATATTTTGACTGTCATCTACTGAGTCAGCAGGAACTTTGAGAGTCATGGTTAGTTCTTGTAATACAAATTGTTCTACTTCTGAGAACAAATATTCTGGTAATGCAAATTGTTCATCTTGTTTTACTTCACATGGATCTGTATCACAAGATTCAACTTTAGCTTCAAAAATAGCTTCCATTCTAATTGCATCCCAATCTACATTAGGAATGTATATGTAACCATTTAAATACCAGAAGTAAATACTTCTATTATACTTAAAAGTTGTAGTTTTAGTCATAGAGACCCAAGTACCAGGATCAGTACGGAATAATTCTATTGTACCATCTATTGAAGACACTGTACGTATAATAGGGCCAAACATTCCATCTAAAATAGTTGGAAGTTTATCTTTAGATCTTTTAAAGTAGCACCCTGAATAAATACCAAGACAACCAGCTTCTACTTTATCAACATCAATAAGTTCAATATAGGGAAGGACTTTAAAGATTGAACTAATCTTCATTAGCCTAAACTGATTATCTTCTCTTTTAATTAAAGTCTTTGCATACTTAAGTAATAAAGAATAGATTACTCTATCTGTAATAAAGGCATCTTCCTTTACAGCTTTAAGAATATTACGTACTCTTGATATTGCTTCTCCTACTGTGGTCATAGATCTTCAAATTCATTATAAGTTTTAAGTTGCTCATTAAGTCTTCTTTTATCAATCTCCTTAAGAGCTATACTTTTTTGTGCAAGCTGTATTCTTTTTTTAGGGTCAACAGCCATATACATATTCCAGTTTTCAGCATATGCTTTTGAAACAGATCTTTTAAAATTTCTACAAGCTGTAAATCCCCAAAACTCTCTATTCTTTATTTTGTGTTTTAAACTATAGCTTGTAAAAAATATCTTACAAAGTTTACCATCTGTTTCCCAATTCTTATTTGTTACTGTTACACCATATTTTTTGGATTTGAAGTAATCAATATTTCTTTTCTTACTTTGATTACAGGTTCCAATAAATAACCAACCAACTTGTTCCGGTAACTGTACACCTTCTCTTGAATCAATCACAGTTTGGTAAACTGTTTCATTAAAGGTCTTAATTATCTTTTTTAATTCTTTATCACTTATATTCTCATACTTTGGATACTTTGCTTTAAACGTTTTAAAAAAGTCATTTGTTATCAGATTATGTGCTTTTGGTCTATACCTCGGAGCAGTTAAATCTGGTTTTTTAAATTCTTTCATACCATATAGATTAATATACTAAAAATAACTCACTTTAGCAAATATAAGCATAAAACAAAACCCCCACTAGTGCGGGGGCTTTGCGCTGTTGTCACAGAAACCAACAACTGTAACTTCTTGTAAATTTTTTTAATTAGCCAACTCTTCTGATTGCCCAATCAATATTATCACCTGATATACCAGTATAATTTATTCCAGTCATATTCTGATGTCTTAAAACAAGTTGTTCACCTGCAGTTAAAGTTTTACCTTGAATACCACCTGTTAAATAAAGTCTTGTATAATATAAACCTTTTGTTATTGTAAAAGTATCTGCACAATAAACTGAAGTTCCTGTACCTGGATTTGTTACTGCAATGCTATATGTTCCTCCAGTAGTGGCTGTATTACCCCAACCAAATCCTGTTTGATCAGGACATGTTAAATATACATTATAGTTAATATCATATTTACCAGTTTCGGGACAAGTCCAAATTCCAGTACTAGAATTATACTGTGTTGTTGTAGTACCATTTACTATTTGGTATTCAACGTCACCAGTAGGAAATAAAATTACTACACCATTAGAAATATTACTATTTGTAAGACTTGCTGTAACAGTATTTAAATTTATTGTAGGTTCAAATGCTACTCTAAAAGCTGTATCAAATAATCCCTGAGCAGCTTGTAAATTTGAAATGTTAGTATTAATAGTTGTTAGACTACCATTAACTGTTTGTATACTACTGCAGAAATAAGAAATAATATCATCTAGTGCATCAGCAATAACAGTATTACTTGCAACAACTGTAGTACTACCACAAACAATATTTGCACCTGTATATACTGTACATTGAGCATCAGTAACCGTATAACATGGTTCTGGATCAGGACATGCTGCTGGAGTAGGACATGGTGCAGGACTAGTTAAGAAACTATCCTCACACCCACAATTAGAACATTTTGTTGTTGACATATTTTATATTATTATGGACAAACTGTTGAAAATGTAGTTTCAGAGTTACATGGACTTAAATATCCAATTAACCCATCTAGTTTAAATGCAAACCCTCCAACTTCATTTTCATCTCCTGCATCACAACTAAATGGCCATGTAAGATTAAATGTATCAGATTTTAAATCAAAATTTGCATTAGATGGAGCATTATGAATATCTGTTCCAGTACCAATATAATTTGGAAGATATTCTCCTACTCTTACATTACTTGTAATTAATCTTAATGGTGAATTACCTTGTACTCCGCTACCTCTTGTTGTTGTAATTTCTATATCATGAACAAGAGCAACTGTTAAACCATTTGTAGCTGTAACATTTACATTCATTGCAGCTGAAAGAGAAGTGCCATATGTTGCGTCAATATCTATACCTCTTGTAGCAATTATCCAACCTAATGAATATATACCATCTAAATTAGCTGCAGTTACCGATGTAGGTATTACTGAACCTCCATTATTAAATTGAATAGCTCCATTTGAATCAATTGTACAACCTCCTGTACCACTCCAAGTAGTACAACCCCCAACAGAATTATAAGCTGAAGTAGATGATAAAGAAACAACATTACCAGGAGAAGATGGATTTTCTAGTGGTACATATACAGTACCTCTAAAATAAATTTGATTTCCAATTCTTCTACACTGTGGTTTTGGAACACCCACTCCATAATATGAAAAACCATTAAGATCTACCCAACCTGAATCAGTTGCTTTAGCAGAAAGATTATATGCTGGTCCACTACTAATAGTAAGATTAACAGATGAAGTATTTGCTACTGCAATAGTTGTAGTATTTGAATAAGCTACACATAATGCAATAAAAATATTAGTAATTGTTTCTGGAAGAGTAGTAGGAGTTGCTGTCCAGTTAGGATCAGATGTTACATCAGTTCCATAAGAACATGATGTAATATATGATGTTAAAAGTTGTGATGGTGTTCCTAATACTCCAGTTGAAGTATTTGTATAACTACAAAGACCATTAGTTGTATTATTAATAAGTTCATCTAGTACTGTATCAATAGTATAACTATTACCGGATACTAAAGTTCCAATATTACAATCAACAATAATTGATGGTGTAGGTGGAATTACTACAGTTGCATTTTCTAAATCTGTTACTCTAAGTTCTAGATCAACAATTTGAGAATTAATAGTAGCAATCTGAGATACTAATGAACATACTTTAACTCCAATTGCTTGTGCATATTCTGATACAGTCATTACTGTAACGCCACCTATAACAAAACAAGGAGCTACAGTTACTAAAGCATCTGCCCCTGTAGATTTAGTTGTGTTGTTAGTAATTGGACTTATTGCTGGATCTGATACAATAGTAACCTCTGATTGTAATGCACAGATCTGTTCAATTAAAAATTGTATAAGTGCTTGAAAATCATTTGGACCACAAGCAGTTAAATTGAAACATGAAAGATCATAGTTAGTTACATTTAATGTATCTAACACTGTACACAATTCAGTTGCTAATTTAAAAATAACATCTGATATTGTATCACCTGCGCATAGTTTAATACAAGGAATGTCTGGTCCTTGCCAGATTACACAATTACTTGAGATTGGACTACAAGGTGAGTTATCATAATTTAGTGGCTTCATATTTCTTCTATTACTATAATATACAAAAATTAATTAAGAATGGCAAGTACTACAACTGCCACCGCAAGATCCATTACAACCACAGCCTGTGTTACATCCACATCCAGTATTACAACCACATGATGGAGTTGCACATACATAGTCTGGATTAACTAATGCTTTTAAATCTATAAGTTGTTTTTGAATAAGATATTTCTGATCATCTTCTGGACAACAATTACTAATTCCATATCTAAGTTCTAGTACTTGTTTGTAAAGTGCTTCAGCAGATTTACATGAAATTTCTTCATACTTCCAAGTAGAACAATAAGGAGTATTATATCCTGGTTTTAAAGATCTTCTCGGATAGATAGGAGGTGGACAAGTATGTACATCATTAATTAAAGTACAATTACCAAAATACTCTACATAATCTGTAGGGTAAGATGTAAGCCAATGAGCCATACATATTCTATCTGATCTTTGACCTGCAAGAAGTGATATTGTTTGTACATCCCCATCACAATCTAAGTAGTCATAGCTATGACTTACTGTATCATGATTTTTTACTCTTGAACATACACATGGAAAACTAGTTAAACATTCTTCACAAGTATCAAACTCATTAGATATATCTCCTAATATACCAGCTCCTGTGCTTGTTAGAGAGACTGAAACTGTCCAACAAGTAGTAGGACACCATTCAAGTATAATAATGCTACCTACATAAGCAGATAGATCTGTAGAAGTGATTATTGGATCTTCTGTGTCTGTACAATCTGTAAGTTGATAATATGTAGTTTTACATGCTTCACAATCATCATATGCTTCAGATACTATTACAGGTACATCAGATGGAATTGGATCTGGATATAGATCAACAATCCAACATCCTGGACAATCTGGACTAAGTTCAACTACTTGATCTACATATAAACTAAGATCTGAAGATGTGTAAATAATAGTATCTAAGTCATCGCAGTTTGTCAAGATATAATTTGGATCTGGATTACATGTAGCACAGTCATCATAACCTTGTATAACTACTACATCTATTGCACAGTCACATTCTACTACATTTGTTACTTCCCAACAGTTATCATAACCATTAATAATTACAACTTGTCCTAAAGTAGCAAATGGTGATAATGATTGAGCTGTAGTATAAATGGGATCTAGCAATCCTTCACAGTCTGTTAACTCATAACAGTCTTGAGGACATAGGCCATCTACACACTCTCCATGATTTGTGATAGTGAGATTTGGTCCTGCAGATGGAGTAGTAAATGGATATACTCTAGAACAATCTTTCCAATAACCATTTATAAATGTACTAACTGGATTACCATCACAATCTACATAATCAAGTTTTGCTGTACCAATTATTTCATAACACTCACAGTCACATGTACATGGTATATCACCATCTACTTCTACTGTAATTGCATTAAGGCAATCTGGAGCAAGTGTTACCATATAACAATCAAACCCAAGATCGGCATCTACTTGTATTAGTGCACTACCACCAACATATGCTGATAAATCTGTATTTGTTGTAAGTGGTGGAAGACTACCATCACATGAATATAAAGTATAACACTGAGCTATACAATCTGGACAAAATCCAGGTTCTTCATCTCCACAAGGAGTTTCATATGTAGTAGTGCTATCCCAAACATAATTACCTCCTGAATTAGTAGGTACTATTTGTAAGTTTCCATAATTAGATCCATCAATTGGACTTGCTGGATCTGTAGAGTTACCTCTAAAAATTCTATAACACTGATCATTTACCAGCGGTACATAACTATCTGTAGTAGGATCGTATCCAATTGCTGGAGGACCATAGTATATGTTAATACCTAAATTAGGTTGAACAGTAGTACTATTAAAACTAAAATATAATATATTTCCTCCACAGCAAGGTTCAAAACCAAAGTATGATCCAGAGAGTCCAGGAGGAGGAGGAAATGTTGTCATAATTTATTTATTTATATCTATCTTTTCCCCAAACTTGATTTGTTTGAGATACTGTTGCCATTGTCTTTTTTTGTTTTAATCCTGCCTCATAAGTGGTAATACATTTTGAACATACTGACTTACCATCGGATGCTGCTCTTTTCTGACATCCACAGGACATTTTATTTTTACAGTTTGAACAAGTTGCCATAAGTTGTTGGTTTTAAGTTGTTAACAATTAATACAATCCATTTTATTAAGAAGCTTCAATGCATAATTATAGAGTGACATTCCTTTCTGAGGCTCATGACAAAACTCTACTTTAGACTTAGCAGCTTCTAAATACATTCTAATTAGACCAAGCTCTTCTAATCTCTGCTTAATCTTAAATGGCGGATCACAATCTGCCACATCTAATCTACAAAGAATATTGTAGTATCTATTTAATGCTTTAGTAATTCTCATATGATTGTATTCTACATACACAACATCATTAGGAGAAACACTGTATTTAATAATATAAATACCATCTGGAATATCTACAAATTCTACTCCACAGTTTGATGTTTGCAGATTAAGATCACAAGCTGTAATGTTCTCAATAAATCCTGCGTTTACATCTAACTGTACAGAATGTTGGAAACCAGGAACAGTAATATTTAACTGTTCACATACTACAGGAATTAAATCTGTGTAAACACTAGTATCCATCACTGTAAGGATACAAGGATTCATTACTGTAGGAACTTCTAAACTTAATACGTGATTAGCCATAGGTATTTAATAAAAAAGGGGATAGGAGTTTAGAACTCTTCTCCCCTTTAGATTTTTATTTTTTGTTACTTGCTTAGTTGCAAGAAACTACATTATAAGGGTTGTATAATGGAAGATCAGGGAAGTTCACTGGAACATCACATTCAGTCTCACAAGCAAATGCTTCAATGTTACATTGATTGTCACAACCAGTTAACCAGTTAGTAATATCAGTAACAAATGTTGACATAGCTGCTGTAGAGAAGATAGTTAATGCATACTGATCATTATCAAATACACCAGTTGGGTTATTGAAACGTGGTACATTGTGAATAAGTACATATCTGTAATATAATGCAGAACGGTTGATAGCAGTAAC
>Ga0181344_1000613_pt1 | contig 13987 bp, 15 predicted proteins | sample Su13VDMLBDD_FD_130098 | JGI IMG/M metagenome (GOLD analysis project Ga0181344, IMG submission 130098) | Freshwater viral communities from Lake Michigan, USA - Su13.VD.MLB.D.D | ecosystem: Environmental > Aquatic > Freshwater > Lake | place: USA: Michigan | collected 2013-07-15
ACTTTCAGTATCTTCCCATTCAATACCCCACCTTCTCCATTGCTTACCATACACAGGACCGAGTTCACCCCACTTATTTGCAAACTCATCATCCGTTTTGATTTTGTTGATGAATTCTTCTTGCGTATATGAACGTTTAACTGTTTCATCCTCATAAAATTCATGCCCATCTTTATAGGACATACAATAATTCTTATAAGCATCACCATCCCAAATATGACAACCATTTTCAACAAGGAATTTAATGTTTGTGTCACCACGAAGGAACCATAACAACTCGGTCACCATAGTTTTCCAAGCCATCTTCTTAGTTGTAAGTAGTGGGAAACCTAATCTCATATCGTGTCTAATTTGTTTACCGAACAAAGATCTTGTTTTACCATTTCTAGTTTCTTTATCTACACCTCTAGTTGTAATTTCAAATAATAGTTCTTGATATTGTTTATCTAAAAAATTCATATTAAATATTTTTTTTAATTTCTTCTATTTGTTCTAATAATGGTAATACGTTAACAATATCTTTAGATTGATTACCAACATATTTCTTTATCACACTATGTAAAATTTTACCCTGACTTTCCGCAGACTCAAATTTCTTATAATCTTCTACTTTTACGTTCTCATAAACATACTGTCTACCAGAACTAAAAATAATTGCCAATTTCTTATCTTTTTTAATATATTTTGACCCCAATATATTTGATGAGTCGTATAAACATTCAACAAAATCTGAATCATCGTACCTGTGTAAAACCATACCCTTAATTTTTAAAAAGTTTATAGGAATGAATATTACCCATATCATAAATTTTACCATCAATTGTAGATGGTTCATTAATAGATACTTCTTTTTCTTCGGTTACTATCACATAGTTTCCTGTTATTACCATTGCAGAATCTAAATACTCTACCTTTTCCGATGGTTTACCTTCTTTATCTTTTAAAATAAGAATGATTTTTCTAAATTTTGGTGCACTCGGTATCATTTTACAATTATAAATAATTAATGTTATTAAATCAAATATAATTATAAAAAAAATCCACAACTAGTAAAGTTGTGGATCGAAAAAAGTTGTTTATTTTTATTATTCTACTGAAATAATTTTTTTAGTTGGTACTTTTTTAACTGGTTGTTCTTTTGGTACGGTAATATTTGTTATACCGTTTTCAGACTTTGCAGTTATTTTTTCAGTTAAAACGTTTTTTGGTAAGAACAATTCTCTTTTAAATTTACTATACTGATACTCTTTGGAAATATAATTACCCTTTTCTTGTTTTTCTTTTTTTACCTCACCCTCAAACAATAGTCTGTGACCTTCCAAACTAATTTGAATATTTTCCTTAGTTAACCCAGGTGTAATTATTTCATACCTATACGAATCATCGTCTTCAAAAACATTTACTGATGGGATACTCGAAAATGCAGAAATTTTATCCTCATTTTCCATTTTTGCCTTAATCTTATATTCTGGAAAAATATCATCCCCGAACAAAGATTCAAAATCTCTCATTAAATTTAAAAATTCTCTACTCATATTTTATATTTTTTTATTTGTTATTTGTAAAACATTTGTCAAAAGATATACCACCCATTAAAATGTGACAAAATGTCACGGGTTGTTAATATGTTTACCTTTAATTTTGTAATAATTGACATCTATACCCTTATCTTCTAACAAATTTTTTGGTATGTACTCGTCTCCAGACTCTAGAAAATGATTTAATCTCTTAATTCCGAAGTCTACATTAAATGGTACTAAATCTACCCCAATAAATTTTCTATTATTTTTAAGTGATGCAATTCCAGTTGTTGAAGATCCCGCAAATGGATCTAAAATAACATCATTTTCAGTACTACCTATTCTTACAAACCAATCTGCAAGTTCCACAGAAAATGGTGCGGGATGTAATACACTGGGGTTTGATTCTGATGCAGCAATCACTACATTATGTGGTAATGAACCTTTTTCATTTAACTCTCTCATTTGTGAATCATACACACCATCACGAGACCCAATAGTAGTGACAGGTTTTTGAAATCTTTTCTTTGTCACCTCAGAGTGTTCAGTTCTACAGTTATCTGGATAAAAATTAGGTTTGTTTGAGTTAGAAAAATGGAATACATATTCATATCTATCTATTGCCCTATATTTACAATTGGTTGGTATGGCGTTCTTTTTGAACCAAATATATGGTTTAGCCACCAAAAACCACCCTTGTTTCCTCATCTTATACTTTAATTCGTCTAAAACTGGGTGGACTACTCCATCATCAATCTTATCATTGATGTTAAGAAAAAAACTACCGTTTGGTTTAAGTACTTTAAGAAAAAGTTCGGTAAACTCTAAAAACCAGTCAACATAGTCATCAACATGAATAGAACCAATCTCTCCATCATTGTTACCACTATAATTTTTTCTCATTGAGTAATATGGTGGTGAAGTAAATATCATATCTACTTTTTCACCTGACTCTACCATTTCTTTTAACACATTTTTTGTGTCACCTAAAATCACCTTGTATTGACTTTCCATAATTATTTTAGTAAATTTGAATACAAAGATAATGATATTTATATAAAAAAACAAATTTAGTATGAAAAAGGTTTTGCCGAAGGTAAAGAAGATTATAAATATGTCCATCAAACAAGCCAAATTTTATGGGGATAGTGAAGTAAAAATTGAACATATAATCATTTCTCTTATTAATGATTATAATAATAACGCAGTTAAGGCATTAATCAATATGGGTGTAGATGTTGACAAACTACATAAAAATATTGAGAAAAAGTTACATAAGGATAAAGATGATTACGACACATTAGTTGCCAATAAAAAAGAATACCCTTTAGAATTAGTGACTGAAAATATTTTAAAGGGTGCAGAAAAAGAATGTGACTTAATGAAAAGTGAGTATTTAGATACGGAACACATTTTGTTGGCAACACTAAAAGTTAAAAATGACATAAGTAGTTTATTAAAAGGTATGAAAATCAATTATAAAAATTATAAAACTTCTGTTGAAAATTCAATAGAACCTGCGAGTAGTGATGATGAGGATAATTTAAATAAAATCCCAAAACCTAAAACTAATACTAAATCTAATGATACCCCTATATTAAATAATTTTTCTGTAGATGTAACTAAAAGGGCAAGTGAGGGTAGAATTGACCCAGTAATTGGTAGAGATGAAACAATCCAAAGAGTTGCACAAATTTTGGCTAGAAAGAAAAAAAATAATCCTGTGTTAATAGGGGATCCTGGTGTTGGTAAAACTACTATTATTGAAGGTTTGGCGTTAAAAATTGCACAAGGTGATGCACCTAGAACGTTATTAGATAAAAGAGTTATTTCCTTAGATTTAACTTCATTAGTGGCAGGTACTAAATATAGAGGTCAGTTTGAGGAAAGGATTAAAGGTGTTGTAGATGAACTTATGGAAGTAGACAACGTAATTCTTTTTATAGACGAACTACATACTATGGTTGGGGCTGGTAACGCTTCTGGTTCTATGGATGCGGCAAATGTATTAAAACCTGCACTTGCGAGAGGTGATATCCAATTGATAGGTGCAACCACATTAGATGAATATAGAGAACACATCGAAAAAGATGGGGCATTGGCTAGAAGATTCCAACAAGTGTTGATAAACCCTCCGACTATAGAAGAAACAGTTATGATTTTAAATAATATTAAATCTTCTTATGAATCTTACCATAAGGTAACTTACCCTATGGAAACAATTGAACATTGTGTTAAAATGGCGGATAGATATATAACGGATAGAGAATTTCCTGATAAGGCAATAGACATTATGGATGAAATTGGTTCTAAAAGTCAATTGTCAATTAAACCGCCAGCCGCAATAAGTAAATTGGAAGACAAAATTTTGGAAATAAAAAATAGAAAAAGTGAAGTCGTAAAGAAACAAAAATATGAAGAGGCAGCGAAACTTAGGGATGAGGAAAGAGAAGTAAATTTAAAACTTTCAGAAGAGAAAGAAAAATGGTTAAATAATTTAAATAATGAAAGAACTGTTGTTACAATAGAAGATGTAAATGAAGTTGTTTCTTCTATGACAGGTATCCCACTTAAAAGAATAAGTGGTGATCAAGGTAAAAGAATGTTAGAAATAGAAGAAGAGTTAAAAAAATCTATTGTTGGGCAGGAAATTGCAATTGAAAAAATTGCAAAGTCTATCAGAAGAAATCGTGTGGGAATTAGAAATCCTAAAAAACCAATTGGTACCTTTATGTTTTTGGGCCCAACAGGTGTTGGTAAAACACACATTGCGAAAAGATTGGCAGAATATCTATTTGGTGATGAAGATTCACTTATTAGATTAGATATGTCTGAATTTCAAGAAAAACATTCTATTTCTAGATTAATCGGTTCACCTCCGGGATACATTGGTCACGGTGATGGTGGACAACTTACAGAAAAAGTAAGAAGAAGACCATACTCAATAGTCTTATTTGATGAGATTGAGAAGGCAAATAAAGAGATATATAACACTATGTTACAGTTATTAGATGATGGACAACTTACTGATAGTTCAGGTAGAAAGGTTAACTTTAAAAACTGTATGGTTATTATGACATCAAACGTAGGGGTGAAGAAACTACAAGATTTTGGAACTGGTGTTGGTTTTGGTACTAAATCTAAAATAGAAAGAGAAGACTCCATTAAAGAGAATTTATTAACTGACGAACTTAAAAAACAATTTCCACCAGAATTTCTTAATAGATTAGATGATGTAATCATATTTAAATCTTTGACTAAAGATGAAATTAGTAAGATTATAGATTTAGAATTACAGAAACTAAAAAAGAGAGTTTCTGAAATTGGTTACAACTTAAATATACATAAGAGTGTAAGAGATCATTTAATAGATGTTGGTTATAGTGAGGATTATGGTGCGAGACCATTAAATAGATCAATACAAAAGTATATTGAAGATCCCGTTTCTGAAGAAATTTTAAGAGGTAATATTAAAGAAGGGGGTATAATAAAAATTACTTATTCTAAACCAAAAGACGAAATTATTATAAAAGGTGAATAAAATTTTGGTAGTTTAATATTTTTTTATATATTTGTGGTATCAAACATAAAACTATGAAAAATTTAATCTTATTAATTTTAGTGGTGAACTCATTTATTTGTAGTTCTCAGAACATTGTTTATCACGGATATAAATCTATCCCATTTAATTCTGATGTATGGAGAGTTGAATATAAAGGAAGTGGAGATTCTTTAACGGGTGTAATCTATCCAAAGAATGGTAAATACTTTAAAATGAATTTTATTCCTGTTAGAGATAAAATTGATAAAGATAAAGTAGAGTCTTATTTGTTACCATCATTTAACCAATTTAGGAAGGAACATAAACTAAGTTCCGCAACAGAAAATTCCGTATTAACAGAAGAGGCAACTATTTGGGCTAAACAGATCCCAAATATTATGATTGCAGAACACTCTAATCTAAGTCAACACCCACTTAAAAATGAGTCTTTTTATTTGAGTGAGGGTATTTGTAGCATTCCATACACACAACTCACAATGGTTTCTGATACGATGGATATTAATAAAGTGTTGGTAGATTGTATCTATGATGCACTTTCTATATGTCCTGCACATTCTAGAAATTTAGTATATGATTGTGAAAACTATGAAATTGGGTTTGGGTTAGATTATAGGTCAACAGAAGTCATTGTCGTTTTACAATATAGGCAAAAATAAAGGGGGTTGTAACCCCCTTTTTTATTACCATTTCGGACAAAGTAATGTTCTAATATTTTTCTTTTTACCTTTGAAGAGTTTGTGTTTTCTATGTCTTTTTACTCTTTTTTTCCAAGTCATTATTATTTTAGGTAATCTAAATGAAATACCTATATATTTTGCTCTACTATAAAAACTAACGTTATACTCTTTTGTTGGTACATCTATAGTTATAACATCCATTTTTGGTTCTTCGTCTTCATCACCTGGTTCTTCTTTTGGATCTTTGTATTTAGTATTAGCAACTATTGACATACCAGCAATACAGTATTTGTAATCGTCATATACTTTCTTATCTTTAAACGGTGTACCATACTCATCTCTTAAATCTTTCGCCTTTGGTGTGTTTGGTGCCAATGCAGTTGATTCTTTACCATCTGTCGCCACAAATAAACCTTCAGGTGTGTTCGGTCCAGAAGAACCATCACCATTTTCCCCATCAGAATTTTGTGTTATTTCACTATCACCGTCTACAATAACACCTAATTCTTTAAGTTTACCTATTATAAATTCCTTTGCTGCATTATTTCTGTTTTCCGCTAATTGCTTAAATGTTAAATCTTTTGCTTCCCCAGTATTTCTAAACCTAGAACAAGAAGTGACTATTTCAAGTTCCTCTAAGAAAAATGTAGGTTCTCCTTCTGGTACATTTAAACCTGCCTTTATCTCTCTTAATGGTGCCAATACCTCCTGTTCTAAACTATCTGCGAACGCTTGTGTAGGTGCCCATTTATTATCCTCAAAAAATGTATTAGAAGGTCCGTTTACTGGAAACTCTATTGGTAGGTTTACTGCATTAAAGTTTCCTGCCACTTCTTCTTCTTCAGGTGGTCTAGGAATTTCTTTTAGTTCTTGTTTTATACCATCTTCCGTATTACAAAATACGTTTTGCCATTTGTATTCGGGAAAAGTTCTATTAAACTCCTCCAACGAATAAACTGCGTATCCAATATGTTCGGGGTCATTTTTTAAAGTTTCCCAGTTAGATTTACTTGTTGAAGACATTCTTTTAACCATATCCTTATCAGTTGCTAAAAACTCTTTCCATCCTGTCAATTCTTCATCTAAAGGATCAGTTTCAATTTTACCCGCATAACCCTTTTCTTCAACAAACTCAGATCCTGCCTTTCCAATCTGAAACCCTAAGTGTCTTCTTTTACCCTTTGTTGTTCTAAATTGAAATCCGCCTGAACCTAAACCTTTAGCACCTGGCCAAAATTTTAAACCTAATCTCCATCCTTTAGCACCTTTTTTTTGTTCGGAAATTATTTCTTCAGAATATTCACCTAATGTAAAGTTCATTAAGTTTTTCATTCTATTTATTTCTTCGTTTAATGTTAATCTTCCCATATTAATATTATTATTTTATTATAAATATAAAAAAAACGGTAAAAATTTTGTAGATTAAAAAAAAATATATATATTTGTTCTTATAAACTAACAACAATGAAAAATTTAATTTTAATTTTATTGATTATTTTACCATTAATTTCTTTTTCACAAAGTAACGAATCTAAAGTAATGGATGTGGATAACATAGACTATCGACTATTGGATAGTCTTATTGTTGTGGAAGTTAATAAAGTAAGGGATTCATTAGGGAATTATAAGATGAATTATTCTAGAGTCGTTAGTAACAACGTTTCTAAAAGAACTTGTGATATAATGTCCAAAGAACAACACGTTTATCACCCAGACGGTAGAGAGAACTTATTTACTGAGAAATTGGAATCTATGATTATTGAGGAATCATCCAATGTATATGGTAATAACGGTGGTGAAGATGTGAATGACTCCTTTGAAATTTGTCTGTTTATGTTGAAAACGTATAAAGAAGTCACATATGGTGACATTGCCAAAGAAATTGTTGATTTATGGGAATCGTCTCCCGATCACTGTTTTGTTGTAAGAGATGCCTACAATAAGAAGATTACAAAAACTAATCATGAAATATTCTTAATGTCAGGTGTGTCTACAAAATATGGTATTTGGAACGGTAGAAATGGGTTTTACGCCACTTTAAATTTAACTGTGGTATATAACAATTAAAATTTTAAATTAATCCTCTGTATGCCATTTAGGGAATTTAACCTCAAATCTTCTATCTGACCTTGTTTCGGTAGTACTATATGGACTCTTTTCGTCTATCTGAACACCATTAGAGTTAGTCTTAGGTTGTTTTTCATTATCCCATTTTAAACCACTAAATTGGTTTGTTTCACCCATACCAGTTGCTACAAAATTAATATCTTTAAATGCACCGTCCGCAATAGTTTTTAAATATTCTACTACTGCCTCCGCCCTAGCCTGACTTAGACATTTATTATAATCTTTTCTTAATTGACCTGTTTTTCTACAAGGTGTGTAGGTACCACTAACTTTAAAATTAGATAACGCATCTATGGATGCATATGCATTAACATTTATTGTTTTATCTTTAATAAAATCTAAATAACCATCTCTTCTATTTTGTGGAATAGAATTCCATTCGTCTACAATATTTTTATCGATTATTTTTTTTGCTTCATCAGTTAAAATTGCACCATCGAAATCGAAATTATCCTTTGTTTCTACCACAAAATCAAATGCAATAGGTGTCCCACCTTTTTTACATCTTTCTGGTAATTCACCACCACAAGGATATTCTATTTGTTCACCTGTGACAATATCGTTACAATAACATTTATTTGATGGTGGTGTAGGTATATCCCATTCTGATGGTACCTCAGCACCATTAATGTTTACTTTAACTAAATCAATTCTACCTTGAAAACTAAATCCACCGTATGTTTTATTCTTACCATTCTTAGCCAATAATGTTACAAATGGTTTATTAAAAGATGATAAAGTAATTTCATTTGCCTTAACATAATTACTTTTATCTTTTTCACTAAGTGACATAATATATTTTATTGGTGATTCTTCCGTTGGTACTACTATAACTGAAACTATTTGACTATCTATTTGATTTTTTATTGAATCGTATCTATCGTACAATAATTTATAACACTTATTCTTTAACAACTCATCTTTAAAATCTGATACTTTAATATTTGTACTTATCTCTATACCACCGTTTCCTTTTGTATACGTCCAAGTAGGTCTATATCCAGAATACCCTTTATAAGTTTCATCGAATTCTAATTTTATTTCGGTGTCGTTAAATTTAATTACAGTAAATTGTGGGAAATCTTTTCTACTACCCATTTCAGAAGTTACTGTTACAGGTATAGATTTTTCTATTTCCTTTAATTTCTGAGTTAATAAATCATTTAAATCGTTCTCCATAGCGTATGCAACTTCTGGAGGACCTCCGAATTGAACACAATCCTCAACAATAGGATCTTTTTCTTCTTTTATACTACTTTCAATATTCTTTTCAGATAAAGTATCATGAGAATTTTCATTAATGCTAAATGACATTAATTTTCTCATTTTAATAAGTTCTTCGTTAAGTGTTTGAATTTTTTTCATAAAAAATTATCTTCTTCTATTTCTAGACTCTCTTAAAATTTTTGAATCTCTCATTTTTCTTGATTCCGCAACTTGTCTTCTTTTTTCTCTTTTTACTTCGTTGACGATTCTCTCAACTAATTCAATCATTTCTGATTCTGAAAGTCTGATTACTTTTTTATCATTTCTCATTTTTTAATTATTTAAGTTCTATTATTTTAATATAAATATTACAAAAAATATAAAAATTTATTTTTATCTAAATTGTATTGTACCACCAACATCATCAATAAGTTGTTGGAATTCTTGTCCATTTTCAGGAGATAAATTTTTAACCACATCTGCACCAATTCCAAATCTAATAAATGTCTCATCTTCAATCATCTCTCTTAATACAGAAACATTAAGTTGATTAATTGGGTTATTTAATAATGTAATCATAAAACATTCTTTTAATTGTTGGTAACCGTCTAATGGGGCAACTTTTATTTGGTTATCATTAAAACTCAATACGTTTATATTTCTACCATTATCTGGTAACATATTAACTGAAGGTAATTCTGTTAACCCACAATTATTGGCGGTAATTCTATCAACCTTAACAAATTTATTCATATTAGGTAATTTACCTAAATTTAAATTAGAAAAATCTAAAGATTCTGTCTCGTTTGGATCTAAGTAATCTAAAATTTCCACATTATCTGTATTCTCCATCAACCACTTTAAGTATTTGTTTTGTTGTAACGGAACTTTTTGTTGTGATGCCAATTTTCTAATATTATCCACACCTTTTTGATATACTTTTCCTGAAATAACTTCCTCAGCCCTACCACCAAACATATTTAAATATTTGATGTATGCACTATCCATCAATCCAGTACCTCTAGTTACATCCATTTCAACTAGTTTACCCAATTCCTTTTTAAAGAAATCTCTTAATCCTGGGAATCTATTTAAAACTTCATTTAATTTATTACTTCTTTCTATAGAAGAGTTATTTTTATCATGTAACTGATTAGATTCAAAATGAAATTGTAATGGGAACATGCCACCTTCATCATCACCAGAAAATAATGCCTTAGGCATAATTACATAATAATCTGATAATGTACCATCAGGTTTAGGATTATTTCTTCTATACGAATCAAAGTAAGTATTACCTTCTCTTCTAGTACACCAAGATGCTAATGGACCTAAAGGATCACAACTAGACTCAATAGTCTGTGGTGTGTAAACTAAAACACCATTATCTCTATATGCTAGTTTTGCCTCACCTAAGTCAATATATTTTTTTAATTTTCTCCAAAGCGGACTTTCACCATCTTCTCCTTCTTCATCTGATGCACCAATAAATGGGCTCACTACTGAATAAAGATGTGCCAAATCATTGTATTGGTTTATATCTGTAACGTTTTGTGGTGCGTTTGGTCTATTAGGTGCACTTCTCTTAAACACTTTTTTATTTTTAACTTCATCAAATACCGTTAGGAATTCATTTGCCTCTGGTAAATCTTCAGTTAAAAATCTAATGGCTTGTTCGACATCTCCATCTGCAATATGTCTTAAGAATACTTGTATCATCCATTGAACGTATTGTTTATTTCTGGAAGGATCTGCCTCTACAATATCTTGAAATATTTCATCTGATAATTTTATAGATTGTTTACCTTTATTGTTGGTAACTATGTACGCGATATCAATACCCTCATGATTTTCAATAGGTTCTACCGTTATTTTATTAGGTTCCATCCCACCATCAGGTCTTTTAGATTTTTTTTCTAATTTACCACTAGTTAAATCATCTAATAATTTAGGATCAATTACATTTTGACTTTTTAAGAATTCAACCCTATCTTCTCTCAGTAAAATTTTATACTGATTTTCCGTTATAATATATTTCATTTTATTTTTTTTAATAAATATTAAATTATTTTAAAAAATTTATTTTATAGCATCTGATCTAACCCAACCAGTTTTGATACCATCAACTTCTTTATCTAACGTAACTTTATACCAAACATATCCATCTTCATCAGTTTTAGTTGAGGTAATCTTACCGATTTTATTTGGGGATAATATTTTAGCAACTCTATCACTATCTCTATCTGCATTTTTTCTTACATTTGCATATCCTTCAGATTCTTTAGGGTAAACTGTACTACCTACACTGTGTGATCCCTTTTCTTCTGTTTTTTTAGTGGTTGTCCCACTAGATTTTTTATATGTTCCATTAATATAATCATGTATTCTTTTCGCAGATTGCTTTCTTATATCTATTGTCCCACCGCAGTCACCACATCTTTCGGATTTCGTAGCGAAACTTTCAGCCTTTGCTGGTATAGTGTCACTTTTCATCGCACTATTAAATTGGTTTATTTCAAATTTTGGGGAATCTTTAATACCAGTAGGTAAATTAGGTATTAATTCACCACCTACTTTATATCCATCTTTCAATTCTATCTTAATAAAATCTAATTGTAGTTTTTCACTAGTTGCATCTACACCTCTATGAGATGCCAAAGAATTTAAAGCCTTTTTTCTATCACCTAACCATTGTAATAATCCAAATGCACCATTAGATCCCTCATTAGTTGAATCAAATTGAGATTCAGCCCAAATATTACCTGCCATTGCACACGCAGCATCTAATCCAAAACCTCTATTTTGTAATTTAGTCACAATATCTTTGGCTTTATCTAAATATTCGTCAGTAATTACCTCTTGTTTGGTTTCATACAATAAAACCTTTTTTAATTGTGTTTCCGTTATAATTATACGCATTTTTATCTATTTATTATATAAATATATCAATATATCATCTTTTATGAAGAAACCGATTAAAAATAGTAAAAAAACCACAAAAAAAGACGTTTTTAGGGAAGAAATTAAGAAAGAAATACTTAAAATAACTAAAAAAAACCCAAAAATTAAGAAAAAAATCAAAAATATTAAAGATTTAGAGAAAAAATTGTATTATGCGATAGTTTGGGAGGTTAGTGAGAGTCAACCACTACATATTTTAGAGAATTTTGATAAAAGAGGATGGAAAAACTATCATTTGGATCACATTTATCCCATATCTGCTGGTTTTAGAGATAAAATACCACCAGAAAAGATAGGAAACATCAAAAATTTACGATTTATTCACTATACTGAGAACTTAGATAAGGGTTTTAAGATAACAACAGAGTCTATGAACGCTTTAAGACGTATAAAAAGGATAAAAACAGGTTAATTGAACAAATTTTTAGTAAAAATGTAATAAAATGTATCACCTAAGTAAACTTTATCTTTATTTTCTGTAACATAAGTTTTAATAACCTTATATAACCTCTCCTCACCAATAACATCTTTGTAAAATTCACATAATTCATACTTATCCCACCCTAAAGATTGTATTGGGTAATGCCAATATGTCTTAAAGTAAGATTCTTCTCTTTCTAAACCATCAAAAGTGACACCGTTTTCTTCTTGCCACTCCTCATCATCCATTTTTTCCTCTACCTCACTTTCAATTTCACCCCATAATTTATCTTTTAGGGATTCATTCCAATAATTACGTCCTTCACCTATCAATTTATCCCATACAAACTCAAAAAATTTGTCATCACAGGTGAATATTTCTTTATTAATGAAATAAAAAATATCATTTTCTGGGATTATGTGTATTCTAAACTTTTTTTGGGGTTCTTTATGGTTTAAAATATAGTTAATTACATTTTCGGCAACATCAGGTAAAGGTATATTCTCAATAAGTGGATTATCTGTGTTTAACATCCTACTTAGTTCTGTACCAAATACAGAATCTTCATCACCAAAAGAATCTTTTAGATATGAAACAAAATCATCAAATGATTTTGGGTAAACATTATCAACATAATCTTGACCATTACGTTCTAAATTATGTTGATAAAGTTGTTTATATTTATATTTTATTACCCCTTCGGCAAATCTATTCTGCAATCCTTTGAAGGATTCACTTAATATGTGATGTATTTTACCTTTTAAATCCATTTAAGAATTCATTAATGACATTGCCTGTTTTACTAGTTCTTGTTTTTGAGATTCTAACAATTGAATCTTCTTTTTTTGTTCTTCATTTAACTCTACTCCCGCAGCCTCTGATTTAATGTCTGAGATTTGACCATCTAATTTGTCGTGTCTCAATAAAAGTGAGTGGTAAAGTCTTGCCTTTTCTTCGTTATTCATAATTTTAATTTTTAAAACTTTGTTATTTATCTAAACCTAATCTAGATCTAAATCTGGAATGTACCGTACCAAACATATTTGATAATTCTTCGATACAATCCTCAATTTCAGTTATCTGATTATACACCTCTTTAACTAATTCGTCTAAAGTCATTTCAAATGATAATCCTTGTCCTCCTGAATATAATAATCTTAATCTATTATTTAACTTTTTTAAAGAGTCTTTATATTTTTTTATTGACTCCGCAAAATCATCATCTAAATATATTTCAGATTCTAAACTTTCTATTTGTTGTATATCTTCATAAATTTTATGTGAAAAATTACTCACAAAATTTAATATGTGTTGTTTGTTATAATTTTCTTGTGAAGTAAATTGTAAAAAACTATTTAAAACTTCTACTGTCTCCGCAAATGAATGTAATAATCTACCTTGTACATTCTGTGCGTGAATATTCATAATATTTTTATCATCGTAACCACCAGCCTCATCAATTATTTTAGATAGTTGCGATTCAGTAATTTTTATTTTCATAACTTTTTTATTA
>Ga0181344_1000614_pt1 | contig 13963 bp, 13 predicted proteins | sample Su13VDMLBDD_FD_130098 | JGI IMG/M metagenome (GOLD analysis project Ga0181344, IMG submission 130098) | Freshwater viral communities from Lake Michigan, USA - Su13.VD.MLB.D.D | ecosystem: Environmental > Aquatic > Freshwater > Lake | place: USA: Michigan | collected 2013-07-15
GACACCGCGCTTCTTGTGACACAGGAGCAGCACTTGACGACTGTAGCAGCCGCAGCAGGCGGCGATTTTTTCAAGCGCCTTGGCGTTCTGGCCCAGGCTTGCACCGGCGCGCGCGCCCAAGGCCGGACGCGCTTGCACCGCAACTCTCACCGGGCGGGAACCTGCGAAGGCACGTTCTGGCGCAGCACAACCCGGCAAGAGGTGCAGAAGATCATCAAGGCCGCGCAGCGATATGAGCTGCACGGTCGCAAGCCGGGGAGACGCAACGGACCCTTGGGCAGCATTGCCTTGGAGATCCTGGCGCTGTTCGGCAATCTCGTCAGCTTCAAGACCGGCCGCTTGGACCCGTCCCTTGACTGGATCATGGACAAGCTGAAGCGATCGAGGGACGCCGTTGTGCGCGCCTTGAAGGCGCTGCGCGACCACGGCTTTCTGGACTGGCTGCGCCGGTTCGAGCCCACCCCGAACGAAGGCCGCGGACCACAGGTCCGGCAGGTCAGCAATGCGTATCGTCTTTCCGCACCCAAGCGTGCCTTGGCACTTCTTGGTCGCTGGTCCGGTCGTCCTTCCCTGTCGGATGATGATGACCTCGCACGGGCTGACAGGAGGGCCATCGAGGCCGAGCATGTGGCATCGCTCGATCTTGGCGGCTTTGCCAGCTTCCAACTTGGTGACACGCCACTCGGGAGGGCACTGGCTCAAATGGGCCAAGCCTTGGATTTACGCGAGTCTGCCAAGCGGACTGAATCCCAGTCTACCTCTTATTCTTATGTCGCCATGTAGAACGAGGGCGTGACACAAACGCGCTTAAACTGATCCGTCAGCTTTGACGGCACCCGTGCATGGCTATGAACATAGCCTGTGGAAGCCGCACGGCACATCAGCACGGTCACACGAGTTGAAACGTCCGAAAGAGGATCGTTGAAAGGACGGCAAGCTTGCCGCTGAACTGGCCCGTCAAAGGCCAGCTGTAGACTTCTGCGCTAATTGGCAGGGTTCTGTTGGCGTTATTTGTCCGCTTCATGGATGGTGGCATCAGCCTTGAGCGCGGCGTAAAGGGCAGACTTGCCGACTTTCACGCGTGCGGCCGCCTCGCGCACGGTGAGGCCAGTCGCAATGAGTTGGCGCGCGCGCGCCAGCCTTTCGGGCGTGGCGACAGCCGGCCGGCCGCCCTTTCGGCCCCGGGCCGCGGCCGCCGCGAGCCCGGCATTCGTCCGTTCGCGGATCAGATCCCGCTCGAACTGGCCGAGGGCGCCGAAGATGTGGAACACAAGCCGTCCGGTCGGGGTGGTCGTGTCGATGTTCTCGGTCAGCGATCGGAAACCCACGCCGCGACCCTCCAGGTCGGAGACGGTCTGCAGCAGATGCGTCATCGACCGGCCGAGGCGGTCGAGCTTCCAGACCACAAGGGTGTCGCCCTCCCGCAGAAACGAGAGCGCCGCGTTCAGTCCCGGTCGCTCGGTTCTGGCGCCCGACACACCCCGATCCTCGAAGATGCGGGTTGCCCCAGCGGCTCGAAGGGCGTCGAACTGAAGGGCGAGATCCTGCTCGATGGTCGAGACGCGGGCGTATCCGATGAGGGTCATGGAACCTCTGGGCGGGAAAGGGCGCTGCCAAGGCGCCCCGGCAGGGTCCATGTGTCCGCAAACTCATCCATAAATCAACTTGTCCGATTACCCGTCCCAGAGAGATTTTCGGACAGGACCAATGGTTTTCCATCAAATGGACGTTTTTCGGAATCAGATCTTGAGCGATGACCTGAACAGGCGGATGCTCTTGTGTGTTCCACGTCATGGGGTCTGGTCATGTCAGCTCCAGGCTTTGCCTCCCCGAAGGCCATCGCGCGTTTCCATCTCCTGCAGCTTCATCTGGAAAAGGACGTTCCGCTGGCCCGCATTGCGGCCGAAGGCGGCATTGCGGAACGAACCCTGCGCCGCTGGCTTGCGGCTTGGCGGGCGAAGGGCATCGGAGGGCTGGAGCGGGCACGGCGCAGCGATGCCGGGATCGCGCGAAGGCTCGCCCCCGAGATCGAGGCCCTTGTGCGAAGTATCGCGACCCGGCGCCCCCGCCCGACTGCGGCAGCCATCCATCGCAAGGTCCAGGCGGAAGCGAAGGCACGCGGCCTTGCCGGCGCAAGCTATTCGGTGGTGGCCGGGATTGTGCGCGGGATCGAACCCGCGCGCATCGCCGTCGCCACGGACGCGGCGGCCTATCGCGACCGCCACGAACTCGTTCATCGGCGCGACGCCGATGCGCCCAACGAGATGTGGCAGGCCGATCATGCCATGCTCGATGTCCTCGTGCTCGACGCCGGCAAGCCCGTTCGCCCCTGGCTGACCGTCGTGATGGACGACTACAGCCGGGCCATCGCCGGCTTCTTCCTGGCCACCGCAGCGCCAAGCGCCGTGAACACCGCGCTTGCCCTGCGTCAGGCAATCTGGCGCAAGGATGATCCTGGCTGGCCCATCTGCGGTATCCCCGAACAGCTTTATGTCGACAATGGCAGCGACTTCGTCTCGGAAAACATCGAACAGGCGTGCATCGCGCTCAAGATCCGCCTGATCCACTCACGGCCGGGACGACCCCGAGGGCGCGGCAAGATCGAGCGGTTCTTCCGCACGGTCAACGACATGTTCCTGCCGGACATCCCTGGACACCTTATCAAGGGCAAGCCGCTTTCCGAGCCTGCCATCGACCTTGCGGAGCTTGCCGTGCGCTTCGAGCGGTTTCTTCATGACGTTTATCATCGGCGCGCGCACGGAACGACCGGCGAAGAGCCGATTGCCCGCTGGCGATCGGGGGGCTTTCTGCCGAGCCTTCCCGAAAGCCGCGAGGCCCTCGACATGCTGCTTCTGCACGTGCCGAAGCCCCGCAAGGTCGGGCGCGACGGCATCCGCTTCATGGGACAGCGCTACGTCGAACCGACCCTGGCGGCCTTTGTCGGCGAACAGGTCGACGTCCTTTACGACCCGCGCGACCTGGCGGAGGTCCGCATCTATCACGACGGCGCTTTCGTGTGCCGCGCCCTCTGTCCCGAGCACATCGAAGCTCCCTCCCTCGCGTCCATCCGAAGCGCGAGACGACAGACGAAGGAACGGCTGAAGCAATCCATTGCCGACGACGAGGTTCCCCATGAGCACGACGGAAGGCCAACCCTCGAAAACAACACGTCCCAGCGGCCCCGCTTCGGGGGCCTCAAGCTCTACGCAGCCGACGATTGAGTTCCGCCGGGAGATGCTCTTCGTCGACACCCGCGAGCACGCGCGCTTCTCGGAGTTCGCCCTTGCCTGCACGTCTGACCGCTACATCGGCGTCTGTCATGGGCGACCCGGCGTCGGGAAGACACGTTCGGCCCGCCAGTATGCGGCCTGTCCGAACCTCTCGGATTACATCCCGATCAAGCCGATCGGCCCGGATATCGCGGACGCCATCGAGGGCTGCCGCGGGTTCTTCTTCACCGCACCGGTTTCCAACACCCCGAAGATCATCAACGATCGGCTGCGATCAGATCTTTTCCGGCTTGGGCACGCACGCCTTACCCTCGCCGGCATGGCGGGGGATCTCGACACCTCCTGTCGGGCCGAGGCCGCGTGCCCCTTGCTGATCGTGGACGAAGCGGACCGCCTCAGCATTGCGTCGCTGGAACACCTGCGCGATCTCTACGACCGATACGGCTTTGGGCTCATCCTGATGGGCATGCCGGGGCTGGAAAAGAAGCTCGCCCGATACCCACAACTCTTCTCGCGCATCGGCTTCGTGCATGAGTTCAGACCGCTGCGGGAGGCCGAGATGCGACTTGTCGCAGCCAGGCACGCCGCTGCTTTCGGGATCACCTTCAATCCCAACAGTCTGGAAGGCATCGAGGCACTCGCCGCCGTCATTCGCCTGACCCGCGGCAACCTTCGACTTGTCGAACGCCTGCTTGCACAGATGCGGCGGATCATGGATCTCAACACCGCCAAGGAGGTCACGCTGGAGGTTGTCGAGGCCGCCCGCGAGCGGCTCGTGATCGGCCCCGGTGACTGACAAATAGCGCCATCAGAACCCTGCCAATTAGCGTGGAAGGCTACAGGCCAGCAAATGCTGGCAGGACGAAATCTCAGATGAGTGGTCCGTTATTTTTTGCAATGAAGGGGCGGCTACTGTTACAGATCAGGCCATGACACATATTCTGATCGGCTACGCCCGCTGCTCCACCGACAAACAGGATCTTGCTGCGCAGAAGGGCATCCTTGTCAGCTTCGGAGTTGCCTCCGATCGCATCTACACCGACCACGGCTTTACCGGCACGAACCGCGCTCGCCCTGGTCTCGATCAGGCGCTTGCAGCCTTACGGGAAGGTGACACGCTGGTTGTGCCGAAGCTGGACCGGCTGGCGCGTTCCGTCCCCGACGCCCGCGACATTGCCGACAACCTGGCCGCGCGCGGGATCAAGCTTCAGCTTGGCACCTCAATCCATGATCCGACCGACCCAATGGGCAAGCTGTTCTTCAACATCCTGGCGACCTTTGCCGAGTTCGAGGCCGACCTGATCCGAATGCGGACCCGTGAGGGCATGGCTGTGGCCCGTGCCAAGGGCAAGCTGCGGGGCAAGAAGCCGAAGCTGTCGGATCGCCAGCAGCAGGAGCTGCGGCGCATGTATGACACGGGCGAGTATTCCATCAGTGATTTGGCGGAGGTGTTTTCGATCTCGCGGCCGACCGTGTATCGCACCCTGGGCCGGCAGGCGGCGGTGGCGTGATGGCAGGTGATCCAAAGCCTCCACGCCCCCCGTCGCTGAAAAGCGAGACCCGCCAGACGAACTGGCGCCGCACCAACCTGCCGAAGTATCAGGCCCATCTTGCGGTTCAGCGGGCGCTCATGTCTGGCGCATTGGAAAAGCAGGGCTGCGAGGTCTGCGGCGCGGCCAAGGTCGATGCCCATCACGACCGATACGATGAACCCTTAAACGTGCGGTGGCTCTGCCGTAGGGTCCAGACTCATTGAATTTCACAGCCAGAACAAGACGGTTGCGGCGAGCATGATCGCGGAGAAGAAGGTTTCCGGGCAGCGGTCGTATCGGGTGGCGACGCGCCGCCAATCCTTCAGACGGCCGAACATGATCTCGATGCGGTTGCGCCGTTTGTAGCGCCGCTTGTCGTATTTGACGGCCTTCCTGCGGGACTTTCGACCGGGGATGCAGACCTTTATCCCCTTGTCTTTCAATGCTTCTCTGAACCAATCAGCGTCGTAGCCCCTGTCAGCCAGCAGCCAACCCGCCTTCGGCAGACTGCCCAGAAGAGCCGCGGCGCCTGTGTAGTCGCTGACCTGGCCGGCCGACATGAAGAACCCGATCGGCCGCCCCGTGGCATCGGCAACGGCGTGCAGTTTGGTGTTCATGCCGCCTTTTGTCCGCCCGATCTGGCGTGCGCGCCCCCCTTTTCACGCACAGGCTCGACGCCGTGCGGTGTGCCTTGAGATAGGTCGCATCGATCATGATCGTCTTGTGCTCGGCGCTCTCAGCGGCCAGGCCGACCATGATCCGGGCGAAGACCCCGTTGTCACTCCAGCGCTTCCAACGGTTGTAGAGGGTCTTGGCGGGCCCGTATTCCTTCGGCGCATCACACCACCGCAACCCATTGCGGTTGATGAAGATTATGCCGCTGAGAACGCGGCGATCATCGACGCGGGGCTTGCCATGACTCTTGGGAAAGAACGGCTTCAGGCGTTCCATCTGGGCATCGCTCAGCCAGTAAAGATTGCTCATCGATCAGGTCTCCTTGCGGAGCCTGAATCATGCCAAACGCCTGAAATCAATGGGTCTGGAGCCTAGACCTTCGCATGGAGCCAAGACGGGTAGGGCAGGGGCGAGCAGATCCAGCGTAGGCGCGCTGATTCTCCTGCTTTCTGCTACTCCTGACATGTCTCTGGGACGGCTGCTTCAAGGCCGGAGGCAGAAAAGCCCATAGGCGGCGAACAATCACCAACCGATCCAGTAGACGTAACCGGCTCACAACTGAGCCGGTTAGCCACCCTCTAGCCTCCCCTTCAATTGACTGCGATCTCCGCTGCAAACCACAGTTTCATGATCTGCCGCCTGTTTCGGCAGGCGGAAAAGGTCCGGCAGGAGGGGTCGGGCCGATCTTCAGGAGGAGGACAGGATGAAACCGTCGATCTACAGGCTGCTGGCGTGCAGCGCTGCGGTTGCCGCCTTGGCAAGCGGGCTGGCCCACGCGCAGGATCTCAACCGCGTCAACAAGGAAATCACTGAATACAGCCCCGTGACGCAGGAACGACTGAACGCCGCGGATCCGTCCGACTGGCTTTTGCCCAAGGGCAACTACCAGGGCTGGATGTACAGCGCGCTAAAGCAAGTCACGACCGAGAACGTCGCGCAACTGAAACCGGTCTGGGTCTATTCGACCGGCCTCGACAGCGGGCACCAGGCACCGCCAATGGTCAACGACGGGGTGATGTTTGTCTCGACCCCCTACAACCATGTGCTGGCGCTGGATGCCAAAACCGGCAATCTGTACTGGCGGTATGAACACGATAACCCCGCCGATCTGGGTGTCATGCACAACACCAGCCGCGGCGTTGCCTTGTGGCAGGACCGGGTCTTCGCGGCGGGGCTCGACGGCACGCTGAATGCGCTGGATGCCAGGACGGGAAAGCGGCTGTGCCAGGCGACCATCGGTGATTGGGAGATTGGCGCCTACATCACGACCGCGCCCATGCCGATCGAAGGCAAGATCCTTGTTGGCCCATCGGGCGGCGAATACGGCGTCCGCGGCTTCCTGGAAGCGATGAACGCCGACAATTGCGAACAGGCTTGGCGCACCTACAGCGTTCCGGGTCCGGGCGAGCCGGGCCACGAGACCTGGCTGCCCGAGGGTCCCCGCCCGGATGCCTGGAAATACGGCGGCGGCAGCATGTGGGTGCCGGGCAACTATGACCCGCAGGCGCGCAAGCTGTATTGGGGTGTCGGTAACGGCTCCCCCTGGCTGGGCGACCAGCGGCCGGGCGACAACCTGTACGTCGCCTCCACCATTGCCATGGAACCCGATACTGGCAAGATCACCGGGCACTACCAATACCACTGGAATGACAGCTGGGATTGGGCAGGGATGAGCGCGCCGCTGCTGATCGACCTCGATAAGGACGGGCAGACGGTTCCGGGCCTGATCAGCGCGCAACGCAACGGCTACATGTACTGGATGGAGCGCAACGGCGACGGCCAGATCCAGTATCTGGAAGGCAAGCCCTATGTCTACAACAATGCTTTCGCTTCGCTGGATCCGGAAACCGGCCGTCCAACCTACAACGAGGAACACGTCCCACGGACCGACAAGACGACCGAGTATTGCCCCAGCCTCTGGGGCGGCAAGAACTATCCCTACGAGGCCTACAACCCGGACACGGGCATGGTCTATGTCCCCGCCAACGACAACGTCTGCAACAAGTGGACGGGCTTTCTGGACGAGGACACCGAGCCTGCCTCCGGCCAGTGGTGGGCCGGCATGGACCTGGCCGAACTGGAGGTCTATCTGCGCGACCCTGCCAAGGGCGTCGGCAAGCTGGAAGCCTGGAACGTCAACACCCGCGAGGTAGCTTGGACGCATGAGTTCGGCAAGACGATGAACTGGGGCTCGGTCCTGACTACCGGCGGCGGGATCGTGTTCAACGCGGGCACCAACGACCGCAAACTGCGCGCCTTTGACGCCAAGTCCGGCGATGTGCTGTGGGAGTTTCCGCTGAACTCGACCGCGATCTCGCCGCCTGTGTCCTACGAGGTGGACGGCAAGCAGTATATCGCCATTGTCGCGGGCTATGGGGTCGATGCGCAATGGACCAACTCGGTCCTTGGCGAGGCTGACACCTCGGGCGAATGGATCAAGGACGTTCCCGTTGGCGGCGCCATCTGGGTCTTTGCCTTGCCCGACGATGCATGACCATCCGGGTGCCGGGGCCTTCTCGCCCTGGCATTCTTGGCCAGACCGTTTCCAGCTCCGGATAGAACGATGATCGACAAGAACGAAGACCTCTCCTGCCCCTGTGCCTGTGCTGCCGCGAACGGCACCCGGCGCGGTTTCATCGGCCGCGCCGTTGCCGCCGTGGCGGCTGCGCAATTGATGCTGCGCGGAACGCCCGCGCTGTCGGCCGAGGACGAAATCCGCAACGCCCCGCCTCAGGCCGGCGACTTCCTGACCTTCCAGTCCAAAAGCAAGCGCGGGCCCCATCTGACGGTGGACGACCTGAAGATGGCGTCAAAGCAGGTCATGGCGGTGCCCGTCGATCCGGTCAGCGGCCTTGTCCGCGACGGCTCGCGTCTCAATCACGTCATGCTGACGCGGCTGGAGCCTGCGGAACTGGACGAGACGACGCTGTCGCGGGCGGCCGATGGCGTGGTCGCTTATTCCGCGGCCTGCACGCATGACGCTTGCCCGATTTCCTCCTGGGATCCGAAGAAGACGCATTACGTCTGCCCATGCCATCAAAGCCGCTTCGATCCCAAGGCGGGCGGCGCCCTGGTTAGCGGCCCGGCCTATCGCCCCTTGCCTGCGCTGCCGCTGAAGATCGAGGACGGGCTGCTGGTCGTGGCAGACGTGTTCACTGCCCGGCCCGGTGGCGGACGATGACGGAGTGCAGGATGAGATCGCGTCTTTCCGTCCTGATGGTGGCTGCCATGGGGATCATGCCGGGCCTTAGCGGGTCCGCGCTTGCCAACAAGCCGCTGGTCGGTGTGGCCTGCGGCGGCGGCTTCTTTGTCCGTGCACCGACCCAGAAGATTTACTGGATCCATGGCGATCCCTTGGAAAAGACCGTCGTGCATGACGGCGCGGACAAGCTGGTCGCACTGGCGGAATGCGGCAGCGGCGCAGTCGCCGTCTTCCAGGACGCCACTGACGCCAGCCATTCGCGCACCTTCTTCAGCAGCGATTGCCGCAACATTGGCCAAGCCGCCGAAAGCACCCGTCTTGTTCATGATGCGGCAGAATCGGTGACAAGCCTAACGGTGGACGAAGGCCGTCTGGTGATCGGCATGGCCTCGGGCGCGACCCATGGCAGCACGATCTGCCAGCAACAGTAGGGCAGCGGACAGGCGGAAAGGATGATTGCAGAACTGTCACGAACAATTAACCTTTCCGTGGGATGCCGGACTTTGAGGAGAGACCGGCAGGAGGGAAACACCATGTCCAAGGCCATCCTGCATGCCGAGCAGGTGCGCGAAGCGATGAAGGCGCGCGACGACGTCTGCGCATCTTTGGCATTGTCCTGGCAGCGCTGCGTCAATCTGCACAGGCTTGACCCGGAGGTTGCACCGCCAATGAACCGCCTGTCCGAGCCGGAACTGCGCGACACGATCGCGCCGATGGAGCGGCTTCTTGCCATCGCAGCCCCGTCGCTGGAGCGCTTGCACCGGAGCATCGGTCTAAAGGGAACCTGCCTGTTGGTCAGCAATGCCGAGGGCATTCCCGTCTACTCGTCAGGCTCAGACACCGACAAGGCGGACCTGCAAAGCTGGGGGCTGTGCCGAGGTGTGGACTGGAGCGAAGCCAGCAGCGGCACCAATGGCATCGGCACCTCGCTGGTGGAACAGCGCGCCCTGGTGGTGCGGCAGGACCAGCATTTCTATTCGCGCGCGCTCAGCATCACCTGCGCCTCGGCACCCATCTTCGATCATCAAGGTGATCTTGCAGGCGCCGTCAACGTCACCTTTTATGGGATCGCCAGCGACTATGCACCCGGCGGATTGCTGTTGTCCGCCGTTGCCGAGGCGGCCCGCCAGATTGAGATCGACGTTTTTCACCATACCTTCTCGCATGCCCGCACCGTATCGATGCCAGGGCGGTTGCGTTCCGGTGCGATCCTGCTGGCCGTGGACAAGGACGATATCGTCATCGGCGCCAGCAGGGGTGCGCGGCATGTCCTGGGACTCACGGCCGCAGACATTGCCAAGGGCGTGGTGGCCAGCGACCTGATCGACATGCAACCCGATACGCCCGACACTGCCGAATACGGGGTGCTGCGACGGGCACTTCTGCGCAACCGGGGCAATGTCACGGCAACGGCGCGCGATCTGTCGATCAGCCTTGCCACGATGAAGCGCAAGATCCGCCAGCACGGACTGGACCGTCAGCGGCTGACCTGAAACCGCCCGAACCGGCTCAGATCTGATCCGGTTCCATTATGTCCGGGCGTCCTACGGATTGATCCCACAAAGGCTGATCTTCCCAATGGAAGCGGTGCACCATCGTCAGGTGGTGCCCGAATGTATGCTTATGAGGAGGAGCCAGCATGACGTTCGTGTCCAAGGCCACCGTGGCCGTTTTCGATCAGCCTAGGGATTACCAGAACTACATCGACGGTGTGTTCATACCGAGCACGGCCGAGATGATCGAGGTCCTGAACCCTGCCACCGGCGCGCTGCTGGGCCGCATCCCCGAAACCGATGCCGAAACCGTTGACGCCGCCGTCAAAGCGGCCCGCTGCGCGCAGCCGGACTGGGAAAAGCTGCCTGCCATTGATCGCGCAGGCTTTCTGCGCAAGATCTCGGCCAAGCTTCGCGAGCATCGCGTCGAACTGGCCGATGTCATCGTCCGAGAGCAGGGCAAGATCCGCGGCCTTGCACAGGTCGAGGTCGATTTCACCGCCGACTACATCGACTACATGGCGGAATGGGCACGCCGGATTGAAGGCGAGGTGCTGACCTCGGACCGCCCGAACGAAACCATGCTGTTGCTCCGAAAACCGCTGGGCGTCGTGGCCGGGGTGCTGCCCTGGAACTTTCCGTTCTTCCTGATCGCGCGCAAGATGGCGCCGGCGCTGGTGACTGGCAACACCATCGTCATCAAGCCCAGCGAAGAAACCCCGCTGAATGCCTATCTGTTCGCCGAACTCGTGGCCGAAACCGACCTGCCGAAGGGCGTCTTCAACCTGGTTGGCGGACGTGGCCGCACGGCAGGTGAGGCGCTGATCTCGCATCCGGGCATTGACCTGATCACCTTTACCGGCAGCGTGGCGACCGGCTCTCACATCATGCAAGTGGCGGGTCGCAACCTGACCAAGGTGAACTTGGAATTGGGCGGCAAGGCACCGGCCATCGTGCTGAAGGATGCCGATCTGGATCTGGCCGCGCAGGCGATCCATGCCTCGCGCGTGATCAACACGGGCCAGGTCTGCAACTGTGCCGAACGCGTCTATGTCGAACGCGAGGTCCATGATGCCTTGGTCGAAAAGCTGAAGGCCTTGTTCGAGGACACCCGCTATGGTGATCCCTCGGTACAGGACGATCTGCACATGGGACCGCTGATCAACCAGGCAGGTCTGGAAAAGGTCACCAAGGCTGTGCAACGGGCCCGCGAACAGGGCGCGATGGTCATCACGGGTGGGGATCATGCAGATCTGGAGCAAGGGTTCCACTACAAGCCGACGCTGATCACCGGAGCGACGGCCGACATGGACATCATGCGCCACGAGACCTTCGGCCCGGTCCTGCCCATCCAGATCGTGGACAGTTTGGCCGAGGCGATCTCACTGGCCAATGATAGCGACTATGGCCTCACCTCGTCGATCTATACCCGCGACCTGAACTCGGCCATGCAGGCCGCGCGCGAGCTGAAGTTCGGCGAAACCTATATCAATCGCGAGAATTTTGAGGCGATGCAGGGCTTTCACGCCGGCCGCCGCAAGTCCGGAATCGGTGGGGCGGACGGCAAGCATGGGCTTTATGAATTCACCACGACCCATGTGGTCTACATTAAGGGCTGACTTAGCCTAGCTTTTGCCCGCTAGGATCGCTGCATCTCGGCGGGCATATCGCTAGCATAGCAGCTTTGAAAGTCAGCTTGGGTATCAGGACAGGTTCACAGCTATCGGTGTGACAAGAAGCTGGTGATCGCAACCATAGTACTGTTAGCTGCTTGAGAAGCATTCGTTGTGTTTGGCTTGCACCTTTGCTGCTCCATAGCTGTCGGGCGGCGCGAGCAGCTCGTGCTGTGTGAACTCACGCCGAAGCGCAAATCGTTGTTTTTTTACTCCAATCTCTTTCTGATGGCCATCAGGTTGCTTTCGAAGACCTCCGCGGGTGTCCGGTAGCCGAGACACTTGCGAGGCGTGGAATTGAGGCGCTGACAAATCGACCTCAGATATCGATTTGTCAGAGCCGTGGGTTCGGTCGAGCGGGGCAGGTGCTTTCTCAGCCTGCCGTTCGTGTTCTCGACCGTCCCTTTTTGCCATGGCGCCTGCGGATCGCAGAACCAGCTGACGGCACCGATCCCGTCCTTCAGTCGTTGCCAGGCAGAGAACTCGGTGCCGCGATCAAAGGTGATCGACTGGCGGGCCTCGGCGGGCAGGGGAGCGAGCCCCGCAATCAGCGCTTCCATGATCGGCTCGGAGTGGCGATCCTCATTGCGCATGACAACGGTAAATCGGCTGACCCGCTCAACCAGCGAGGTGACATTCACCTTGCCGTTTTCCTTGCGGAACATCATCAGATCGCATTCCCAATGGGATCGAAGAAGGGTGAACAGTCAGGCGGGAGTGGCCTAGGGGCTTTGTTCATCTGGACCACGGGCCTTGGTCTTCTGATGCAGGTTTCGGCCCTGTTCCTCGACTAAACAGGGCGTCCCCCTTCGGGTCGCGCCCCCGGTTCCGGCCGGCGAGCCGGCCTCCACCCGAGCTGGTCAGGGCGATGCTCCCGGCTGCGGCGCGCGGATGCCTGTCTCGTCCCGAGCCAGTCCCTCGCCCGCCGGTCCTGGTCGCCCTGCCCTGCCCATCTCGTCCCTTCGGGCGGGACCGCTGACGCGGGCCGTGAGCGTCAGCGATGCGGACGAAGTTGCCGGTCAGGCGGGTGCGTCGTCTTGGGCAGTTCTCCCCATATCAAGGGCGGCGACGGAGCCGCCGGCCCTCATCGTTCTTGCGAATGACTGACCGCTGCCTAGCTGATCTGCGCGCCGTGCTGATGATCCTCATCGTCGGAGTGCTCGACTTCCACCTCGATCTCCACTTCCCCCGAGTCCCCGAACATCAGGGTGGCGTGGAAGTGGTCGCCTTCCTGATAGCTGCGCTTGACGTCGTGGAACACGATATGCACGCCGCTCGGCTGCATCGTCAGCGTCTGCCCAGGCGCGATCTCAAGTGCCTTCACTTCCTTGATGGACATCGTGCCGCTGTCGTTGACGGAGGGCGCCTGAAATACACCTGCTGCGGCAAAATCCACCGAGGCACCGGTGAGCGTCACCGGCTGATCGGTGGTGTTCTCGATTGTCAGAAAGACATCCATCGAGTGGGCCGTCGCGCTGACCTCGACCGTGTGGGCGTGGCTGATGACGATGCCGTTCAGGCTGAAGCTGTCGCCGGCGTGATGTGCAACTGCCGGCATGACAAGGGCGGCCAGAACTGCGGCCGCGCGAACTGCGTGGTGGAACATTGTCTCTCCTTTGTCGAGGCCCTCCGCCCCGATGACTGGTTCTTTCGCGTCCGGTGACAGGTTTCCTGACTTGCGCTTCACCGCACGGCCCTCACCTTCCCAGCCATAAAGGCCAGTGGCATCGCGTGGGCCGGCTCGTCGCTTACAGTTGCGGGGGCAGTGTCGGCATCTCACCGACTTCCCTGATCATTCCGGACGGGAACACACTAGCGCCAACCCGTGGCATTGCAATGGGATGCTTCCTTTCGGAGCACGTCGGCGAGTCTGCAGCAGTGCTGAATGTCCGCTAAGGGCTCTTCGCGTCGATAGTATGAACCCAGCTCAAAGCGCCGGCTGGGGTGGTTCGACCATAAAAAGAAACTGAAGAGGCCCGCGCGCGGCGCGGGCCAGGATGATCCATTTGCCGTTCCGGGGGATCGGCGGGCTGTCGCCCGCTCACCCCCGTCCGCAGCCTTTTTGTTTTCCTGTCCGCCACGCATCCCCGCCCGAGCCGGTCAAGGGGCAAGCGCCGCCCGTTGGGCGTCGTCGTCCAGGCGGGCCGTGTCCTCGCCC
>Ga0181344_1000615_pt1 | contig 13959 bp, 5 predicted proteins | sample Su13VDMLBDD_FD_130098 | JGI IMG/M metagenome (GOLD analysis project Ga0181344, IMG submission 130098) | Freshwater viral communities from Lake Michigan, USA - Su13.VD.MLB.D.D | ecosystem: Environmental > Aquatic > Freshwater > Lake | place: USA: Michigan | collected 2013-07-15
ATTGCTAAGCATCTTGTTCCACGTGGAACATATGAGAGATGGCGTGAGTCAGCAGACTATCTAGACAAGCCCGGATTTGAGATGCATGCGTTCACGATGCTGTGTGGTATGGCGTCTCCGTACATGACCTATACGTCAACTGCCGGAGTGACTGTGTGTCTTTTAGGACAGTCGGGTAGTGCCAAGACAGGTGCAATGTACGCAGGGCTAAGCATGTGGGGCAACCCAAAGGATCTCAGTGTGTTTGAAGCCACAGACAATGGCATGGTAGGTCGCTTCCTTGGATTGCACAACATCCCGCTAGGCATTGACGAGATCTCTAATAAGGATGCAAAGATACTGTCCCAGCTAGTGCATAAGATCTCTCACGGTAAAGCCAAGATCAGGATGCAAGGATCGGTCAACGCAGAACGTGAGCATGAGATGTCCGCCTCTATGACCTGCATCATGACTACTAACCAGTCAGCCTATAACAAGTTTGAGCTGATCAAGTCTAGCCCTGATGGTGAAGCCGCTCGTCTGATTGAGTTCTTAATTCAGAAGCCAGAACTGCTTAAGGCAGAAGGTGGCGCGGCATTGGGTAAGCATATCTTTGATGCATTCCGCGTTAACTACGGACACACTGGCCCGATGGTCATACAAGAAGGCTTGCGTCTAGGCGACAGTTATATAGAAGACAACCTCGCGCTATGGGATGAGAGATTCACTAAAGACTTTGGAGATGACGGCACGTATCGTTTCTATCAGAACCTTGTGTCAACCGCTTGCATGTCTGGCACTATGGCGCACGAAGCCAACATCATCAAACTAGATATATCTCGCGTATACCACGAGACTGTGCGCGAGATGATCACCATCCGTGACAAGGTAGTCAAGGTCAACCGCACTGACTATCCATCTGTACTGTCTGACTTCCTGCACAAGAACACCAACAGTCTGCTAGTTATCAAGGATGGTAAGGTCACCAAAGAACCTACGAATCAGATCGTTGCGCGGATGGTCAGCGAGGAGAATCTTTTGCAAGTGTCTAAGACTGCGCTCAAGAAGTATTTGGCAGAGTGTCAGATCAGCACCCGTGAGTTTGAGTTTGAGATGCGGCAGAACGGTCAGCTTATTGAAGACAAGAAGGGACGACTCACTACAGGTTGGAAGAGCGCTATACACATAGACCCAACTAATCTGTATTGGTTCAAGACCCAGTTGCCAGACGGTTTCTTTAATGACACCGAATGAACTCAAAGAACCTGAATGGATCTTTCCGTTTCAAGGGATGGAGATAGGTGATAGCTTCTTCATCCCTACCTTGCGCTTTGCAGAGATGATGTATGCAGTTGATAGTGGGAGCAAACGCGACAAGACCCGTGTCAAGTGCTACGTCACAGTTAAGGACTCACACCTAGGTATACGGGTCTGGCGCGTTGGTTAGGGCTTGATATCGTACGTCTCGAAGTAATCAATCAGACGACGCTTAGCAATGTTCTCTTGCAAGATGATCATCTTCAACATATCGCGCTTATATGCAGGATCCATATCTTGATCTTGACGCAGCTTCTTGGCTTCAGAGCGTAGATCTTTTATCTCGTTGTTGATGCCTTTGTTGTAAATCTCTACGATCTCTTCGTTGAACGGATGCTCTGCGCGATATTCCATAGCCATTCCCGGCTTAGTATCAAACATGTTGATCTTCTTCTCTATGTCTAAGATTTGCTTTTCTATCTTAGAGAACTCGCGGGAGTCTACGTTTGATTTAGCACCAAAGAACGAACCAACTAGCGGTAAGTCAGTCTTAGGGTTAAATTCTTTCCGTCCTTGCGCAAGATCACTTATGCCGTACAAGTTCTCCATAATGCGACCAACACCATCAATGTAACTATTTGACAGGAAGTACAGCGAGTTAGGAGAAATATCTATTTCACCCAGAGTAGAGTCAGCCATATAGATTGCTGCTTGTTTATAAATCTCAGGAATCTTATCCCCGCCTGTGTATGCATCACCAAAGCGACGAGTCTGGTCGCTATAGATTGCTTGGCCTAAACCATTCTTATTTAATGAGAACTCTAAGATAGGACGTAACAAGCTAGGAGCAATAGAGTCCAAGAAGAATTCTCGTGTATCTTCTAACGGATCCATGCGTGAGACTGGAATAGGAACAAATGAGTCAAGCGAAATCTGCAAGAAAATGTTCTTAGCCATATCAGCAAACGATTGTGTACCAGCCAAGAACGCAGCCATCTGCGCCCCAGATGCCGCAAACGCGCCAAGACCAAAGCCCCAAGGAATTTGGAATATAACATCTTCGCCTAGCCCCATAGCCTTAGATATATCTTTAGGTAGGTGGAATCTAGCAAAGCGAGTCCACTGCTGCATATTATCTGTAGCTACAGCATTGCGTCCCAGATCATCATCGTCGGCTGTCATCTGCGCCATTCCATACGCAGCCATACCCATACCAAACAATGCCATAGACATTATTGAGGCGTACAACTTTTTCTTGCTGTACTCTTCTTTAAACTTAGCCAGAGCTACTGGATCGTTTTTAATTGCGGGCGGTAGTCGATCAACTGCCACACTCATTGGAGTTACTGCAGGTAGAACTGCTTCAATAGCCCTTACAGCACCAGTAGCGGCTGGACGGAAGAACATATAGAACGCGCCCATGATCTTGCCGTAATCACCCACCTGCTCAAAGTTAGCTAGGTTCTTAGCATAGGCAGCAGCGCGAACTGTTGCAGCGCGCTCAGACTCACCCTTGCCCATAGCGTTTTGCTTGGCGATCTTGTATGCAGCCGCACGGCTTGCCAATTCAAACATGTCTGTCCAGATGTCAATCATCTTCTCAGCCTGCTCTGAAGTGCGAGCAATACCAGAACGACCAACTTCTTTCTGTAAGTCTTGGAAGTTTGACTTCAGTGACATGCCTTGCAGATATGACACCATACCACCAGTCTTGATGAAGTCCACCATGTCTTTAACGTAGGCGTCTTTCTTAGCAAGTTCTTGCAATGCCAACTGACTCTTAGCGTCACCCTTTTCATAGAGGATAGCAACCTGCAGGGCTTTATACAGTCCGTTGTTTGCCACTACCATCACACTGATTTCTTTAATGAACTTAGCAGCGGCTATTGGCCCAAGTTCAGCGCCAAGCGTGAACGCGTTAGTCAATGCATCACGAACAAAGTTCATCGGAGCAAACTGATAGTTATAGCGGGTATGCAACTTACCAATTCTGCTTGTCCATTTGTTTGCTATATCAACTATAGGTTTAGTAGCCTTATAAGTTTGTCGTATAGCCTCACGATATTTTTTATCGCTAACTACTAATATGTCAATGCTTCCATCTTGGTTGTAGTGGAATATTGTGGTCTCACCTTTAAGATCTTTAAGGTCTACAGTGTTACGCTCTTCAAACTTAATTGTCTTCTTAACGTAGCCATCCAAGATGCCTTGACCATCTGGATTTAGCTTCTTGTCTTTCTTAAGAGAATTCTTAATGGATTGAGTTAGGTTACGACGACCAGAACGCATAGCTGCACGGGTGGCATCGGACATAGTCTGCAAGATAGGGTTCTTAGATACGCTGATACGCCCATCCATTGCACCTTGCGAATCCTGCATTTCACGACCGTTCTTGGCGCTATCAAAATCAAGTTCCTCGTCCACTGCAGTATGGTGTGGGTTACCCTTCAACGGCACATAGTTCTGGAAGTTGTAAAACGCCACGCGGTTGCTAACAGGATCAGACCAGTAGTTGGCAATCTTATTAAGGTCAGCCGTAGCCTGATGCAGTTTCTGCATAGCAGCCAACACTTCATCTACCTGCGCTTTGTATCCGCTAGAGTTGTATTGAGCAGTAATGTTTGCTACTGAGGCTTGATCCAAACCCGTAGCGTTGTACATCACATCATTAATATCAGTCGGTAGTTTCTTACGCTTACCACCTTGCTGTTCTTGACGTGGGCTACTACCTAATCCATCAACATACTTAGACGGAGTTTTATTTGTCACACTGCTAAAGACAAGGTTGTCTAACTCAGTGCGTAGTTGCTGAGCCTGAGACTTAGCAAGCGGCTGTGTATCTAGAAGCTTAACGATCTGCGCACGACGATCTGCAGGGCTAATCTTGACCCCATTGTGAGTCAGCACTTTGTTATCGCTAAGCGGTACTGATAGCAAATACTTTACTAAGCGACGCTCAGGAGAGTGAAGGGCCTCTGAGATCATGTGCAGTTTGTTTAGCGCCTTCTCAGTAGAGTAACCAGCAGTTCGTGCAAAGTTACCCACGGCTTTATCTAACTCATTAGCGGCATCGCTGACGTAGACGTTGTAGAAATTGCGTGCATCACCAGAGGCAAGAACAATCTGCTCATAAATATTATTGATCTTGTCTCTACCTTCACGGTAAATCTTGCCAGCCAAGTCAAAAGTGTTTTCCCAAACTTTAATTGGGTAACGGTTGTTTTGAAAGGCTGTAGCAATCTTTTGCCAACCAGTGGATGTACCGAGGAGCTTTCTAAAAAATCTCCAACTCTTAGGAACTTCATCGCTCTTGAGGTCATACTCTGGGTTATCTTTGTTTAAGTCAGCAGTGCGCAGGGCAGGGACTTTCTTAGCTTGACCAGCGCCAGACTTCTTAGCAGCAAGCGGAGCCACATCAATGCCGCCTTCTGGCACAGAAATAATGGTGCCAAATATTTCAGAGAGCTCAAGCATGAGGTTGCCCTCATAGCCAGCCTCGCGTACAAGGAATCGTTTACCTTGTTTGTACTTTTGACGTGTCTCTTTGACTTCAGCCTCACGTCCGGGCGCTATCTCACCAACATCAGTAGTGACTTCACCCTCACCCTCTGCGGCTTCTTCATAGAGTCCCTCTTTAACCTTTGGATTAAATGCTTCGACCAAAGACTCATACACACCGGGACGTGGCTCTAAGGTAGTGCCTTTTGCGGTCACCAAGCTATAGAGTTTCTGGAACATCTTAGTCAGTTGTTTCCAGAGGTTTTCACCGTTGAGTGTGTATTTAGCCAAAGAACGAGCCTGCATATTGGCAAGATCGTTTTGGAAACGGTTGTCAGTTAATGCGTAACCAATAAACTCATATAGGTTCTCAAAAGCATTCTTGTATTTACTGCCAAGACGTTTCTGGGCAAACTGATATATCTTGTCCAGATGCTCCATCGCTTCACGCTGTTCAGGCGTAAGTTGGCTTGGGTCTGTGAGATAAGTGTTAATTAACTTAACAGTAGCAGCGTGGACAACCTCATGCAATAGAGTTGCTTCATCCAAACCTTCTGGAGTGAAATAGAAGGTATCTGTTTTTGGATCGTACTCAGCCAACTTACCTTCTTGACGTAGGCGTTGTATGACTGGGTTGTCTACCTCCATAACAATACTGGAGTTCAACTTGATCTTGCTTAGTGATCTAGCAACAAACTGGAAAATATATGAAGATGCCTTAGACCAGCGCTGAGCCAGTTGTGCAACGAAAGGGTCGTTAGTCTTCTCTCCGCGCTGAACCTTCAGTGCAGGGATGCCTTTAGCAGTATCAATCAAGCCAGCAATCGCACCGTTTATATCGCCAGCACGTAATGACTCAACAACAGAGTTATCTAGAGGAGCACCTTTACCCACGGCTTCTTCTGCTTTAGCGCGTTCTTGTTCAGCTTCATCCATCGCAGCTTGGCGTCGCTCTTCTTCAGTGCCTTTGAGTCTAAGATCACGTGCTTGGGCTTGGTTAACTCCGCGCACATGAGTGCCTTCAGCTTCAAGCTGATCGGCGATTGCTTCAAAACCTCTATCACGCTGTGTACCAGCGTTGTTAACAATATTGCCTAGATAGGCTAGCTTTGATGCATTGGATAGTTCGCCCCATGCAGGGAACTCAATACCTACAAGTTTGCCTTGCGTCTTGCGATCTTCTTCGTAGCCGTTAACAATACGTTGCTGTTGTGGGCTAAGATTTTCTTCACTATTCTGTTCTCTAAAGTCGGCTACAGCTCTAGCCGCTGCTTCACGTTCTTCGATTGTGTTATCTTTTATGCGACCAAAGTAAATATCCTTCTCGCCACCAGTCAAGTCACCCCACTCTGGTAGAGACACGCCTTCTTCGCCCAAAGTTTGGCGTAAGTCTTCATAGTCTTCCTGTGCGTACTCAGGTAAATTCTTCTGGCTATATTTAGCAGGTTGCCCAGCGCCAAGAGATTCTTGGTAAGCGGCTTCTTTATCAGCGGCTTCTTGTTTCTCAATCTGCTGCCCTAACTCCATGGCAGCGCGGATCTGTTCTTCTTCGCTTAATGCAACGGGCTGTTCTTTTGTTCCACCCACAGTTGACTCAACAACTGTTCCAGTAGGTACCACTCCACCGGGTTCAGTAATAGTAACTCCTTCGGTGGTGCTGACTGCACTGGGCTGTCCAGCCACTCCAGCGCCTGTTCCACTTGCTCCACTGACATTTCCTGCAACGCTAGGAGCTCGTTGCTTCTCGATGTGCTCCTTGATTGCCTTGACACTACGTTCGACATATCCTTTACCCCCTTCAGGCTTTTCAATACCAAGATCAGTCATGATCTTATTGACACTACCAGAGTGCGCTTTCTTTGTACCTGCATCAACTTCAGATATATAAGTCTCTGCTGCTGTTACCGCTGCAGATTTTTCTGGTTCTTTTGCAGCTTCATTAGTAGTCTGCACAGACTCAGCAGTAGGAGTCGTGGCATCCTTCGTAGCTTCTACAGTTGGAGTAGCAGCAGTGGCAAGAGCGTTACCGTTTTCATCTAAAGCAGGCTGTAAAGCTACCACAGTCTCAGGTTTAGCAACTGGGTTTGTTTCTAATGCGTCGTTCTCTGCACTAGTTGCAGAACGCTGTGTATCTGCATTTTCTTTAGCGTCTTTAGCAAGAGTGGCAAACTTACCAGCCATGTGCGTACGCGCGCCACCTATACCTCCGGGGACAACGGACATACCAAATGCTGCCGCTGCTGTGTCAATGTATTCAGTTAACGCTTCTGCATCAGTTAATGATAGTTCTGCACCAAAGCGTTCTGCAATAGTTTGAAGTTCTTCAGCGGGTAATTCTTTAGCGCCTGTTACTGCAATACGTTTAGTAATGTCGGCAATCAAATACTTAGACGACCTCTCTCCAATCTTAAGAGAGTCTAGACCAATCTTGTTAATAACAAAGTCTGCAACTCCATGCACAAAGGCTGCAGGTAGAACGCGAGTTAGATCAATGTCTTCAGCAGACTGCCCACGCTTCTCAGCTTCTTGAATAGCACGCCCAGTAACTTCACCGGCACCGTGTAGACCGGCTTGCCCAACCATACCGGCGGTCTTGCCCATCCCTATTAAAACTTTTTTAGCCTCTGCTTGGACAAGTGCTTCCGCAGCTTCCTTGCCTTCTTTCTTAGCGACTTCTTCTGCAAGATCTTTTACACCTTTTTTAATTAGTGTTTTAGACACTGCGCCTGCTATTGCGCCGGGTAACGCGCCAACACCAGCACCGGTTATAGCTCCAACACCAGCGCCAACACCCATAGCAGCAATAGTCTCGCCGAGGCTAGCAACACCAGCGCCCATTTGATATGGCAGCCAGTCGGTCATAACTGTGCCAATACCTTTTTCAAAAGCCTTAGTAAACGAGTCAGACTCACGAGCAACTTGTTTGGCTTCTCCTGCGCCCATGGACTCCATACCACTCTGAAGCAATGATTTGCCTGTTTCTTTAGCGCCGAGTTTTGATGCAGTAATACCTGTTAGCGCTTTAGCAGCGCCGTAGGTTTCTTGGAGTTGTGGTAAGTAGTTAGATATACCACGCATGAAGTCACTAGATGTGTCTTCATCAGATAGTATTGTTGGCCCTGTCTTTACTTCTTCTTTGGGCTCTTCTTTTTTTGTTGGTGCAGGGGCAGGGACACCTAAATTAATACGCTTATAGAAGTCATCCTTCGGCAAATCCGAATAGTATTTTTTGTACAGTCCGTCCGCAAGTTGTTGATCCGATAGATCGTCGTACTGCGGATACTTTTGGCGTATTTCTTTGATATCCATGATTAACGCACTTTAAGTGGATCATTACCTTCTTTTTTGTCCTCTTTGGCTTTATTAAAACCAGAACGATCTCTATGGTATTCCACCAATTCTTGCGTTTCACCGCGTAAACGTTCAAACTCTCCGTTACGTTTTGCAAGTTCAGTCTTAGCTGCTTCGATTGTTGTAGCTAACTTAGGATATTTTTTAGGGTCTGCGGAAGCATCGCGGGCTAATTTTTGATAGTCGTCGTTTTTCTTTAAGTTTTCAATTTTAGTTTCAGTATTAGATTGCAGTGTTAGCGCTTGTGTTAAAAGCGCTTGTTTTTTGTCATCACTTGCTTTATCTTTATCTAATTGACGCATCTGAAGTTCTAAAGCCTTGATGTCACGCTGCGTAGAACTACGGAGTTTTTCAGTTTCAATATGAGAAGACTTGTTAATGTTTGCAACGTTCTCAGAACTCATATATGCGCCTAAATACTGATTTATGTGCATAGCGCGTTCGGCGGCTTTATTGATATCTTCACGCGCTTCCTTGGCGTACCCAGCTTTCTCCAGACGAGTGGCGCTCTCTAAGTCAAATATGGTCTTATCAATATCGCGTTTAGCTTTCTTGTAAGTCTGCTCATCTGCAATCATCTCAGGTAGCTTAGCGTCTAGCGCATTCATGCCAGCAACAAGCACTGGGCCGGGGGTTGAACCCCATTTAGCAAAGAACTGCGCTAAGCGCATGTGGCGTTGACGCTTAGCTTCGTCGTCCATATTAGCACGCTCATCCATTACTTTCTTACGCATTTCTTGAGCTGCTACGTTTGGACCCATAGCGGCTTCTTTTTCAGCTGCAAGTTCTGCTACTGAACGATTGGCTATTTGATTTTGCTCATACAAAGATTTTTGCAGGTTAGCTGTCGGACCAGTGAACTCGGGCATTGGCGCAACAGGAGTTCGATCAGTAGGTAGATTAACCAAAGAAGTGCCAGCACTTTCAAGCATTGGGCGCCCCGTTCTTATACGAGCCTCTTGCTCCGCTCTAAGTAAACGAACACGCTCCGCATCGGACTGATCTGGTTGATCAGAAATAAGCGCGTAATCTGGCATCTCTTCTTTAGGTAATTTATATGCGGTTCCTCCGCCAGATTGAAACGCAATGATGCCACCACCAGCCATCTGTGGAGCTTGATAGTCAACACCCATAGGACCAGTAGGCGCAGCGCCTTGTGGAACTCGCGCCATTTGTTTTTCGCGTAATAGTTCTTTTGCCATTTCACGAACAGTCCTGCTAGGAGACCCGCTAGCCTGTTTCTCTAGCTCTTCTATGTCCATGTTAGCAAGCTGACCTTTGACTTCGCCACCAACATCGTAGCTAGGCACAGACGTAATGCCGCCTTGAGCCATAGACTTGATGACGCCGCCCTCTGCTTTGGTGGCGTTGTAAATAGAAGCAGCTGCGCCTGCAGTACCGATACCTTGAGTAAGAGCGTTAGGAGCCGCCACATATTGCTGGGTAGTCTGCGCCTGCATTGGTAAGCCACGCAACATGTTAGACATCGTGCCCAACTGCATGAGCGGATACTGCTGTGCATTGGCGTAGTCTTGGATAGACTGATTAATCTTCTGCTGTTCTTGTGACTGCTGCTGCGCGCCAAACTGACTCTGTAGATTAGCGATACCTTGCTGAGCTTGAAGTTCTTGTGCGCCAAGTCCTGCGTACTGTCCTGCGCCCTGCATCACTTGACCAATAGCGGCTTGTTGTGCACCGATACCTTGACCATACATACCAGCGCCAGCCTGCAGACCCTGCAGGTTTAACCCCGCGCCATACTGCTGAGCTTGCTGTGCGTTTTGGAAAGCGTTCTGCATACCTTGGGCTTGGATACCACCAAGCTGAGTACCTAAGTTACGTTGACGCTCTGATTCAACTAACGCCTGACGACTACCACCAAATGCGCCTGCTTGAACAGCTTGCGCTTGGTTACCCATCTTTTGCATTTCAGACTGACGTACGGCTTCGCTCATCTGCCCCTGCAGTACGTTCTGCATGTAGGGAGACATATACGCTGATATAGCGTTCGGATCAGTTGCTTGCTGCGCATACTGATTACCAGCACTAGCCGCTGCGTTACCCAAGCCATATAGACTGCCAGCCTGTTGTCCAATCTGAGCCGCGCCCATAATGCCTCGGCCTGTGATATCAGACGCAGCACCAAACTGACCGGGAGTTTGCATCCCGCCAACAGTTTTTTGCGCTTGCTGCTGAAGCGGACTAAACCCCGCAATATAGTCAGATGCGTTTGTACTGTATGGCGTATATGGTTTGAAGCCAGTTATGTTGTAGCCACCGTCCTCAGTATCGTTTCCTGTAAACAGTTGCTTCTGGGTAGCGCCCAGCATCGTCTCGACGTATGGTTTTGCATACTCGGGAATGTTTGAGGTGTACGTTGTTCCGGTACTTGTAGTGTTACCGCCGCCACCCATGCCATATACACGACCGCCGCCTACTTTTTTTATAGTCGCACTATCGCCAATAGGTTCACCCAACGCGTATAACTCACGACGAGAAAAAGTTGTTTTCATAATTTCATCCTCATTACATGATGGGTTTCTTCCATGCCCATCTTTTTATACATTGGAACTAATTCATCGCGGCACCAGCACTGGGCTACCGTAGCTCCGTTAGATTTCATCCAAGCCACTAGCTCTTTGAGTACATGAGGCTTGACGACGTTTTTGCCACCCAACAATGTTCCATGACCAACACGGTAACGTGGGTAGTCAATGAATTCAACTGCTGCTGCGCCAGTAATACCTTCATCTGGCTCGTTCCACACCAAGAGAAACATTTTGCCAGTGCGGATGGCAAGTTCAACCTGTTCAAGCGTTATAAAGTCTGGCTCAACGTCAATACTCTTTTGTAAAAGAGGCGCAGCTTCATCCCACACCGTAGGTAATTGATGAGGGGGTACGTAAAGTAATGGCATTAGGCTGGCATGAACTTGTTAGGATTAATCTGTTTACCTTGCTTTGAATTGCCTGTACGCGCCTTGCGTATTTTGTTCATCATCTCATGCAAGCGCTTAGCCCCTGCTTCGGTAGAACCATTACCCAGATGCGATACCACATCGGCAGGGATTACAAACTCACCATCAGCTAAACGGGCGGGTTGTTTGCCAGCAATCGTTGCAGGGATGTTGTCAGACATGCCATCCCCCGGCCCTTTGAGTAATCTAGGGTTTCCACCAGCAGCATAACCACCTAATGAAGAATGCATGATGCCACCCTGCGCTGCGTTTTCTGGATCTAATGATGAACCAGCTGCATCGGCTTTAGCTCCGGGGGGTCTAAGATTTAATTGGCCCAAAGGAGTAGGACGCTTAGCCGCAGGAGGCGTTACATATGCGCGCTTGTTAACCTTGGCTTGACGAATCTGAGCTGCAGTCAATGCATCTTGGTAGCGGGTATCAGGATCTTGGTCATAGTAAATACCGGGATCACCTTTACCACTAGGAGCTTGAGCCTGTGACTCAGTCAGACTCTTATAAAAGTCCAGCGTACTGGCTAAGTTGCCCCTAGCAAAATGAGCGATACCGCCTTGAGCAAACCTTTCCTGCCCAGTCTGAGGGTTTACCCCAGTATCTCCTGCGTCGCCATACACTACGTTTTGAGGTATTGGGCTTGCCGTAGGAGAAGCGTATCCCATCGAATGGGGTAAACCAGACTGGGGATAACCCTGATTACCACCAACAGCATTCATAGACATCTGCTCTACTGGGCCACCAGCTTGCATAATGCCACCAACCGCTGCATAAGTAGGCTTATAGACATTAGGTTGCGCATTGCTCGCTTGGAAATTAGGGGACATCTTGTATCTAGTCAAGACGCCGTTGTACTTTTCTTGTGCTGGAGCTTCTTTTGGATCTAATAAACCTAGTCCTTTAGCGCCAAGATAAGCGCCAGCTATTGCAGTTTTAGGGTACTGTTCTGCCAAATCGTAACCCTGTTTAACATAATTGCCAAAACTATTAAGTCCCTCCATAAAAGGATTGGCTGGGGGTGTACTACCCACTGTTGGCATGGGTAGTTCAGAGCCTTGATACCCCATATTGCTATTCATAGCAGCACGGTCTGCGCCAGAAAATGGTTTTGTATAGTCTGCGACTGGCTGTCTTATAGTGTTATCAGCAACTTGTTGTCTAATAGTATCTTGAGCAGTGGTATCAACAATCCCTTTTGCTGTAAGTGTGGGGTCGCCAGCAGGTGGGAGAGGGGTAATTGGTTGCGCAACAAGAGGAGTCTGAGGTATTACTGGAGAAGTGGTAGCGCCTGTAATACCCGCCGCTTGCGAAAGCGCTGCTTGTTTGGCTGCTTCCTGCGCCGCTATTTGAGCTCCCAATTCACTACCGGCAAGCCCAGCTACTTGACTTGCTTCTACCGCACCTATTGCACTAGCCGTAGTCCCCGCACCAGCAGTTCCCGCACCAGCAGTTCCCGCACCAGCGCCTGTAGCGCCTAACGAAGTTCCACCAGTCAGGTAAGCTGCAGCCAATATTGCGGCGAGCTTGCCCTCATCGCTCTCAGCAAAGTCACCTATGCTGTCACCTAGATCAGCAAAAACATCAAAAACTGGGTCAAGAAAGCTCATATAAACCTCGTTTACAAGGATAAGTTAATCGTATCACGCCTTAATCCTTAATGGGTAGCTAGAAGCTGCTCCACCAGAGGTGTCATAGTAGACATCACCAGCTCTAAGGTTAGCGAAATCGGCTTGGGTTGGTAGGCTAATTACAAACTGCCCACTAGAGTTTGGTTGGGCAAATGTTAAACCAGTAACAACATTAGTAGTCCCTACAGCCTGCGATGATGCAAGTATTGGTGACGCGTTGTCTAACTGCGTAAAGTACAAACGCAAAATGTTTGTAAGCTGATCTATGAACCGCGCATCGTATTCAACAGGGGCGGCTGGTAGTCGTGGGGCAGTTACATTTTTCTGTGCCATGCTTATCTCCTACCATCTGGTCGTACATCAAGGCGGGGACTGCCCAACTGCCACGCAACGCCAAGACCATCAGAACTAATCTTAAACGCCATCTGACGTCCACGCACTCGCACATACGCATACTCAGTAAAAGTCTGCACTGTATATGTTTGTTGCCCCGTATAGTTTTGTGTACTAGCTACGCTTGGAAGATCCGTACTCCCATAGTTAGCGCCGGGGTTTTGGCGGGGACGCACAGTAAACACTACAGATGGAGCATTCACATTAGACCCATCAAAAGTTATGTCAGGAATAATGCGCCACACAAAACCAAAATTATGACCGGCTCCAATATCGAAATCGGAAGACTGGCAATACGCTTCAATAGGTGTAGCAGGTGTAGTGGATCCATCATCGTTTCCATTCTCGTGGTAAAGAAGTTGTCCGTTGTATCCAGCACCCATAGGCGTTGCGCGTAGTGGGCTATCACACCAAGCGGTACGAGCAATAGTGCCGTAGTACCAAGTACGCTCTAAATGGTTAAAGATGACATACTTATCTACAGTATCTGACCCAGCAGAACAATAGAACCACCAAATCTCGTTGTAGCCTTCGTTAGTGCCAGTGCAAATCTGGAACGCTTGCTGGAGATTGATGTCATCAAATATGTATTGACGCAAAGTGCAGGGGAGAGTCTCTACGCGACCGGTATACATGTAGAACTTGTCTGTGCCCATCCAGTAGGTGACGTTGTTTACTGTAATCGCTGCGTTAGGCGACACAATAGAAATGTTGTCACCCATGATCTGAAAGCCCCACACATAAGGTGGACCAAGATATTGCATGGAATAGACCGCAGAATCAGTCAATATCAAGATCTCTTGACGGGTCTGAATAGCTGCCAAGATAGTTGAACCATGACTTAACTGATAACTACCTGCTTGGTTAGTAGGCGCTGGGAGC
>Ga0181344_1000616_pt1 | contig 13932 bp, 15 predicted proteins | sample Su13VDMLBDD_FD_130098 | JGI IMG/M metagenome (GOLD analysis project Ga0181344, IMG submission 130098) | Freshwater viral communities from Lake Michigan, USA - Su13.VD.MLB.D.D | ecosystem: Environmental > Aquatic > Freshwater > Lake | place: USA: Michigan | collected 2013-07-15
GCATCCATTCTTACTGTGGACATTCTCGGCGGAACCTTCAGCACATCCTATCCAATATATGGAACTGGAGACACCGCTGGTAACTTTGCTGGAACAACAGCTACAATTCTTAGCATTGCAGCCAATGACAACAGATACATGGCGTTTGGTCCGTCCAAGACACTCAAGGGCAACAATGATGACATTGAACAAGAGCGTTTTGCCGACAATGTCGTTCCATTTGATCAGACCGATCCGTTCTCACAAGGAAACTACTAATGTTTACCACATATTATGGAGAATACACAAGAAAAGTAGTAGTTGGTTTTGGAACGTTGTTTAACAACATTTATGTAAACCACCCAGATGACGGTGTTGGTAAGAAGATTCGCGTTCCTTTGACATATGCTCCAAAAGAAAAGTTTGTAAGAAGATTGTTAGAAGAGTCATCGATCAGTACCGACACAAAAGTCGGTATTAGACTGCCGCAATTAAGCTTTGCAATGAGTCAAATGGCAGTGGACCCATCACGGAGACGAAATAAAGTCAATACTGACATTTATGATGTCTCTGGATCCACAGGCAAAAAGATGATTGTAGAGACACCAATTAACTACAGTTTTAATCTTTTTATCTATACAAGACACATAACTGATACATTGCAGATTGCTGAGCAAATTATTCCATACTTTAATCCAGAATTTATTATTAAGATAAACTTTGGAGCCAATAGAGATGAAACGTCCATTCCACTAGTTATGTTGAACGGCATAAATATAAATGAACGCTACGATGGTGACTTCGGCGATAGAAGAATAAACATGTCCAGCATTGGGTTTATCGCCAAAGGTTATATGTTTGGTCCTGCTGGAACTGAAGAGTCGGTGAACCTTATTGAAGATTTTGATATAGATGTAGAAGCTTTATAAAATGGATGTAAATAAAAACCTCGCTACTTTTTTTAATATTGAAAACAATACAGAAAAAAGTCAAAACATAGAAGCTGTCGGCAACAGCGCAGCTAAAGAAGACTATGACGTTGCAAGAGAAAACTTGAAGCGTCTAATTGCAACTGGCTCACTGGGCTTAGAAGGTATCTTAAAGGTAGCCAGCGAGTCTGATAGCCCCAGAGCATACGAAGTATTAGCAACTACTCTGAAAACACTTGCAGATATCAATGTCAACTTAATGGATATTTCTGCAAAGCATGCACAAACCACCAAAGTTAGCGTAAACAATCAAACAAATAATTCTATCTTTGTGGGAACAACTAAAGATTTACAAGCTCTCTTGAAAAAAGAAAGCAAAATTATAGAAGGTGAAGTTGTAAATGGCAGAGAAAACCGGCTACCGAACAAATACCAATCTTAAAGCACCGGGTGTAAATCTTGCCTATACGCAAGAACAATTTGCTGATTATGTTAAATGTGCAAAAGATCCTTTGCACTTTGTAGAAAATCATGTGAAAATTGTCACACTCAATGAGGGCTTGGCTCCCTTTAAACCGTACGATTATCAACAAAATTTTATTCAGGCCATTCACGAAAATAGATTTGTCATTTCTAAGTTTCCTCGTCAGAGTGGAAAGTCTAGCTGTGTAATTGGATACATTGCACATTACATAACATTTCAACCAGACGTTAAGGTGGGCATCCTTGCAAATAAACAAAAGACGGCAACAGAACTGTTCAATCGTCTGCAAGTTGCCTATGAAAATTTACCACATTATTTGCAACAAGGCGTAATGGAGTGGAATAAAACCTCGTTGAAGTTGGAAAATGGATCGTCTGTTATGTGTGCAGCAACGTCATCTTCTGCCATCCGTGGTGGTTCATTTAACTTTCTTTTGCTGGACGAGTTTGCATTCTTGCCTCAAAATATTGCAGAAGAGTTTTACGCATCGACCTATCCAACTATTTCATCTGGTACATCATCCAAGATTATCATAGTTTCTACTCCTCATGGATTAAACCACTATTATAACATTTGGGTTAACGCCAATCGTGAAGTTGGGCATCCATTAAAAAATAAATTTGTTCCAGTTGAGGTAAGCTGGCGAGAAGTTCCTCAATATCCAGGTGGTCCTTTAAGAGGCGAAGAGTTTAAGAAAGAAACTATCGCCAACACTAGCGCGGAACAGTTTAACCAAGAATTTGAGTGTTCGTTTATAGGATCATCTAATACTTTAATTTCTTCTTCAAAATTGAACATTTTGGCTCCAAACGACCCGATTCGGTCGCAGGAAGATGGTCTTAAAATTTTTGAAGAGCCGCATCCAGATGGAATATATTTCCTGTTGGCTGACGTTTCTAGGGGTCAGGGTGCAGACCATTCTGCGTTTATTGTGGTAGAAGGTAGCCAGTCTCCATATAAAATAGTTGCTGCTTACCAAAATAATACCATAAGCCCGTTTGTTTATCCTACCGTAATTAAAAATGCAGGAGAATTGTACAACAATGCATATGCAATGATCGAAACCAATGACATTGGTGGTCAAGTTGCCAGCATCCTGTACAATGATTTGGGTTATGAAAATATACTAATGACCCAGACTAAAGGTGTAAAGGGGCAAGTTTTGTCACAAGGTTTTGCTTCCGGCAGATCTGAAATGGGTATTCGCACTACCATGCAGACTAAAAAAATTGGATGTGCCGTCCTGAAACGTTTAGTAGAAGAAGACAAAATTTATTTAAACGATGAACGTATTATTCGGGAACTCATGTCATTTGTTTCAAAAGGAAATACGTTTAGGGCAGAAGATAAACAGACCGACGATTTGGTAATGTGTTTGGTATTTTTTTCTTGGCTGACTAGGCAAGAATATTTTGCAGATTTAATAGAAACAGCAAAAAATAAATATTCTAAAAACGAGGGACAGGCAGCTGAGGACGACAACGTTCTTTTTATGGCGGGAAATACTGAAAAAGCATCTGATGATGTAACACCAGATGGGTGGTCTGACGGACAGGTTGTTTGGTATCCCTCATAAAAAATCTTATAAATACTAGCGAGGAATACTATGGGATTACCAACAGGACCAGGATCACTATCTACAGTACCAAACAGCCCCTTTACGGATTTTATTGACACTCAGGCTCTTAATTTTGAGTCAGAAACACCACCAAGTGATGTTGCAAAGACACTAGTGGCTGCTTTATCTGCTGGATACTGGCAAAGCGGATCTCCAACTCCAGGAAATCAATTCCCGGGATTAACTGCATGTGGTCTTTATGGTCTTTTAAAGATAGCACAGGAGTCATCTGTACCAGAAGTTTCAGTGCAAATTTTAACCAGTTCTGACTTTTCAAATAGAGATTATGAGTTTTCTCAAGATACACAGGCATTTATTTTTAAAAATCCACAGGGATTTATTGGTTATTTGAATGCTATACACAATAACATAAATGCTATCATTAGAAACTATTTGCCAGTCAGTCCCGACTCACTGGGTTATGGAAGAACCGACGCAGCATATGCACAACAGGAACTTCAAACAGCGGCATTGAATACAAATAGAAACAAATTTTTATTTTTAAGAGATATATTTTTACCGGGATCCTATACTGGAAACACTGGCGGTGTTTTGCCAGAAGATCAAATTACTTCTACAGTTGATTTTAAAGGCGGCGGTATAACTGGAGCATTTGTGGTATATGACAATACAAACAGTCAATATACTCTAAGTCGAACTGGAATTGAATTTTATACAGTTTTAAACTATCTTTCTTACGGCGGTATAGCATGCGTTGGTGGTGATTATTCTTTCTTGGATACTATTATGCCTTTTCCGCTCCAATCGGGTGCAGATGTCATCATGACGTTGGACATGACCTCATATCTTGATGCTCAAGGAATTACTACTGGAAATAATAGAGCTGTTTATGGAGCTCTTCCATACTCATATGCAAGCGGAAACACATATAACTTCTGCCATGGATCAAGTGCAGATTTCTTAAACAACAGCTATGCAAATGTTGTTAAGCGTAACAATATATTCAATGCCTTGTTGGATACCGGAAATGCTGCGCGTGAAAACTTTGTGATTATCCACTCAGGTCTGTCCGGTTCCGATTTTAGTTTAGCACAGAACAGTACAACTGGAAATTATAGCGATGTTTATCGATATCCAGGTTTGGATGGAAGATCTTCACTGTATCAAGATATTCAAAGCGTTGCAGGTCTAACTGCTTATGTTCTAAATGGAGCAGCACTTAATAAGACCTTCTGTATTATTGGTCTAAAAACTAAGACAATTGCTACAAACAATTTTGGTCAAGATGGTACACTGCAAATCACCATTCCACTGATCAGTGACGTAGCAGGTGCAATGCACAGAGCAAAGGTTGCTGGAAACGTCTACATCGCCTCCACCGGATCAAATCTGGCGTCGGTTCTCAATGTAGATACTATTACTCCAGCGGCTCCTAGTTCTGCTTGGCAGTTTGGCGATACATTGAAGCGCAAGCGCATCAACTATTATCAAGCAGGAGTTGGAAGTGGCTATTATCTGGCTTCAGATTACGTAGGCGTCACTGGCGCATATACTGCAAACAACAGAGTCGGTGTTCCAAGTTTGATTCAACAAGTAAAAACCATTGCAGAAAATGCTATTGCACAGTATGTGGATGCCGCAATAAGCAACACTGCAACATGGGCAGCTGCACGCACCAGCGTAATAAATGCACTCAATAGTGCTGGTTCTAATCTATTGAATGCTCTTGATACTACTGGTACCAGATCTTTTGATTCACCCGGAATTGTAGTTTGCGATTCAACAAATAACACTCCTAGCAGTGGAACTTTGCGAGTTGACATTAAAATTTATCCAAAGCAAACATTCACATCAAATCCCGGAACTGCAGTCAATGGCTTCCTCGTAACTGTAACAGCACAGGAGTAATGAATGAGTCAAACCATTTCAGACTTTAAAAATGGGTTTAACGGCGGCACTAGAGCCAATAGATTTTCAATTAAATTCAATTGGCCAGCTGCTGTTGAAGCAAGTGATGTAAATTTGACATACCACGCAGTTGCTGCAAAGCTCCCCGAAGGAGAACTTGGAAGCATTTCTATTCCTTACAGAGGTCGCGTGGCACACTTTGCAGGCGACAGAGATTACAAGCCGTGGACTGTTACTATAATAGATGATACTGGAAACAACGAGTCTTGGTCACTATTTCACAAGTGGTCAAATCTTTTAAATAGCCACGTATACAATACATCATTAGATCCAACATTTGCTGCAAATGGTAGCAATCTATTACTAAAAACAATTGAGGTAAATCAACTATCTCATTCTACAGGAAATAGTAACCTTAATACAGCAGGGCACGATGTTCTTAGAACAATTAATTTAAATCATGCTTGGCCATCTGAAGTAGGCCAAATTGGATTTGATATGGGCGAAGGTGGAAGTTTAGTATCATTTACCGTAACTTTTAGCTACGATTACTACGAGCTAAAACAGATACAAAATTAAAAAATAATTTAATATGAATTTAACAGACTTTAAAGATCAATTTAATGGTGGTACCAGACCAAATAGATTTTTGGTAACAGGTGCAGTTGGTAAGTATGGTGGTGCTGAAACTCCACATACTTTCCACGTTCGTTCAACATTTCTGCCACCTGTAACAAACATTACGTTAACTTTAAATGCTTATGGTAGAAAAGTAAATATTCCGGGAGATAGAGAATATTCTCCATAGCAAATGACCATATATGATGATATCAAAAATGGATCAACACCTCAAGCCAATCCTACGCATTTATGGGATTTATTTACCAAATGGCAAAATGAAATTAATAGCCATAAATTCAATCAACCAGATAAAAGTGGAGCTCCCGGGCCGGAGCCATTTTTGCAATATAAACGAGATTGGACAATTCAGCATCTAGATTTGAATGGTAATTCGACTGCACTAAAAACATTTCAACTGATCGGGTGTTGGCCCAAAACCGTCAGCGATATCGATCTAAACATGACTCGTCGTAATTTTATGAATACTTTTTCAGTAATTATGCTTTACGATGAAATAAAAATTAATGGTAGTACTTTAGATACAACCGCTACCGGTCAAGACTTGCTGTCTTAATTGCATCTAAATATTGTGAAAGATCATCATGAACATCGAAGTATTTGGATTTGAATTTGGTAAAAAACGCTCTCCACAAGATGCAAGCGCATATGATGTTTTAAGTGGCCCAAAAAGATTAATTGCCAAAGAAGAATTTGATGGAACCGTCGCGGTTGAAGCTGGCGGTGTATTTGGCACTTACGTAGATTATTCGGCATCTTTAAAGGACGAAAATGCAAACATCGTCCAGTACCGAAACATGTCACTGTACCCGGAAGTTGATGCCGCAATTGATGAGATCGTAAACTCCTCCATAGTATGGGGTACAGATCGCAAGCCAGTAAAATTAGACTTGACTGATGTACCACTGTCCGACATGGTAAAGCGCAAGATGCATCTCAGCTTTGAGCGCATTCTGAAGATGATGGATTTTAATTCAAAAGCATATGAAATCTATCGCAGATGGTATGTTGACAGCAAGCTTTTTTACTATATCATCATTGATGAAAAAAATCCAAAAGATGGAATTCAAGAACTAATTCCTCTTGATCCGTTAAAAATTAAAAAGATTCGAAATGTTCAAAAAGAACCAGCTAGCCTGAGTACTGGCATGGTAGCCCTGATTAAGAATATTGAAGAGTTTTATCTTTATTCGAATACAGATAAAGAATCTTTTTTGACTACTCCAAATCAAGGAATTAGAATTGCCAAGGATGCTATTGGATACGTCCACTCAGGCATCATTGACCTGAATAGCAAGCGCGTAATTGGCTATTTACACAAGGCAATCAGACCTATCAACATGTTGCGCCAGTTGGAAGACGCACTGATGGTTTACCGCGTTGCTCGCGCACCGGAAAGAAGAGTATTTTACGTAGACGTTGGTCAGCTTCCAAAGCAAAAAGCAGAGCAATATCTACGTGACATGATGTCTCGTTTCAGAAATAAAATTGTTTACAACCAAGGATCTGGTGAAATTAAAAATGATCTCAACCATTTATCGCTTCTTGAAGACTATTGGATTCCTCGCAGAGAAGGCTCCAGAGGCACCGAAATTTCAGTGCTGCCGGGGGGCCAAGCAATGTCCCAGATCGAAGACGTTGACTACTTCAAAAAGAAACTGTACTCAGCGCTAAACGTTCCTATTTCCAGACTTGATACCAATTCTGGTTTCAATATGGGTCGTACAACCGAAATCTCTAGAGAAGAGATTAAGTTTTACAAATTCATTGAACGGCTTCGTCACCAGTTTGGTCAAATTTTCTTGCAACTGTTAAAAGTCGAATTGCTTTTGTCAGGAACAATGACCGAAGACGATTGGAACAGTATTAAGTATTATGTTAAACTCCAATACAATACTGACAACTACTTCTGGGATATCAAAGAAACAGAAATTCTTGCTGAACGTCTAAAGATGGTATCCGTGGCTGAAGGATTTGTAGGCAAATACATTTCTCAAAGTTATATTCGTAAAAATATTCTTCGTATGACTGATGAAGAAATGAAAATAATGGACGGTGAAATTCAAGAAGATGCAATGAGACTTCAGGCCCAACAAGCTGCTGAAGCTGCGCAGGGAGTTCCCCCTGAAGGAGAGCAGCAGGCATGAGTAGTGCTATAAGAGTGCATAGATTGATAGAAAGCCTAATTGAGGGCGACGAAGATTTATTTCAGCAGGGATTAAATCAAGAGCTAAGCCTAAGAAAAGAAGACTTTTGTAAATTTTTATCTATTAAAATTTTTGAGTCTATGCAAGAAAAAATTGTCGAAAAGGAGATAAATCTGACTGAAGAAGTTAAAGAGTTTATCTCTTTGTTGGAGCAATTTAAAGACAAAAAGACTCTTAAAATACAATTTAAAAACAAGTCTATTATAAATATTTCGGAAAATGAAATTTCACCAGTTAAACAGCTTTTTGACAATCTTAACTCAGAAAATCAAAAGCTTTTGGCACGCAATTTGTTTGAAAGTCCACAACACTTTAAACAAGCTACCGAATTTGCAAAAAAAGTAAAAGGATTATTTACATGACCGACAAACTCTCACTAATCGAATCAATCGTCAACGAAAACGCCGTAGATTTCCGCCAAATCGTCAACAAAGTTTTGTTGGAAAAACTCGCAATTCGTCTTGATGAACAATACCATGACGTAGCTAAGACTATGTTTGTTCTCTCAGAAGCTGAAGAAGATCTGGAAGAAGATGACACTGAGTCTGAAGACTACAACGAAGAAGGCGAAGAGGAAATGGAAGCTGATCTAGCCCCAGAGGCTGGCACCGACCGCATTCGTCGCAGCTACGGAGCATACTAAACCATGAAACTTATCACCGAACTAGTAGAAGACGTAAGATACATTCAAGAAGACGCCGCTGGCGGTGGTAAGGATTATTTCATTGAGGGCGTCTTTCTTCAGAGCGAAGTAAAGAACCGCAATGGTAGAGTATATCCTACTCCCACCATGATCAAAGAGTGCCGTCGTTACATCAAGGAATATGTTGACAAAGGTCGCGCTTTGGGTGAACTTAACCACCCAAGCGGTCCTACAGTCAACCTTGACCGTGTTTCACACATGGTTAAGACTTTGAATGAATCTGGTAGAGACATGGTCGGTCGTGCCAAGATTTTAAACACCCCGATGGGAAATATTGTAAAAAATCTCATCAATGAAGGTGCTAAACTTGGCGTTTCCAGCCGTGGTATGGGTTCTCTCAAAGCACGCAACGGATACCAAGAAGTCCAAGAAGATTTTATGTTAGCCGCAATTGATATTGTTGCCGACCCTTCTGCTCCAAATGCATTCGTAAACGGAATCATGGAAGGAAGAGAATGGGTTTGGGACAATGGAGTTTTGCGCGCCGAAGTTGTCGAAGGTTATCATAACACCATTAAAAAGAGCTCAAGCAGAAACCTTGAAAAAAACATGCTTAAGGTCTTTGGTCAATTCTTAAAAAGCATATGAGATCTTCAGCCATATCAGCATTATACTATATTGCCGAGGCCGCTGGCTTTGGCAGTGGTACTTCAACCCCAAGCTCAGCAAGACCAACAACTGCAGTTAGTCCCAGAGTGTCTTCATCAACTGGAAAGAAAAAAGTTTCTCCATTAATTGACCCATCTATAATGGGAAAAGAAAGGTTTCCAGACTTTGCCAAGGGTGCTGTAGAAACTATCGCCAAAGGTCCACGCTCGGCGTTTGGTCTTGCTGGTGATGCTAAGGGTGAAGCATTTTTAGCTACCACTGCTGGTGTATTGGCCGCAAAACAAGCTGCAAATCTTCCAAAGACATTTGAAAAAGAAACCCAAGGACAGCAAGAGGGTATACGTAACATGACCAATGTTTCTAATTTTTACAAAGGCATTGGAGCCCCGCCAAGACCCCTACACGAACCCGATCAACTTGGTCTATTGCAGACCATTTTGAAAAACTTTGGTGGAGCCTCTGGGCTTGCATCAAAGTAAGTGGGTAATTAAATTTTAATACAAAAACTAAGAATTGACTAAATAATAAAGCACAAAGGAACTCATATGAGCGACCCAGTAACAAACGAATACCTAATGAATATTATCAAAGAAAATGTGGGAATGCCAGTACACGACGCCAACATGAAGGGCGCATTTGCTTCTAACGGAGCAACTAACGTTCTTCCCGGTTCTATCGCAACTCCACAGACTGCCATGATGAACCAAGCCACCCTCCGCCCCCAAGGTGCCGCTGCTGCAACAATTGCACAAAATGCTGCTGCCCAAGGAGAAGAAGAAGAAGAAGACGAGACTGACATGCAAGAAGCAATAGCATTCGAAGCCAGCCTTCGTTCACTGCTGTCTGAAGTCAATGTTTCTGAAAGCTTCTTTGTCCAAGCCAAGACACTTTTTGAAGCCGCCGTCGATACCAAGCTCAAGGCAATCGCCGAAGAGATTGCTCCGGCTCTTCAAGAAGAGTTTGAAGGCAAAGTCGGTGAAATCACCGTCACTTTGACCGAAAAGATCGATGACTATCTTGACTATGTCGTAGAAGAATGGATGCAAGAAAACAAACTGTCAGTTGAAACTGGCATCAAGTCAACTCTTGCTGAAAACTTCATTCTTGGCCTCAAGAAGCTCTTTGAGATGCACTACGTCGATGTTCCCGCCGAGAAGTACAACGTTCTTGACGGCCTCTACGAGCAATCCAACAAGCTTCAGGGCGACCTAAACGAAGTCATCCATGAAAACATGCGTCTTCGCAAGGATCTTCTTATCTCTGAGTGCGCCGGAATCTTTGTCAACGAGACAAAGGATATGGCTGACACCCAAGTAGAAAAGCTTGCTTCCTTGGTTGAAAATATTGAATTCAACTCAATCGAAGATTACAAGACTAAACTGCTCACCCTAAAGGAACACTACTTAGGGCAGAGAGTAGCCATTCCAGAGCAGCCAGTGCCGGAAATGACTTTCAGTTCAGTACCTAGCGTTCCAACAACTCTCGTAGAGAGTTACGCCAGCACATTGAATAGACTGGCTAAGAAAGTTTGAATTTTTACTAAATAATTACAATCCACAGGAGATATAACTAAAATGAGCTTTAGAGACGAAACCCCATATGACATTCTCACTGAAAAGTGGAACCCCGTGCTTAAGCACGATGCGCTTCCCTCAATCGGTGACGAGTGGAAATCAAAAGTTACCGCAGTTCTGCTTGAGAATCAAGAGCAGTCCATGCGCGATCAGTACCTCACCGAGAACATGACAACCGGTAGCGACATCGGTAGCGCAGTTGCTTCAACTGCTGCTGGTGGTCTGCGCGGATATGACCCAATCCTCATCAGCTTGGTTCGTCGCGCTATGCCAAACCTCATGGCTTACGACATCTGCGGCGTTCAGCCAATGACTGCTCCAACTGGCCTCATCTTCGCGATGCGTGCTAAGTACGGCGACAGCTCAATCAACGCTATCACCAACGAAGCTCAGTTCCAAGAGCCCGATGCTCGCTTCTCAGGCGTAAGCGGTGCATCAGGTGGCTTTACCGCAGCAGGCGGCACTTCACCTAGCGCAATTGGTGTTAACCCAACTGCAACTGCTTCAGGATTTGGTAGCGGTAAGAACCTTGCTACCTTTACTGGTCTTCGTGCACAGCTCACCTCAAACGGTGAAAACCTCAGCTACGATGCAGGATCAACTGCTACCAACGTACTGAACAAGATGTCTTTCACCATCGACCGTGTCGCAGTAGCAGCCGCAACCCGCGCTCTGTCTGCAGGCTACACTGTTGAATTGGCACAAGACCTCAAGGCTGTTCACGGTCTTGACGCTGAAGCCGAACTCGCAAACCTTCTCAGCACAGAAATTCTTGCTGAAATCAACCGCGAGATCGTCCGCAGCATCTACTGGGTTGCCCGTCAAGGTTCAGTCCAAACCGACATCACCACCGCAGGCACCTACAACCTCGACCTCGACTCCGATGGTCGTTGGTCAGCCGAGCGCTTCCGTGGTCTGGTCTTCCAGATTGAACGTGAGTGCAATGCAATTGCCAAGGAGACTCGCCGTGGTAAGGGTAACTTCGTCGTCGTCTCAAGCGATGTCGCCTCAGCCCTCGCTATGTCAGGCTTCCTCAACCTCTCACCCGCACTGAACACACAACTCGCCGTCGATGACACTGGCAGCACCTTTGCTGGTCTCTTAAACGGTAAGCTCCGTGTTTACATCGATCCTTATTCTCAGCTCGGCGTTAACTTCTTCTGCGCTGGTTATAAGGGTGAGTCACCGTATGACGCAGGTATCTTCTACTGCCCATACGTTCCTCTCCAAATGATGAGAGCTATCGATCCTGCTACTTTCCAACCCCGTATCGCGTTCAAGACCCGTTACGGCATGGTTGCCAACCCATACGTTCTGAAGACTGACGGAACCCCCTACGGTTCTGACTTCACCACTCAGAGCGGAGCTAACCAATACTACCGCCTCACCGCAGTAACTGGTCTCCACGGCAACACCTACGGATCCTAATCCTAGGTAAGGTTGAGTAAAACAAAAAACCCTCGGGCTAAACACCCGAGGGTTTTTCATTTGTTAAATTTTTTTAAATTAATCAATGCGATAGTGTGAATAAGTAAATCTAACAGTAGAAGTCACTGGGTTGGTATCGCTGATATCTGATCTAAAATTAAGTGCGCTAAGGTCTGTTGGTATTACATTATAAAAAGTAAAATTTCGATTAGACAGAGGATAGTAATTTGATTTTAAAATTTGTAAGTTAGCTGTGGTAGCCCAAGAAGAATAATTACTGCCTTCTTTGTCGTTATCAATATTACCTATAGATTTCATCCAATCATAAATGCTTTTCCAATTATCAATGTTTTCATCTACAATAAAGTTTAATTCTAATGGATTAAAATTAAATGTGTTTACTGAAATTGGAATCTGGACACCTAAAGCTGTTGGCTGAGGCTGTACGTTCATAGCTAAGCCCGGGACTGCTACTTGTTGGCCAAATAATTTAAGTTTATCGTCTCCGCGATCTATCGTAAAATTATAGCAATTTGAAAATAATGGATTAATGTTTGTCATTTCAAATAATCTTCTGGATTGTCGGACCAGCTTTTGGGATCTTTAATATCACCGTCTGGTGTATAAGGCATTTTTAATTCTTCTTTTTTAAACTTACGTTTCTTCTTGGGTTTCTTTTCTGCTTCAGTTTCTTTTTCCCACAATTTATTTATTTCTTCTTCCTCAATTAAGTCTTCTTCTTCGATTTCCTCAAAATCAATATGACTATCTTCATATAATTCTTGTAAAAAGTTTACAAAATGAGTATCAGAAAACAAAGTCCAAGCAATATCAAGCGCATCACCGTCTTCTTCAAGTTCAGCAGTCACTATTCCACCAGTCTGCCCTTCCATGAACGACAGATAGGCATCATACATCTTGAGTATATCTTCTGACGGTTCGGACATATACATGATGTAATCTTTTAATACAGTAATTGCTTTTTCTTTAATGTTTGCCAGATACGAGGTTAAACGCAAACATTCTATGACATGTCCTTCTTCGTTGGTTGTAGTATAAATTACAATTTTTGCGGGATTGGAGAGGACAACTTCCGTATCATTATCTATTACGACAGAAACTACTTCTTCACCTGATGAAAACTTCACAACACGAATAGACGATGAAGCTTGGTCTTTATTTTCTTCCATGCTTCCTCCTCACTATATTTATGGTTGTGGGTTTTTATAATTTGATCTTAAAAACTTTATAATCAAATTTTTCTTTGTCGTAGATCTTCAGTCTTTGCTCAAAGTGTTTTAGTACATGGTTTTTGTAACTTTTCCATGAAAGGTCATCAACAATGTCAAACACCTTTAAGGTCTTTTTAGTGGCTGAGGTTCTTAGTCCTCTTCCAATGCTCTGTAGTAGTCTAATAATTGATTTAGTGGGATGTGCAAATATGATGTTGTCAAGGTGGACAATGTTGATCCCGGTGCTTGTAGTACCGAAAGAAGCGACAAGTATTGCGTCTGTTTCTTTGTCAATGATTTTTCTGATTGCTTCTCTATTTTCTGCATCAGTTTTCCCCGAAATGAAATAAACTTTCTTACTGGGATACTTGGCTTGTATGAGGTCATATAATGGCTTTCCGTGTCGTTCCACATAGTTAAACAACACTAAAGTATTACCTTTAGTTTCACCACAAAGTTTGGCAATAAACTCGTTTCTAGCGTGGCAGTCTACCAAGAATCCGGTCTCCTCTTGGTATTTGGCTTTCTTTAGTCGGTCACGGGAGGCATCGTCGTAATCCAGTTTTATACAGTCTATAGCCAGCCTAGCGAGGACTCCTTGACCAATTAGCCCTTTGGTCGTAATAAACTGTACGGAAGCCCCTAGGGTGCCTTCTATGGA
>Ga0181344_1000617_pt1 | contig 13925 bp, 7 predicted proteins | sample Su13VDMLBDD_FD_130098 | JGI IMG/M metagenome (GOLD analysis project Ga0181344, IMG submission 130098) | Freshwater viral communities from Lake Michigan, USA - Su13.VD.MLB.D.D | ecosystem: Environmental > Aquatic > Freshwater > Lake | place: USA: Michigan | collected 2013-07-15
GGTGAATTGGTCATCTCGTCCAACTGAAGAACAAAAGAAAAGAATTGAAAGCGCATGGGGTTATTGTGGTGAAGATGTAGTATCTCATTACATTACAAATATAGAAGCCTTAGATGAAGATACTTATGAAGAATGTGTAAGATTCTTTAACGAAGAATGACAGAGCAGCAGGTACAGACTAAGTTGATAAAGGACCTTGAGGATAAGGGATACTACGTTATCAAGTTGATTAAGACCAACAAGAATGGTATCCCAGACCTCATTGCTATCCCCAAGAACTCTGACGTTGAGTTCTACGAGGTGAAGCGAGCCACAGGTAAGCCAAGTAAACTACAGGAATATAGAATCAAAGAACTACAGAAACATGGAATCAAAGCGGAACTCTTTTATGGAGGATCAGAAAAAGATTGAAAACATACGCAACATAGTTGAGATGGTAACATCAGAACGAATCCTGTCCACCACAAGATACCGTGGTGAGGTGGAGGCTAGAATGATATTCGCCTCTATACTAAAGGACACAGGCATGCACGTTGAAAGCATTGCACTGAGCATGAAGAAGAGCAGATACGCTGCTGATTACTATCTTAAAAGATTCAATGACCTTGTTGAACTGGATTCAACATTCAGAAGTTTGTATCTTAAGTGTAAAGAAATGGTTGTAATGAATAAATTTAAGGACGAACCTGTGAATTCATACAATATTGTTGGTAGATTAGTGCAAGAGAATGAGGCACTTAAGCAGGAACTTAGATTACTCAAAGAAAGAATGAGACCTATTTACAATTTTATAACTGAGAAAGAATGGATGGAAGACTCCAACAAGAGAGGGATAGAGCAGCAAGGATAGCCTTCACTACCGAAGGCTTCCATGCCAGCGTTGCTATGATTTACGAGAAACTAGTGGACAGGGAATACGAATCCGTTAAGGATGACGTTAAGATACTTATCAAGGATCTTAGGGATATCATCAAGACAATAGAATATGATGAGGACTTTTAGTCCCCACCATATAACTGGTCCTTCATCTTCTTTTTAAACTCCCTCTGTTCCTTCTCGAAGGCTTTAATCTCTTGCTCTACTTCATACGCAGCAGATCCAGGACCGTACATCTTGTTATATAACTCAGGGTTATACTTCTTCATGTCTGTCTTATTCATCCCTCCACCTCTGCTGCTTCCTCCACCACCAGATGACTTCTTAGCAGGAACTTTACCTTCTGATATATCAGAAACTCCGGCTTCTTCTTTTACTGCCTTCATTCCTGCTTTCAAGTTATTGTAAGATGGTAAAGATGTTCCTCTATAGTTTAGGAATAATTGAGTCGCAGTAAACATGACACTCATTGCTAGTACTTTTAGCTCCTCATCTTTTGTTAATGCTTCTACACCTTTATTTTGAACCTTATCAATTATGGTTTTGAATTCATTAACTGCACCCATTCCATCTAGAATTAAATTACTAAGCACCACAAACTGAGGGATGTATTTTATTATTGCTGAATTTACTCTATCAGCTGTACCAAATCCACTCAACTTCTGAGTAGGAAGAGGATCTACATACACACTACCCTTAAGCATCTTTTTAATTGTAGCCTTTGTTTCCTCATTATCAGTCAACATTATTCCAAGTGTACCAAGTAATTGTAGAATTGCTCTACCACCGCCTGCATACTTACTTGCTGCTAATGCTGCTGCATTTGCTGCTGTCTCCTCAATAAATCCTTTAGTAGTCATCAACTCTTCCAATAACTTTTCTCCTCTCTTTTCCTCTTCATCATCTCCAAGTAGAATCAATCTAGAAGCGTATACTACTGATGATAATAATCCGTAAGCAGCCACGTTCAAAGAAATACCAAGTGGCTTCTGCAATTGTTTTAATGCGTCTATTGTATCACCCTTCTTCAATACCTCTCCTGCTTCCCTAAATCCATTAACGAATTCAGTTATTTCTCGGTAAGGATAGTTACTAAAGAAGCCAAGTATCTGACCAGATACTGTGTCTCTACCAACAGTTTTGCCAGGGAAAATTATAATGTCTCTTCTCTGACCAGCCTTTGTAGTTGGACCAATAATTTTTTCAGTCTGTGCATCAGCTACAGCAGAAGCATCCTTAATAGCCTTACCATACTTCTCTCTGTATGCTTCGCTATCATTGAACTTCTTCATGTCAAACTTCTCACCTGTTATACTTTGAAACTCATTAGTGAATGTTGGCATCCATGAGGTAACCATCATCGTTCTTTCTGGTAGACCAGATAGGAATGTAGTCCACTTCATAAGCATACCCTGTGGCTCTATTCTTCCATCATTGATATCAATTGCATTGTTGATATTCTGACGTAGTCTTAGTGGGCTATCAGTAAATTCAAGTAGATTTTTCATATCTCCCTGACTACCAAACAAGTTCTTATAACCAGACAATGTTCTGGCTCTAAGACCAAATGATAGTAGGGTAGATGTAAATTCTACTCCTGCTCTGATAGGATCGAATAATGTCATGGCAGCTCTTGCCTGAACCAATCTTTTCAATAAGTTCTGACTAGCAGTATCACTAAACTCGTAAGCCAATGCATCAGATAGCGTATAAGATATAGCCTTAACTAGCGGATCTTTATCCCCATCAAGTTCTTTTTTAGCAGATGCCAACACGTTGTTGATATCCTTCAGTGTCTTAGACAAGAAGTAATCTCTACCAGTCTGCTCAAGTCCTTTGATGAATAGTTTCTCAAAGTTTGTATTGATTGCACCTACTGCTTCACTAACTCTTTCCTTACCAGTACCTGCCTTGATTCGCACCATTCCATTGTCACCAGATGTACTTGGTGCAATTTGAGGAGCTGAACTTCCGTACCTTGATCTAAGCATGTGGAAAGGAATCTCACTAAATGGATTACCATTCATCTCATTAGCAGCCTTCTGCTTTGATGTTGAGTTTTCCTTCTTCCACTTCATTACCTCATCAAAGAATGCCTTCTCATTCTTAGTAAAGAACTTGCCATCATTAGCATTATAACTATCGTATACTGCTTTTGGATTTACTTTACCATCCTTATCCTTAGGTAGACTCTTATATACCTCTTCAATAATCTTAAGTTCTTCAGGTGAGTAGTCATCTCTCATGGTTTCACTAGCCAAGATTTCCTTGAACCAATCACGCTTTCCGATATTATCAACACCCTTATTCTTAGGATCAAACTGAGCCATGTGCTCCTGTAGATATGTGGTTAGCATACCTATCTTGTGCATTTGCTTAGTGCTTTTGAATAACTTAGAATCATCAATCTTATACTTATTCTTAAGCTTTAAGAAATCATTGTTGCCATCTCTTAAGAACTTCTCATAAGAACCAATTGCTCTATTGAATGGAGATATAATAAACTTTTGTAATGGCCCTGATGTGGCTCTGCCTAACCCAAGAAGCCCCTCCCAGAATGAACTTTCAAACTGAGCCATCTTCTTTCTTAGTTCTGCTGAACCAAGGCTTAACTTAGATTCTTTTAGTTGCTTACCAACAGCAATACCCTCTTTATTTTTAGATGCTTTAGATACGATGTTTCCAAATCTAAATACATCTATCTCTCCATTTCTAATGTTCTCTAGTAAGTCATTCAAGATGAATAGTTCCTCAGGGGATAGACTTTCAAGGTCAGCATCGCTAAGTTCTAGGTACTCCTTGATTAAATCATTCTCCTCCTTAGTGAATTCAGGATTAGTCTTTGGTCGCTGCGTCTTTATCTCAGATATTAAATCGCTCTTTATCTTTTTGATTTGTTCTGCAAACTTCTTCTCAATAGTAGCCTGGTTCTTTCCAGCTCCATCAATTAAATCCTCATACTCTTCCTGGGTAATAACTTCGTTCTGTAGTAACTGGTATGCCTTTCTCTTGAATGAATTGATGTCTTTAATTAGGGCTACATAGTCTTCTACATTCTCAACCTTATTAGACATGATGCTCTTGTACTTATCCATAAGCGCATCTTTTGTCTTAACAGCATCGAATGGATCAGAAACCTGATAAGACTCAATAGTAGAAAGCATCTTATTCATTCTGTCATAAGATGGTGTTCTATTATTCAAGAAGTCTAGTGCCTCCTTATAGTCCTGTATTACAGTTAATGGTTCGCCAGTCTCTTTATCAACAAGTGGTATAAGCTCTGGGTTAATAGATGTAAATCTATCAACAAGATTACCCATAGATGTATGGTTCCTAGACCTAGCCTGACGCTGTAACTTTCTTAACTCAGCCATGTCAGCAGCATAGTTGGCATTGTCGAATACCTTATCAGTATATTCAAGCAATCGCTCTACCATGATTGGATTATCCAAGTTCACTTTGCTGATTCTATTAACTAGAGTCCTGGCTTGATTAGAAGTGATTGATCCTTTTCTTCTTGCTGCAATAATTCTAGCAGCCAATGCTTTTCGCTTGGTATTAAGATCTCCCTTGGCTTCTCTTGCTGCTCTCGCTTCAAGTTTTATCTGGTCCTTCAATGCTGCCATCTCATCGACAGTAACCTCCTTCTTCTTTGGCTTACCTAACACCTTCTCAGCACTAGGTGCAGCCTTCTCACGCTTCTTGAACTCCTTGCGTAAGTTGCGTACCATAGCCTCACGCTGTACGTCAGTAGCATTCTCGTACACTTTAGTGTCTTGTTCTAGGTAGTCAATAGCATTCTGCATAGCCTCTTCCTCAGAGCGACCACGCTCTCTTGACCTGGCTACTACACCTTTTTCACCGAAGATTTCATTAAGCACTCTATTGTAACCCGGAGCAAACTCCTCAGTTACCTCAACCTTCTTGGCAGCAGATAATGTTGGCTTGGAACTTACAAATTTTTTGAAGTCTTCAATATCTTTCTTTGAACCAAGAATATGTATTTGCTCTGGATTAAATACTACATATACATCAGTAGGTATGTTTGGGTCTTTAACATTCTCGGCTATGTAAGCATCATTTTTATTATCATACGCTTCATTTACCTCGTCAAACCCAATACCTCTTTTACCACCTCTATCTTCTATGACTGGATTCTTTATGTCTAGTACTACAGGATATACAGTTGGATTCTTTGGTGCTGATAAGTTAAGAGCGTTAGAAATTTTAGCTATTATTTTATTGTCTATGTAACTCTTTGCAGTCTCTTTATCTTTTGAAAAGAAAAATCCAGCTTTGTATGCTCCTTCTTTGTATACATTTTTTGGATTTATTGCTTTCTTAAAGGTGTCAAACTTATAGTTACTACCATGATAAGCGATGTTATTTACTTCACTATCTGGGAATATAGTATCTAGATAAGCAGAGTAATCTTCAGTCGTTCCAATAGAAGCCAACTCTGGGTTATCTTTAAATAACTCAGGAACTCCTTCTTTTACAGGCACCTTCTTACCTAATGCTTTATCAATAGCCTGCTCAGTGAAGCCTCTTTTATTAAGTACTTCACGAATAGCTGCATCAGAGATTCCATTAGCAAGTCCAACCTGGACAATGTTATTAATATCACTTTCTCCAAGCCTAGCTCTAGATGCTGCCTTTGCTTCAGCTGCCTTGAACTTTCTATTGACCTGAGCCATTCCAAATAAATCAGCAAGGGATGAATTAATGAATTCATCTAAGGTCATTTTCTCTATTCTAGATACAAAGTCTTTATCTTTGAATAGCTCTTTTGTTGTAACAAACTTTTCCTTGATGTACTTAAAGAATGCATTAAGCCAGTTTTTAAACTCACTCTTCTTTGATGCATTAACTATGGTCTCCCCTTTAGTTGCAATCAACTCAACCAATGCTTCTTCTAGGGCAATGTCTCTCTGACCATACTTAGTTAAAGCTTCTTTGTATTCTGGTGTACCATCAACAAGCTGAAGACCACGATTCAGTAATGCAGCCCCTTTATTTCCGGATGATTTTGATCTTAAGTAATCAACCCATATGTGTCCAAACTCGTGTATAGGAGTTCTTAATGATGAGTTATCAGGGTTTATAAATATCTTTCCATCTTTTGTAATACCATAGATTACATTTCCATTGGCATCTGCTCTTGATCTTATTCCTTCTTGTTGTAAGAAATTATCAAACTCTTCCTTAGTATCAAATACAGATACATCTGGGAATGCAGTTCTAAGTTTTCCAACAATAATATCAATGTCAGTTAGCCCTTGTGGTTTAATCTTAGCACCTCTAAAAGCAACATCTATAAATGCTGTACCACCAGCTTGTCTAACAATAGAGTCAGCTGTAGGATAGACACCACTTTTGTTTTTCTTAAGTAGGCGAGGTGCTTTTGCTTGTAGTTCTGCAAATACATCAAATGCTCTTGTTGGATTACTGATGTAAGATATAAGCATACCTTTAGGTCCATACCCATAATTATTATGCTGAGCCTTCTCTACACCTGATGACCCTTCACGTACATCTATGCCCATCACAGCAACGATGTCTCCCTGCCTAGCCTTTAGCATAGCAGGTTCACTTATTTGATCCTTAATGAATGGAAGAGTTAGCTTTTTAGCATCGTTCCATAGAGGGTTCTTTTCTCTTCCAAGCAGAGCTTTATTAAACTCAGTTGTTGGAGCATCTTTTTTAAGAGGAGTTAAAGATAGTAGCTTCGTGGATATTATAGCTCTAACTGGTAAGCTAAGCATACTAGGTCCACCCTTAGCTCTGCTTACAGCATCCGCTACAATTGCATCAAAAAGACCATCTACTGTCGTGATATTTTTCTCCTCTATAAAATTAAGTATTCTTATAGGGGCCTTTTTTGAAAGTATCTCATCAATAGCTTCAATAGAATCAGAGAACTTTTCCTCTCCTTTTATTTTGTTTAGCTTATTCTCTAATGACTGTATAGCATCTTTTGTTGCTACAGGTACATCTGAATTCTTAAGGCTCTCAAGATAATCTATAATTCCTTTGAAGTCAGTTATATTTCCGTTGTCAATATTATCCTGAAGATCAAATATCCAAGAACTAGAAGATTGCCCTTTTGCGGCTTTCATTAAATCTTGCTTATAAACTTCAAGAGCAGCCTTTCTATTTTCTAAAGGAAGTGTTTTAATCCAAGGAGATAGGTATCTGAATATTGCTTCATTTGAATACAATGCATCATCACCCATCCTTACAATTGAATATGGGATATGACCATCAGGTAGTGTACCTTCCTTCCATAATCTATCAAACAGTTCTTTGTTTGCAGTGTATACTTGCTTTGCTTGGTTGACAATATTTTGAGCTAACTTCTTATCAACATTAGCCCATGCAAGTCCAGGATTTCTAAAGAAGTTGAACATCAAACCTCCATCGATTTCCATATCGTTACCAGCAGCATCCTTATAAGTTCCACTTCCAAGTGAATCAGATATCCCTATCATCATTGGAATGTTAGAAAATTCTTCTATCCTTCTGTATAGCTGACTTTCTTTTGTAAACCCTAACTTATTAAGTATTCTTTTTAAGAATGGCTTTTTAATATTTTCTGGTGTTGGATTATCAGAAACCACTTGCCCCGCCTCAATCTGGCCTGTTGGTTTAGCCCCTTCAAAAGCAGCTTCTTCTGGAGATTGAACAGCCATTTGATTTATCTCTGACACAACATCAGCTTCACTTGTTCTTGTATCTTGAGTTTCTACTCCAGCTGATAGTCTTGCTCTTGGCTGTGTTTGCTGATTACTTATAAGTAACTGCTCAAGTCTTGATACTTCTCCTTCTACATCTACCTCCTGAGTAGGGGTCTTCCTAATAAATGCATTCTCCACCAGCTGAACAAAATCAGGATTAGTACCATTAGCTTTTGATTCATGGTACTTCTCAGCTATAGCTCTTTGAGGAATCCCACCGCCTTCTCTACTAGCCTTATCTCTTTCATCGCTAAATAAATCACCCTCACGGACAATGTCGTATATAGTATTAAAAGAATCTCGGTCATTAATTATACCAGGCGTATCTCTAAGAGCACTAGCAAGAGCATTAGTTGTACTCTCAACATCCTTTAGTGGGTCTACTTCTACTTGGGCTTGACCACTTGATTTAACAAAGTTTTTAAACCCTTCTATGTCTTTATCAGAACCTAATGTGTAAATCTGTTCTGGCTTAAAAACAACATAGTCAGGGCTTGTCGATTTCTTAAGTTTTCCTTCTCCTTGTGGATAATATTTATTCTCTCTTAAATCAATTACTGAATCTCCTTTATTAGGTAATTCTTTAGCAGCTTTTTCTAGTTCTTCTGCTGAGTCATACTGACTTGAATTAAAATCAACTGGATTTTTAACATCAATTATGCTAAATGTAGTTTCTCCATAATTTTTACTGTAGTCAATATCTTTCGTAAAATAAAATCCTTTGCCAGCCCCAAGTACTTTATTGTTATCACCAATAGTAGTCTCAAGAAATTCTTCAGTAGGTTTCTTAGTTTTACTTCCATGATAAACAATATCTTTTATTTTGGTATCAGGGAATATTGTATTCAAGTAATCTGAGTATTGTTGAGGCGAACCTATTTTTTTTAGTTCTGGATTAACTTCAAATACTTTATTTATCGATTGCTCATTTATTTTTTCTTGACCTTCTTGGGTAACGCCTTGAGGTTCTGCTTGGGGTTCTCCTTCCGCCACTTCTTGGCCAACTCTGGTTCCTGGCTGTACAGGTACTTCACCTGCTGCTTGCTTTTGAATGGCATCTTCTGATAGTTTAGTAAGTTGTTGATTTATTTCGTTTACTCTATTTCTTTGAGGCACAGTAAGTGCCTCATCTTTTCCTTCAATTTGTTTTTGTAAGTCACGCTTCTCCTTAAGCAAGTTCATCGCCTCCTTCTTACCTCTCATGTCAAGGTTATCAGGCAATGAGTTAAATAAACTTACAGAGTTTTCATAATTGTCAAGTATGTCCTTACCCTCAGCAGCAGTAATCTCACCGTTATTAATTCTAGACTTAAGCCTAGCAACGAATCCCTTCTGAATGTTTGAGTCGTTCGCCATCTTTTCAAACATAGCAAACTGAGCATCATCCATACCTAAGAATCCTTTGCCAGTATAGGCAGCAGATATAGATCCAGGTATAGAAAGAACTCCTGAACCAATACCTTCCTGTATACTAGCACCACCTACCTGCTTAACAAATTCTACTACCGAATCAGGAGTGTCAAACATCTCCTTCTCCTTAGCCATATTGTAAATCTCTTTGGCTGTAATATCAGCCACCTCCTGCAACGCTCCTGTCTCAGCCTCAGCTAGGAAGCCAGCACCTAGAGTCAAAGCCCCTCTGCCTACAGCACTATCAATCTCATTCTTAATTACTTCTCCAAAAGTTTTGTAACTAGCACCCTTACCAACTTTTCCAAGTGCCTTGAGCACTAATCCATTCAAGAAACCTTTTTGCTTTAATAAGTTACTTAGACCAACGCTTTCAAGTATACCTACAGCAACAGCAATTGGTGCTTTAACAAGGTACTTCTCATTCTCTGATATGTCTGCAAATGCAGGGTCATTAGCCATCTCAGCATCTAATCCTGAGAGTACCTGAGACCCCATCAATACTGTTCTTGCTACTGGGCCACCAGCCATTGCTGGTATAGATGACAACGCACCTAGCAAGGCACCTCCTACAAATGTTTCTTCAATTGACCTGTAGTACTCAGGAGAAACTCCTGATGATTCCATAGCCATCTTAGAAGTCTTATCTAAAGATCCTATAATATCTTCCCTTACTGTCTTCTTAGTTACATCTCTAACTCTGTTCTCAATGTTAGCTAGAGTCGCTTCGTCCAATCTATTGGCAAGTGATATAAAGTCTTCACCTTCAGATACATCTACACCTTCCTTCTTAGCCTGCTCAATAAAGTTTCTCTCATAATCATCCTGACTCATTACAGCCTGAGTTGGTATTACCTCTCCCAATAAATCAATAGCTACCCCGGTAAAACCTTTAGCCATTTCGTAAATTGACTTATTAGCAACTGCATTTAAGGCAGCACCATACCATGTACCTTGCTGAGCTTTCATCTCAGTGTACTTGCCTATGGATCTGTTTAATTGCTGACCCCTCTTTGACAAATCCTGAGCATCCTTTATAAAGGATTGGAATTCACCACTGAACTGGTCTGCTCTTGATATGAAGTCATCTACTCTAGCAATGTACTCCGGAGTGTTTCTTTGCTGTACAGGAACACTTTCTAGTTGTGCTTTCTCTGCCTCTAGTTTATTCTGAGTCTTAACGAACTCAGCGTTTCTTGCTAAGATTTTTGTCTCCTCTGCATTGATGCTTGCCAGAGAATCATCAAGTTCCTTCTGAGATACAATCTTTTTATTAGCGTCTGTGTACTGCTTCTGTAAAGTGGATAAGTTCTTTACATCGGTGGTTCCCTTTCTTAAAAATGCGTTTAGTTTATTGGCTTCTACTTCTCTATCAGCAGGGTCAATTATATCCAAAGATATTTCAATAGACTCTCCTGATGGAGATGTGGCTTTCATAAAATCACCAGCACCAGTTTCTTCAAACTTAAATCCTAGTGGACCGAATTGATACTTTAGTTGCGGAACAACATTCTCCTCAGTCTTGCCAATAAGTTGTGGTTTAATAGTAGATAACTGCTCCTCAACAAACTTAGGAAGCGGAGCGGTTTTCTGTTCAGGCAATCCCTTCCCTGGTTGAAATTGGAACTCAGTACGTGCAGGTAGTTTCTGCTCAGGTAACTTTACCTCAGGTTGCTTTTGTGCAAATGCAGGAGTCTCCTGTACAACTTGACCAGTACGTGGGTCAAACTTTGTAAGCCCCGAACCACCATCCACAAATGGTGATACCGTATCTTTTTTTTTACTGGCTCAACAGGCTTCGATGCCACTGGCCTTTCAGCCATAGGGCTAATCAGTTGGTTGAAATCATTTACGCTGCCAGAGTACCCATCATTCTTAAAAAGATTATATGAATAATCAAGAGCTTGTTTATCTGAACTTATAAGTTGTTTGTATTGATCAAGTGTTCCGGTATACCCATCTTTCTTGAATAGTTCATACGAATAATTTAAAGCCTGTTCGTTCATTTTTAAGGATTAAATCGTGAAGCCCCTCCTGTCTGTTGTCCTGTCATCAAAGATACACCAATAATTGTTGGGTCTTTAGAGATTGAATAATTTGTTACTCGATTAATTAAGTCATCTAGATATCTTTCTCTTTGTTTTAAATCTCCACTTGCTTGAGTTTTTGACAAGTCGTAAGAACCAATTAGAACATCATCATTATCAGTAACTGTTACTACATTATCTGCGGAAGATACTTTAAACTTACCTATTAATGCTGGATCAGAACTCAAAAGATTTTGAAGGTTTTCAACTGTTATGGCTTCAGTACCAGTAAATACATAGTTATCTCTTTTCGGTTTAACTTGTTTTAATTTGGTCTTAAACTGATTAACACTTTCTGCATAGTTACCACCACTAGTAGTTGGTGTTGCCTCTGCCTTTGGTTGTGTTGGGTAATTGAATGGGTCCTCCTTCTCAATATCATCAATTCTAAAATCAATTAGTTCCTTCATGTAATTTACAACCGCATCCTTTTGCTCCTTAGTTAACTCTGGTTCATAGTAATTTGTAGCAGGGTTAAACTTTAATTGAATCACATTCCCTTCCTTACCAGAAAGACTTGATACATAAGGTCTACCCTGATCATCTTGAACAAGGTTCTCAGTAAGTATTGAAGTCATGTTGAATGGATTTGAAAATACTCCCTTCAAAGCAGTTTCAATAATCTTATTGTACTCAGTACTATTTTTAATCCCTTCCTTAGTAACTACCTTACCTTGAAGAGAACTCATCTCAGCAATAGTAGCCCTAACATATTTACCCATGCCCTTACTAATTGAATCAGCAGCAGCATCAGCATCAAAGTAATCTACCTTAGTGTCCTGAATCTTCCTCAAGAAACTAGTTGTAGCAATCTGCTTACCAACCTTCATAACTCCTTGGTTATCAGGGTCAGGTTCCATGAGACCCACATTAACTGTAAAGTTTCTTGGATCAATAATAGCCATTGACTTAGAGAAGTCCCCAAATTGTTCAGTATATGCAAGCAAGTCCATCTCAATTTGTTGTGACCTATTCTTTGGATCAGTACTGACTAGCCTATCCCTCTTCTGTTTATATGTATTCTGGAAGTTCTTAATGACACCAAATAATTCATCAGTGCCATCATTTAAGTTCTGTCTCATGACAGTGTAATCCTTTAACTTCAATATACCCTGCTTAAGTAATCTATCCTGCAATAGGATTGCCTCTCTTGCACTATCTGCATAGTTCAGTGTCCATGTATTCAATCCCTCATGAGACCCAACAGGTGCCTCTGCTATCTTCTTTAGATTATCTCTAGTTGCTTGGTCTATAGCAGCCCTCTTCTGATCACGGATTGCAACCTCCGTTTGGATCATATCGGTAATACCCTTACCAATCTCTGCCCAGTTTACAAAGCTGTCAGCCTGCCTCTCAGCGAATTTGTAGTAACTAGCCATATATTAAAATCCTAGTGGTGATGTAAAACCTAATGATGGTGTTTGAAGTCTAAAATTCCTTAAATCATTTAGGGTGGTTTTAGGAGCTGTAGATGGAGCTCTCTCCATATCAAACCCTGCTTCTCTTATTTTTCTTACTAATTCAGGATTGTCTGCTAAATAAGCTAGCATTTCATATTCACTCATGCCTTGTATCTTAGATAAGTCATCACCATAACCAGGCAACTTCAATAAAGAATCTTTCAGTGTAAGTGGCTTTCCTTGTGAGTCTTGGAACATAGTTCCTAATTTATCATTCTTAGCCGCTTTCTGATATTCTTTATTTAACTTATCGAGTTCTCTCTTTCCCTCACCTTCTTTGTATAACTCAGTACCTTTTAGATATTGCTGTCCTGCACTTGCTAGTGATGAAAACGCTCCAGTCAGAGCAGCATCACTCTGAGCACCGAACTGAGCTGCCGCAGCCTGTGCACCTTCTGCCTGAGCCAACTCAAGGTTCGCTCTCTGAGCTGATAACCTGGCTTCTTCCTGTGCAGTAAGTCCCTCAAGTTTCATGAGGTCTTCACCCATAGCACCTGCTATTTGTCTTTGACCTTGCTGAACACCTAATTGAACACGACCTGCCGCAGCACCTACGCCACGCCCCTCACCTTCAATAGCCTGTTGAACAATCTGTTGTCCTGATGATAGCATAGCCTCACGCTCTAGCTCATAGGCTTCTGTTGGAAGACTAAGTCCTGCAAACTTATTTGCAGTTAACTCATTCATAGCTCTCTTGAATGCGAGTTCTGAATCTCTTTTAGCTTCTTTAGCAAAGCCAGCCGTATTGGCTGCTTGCTTAGCAGATGCTCCTGCACTTGCTAGTGATGTTGCTACTGCTGCTGCTGTTGCGAATCCCATATTAAAATATTTTTATCATTTCACCTGTATATGAATCTCCTTTTACATACCCAAAATTCTCATAGGTATTTATTAGATTCCTGTCTTTTATTAAAGCATAAACATATTTATACCCCTTACTTTTACAAATATTTGTGAGCGTATAAATCAAAAGATCCAAGCACTCTTTTCTAGTTGGCTTCTTCCTGTAGGTCCTACTAGATATTATCCAATCTACACACGCAAGGCTTGAGTTTGTGGTATACATAAATCCAGCACATACTGGCTCATCACCATCAAAAACAATTAAACCACCCTGCCCATCTTCAGGCAAGAAGTCCCTGCTAGGAGCAGCCCATCCCCAATCCTTCCACCATCCAACCAGGATGTCATCGTAGTCATTTGCATTTAGTTGCCTTACTAATATTCCCATAAATTTAAGGATAACTTTTCATTACTTCAGACTCAACTGCAAATAGCTCAACCTTAGTCGTACTATTGTTCTCCAATGTGAATACGCAATAGTGTCCTAGCACACCATGAGACTCCGCTACGGA
>Ga0181344_1000618_pt1 | contig 13921 bp, 4 predicted proteins | sample Su13VDMLBDD_FD_130098 | JGI IMG/M metagenome (GOLD analysis project Ga0181344, IMG submission 130098) | Freshwater viral communities from Lake Michigan, USA - Su13.VD.MLB.D.D | ecosystem: Environmental > Aquatic > Freshwater > Lake | place: USA: Michigan | collected 2013-07-15
CTATATCTCTCCCATCTTGATCTTCCACAAGAAGTCAAACAACAAATAAAAACACAATTTATTAATCATCCAACGTTTTCTTTATTGTTTAAATACTGTTTTTCTTTAAATAAAATTTTAGATTTTGTAAGTATGGGTCAAATTTTATTATGCTCTTCTAAAAATGAGAATGTTAATATTAATTTTGAAACTGCTATGAAAACACTTTATACTACTCATAAAGTTATGGCTGGCGAACCATGCCCACCAGAAGATGCCTCTCTTAGTTTGGGTTTTAATGTTGAGATACTAAAATTAATATCGTTAGCCCCTATTGAGATATTAAAAGGGTTGGAAGAAACTTTCGATCCAAATATTGTATTAGCTTCTAGAATTAAAAAAGCAGCAGAAGCATTTGGAGCCCCAGATATTAGTGTTATTCCTTATTCTGCTCAATTTATGTTACCTCCCCCATATGGTTTAGCACTTCCTCCACTTTCACCTTGGGGATATGTATACTGGGGTATAAGTGCAGGAGAAACAGCACTTAATTGGGCACAGAATGGATATACTGGAGCAAGGTTACCAGATTTTAGTGGTTCCTATTCCTTTAAAAATCCTTTGAAACCAAAATGCTAAAATATTAAAATAAGCCTATTTATTTTATGGCTTATTCCGCTGCTTTGCCTTTATTGAAAGACCCTAATGATGGGTTTGTTATGTTAAAAAAACTAGAAGATTTAGCAAAACAAAATTTAAAAATGGTTTTATATACCGAACCTGGTGAACGTGTTATAGATAGCAATTTTGGTGTTGGTATAAAAAAATATTTATTTGAGCAAAATTCTGGCTTTATAACAGATGAAATAAAGCAAAGAATAAATTCTCAAGTTCGCACATATTTGCCATATATAACCATTGAAAAAATTGTTTTTAGTAATTCAACAAATGAACAACAAACAGATATAGAAAGTAATTTATTACAAATAAATATTTTGTTTTCTGTTAGTGGCTTAAATAAAACACAATTACTACAAATAACATAAAGGACTAATTATCGTAATGAATAAAAAAGCACCTCTTATTAAATATACAGCAAGAGACTTTAACTCAATTAAAAGTGAGTTAGTAGAGTATTCTAAACGTTATTATCCAGATACTTATAGTGATTTTAATAAAGCGTCATTTGGCTCACTTGTATTAGATACAGTAAGCTATGTTGGCGATGTATTGTCATTTTACCTAGATTATCAATTCAATGAAAGTATGATCAATACAGCAGTAGAATTTGATAATATACTTAAAATATCAAAACAACTTGGTTATAAGTATAATCCAAAAAGTAGTGCTTATGGTTTTGTAACACTTTATGTGTTGGTTCCATCAAACACTAATGGACTTGGACCAGATTTAAGCTATTTACCAATACTAAAGAAAAATAGCACATTTTCTTCTACTGGTGGTCAAACCTTTACTCTTTTTCAAGATGTAGATTTCTCACAATCAAGCAACGAAGTAGTTGTAGCACAAGTTGATAATAATACTGGTGCTCCTACAAGTTACGCAATAAAAACAGTCGGTGTCGTTCAATCTGGTTTTTACACACAAAAGCAAATACAAATTGACTCTTATGAAAGGTTTAGAAAAGTTGATTTAGATGATAATAATGTTCTGGAAATAGTATCAGTATTTGACACTGAGGGTAACGAATATTATGAAGTAGAAACCCTATCACAAGATGTTATTTATAGACAAATACCAAATAATAATTTTACTAGTGATGGTGTTGCTTTTATCTTAAAACCCTTTCCAGTTCCAAGAAGGTTTACTATTGAAAAAACAAGAAGTACAACTATTTTACAATTTGGATACGGATCGGAAGAAAATGATACTAATAATAGCAGTATCGAACCAGAAGAAAACGTATTACAATTACATGCTAGAAACTATTTTACAGACAAATCTTTTGATCCTACTAATCTAATAAAAACAGATAAATTTGGTATTGCTCCATCTAATACTTTTTTAACAATAAATTATAGAAAAGCAAACCAAGCTAATTCTAATGTAGCAGCAGGAACAATTACATCTGTTAAAAGAGCAGATTTTAAATTTAATAATTTAGATAATACAACAGTTGGTAATAGAAATTTAGTTCAAGCTAGTTTGGAAATAAACAACGAAGAGCCATTAGCAGGCGAAATTAGATTAAACGAAGTAGAAGAAATAAGAACAAATGCTCTTGATTATTATGCTACACAAAATAGAGCAGTTTCTTTACTAGATTACCAAGCAATAATATATGCTATGCCTTCTAACTTTGGAAGAATAAAAAAATGTTTTATAACTCAAGATAATAATTCTTTTAAAAGAAATATAAATATTTATGTTGTTTCTCTTGACAATCTTGACAACCTAAGCCCAGCAAACTCTTTAGTTAAATCAAACCTTAAAACTTGGCTTTCAAAATATAAGATGATTAACGATACAGTTGATATATTAGACGCAAGAGTGGTTAATTTTGGAATTGATTTTGATATTGTCATAGATAGTGCTTATGACAGAGCAAGCACTTTAAATAAAGCTTTAATAGAAGTTCAACTTTTATTTACAAATACAAAAATGGAAATAGGCGAATCAATTTCATTAGCTAATATTTATAATACATTAAATAAATTAAATGGTGTAATTGACACAAGAAGTGTTAGAATAACACAGAAATATGGTGGCGTTTATTCCAATAGTTCAATAAGTTTAGATAATTTAACTACTTTTGATGGAAAATATATAAATTGTCCTAAAAATGTAATATATGAAGTAAAATTTCCATCAATAGATATTAAAGGAACTGTATCCTAATGGCTATAAAACGTTATTTTTCAAATGCCGATACAACTATCACTAATGCTTTTAAAGCCAATTTGGTAAGCAGAGGGGTTAGTGGAAATATGGGTCAATCCGACATACTTGAGGTATTCAGTATTTATGGTCAAGCAAACCCTTCGTCCTCCGAACTTTCTCGTGTTTTGGTTCAATTTCCAATCAACGATATAATAACTGATAGAGCAAATGCTTTAATTCCTGCTTCTGGTTCAATTTCTTGGTTCTTAAAACTTTATAACGCAAAACACGGTCAAACTCTTCCAAAAGATTATACCATGACAATCTCAGCCGTCTCTTCTTCTTGGAATGAAGGATATGGTCTAGATATGGAAGAATATAGCGATATAGGATATGCCAACTGGAATACTGCTTCATCATCCTCTTCTGGCACCTCTAGTTGGACTTCTGCTGGTGGCGATTATCATATCTCCCCTACTGCTTCGTATTTCTTTAATAAAGGCACAGAAGACCTTATAGTGGACGTAAGCCATATAGTAGAACAGTGGATAACTGGAAGTAAAATAAACTACGGATTTGGTGTAAAACTTTCATCAAGTCACGAACAAGCAGCACAATCATTTTACACCAAAAAATTCTTTGCCAGAGGAACAGAATTCTTCTTTAAGAAACCAACATTAGAAGCTCGTTGGAATTCTGTTCGCCGCGATAATAGAGGTTATTTCTTTGCTTCTAGTTCGTTAGCTTCGGCAGCAGATAATCTAAATACAATTTATCTTTATAATGTAGTCAGAGGGCAACTCAAAAATATCCCAGCAGTAGGAACAGGTAGCATATATGTGAAAGTATTTACTGACTCTTCTGGTAGCACTACAATTACGACAACACCAAATACTCCTGTAACTGGTGGTTGGGTATCTACAGGAATCTACTCAGCTTCGTTTGCGCTTGATACAACAGCAAGTGAAGTATTTGATAGATGGTTCGACTCTACATTAACAACTTGTTTTCATACTGGTTCGATAGACGTTTATGATTTAGATTCACAAGATTATAACCCATCAAATAGATATGTTGTTTCTTGTACAAATCTTAAAGCAATTTATTATCCAGAAGAACAAGCAAGGTTTCGTTTCTTTACTCGCAAAAAAGATTGGTCACCCACTATTTATACTGTAGCAACAAGTTTCATACCATCGGAGATAATCGAAAGCGCATCATACAAATTGGTTAGAGTGTCAGACAACCTAGAAGTTATACCATACGGAACAGGTTCTTTATTATACACAGGTCTTTCTTATGATGTTTCTGGAAGTTATTTCGACTTAGATATGAATTTATTAGAGACAGATTACTCTTACCAGATTAAATTAAGTTTTTATGATGGTGCTACAAATAGTTGGAAAGAGCAACCAGAAACCTTCAAATTTAGAGTAGAAAAGAATGAGCCTTAAAGACCTGTTTCAAGTCAAAAAAGTATTACCACCAGTATCAAACGAGCAAATCGCTGAGGAAATAGAATCCGTTCAGCTAATTGACTCTTATTCAAAAGATAAAACCAGAGTAGAATTTGTTGTAAATTATTCAACAGCATCTAATTTTGCTATATTTGGTTCTGCTGAAAAATATTATACTGATACAATACAAAGAATATATTCTCAATATCCATACGATGGTTCAAAAAAAGAGAAACTTGATTGGTATAATTCCTCTTCTTTACTTGATATATGGTTTTTAGAAAATGCTTATCCTAAAACAACTGGTTATGCTACATTTTCACCTTCTGGTTGGGGTGTGTCTTCCAGTGTGATGATATCTGGTTACGGAAATCCAACTTCAAAAGAATATATAGTAATTAAAGGTGGCCCAAATGCTAGCACAGCAACCACACTAAAAGATAAATTTAATGATGTTTCAAATCAACAACAAAAATCAAATGTTTATGATGCTTCAACGAATAGACTTTCTAATTTACAAACAAATTTAGATAATGGCTTAACATTAGAATTTTGGCTTAATAAAGATTTATTTATAACATCTAGCACAGAAAAAGAAGTTATTTTCGATCTATGGAACAATGAAGCATCATCTAGTTCTGGATATGGCAGATTAACGCTTGAACTCTCTGGAAATACTAGTTCCCCGTTCTATATCACAGCACAATCTGGGACTAATGGTGTATTTAGACAAAATATAGGTTCTACTCCAACAACCTCTTCTTTGAGTGGTTGGAATCATTATGCTGTTTCGCTTTATAATACTTCTAGCGCAATTCAAGCTAAATTTTATTTAAACGGGGAACTAGATTCTACACATTTGTTTGGAACTTCAATCAATGAAATAACTGGTTCCTTAATAGCAAATATAGGTGCTTTAAGAACTGCTCCATCTGGAACATCTGGTATCTCACTTGGATGGGGTAAACTTTCTGCTTCTATCGATGATTTTAGATTTTGGAAAGAAGCAAGAACTTCAAGAGAGATAGGTAGAAATTATTGGGACTCTATTGGTGGTGGTGTTAATACTGACGAAGCAAATACCACGTTAGGATTTTATTATAAGTTCAACGAAGGTATTACTACCACTTCTTCAATTGATTCAACTGTTCTTGACTATTCTGGTCGTGTTTCTAATGGAACTTGGGTAGGATATACTTCACTAAGTAGAAATACAGGTTCAGCCATAACTGGGGAAATACCAGACCCTATTATATATATAACACATCCAGATGTAGTAGATGTAATAGAAGAATATACAATATTAGGAACCGATCACGACAGAAACAATTCAAATACAATTTATTATTCTTTTCCAAATTGGATTATAGAAGAAGACTCAAATAAAGAATTATTAAATTTAACTCAAATAGCAGCCTCGTATTTGGATACTTTATATTTACAAATCAAGTTTTTCACTACTATTAAAGATCGCTATACAAATATACAAATAGATGAAAAACCTTTTCCATTTTCTAAAACAATATTAGAGTCTATGGGAATTGCTGCTCCAAGTTTATTTATTGATGCTAAACTTGTAGAGGAAGTTCTTTCTAGAGACGATCAAAGAAATTATGAAGATAAATTAGATGAAATAAAAAATGTAATTTATCAAAACATTTATTCTAACTTAACAGACATATTAAAATCAAAAGGAACAGAAAAATCATATAGAAATGTCCTACGTTGTTTTGGTATTGATGAAAATTTAGTAAGATTAAATATATATTCCAATAATAGTTATAACAAAGTAACAAATAATTTATTAGATACAACAACAAAGAAAAGATCCATAAATCTTAATGACACAGATCGTTTTGAATCAACTATCTATCAATATAAATTTTCCACCAATTCAAATTCTTATTCTTATGTTTCTTCTTCAAGCGATTACGATTATGTTCCTTTAACTTATGAAGCAGAAGTAGTTTTTCCAAAGAAATTGGATACTAGACACCCAAATTATTTTGTCACTAGTTTCGTAACATCTTCCATTTTTGGTGTTCACGGTGCCGTTAGTGATCCCGATGATTTAACTTGGAATACAAATGATTATTTTAACTTTCAAGTTTACTCTGTAAGAAATCAATTAGAAGGGGATGATGTAAAATTTGTTTTATCATCTTCCAACTCAGCTATCCCAACATTAACATCTTCTTTATTCAATGATGTTTATAACAATGAAAAATGGAACTTTGCGGTATCAATAACCCCAGACAAAATAGAAAATGTTTCATTAGTTTCTGGTAGCACCAACCCTACTTATACATTAGAATTTTATGGTGTTAATACTGACGGTAGTATCGTAAAAAATGAGTTCTCATTAACAAGCTCATTATCCTCCGTAAACGCACAAAACATTGTAAGACAATCAAGAAGAGCTTATTTTGGAGCCGAAAGAACTAATTTTACTGGCTCGCTTATAAAACAAACTGATATTAAACTTCTTGGTCTTCGTTATTGGATCTCAAATTTATCCCATGAAGATATCCAAACACACGCTTTTATACCAAATAATTATGGTATAAGTTCTGCCTATCAAAATCAATTCTTACCTTTATTCTCCAACGTAAACATACCTAAATTTGAAACTCTATTATTAGATTGGAATTTTTCCACCGTTACTGGATCAGATAGCGGAGTTTTGCCTAATGCCCGTGATGGTAAATTTATTGTTGAAGATGCTACTTCTGGTTCCCTTTCCTATAACACTTACAATACACAAGTAAATAATTTAAAGAAATATCAATTTACTGGTAGAGGTGATTTTTTCCTACAAAATGATAATACTATAATAGATACACAATATTTATTTTCTTCTAAGATGCTTGAATTTGAAACAATAACAAATTCAAACTTAATCAATATCTTAACAACAGAAGAACAAGAAACATTTACGAGAGAAACAAAACCAATTAATTACTATTTTAGTTTTGAAAAGAGTATGTATCAAACAATAAGCGATGAAATGCTTAAAATGTTTGGAACAATTCTTGATTTCAATAATCTTGTCGGAGATCCAGTTAATAAATACAGGAAATCTTACAAAGGTTTAGATCAATTAAGAAATCTATTTTTCCAGAAAGTTCAAAACGAACCAGATCTTGATAAATACTTAGATTTCTATAAATGGATTGATAGTGCTGTAGGTAAATTCTTATTACAATTAACACCAGCTTCAGCAGATACAAGTGAAGGTTTGTTAAATGTTGTTGAAAGTCACGCTTTTGAAAGAAACAAACATCAACATAAATTTCCTACTATTGAATTTAAACTACCAGTATTGGAAACTGGTGCTCAATCAATCAATAAACATCTTTATAATTGGCGTTTAGGTCACCATCCAGTATCAAATGACGAGAGTGATAATTGTTTATATTGGAATGAAAGAGCAGAACGTGATGTAGCCCCAATATCTTCATCAAATAGCGGTGTAAATGAAGCAAGAAAACAAATATTAAATGTTTCCTTACAAGTTCTTAATCGCTCATTTACCACTCCATACCGTTTTAAACTTGATGAAAGCAAACCAATTCAAGGTGGCGTAAACTTTGATAATAATAAAAACCTTGAATTTGCTACTATTGCTCTTGCTCCTCACGGTCCTATGGATGCAGATAGCGTAATTAACGTTCCAGCTAACTACCTATTTGCTGGTATTCCAAATACTTCATCGCTACTCCAAGATTGTAATGATGTTTTAGATCCAAATAAGAAAGTCAAATATCATTTCACAACTATTCACGGTAGAGATTATCTTTCATCTTCATTAAGTTATGGAGAGGTATTAAGTTCTAAAATTGCCTTACCAGCTAACTTTATAAGCGGAACAGTAAATACTGGTTATCAATCACAAGTAGCCAGTGAATTTATGAATGGAGTTGTAATAACTAACATTCACAACGATACTTATGGTTCAAGAAATGAAGTTGCAATTCAAGGTCCATTTACAAATCAATGGGTTGGTGGTCGTCAATCAAGACACGTTTCATTAAATCAAGGCACAGATACCTACACAACTCGTCCAGAAGCTTGGAAGATACTTATGGGTACTGGTAGTTTCTCTGGCTCATATCAAACAGCTATAGGCTTTGTAGGGGCTGATTATCCATACCCAGAAGGTAATGAGGACGAACCATCATATCCAGTTCGCGCTCATTTAAGAGCCACATATCTTAGAGAAGAAACAGCAAAAAGATCAGTAAATATTAAGAATATTAGAAGTTCAACTGGTTCGTTAGACCTTGGTAACTACGATAGAAATTATCAAGTAGTTCATTCCGTAGGTTCAACTATAAATAATAGAGCTTTGTTAGACGCAGTAAACCCTACTAACAATACAGAATTATATGGGATTGTTAGAACAGACATAACTGACGGTAGAGTTGATTATCAATTACCAACCAGACAAAGATCCGAAACTATTATAATCAATCGTTTCTCTGCTCCCGGTGACTATAGAACAATGTCGAGAGGTTATCTTAATAATTACGCAGAAGAATTGTCACCATACAACTCATTACCATTTAGAAATCGTAGAGTAATTGGTGATGGAAGAAATCCAACCGAACGACTAATATATGAATTTTTAGATGAAGGTGGTTTACTCCCAATTACAATTTTTGGAGTTTCTTATTACGAGCAAGATCAATTAAAAGATGTAATAGAAATCATAAGTGGTTCAAACTTAACATTAACTCAACTTAACACACTTCCTTCGGAAAAAGGAAAGTTATATTATGGTGTATACCCAACAGAGGCAGCAGCTACTTCTTCTATCGCTTCTATTCACAAAACAAATAGAAATAGAATTGTAGTTTTTACAAATCAAACTAAAAACATAAATGATAATGGATTTATAACTCACCAAATTCCACAAAAGGATAGTGGATATGCTTGGATAACTGCTTCATTATCACAATCTGGTAATATTAAAGATGCCGATTTTGGATACCTTGATAACATTTATAAAATTGGAACATTAGTAACATATCCAAGTGGTAACTCTTCAACAAGTAGAACTTTAGAAATTGTTTCTTCCTCCGATTATGGTTCTGTATTCGACGGAACATATCGCTTTGTTGGACCTTCTACTGGTACAAGAACAAATTTGATACCATTTGACTTTGTAGGGTTAAATACAAATATATACGAAAGTTCTTCACAAACTATAATTGGAACTACTGAATTCTCACAACTTACTGGTGGCTTAATAACAGATCTTTCATCTAGTGATCCACCATATTATTTTAATGGAATAATGTTGCGTAGAAATGGTCCTTATGGATACCCAACATTTAAACAAATAAGAAATAGTTATAATCCAATTGTTAGAGGATTGAATAAACAAAATTATATTTCAATCTTTAAAAATGAAAACTTCATTATACAGAAAGAACCATCTGTCTATTTCAACAAACCAGTAGAAACAACTATTAAAGATGTTGAAACAAGCCAACTTCATTACTTTACATATTCTTATGAAAACTTGAAACAAAGTCTTGAAAATGTAGAATTATATGACGCATTAGATAATAAAACAAAGAATGATACATTTTACAATAAAAAAATGAAGTTCTTATTAAATAATGATAAATATAAACTTATCGATATGACAATAAGAACTTCTATCTTTCCAAGAAAAAGCAATAAGTCTCTTATTAATACAAGAAAGAGAAACTACTATACTTTTAGTGCTTGGAGAGATTTAAGAGAAAATAGAAGCAGATTTAATACTATCTCCGATTTTAATTACCAAAATTCTGGTAGTGTTGCTATATTAATCCCAACACAAAGTATTTGGCCTATGGATGGTGCAATTTCTTCATCATATTTGAGTAATTCATTTGGTGGAGAAGGAGTATTGCAAAATGCTTATTCAACGGTTCACAATGGTGTAACTGGCTCAATAACAGCATCGGTATTATACGCTCACAAACATATGATAAGAACTGGTTATGTTGCTCCTACTGGTTTAAAGATAATTACCCCAGGTCCATTAGTTGTAGTAGCAACTGGTTCTGGTTTATTTGACGGAACTATGCCTTGGCAAGCTAGTGAACAGGGAACGCCTTATAACGATAATTATAATGAATGGTTTGATAAGATTAGAACAGTATCAAAAGATTATTCAATATTACCAGAATATATTATCTCCGACGATAATAAAATTTTAGCAACACAAGATAATAGATTAGATGATGTATCCTTAAATTCCATAAGTTTAACAGGTTCTTCTATTTCTTCTTCAACTTCTTTGGACGCTACTTTTAATAACGATTTTGTTGTTAGTGATAATATTTTTGATATTGACAAGATTAAAGGTGATTTAGCCTCAATAACAAATACTATAAAATTAAGTTTAAATTGTGACGCAATAATTAAATTTAATCCAAAACCAGAACTTTACCCACAAGTCCAAACTGTAAAAATAGCAGAGAAGTTTATTGAAACAACAAAAGATTATGTTTCATTTTGGACAGGTTCTTCACCACAAAATGAATTTACAGAATACAATGTTGCTTATAGAAGTTTACTAGCTCCTATGTTTGCTCCTGGTATTCTTTATAATACTATAAAATCTGGTATTGCTGTTGATTATCCAATTTTAACTAGTTCATTAATCGCTAGTGAAAAAATTATTAATGGTAGCCGTACAAGTTGGTTTATCTCAAATCAAAATTTTGATAAAAGATTACCGTTTGAAACACTTGTAGAACCAGAAAACTATTTAACAACCAATATAATTGATTGTGAACCACACCCATCTGCTACTCTTAGCGTCACAGCTTCTTGGACAGGTAATACTTCAAATAATCTTTACAAATTAGCAATTAACAACTTTTTAGCCGAAAGTATAAATTTCTTTTTACCAGAAGGAAAATTAACAACTTTATTCTCTAAACCAGAAAATGAATTTAACACAGTTGATCCTACAAAGGTTTATAGAAGTCTTATACAAATTTATAAATCTGCTGATAATAATAAAATTCTTTCTTATGCTTCTGGATCGGAATTTGATAGATTAAGTTATATTAAACCACAATATTCTAATGATGCTGAAGAAACAATAACTATGTATAGCAGACCAAGTGCATTTGGTCCTGCTGCTGGTGGTACAGATGGTGGATTTTTAGCGGGTAATAGACGCAATCTAGACTCAAATCAAGGATATTATCCAGCCTTTACTCCACCTTATTACGACGGCTCTTCATGGGCTTTAATCACTTATACTCCAACTGGTAGTGTTGCTTACAGACCAACTTTACAAAATATTATAGATAATTTAAGTATAAAATATATAAGATATGAATTTCCATCAAGTTCATACGTTCCTTTGGGTGGAGGAGCAGGAACTAGTTATGGACCATATAACTCTTCTTCTCTAAATCAAAACTCCATGCAAGTAAGCGCATCTTTGAATTTTTTGAACATAGTAAATGTTGAAGAGACTAACTTAAATAATGTAGACGCAACAATAACAAATGGTTCAAATAAAGTATGGGCTATTCAAACAAAATTTGAAACACCAATATTAAACTTTAATCCAAGCGCAACAGGTATAACAGTAAACACAAGCTCAACAAATATACCAACATACGGAATGTGGCATCAATATGGGGTTATTCCACAAGGAGAAGCTGGTATATATCTACAAATAACCGATATACCACCAGACTATATACTTAAAGGTGTAGAAGGTAACGTAGTATATACTAGTTCCCTTTTAAATACAGTACCACAGCTTACAGCTTCATTAACAGATATAGTAGGATTTAGTAAGGAACCAGTAAAATTAGGTCAAGTCGCAACTTCCAAGAGAGTAACAGAAGGCGTTGTAGCAATACCATATAAAGTTGTAAACAATGAGAGGAAGTTCTTTAAATTAAATAATGAGGCTGTTAGTTATATTAACAATCAATTCTTTGGCATTAATTTACAAACCCAAGAACAACAATTAGCAGCAAACACTAATGTTTCAACTACAATAAAGAACCAAATTTCTAAAATGAAGAACTTTGTAATTCCTCCAAAATTTGACTTTATACATAATAAAAATGTAGACCCAATTGCTATGTATATTTTTGAATTTAGTTATAACTTAACACAAGAAGATTTATCAAAGATTTGGCAGGGTATTCAACCAGATATATCAGTTGAATTTGAAAAACAGAATATGGTTATCGAACACGAACTTAACGCAAGTGAATTTATAAATGTTGATGATCTTACAGAGAAAGTTGAATGGTTAGTATTTAAAGTCAAACAAAAAGCAAAGACTAATTATTACGAACGTTTGTTAACTTCTACACAAGAAAAAGATAGAAATAAAATTAAAAATCTTCTTAAACTTGGTAGAAACTTAAATAACGATTTAACTTCAAAAGAAATAGATTTAAACTATTCATACAATTGGCCTTATGACTTCTTTTCCATAGTTGAATTAGCCAAGATAGAAGCAAAGGTTCAATTCTCTAATCCAAATGAAGACATTGTATATTCACTTCCAAATCAAACATTAAAAACTCTTGAAAATTACAAAAGCGTACCAGAAAACTTTAACACAGAACAAATAGATGTAAGACAAAACGTTAAGCCTGTAACATTACAAGCACCTAACGCGCTTGGTTTGAAAAAACAAATAAGAGATAGGAGTTAATAAATGTCATTTTTTGATAGTAAAGAAGAAGTCTTAAACATAGAATTGACTAGCTATGGAAAACTATTATTATCAAAAGGTATTTTAAAACCAGTTTATTATTCTTTCCACGATGATGATATTTTATATGATGTTGAAGCTGGTGGTTTAACTGAAAATGCCAGCTTTGCTGAAGTTAGAATACAAGAGCAAACACCATATCTAAAACCTTTTTATTCATTTTCCTCACCAGAGTCTAGTTTACAGAAAGCGATAGATCAAGATAACTGGCTAAGTAATATTAATAACTCCTCAGAGTATAAAGTAGATTATTTTTATAATTCTCTTGGTGACTCAACTATTTCTAATCTTTATGTTCCTTCTTGGAAGATAAATAATTTATCTACTAATTTTACATCTATACAAAATACTTTTGGCGATAATTTAAGAATACCACAATTAAATTGTGTTCTAACTTCTTCTCTATATAAAGCACCAGAAGCACTAGTCGAGGCTAGCCCAACTTTAAGTTCGATAATAGATTTTGATAATACATTTAGTTTGGGTGATGGAATAATTTACTTTTCTCAGCAAGATACATTAACTTTAAAAATTGAAGAAGAAAATGTTGATGCTGATGTTAATAAATTTGATGTAGAAATTTATAGAATAGATACAGATGCTAATAATGTTGAGACTTATGTTCTAATGAAATTTGTGAAAGATATAGAATTTGTCGATCAAAACAATATTTTACAAGATATTAGATTAAATTTTGGAAATACTGTTTATGATAATACCTATATTGAAGCTAGTTTAGATATAAGATTTGATAAGAATATTGATACTAGAACAGTTTGTAAACATATATTAAAGAATGAGCAAGATCAAGATCAAATTTATGAAACGATTGACCTATGTAGTAATGAGAAACAAAGATACTCTACAACAGAATTGTATAAGATAC
>Ga0181344_1000620_pt1 | contig 13894 bp, 29 predicted proteins | sample Su13VDMLBDD_FD_130098 | JGI IMG/M metagenome (GOLD analysis project Ga0181344, IMG submission 130098) | Freshwater viral communities from Lake Michigan, USA - Su13.VD.MLB.D.D | ecosystem: Environmental > Aquatic > Freshwater > Lake | place: USA: Michigan | collected 2013-07-15
ACTTCACGCTGGTATTCTGCTTTGTATTCTTTGTCGCGTGGAATATCCGCAAACATAATCATGAAGCCGAACTGCATACCACCCTGTATAGGTGTGATAGTATCGGGTGTAACGTGCATGAATGGATATTGATCATCCTGCAGTTGGTCTGCTAAGTCGATTTGACCATGTGTGAATCGCTTAATCAAAAAGTGACCAGCTGCAAATGCTTCTAGTCGATTGATGAGAACGTTATAGCTGTAATTGTAGCTTGTCATCTATTTCTTTTTTTCATTTCCATTTTCTGCACGTACACGTAATCTGCTAAGTATGTTAAGTGCGTGAACACTTCATAACATCCACGTTCAGTAACTGCATCAAACTTTGTGACATCTCTATCTGCCAAAGATTCGATGATATGAAACCATCCGTACACACCTAAACCATCTGGTGTTGCTGTTCCTTCATCTCCTTCACTATCTCCGTTATCTCCTTGGCCAAATAAACGAGGGAATCGTTGTATAGTTCGAGTTCTAAAGTCGAAAAAAAAAGCAGCGTATTTAACACGTGGTCTAAAGTTAATTCACATACTGCGCCTTCGTACTTGCGCTTATCACTTGTCTTATAGGGCTCTATGTCGTAATACTTACCGAACTTCGCAACTATCGGTCTATACAGTATGCTCATCAACTTTTGCGCAGCCGTGCCTATTATCTGCCCATCCTTGTACACTTCAGTGCATGCAGTGTCTAGATCCACATATTCACCAAAAGACATGCTGCTCAAATCAGGAATGAATCCTAATTCGTATGCACCAACACGCACTGTCCGTTCAAAGTCTTGGCTGGTTAGTCTTATCGCAGCTTCAAACTGCTCAATGATCTCATCTATCACATGCACCTGAAGCAATCGAATGCTCTCACTGCTCTTGCCTGTAATGATGTGCACACGCTCCACCTTATCGACTGCGTTCTGGTAGTCGATGTATTTGCCAAGTGTGATGCCTTTGGCGTTTGCTGCTATGCTGAAATTAAGTTTCATGCTCTGTTGTATTGTAGTTTTTGCTTCCTATTTGTGGCAATTTTGTAACATAAAAGAAATAAATTTGTTACAAGTCCGAATGCACCTGAATGATTACGGGTGCTTTGTCATCGCCTGCGTGCGTTACACGTGCCTGTTTTGGTTTGAAGTATTCAAGTACATCCAGCGTAAGCCCTGCTGCCTTAAACTTCAAATCCTCATCGCGTGAATCCATGCATTCGTTGATGAATTCTGCAACCTTTGGCAATGCTTCAGCTACAAAGGTGCGCCCAAATTCTTCCCATTCAAGTGTCTTCTTATTCAAGCTTCCTAATGGTCTACCATTCGGGTTGTTGGTCATTCCTTTTTGTAAGCCCATATTTGTTATTTTGATGTTTACAAGTTACTTAGCATCATACTGCGCAATGCATACCGCGATGCGTTGCTGCGCATCCGGGAATTCACTTTGCGTTTTTGCATCACTCATGCAGCGTGCAATAAATGCGTTCTTTTCTTCTTCGGGTGTGGGTGTTGGTAGGGGCATGTTGTTATGGTTTATCTACTTTTCCTAGTTGTCTGTGAAATTCTCTAATCAAGTCACGTATACATGAAGAACATCCACTTGGGCGTTCGTGTTTCTTTGTTATCTTGCTGTACCAATAGTAGAGCATCTGCAAATCTTCTTGTTGTATCCGGTTGGTTTTGCTTATTCGTTTAATGAATTCATCTAGTGCAGCTATTTCTTCTTCTTTCATGTCCTGTGCAAACCACTTGCGTGCTGGGCATGATGCAAAGCGGAATTTTGTTTTTACATCCATGAAGCAACCGCACAGCTTTATCTTTTCCTTGTAGTAGGTAACATCATTTTCTTCTTCATTGACGTTGTTGCCGACTATAGGTGTGCCGCATGTGCCAAATGTGCCGTTGTAAAACTTACATTTTTTGCAAGTATTCAATCTCTCGCGCTGTATGTGCGATGCTACGTTGAAGTTTAACATATTCTCTTATTCGTTTTAATGCTCTGTGTATGCTAGTGCGCAGGTAGCTGTATGGTATTCCAGTTTCTGCACTCAATTCTTTGTAGTCAAAATCGGGTTTTGAGTATAGACGCAAAAGGATTGCATCAAATTCATTCAATCTCCCGATTGCGTTGTATAGATATTCACCATCTATGAATGCACCTATCCATGTTTCATCTTGTTTGCTATCATCTACCTGCCTTTCTACGTGCAGTTCGTAGTATTTGCGATACTTAATTGCGTAATCACTGCGTGCACTGTGCCATGATAGCCACAATGCCCTGTTCACGTATGCTTCTACTTTGCCCCTGCACACTATATCTTCAATGTCCTGTCGTGGGCGATCCATCAACCTGGCTAATACTTCATGCAGCAAATCACTTCCCTTCTGTTTATCGTGTGCAAGCCTACTGGCTTTGTCTAGCCATGCGTTATAGTGTTTTCCTATGTGGCAACTTACGCAGTCGATTTGTTAAATTTTAAAAATATCGGTGTAAATACTTGCACTATCCAAAAAAACGTGTACATTTGTACCCGTCAAAGATAAACAAAAACAAAACACAATGGGCTATTTCACTTTTGAACACGACTGCAGCAATGCACCTATCACACTCACTATCGAAGTTGAGTACGTAATCGCATTTTCTAGAGGCGATTACTGGACACCTGAACAAACAACTATTGATCAGTGTAAATACACACTGCTTTGCGCTGGCATTGACATGACTAAGTGCATCATGAACAGCAATCATAAAAAGTTAATCGGTGAAATAGAAGATGCAGTGACTGCAGCTATTTGGCAAGATGAAGAAAATCAGTAAACAATTTAAAACCTCAATACAATGTTAATCGAAGTAACACACACAGCACCGGTACGCGTAGGCACTACCAAAATCACTTTGCCACACTATTACATCAGTGGCGATTATGTAAAATTCTACTGCTGCATGACTGAAGACATGAAGCTTATTACAGTGTATCATCACAAGTACGCTTGCAATATCGAAACAAAAGTGTACGATGATGAAGATGATGTAGCTTTTCGCTTAGAACGTGAGATGCGTGACAAGCTTTATGAGCCAATCGATGAAGCAGTGTTTATGCATAAGTTCAGCGAAGCGCACCGCGAAATCTTCTACGTAGTGAATCCAAAACTAAAACCAATCGAATGAGAAAGCGACAGGAATTGAACCAACTAATCGCGCGAACAGTGGGCAGTAAAGCTGCCCTACTTCGTGCGATGCAAAGAAGCAACACGCCCATAGTAAAGAAGACACTGCATAATTGGTGCGATGATCCGGGCAGCATCAAACTACGCCAGCTAATTAATCTTAGCCGCGTAATGGATGTGCCAGTGTGCGAAATAGTCGATTGTATAACCATTAAAAATGAAGGCGATGAATGAATATCAAAAGCATATAAAGACACAAGGCAAGAAGCTGCGCACTACTAAGCTACCCACACGCAGCGATATCCTTACTATCATGAAAAAGTTTAACAAAGTTAGCTTTCAGGATCTGCGAAAGGAACTGCATGTAAGCAATTCAAAGTTGATGGAATGGTGTAAATTGATATTTAGCGTAGACGATAAAGAAAAACGTTGGCGCGAAATCGAGCAAAGCCTTAACAAATTAGAGTTTCATGAAAGCTTCACTGATTCGATGCAAAGTGAATACGATGTTCAGGATGTCCGAGCAGTCAATGGTGTGAATATGTACGTGCTTAAGAAAAAGATAGTCAATGAGAATCGCATGTGCTATCTTGTTACGCTGAATAATGACCAGCATGTGATAGTTCGCTTTGATATCCCCGTAGAACGTAGCAGCGTGCAATACTGCCCAATCACACTAGGATGTGATTACCAGGTAAATTCATTAGGTCAATGGGAATATATGGAGCTAGAATCACATTTGCCTGTGATAAACATCCAAGCAGATGAAGACTACATCGGTAAATTTTGGTTAGCCATATCTAATACCCTGCAGCATGAAGCATGAAGAAAGCAAGATACAACAACGCTGCGTGGAATGGTTTAGATATTCCTTCCCACGCACACTTATCGCTTCCTTCCCTAATGGTGTGTACATCGGTGGTACGCCTGTGCAAAGAGCCAAACGCTGGAACCTGTTGAAAGCAGAAGGTGCTATGCCCGGTATGCCTGATTTGATGATCTGCATGAGTAGTGGACCATACCATGCACTGTTTATCGAAATGAAAACCGAAAAGGGTAAACTATCCGACACACAAAAAATCGTTCACGCACAGCTTATCAATGCAGGTTACTGCGTAAAGGTGTGCAGGTCATTTGAAGAATTTACAATCACAATTAAAACCTATTTAGAGCAATGAGAAAGAACACTAAAAGCAAGTATTACGAATTCATGTGCGTACTGCATGAGATGAAACAGTTTGACATCAAAGAGATGCGCACACAATATCGTGTAGGTGCGCGATTGATAACGCTAATGCGCGAACACAACATGATTAGGCGCGATGGCAACGTGACACGCTGGATAGGTGACAAGCCTACCCAAGCAATAGCTGTGGCATTTGCTAAAGAATGCCTGAAGGAATCGCGTATTGCTAATTCCCAAAGCAAAGCAGGCACGCAGCAGCTAACTATCAAACCTATCAAACGTGTTGAGCGCACACAGCCAGCACCGGTACAAGAAGAACCTATCTGCGATAACAGCAACAGCAAGATGTTTTTGATTATGGCTGTTGGTGCTGCAATCGGTTTTTTAGTCGCAACAATTATTTGGAAGTAATATGAAATACGATATCCAATACATTGGTGAATGTGATCATGTAGAAAATTTTACGAATAAGGTATACCATGCACGTTGTAAGAAAAGGTATTTCAAAGTATTTAATCCTGAATTAGGTGATACGTATCAAATAGCCTTTTGCAATGATTCGTTAAAACTGCACATGCAACAAGAATTTTCGCATAAGCTAATTTATTTTTCAAGTCAGTGCGAATATGAAATTAAAAATTTAATTGTGCGTGCCCTTAATTTACATCGTTACCATTTTATGCTTAGCAGAGATTATCCTGTTATCAATCATACTTGGATTACAATATGTGAAAGACCATATACGCTGATACAGGTTCCTTTTAAAACTTGTATAGAATGGTATCTACAAAATAGAAATTTCCAACTTTGGGATGCTATGCAATGGCCGCTAAATGATTTTATTCGTGAGAAACAACGCTATAAAAAATATGCATCGTTATGCGAAAAATTACAGCACATGATAAGACAAGTGCCTCGCAAAGAATATGATGATCGTGAACCAGCAATCAATGACATTTTATTACTAATCTTAAAAATTATTTACAATGAAACCCATAAACAACAAGTCCCTTCTACACTTCCTGTTCGATCAAATGGAAAAACTAGACAAGCAAGAAGTAACAGTGGATGTAGCAAAAGCACAGGCACATTTAGCGAAGCAAGCGAACAATGCGCTGAAGTATGAAATAGATCGCACGCGACTATTGATTGACCTTGATAAGCACCGGGCAGAAACTGGTAACGCTGTTGACTTCAGGAATGCTGAAGGAAAAAACTTTGACTAATTTGGAAGTAGATATAGTTTGACTATATTTGCAACGCTCGTTCGAATGAAAACATTTTTAAATCCCATCACTACCGCATTGCCATAGCACTTTCGTGCGCGGACGAGCCTTTGTGTGTAGTGGTGGGTATTTAGTTTATGAGAGAATCTACAATCTTTTATAGATCGTTTTACGAAGCGATTAAAGAACTTGATGCAGAAACACAGTCTAAAGTCTATTCTGCCATTTTTGAATATGCATTAAACTTTAACGAAGTAGAAGTAAAAGGATTAGCTAAGACTGTCTTTACCCTGATTAAGCCCCAACTAGATGCTAACCTGAAGCGATACGAAAACGGAACTAAAGCGAAGGTAAAGCAAAACGAAAGCAAAGCAGAAGCAAAACAGAAGCAAACTAAAAGCAAAGTTGAGGCTAATGTAAATGTAAATGATAATGTAAATGATAATCCTAATGTGAATGATAATCAAAATGTAAATCCAAATGATAATGTTTCAAGGTCGCGCTTTCGCGCTCCGACGTATGATGAGATATTTGAATTTATGAAAATGAAAAATGCATTAGCTGGTAATGTTTGGAATGATGTCAAAGTAGTAACTGAAGCTAAAGCGTTTTTTAATCATTACGAAAGCAATGGTTGGATGGTAGGAAAAAACAAAATGAAAAATTGGGAAGCTGCTATTCGAAACTGGATGAACAATAATTCTAAATTTGAATCAAATAAAAAACCAAATCAACATGCAAAACAACCAACTACAACAGCAGAACACATTGCAAAAGCTGAAGCACTTTTCCGCGATGCAGTCGCTATCAGTCGCGCACGCGATGAAGCAAGACAAGATTTCACTGCTTCGGAAACTTGACCGGATAACCACTAAGGTTAAAATCATGGAGCTGGTTACACGTTGTACCCAACTAGTCAATGTGCAGAATAACATGAACGCACTGCAGATTGAATTTTGTGCAGAGAATATCCTAGAAAAGATGTGGATGTATTCACTAGAAGATGTGCAGCTGTGTTTAGATCGTGGTGCGATAGGTGAATACGGCACGATATACAACCGTATTGATCCAGCTACGATACTTGCATGGTTTCCTTTGTACGATGCGCAACGCCAAACAATAAGCGATGCTATCAATGAAAACAATAAGCAGCAGAATAACATCTACGAAATGTTTCAGCATCCACAAGTAATGGAAGCAATGCAGCAGGCAGCAGATAAGTTGAGCATACGCGAACAGCCAGTACAGGAATCGAATCGACCGAAGCCAAATGAACTAGAGCAAATGCTATTAGATGAATACGATGCATTGCAAAGGTGGGACAATGACATGCGCTTTCGGGTGTACAAAAACAAGCCGTATCAGTTCACTGAATATCGGAAAGAACGCTACCGCGAATTGATAGAAACACAAAGCGAATACTAATGACACATGGATCACTCTTTAGCGGCATTGGTGGCTTTGATTTAGCTGCCGAATGGATGGGCTGGGAAAACAAGTTTCATTGCGAATGGAATGAGTTTGGGCAACGTGTGTTGCACCATTACTGGCCTAATGCAGAATTATTCACCGATATAACCAAAAGCGACTTTAAAAAATATGCAAACCAAATTGATGTTCTTACCGGAGGCTTCCCCTGCCAGCCATATTCAAGCGCAGGAAAGCGACTTGGAAAGGAAGACGAACGCCATTTATGGCCGGAGATGCTGCGAGCAATTGGAGAGATTGCCCCGCGTTACGTCGTGGGCGAAAACGTTCGCGGGCTTACTAATTGGAACGGGGGATTGGTATTCGACGAGGTGTGTGCTGACTTGGAAAATCTTGGGTATCAAGTCGCGCCATATCTTATACCTGCGTGCGCGGTCAATGCACCGCACCGAATAGAAAGAATTTGGTTTGTTGCCTACTGTGAAGCTAACAGACTCACACAGCCAAAGAGAATTGACCAATGGGGAAAACATAAGCAAAACGACCGGGACAAAATATGGTTTAAACCTAATACAAATGGCTCAATCAAATATGCTACCGACACCAACAGCATTCGACAGCACGAATGCAAGTGCGAATATGAAGAGCACGCAAAGAACTGGCAAAACTTCCCAACTCAATCCCCGATTTGTGGCGGAGATGATGGGCTTCCCACCGAACTGGACAGAATTACCTTTCCAAAGTGGAGAGCAGAATCAATAAAGGCTTATGGTAATGCCATAGTGCCTCAAGTCGTTTACCAAATTTTTAAAGCAATTGAAGCACATGAAGCAATACGATAAGCAAAAAGAAACCGAACTGCTACGCAAACTATTTGTGCTAACAGCTAGACGAAGCATGCGCCCTGCAATGAGCGATAATCTAACAATGCGTCTTATCTTTGAAGAATTACATTTGCTAACTGATAAAGACGAATACAAGCTATGACCATTGGTGAATTGTGGGATAAACTTGCGCAGTACCCGGATGAAACAGAAGTGTACATCGGGTATATACAAGGGCACAGCATCCAGCAAATGAACTTTGATGTGGTAGAAACAACAGAGTTTGGTGGCAAGAAAACAGTTTCACTGATGTACGAAGACATCAATATCATAAATAATTAAATACAATGAGCAACTATCAAATGCAAGAAGGGCAGTTTACCCTTTTCAAAAACAACAAAACAACCATCAATGCACCTGAATACACAGGTGAAATCATGGTGAATGGTAAGAAGATGCGCTTAGCTGCATGGGTTAAAGAAGGCAAGAGTGGCAAATTCTTTAGTGGTAAGATGAGCGAGCCACTTGAAAAACCATCTTCCCGAGATCAGGAAAATGGTAACGATAATTCAAACGACCTACCATTCTAATGAACCTGCCTATCCTACCTGAAGACAAAGCTAATCATGCGCTGTATGGGTTAGTCATTTATGCACTATCTGCATCAATTTTTGCTGCACCTTTCGCAATGGTGGCTGTGTTCGCCTGTGGTGTTGGAAAAGAATTGTACGATTTAGTGTGGAATGATAGACCATTTAGTAACGGTGACATGATAGCTACCCTTTGCGGTGGATTAGTGGGCATGTACATCGGGCTGTTCACATGATAGAATACCTGCCTAAACAAAAAGAAGCATTGCGTGTGCTGGGTAACTCACACCCGGCACGCACTGTGCTTTTCGGAGGAGGCGCAGGCGGAAGTAAAAGTTTTATCGGATGCGCATGGCAGATAAGTCGCAGGTTTAAATATCCGGGCACACGTGGGTTAATCGGTCGCAGTAAACTAGACACGTTAAAGAAGACCACGTTAAAGACTTTTTTTGAAGTAGCGCACATGCTGGACCTAAGACCAAATGAGCACTACACCATCAACAACCAAACGCACGTAATCACCTTTGCTAATGGCAGCGAGATTATTCTAAAAGACTTGTTTGCCTATCCATCAGATCCTGAATTCCATTCGTTAGGTGGTTTGGAATTGACTGATGCATACGTCGATGAAGCTGCGCAGGTAAGCAAACGTGCAATAGATATTCTGCAGTCGCGCATACGTTACAAGCTACGCGAATACAACCTACCACCTAAGATGCTGCTCACATGCAATCCATCAAAAGGTTGGCTGTATAATGAATTCTATTCACCATACAAAAACGAATCACTACCTGCGCACCTTGCATTCATTCCATCACTTGCTACCGACAACATACACCTACCGGATAGTTACCTTGAAACGCTAGAGCGATTGCCCGAAGTGGATAGACGAAGGCTGTTGTACGGAGATTGGGAGTATGATGAATCCATAGACAACCTATACCAGTACGATGACCTTGTGCGCTGCTTTCGCGATGAAGAAAGCAAAGGAGATAAGTACATAAGTGCCGACATCGCTCGACTAGGAAAAGATAGAACCGTTATATGCGTGTGGCATGGCCTGCACTTAATTGAGATTCACGAACTGCGAAAGCAACCTATTACAACAGTAGTCACTACCATACGCCAGCTATGCGATAGGCACAGCGTTCGATTGACAAATGTGATCTGCGATGAAGATGGTGTAGGTGGTGGTGTAGTCGATAGCTTAAAGTGTCGCGGGTTTCTTAATGGTGGTAGGGCGAAGCAACCCGATAAGTTCACAAACCAAAAGGCAGAGTGCTATTTTAAACTAGCAGAACTGATAGAGCAGAACAAAGTAGTGTTCAAGGTAGACCGCTTCCGGGATGTAATCGTGCAAGAACTGGACATGATCCGCAGGCGCACACCTGAAGCAGATGGAAAGCTGGCAGTAATCAGCAAAGATGAAATAGCACGAATGCATGGTAAGAGTCCTGACTATGCAGATGCCATAATGATGCGCATGTACTTTGAACTTTTCCCGAACTACGGCAGCTATTCGTGGGCGTAGCGTACCCTTAAAGGTATATTTGAAGGTAGTTATTTCACTTTTGTACCCTTCATGGTATAAATCGGAATTGAAATTTTAACAAATTTTAACAATCATTTTCTTGCGTGTGTAAAAAGTTACACTACATTTGTCAGGTCAAACAACAACAACAAAAACAAAAAGCAATGAAAAAGCAAATGTTAGAATCAATGATGTCACGAATCGCAGGTATTAAAGTTGAATTGTGTATTCGTGGTGAACGTTCTTTTACCTTTCATTTTGAAGGATGCAATAACTACGCAATGAATGCTATTGTAAAGTATTTTTCAAAAGAGGCAAAATCAATAGAAGCAGAATATGATATAGAATGTGATATGACTTGTGTCTTCTTAGAAGTATAATTTATTCAGGGGCGCGACTGTAACGCGCAATCTTTAAACTTAAAAACAACACAACATGAAAACAGCATCTAAAATCCTTCGCTACATCGTAGCCGCAATTATCCTTTACGCAGTGCTTAGCTACTGCCAAGAGATAAACGATTGCCTAATGAAATACTAATCCAATCAAAACAACATGAATTTTCACAAAGACAACTTAGAAGCCCTGCAGAAGTTCCAGCAAATGCTGAACGCAGAACCTGACCAGGCAGGTATTGAATCAACACCCGATAAGAAAGCACGCACGCTGGTTATTAGCCACGTTGAAACCACACTAGATGAACTGTTCTTTGGTCATTGGCGAACTGAAAACTTTAAGTGGGCAGTATTAGCCAACGAAGTGCAAGCATCACTTGACCTTGTAGTGATACATCCGATAAGTGGTTACGAAATAAGGAGGGTAGGTGCAGCTTCAGTTATCATTATGGTGGATCGCGTGCCCGATGGCGTGACCGGTACTGAGCGCAATAGATGGGCATTAAACCCCGATAATAAAAAAGCTAATGCAATGGACCTTGCATTCGGTAAACTCAAAGCAGAGTGCCTTAAAAACGCTGCACTGTCATTAGGTAAAGTATTCGGGCGTGATGTTAATCGCGTAAATAAAGACACGTACAAACCATTCAAGTTAAAAGGCGCATTGGGTAGAGGGCATGAACAGGATGTAGCGTATGTGCGCGAACTCATCCAGCAGGCAACCGACCTAACACAGCTGCACAAAATTTTTAAAGCATGCAGTCCTGAAGTCTTAGCCGAAGTCGCTGATGAACTGAACGCAAAGAAGGATCAATACGGAATTGAATAAATGTTAAAAATGATAGCAGGTGGTTACGGATTGTAACTATCTGCTATTTTTACACCATCAATCAATAACAACATGAACAATACACTATTTAGAGCATCGCAGCTTGGAAAGCTAATGACCGATGCACGAACGAAATCAGGTTTATCCGAAACCACTAAGAGCGCATTGCTCGAAGTCTATGTGCAACAGAAGTACAACCGGTACAAAGAAATCAGCAACAAGTACATTGAGAAAGGTTTGGCCGTTGAGAACGATGCCATCGACATGTGGCGCAGGCATCGTGGTGAAATCGTATTCAAGAACGAAGAAATGTTCACCAATGATTTCATCAAAGGCACTCCCGATTTGCTTATCAAAGATGAAGCAGGTGCAGTAATCAATGTGCCCGATATCAAATCAAGTTGGGACATCCATACCTTCATGGATGCAAAAACCAGCGACATCAGCAAAGACTACTATTGGCAAGGCCAAGCCTATTGCTGGCTAACAGGCGCACCACGTGCCACGTTCTGCTACGTATTGGTTAGCGCACCGATTGAAATGATTAACGATGAGAAGTACAGACTATCACGCAGACTTAATCTGATAGATCCGCAAGGTGACCCTGTATTCTTAAAGAAAGCGCAAAGCATCGAACGCAACATGATATACGACATGCCACGTTTTCTGCGTGAATACCCGGATGCAAACCTTGAAACACCACGCGATGAATGGGCGTTCGATATACCCATCGCTGAACGCATACACGAAAAGGTAGTAGAGTTTGATAGTGAAGCTATCGCAAAACTTCAGGAGCGTGTACCAATGTGGCGTGAATACCTTAATACTTTAGCACTATGAGTAGAATACCAATTAACAAAGCAACGCTGCTCGATTACGGATTTAGAGCATCAGAAAGCGATAGAGTATATTGGTTTGATAACATCGGCTTTGAGTTTGGATGGACTCCGAGAGCTGTTCTTAGGCATAAACAAGAAGGTGGTACATTGTTTTCAATGTATAAATATGTCAAGTACATTGATGAATTGAACCAATTGTATTTTTATTCGACAGGAAAAACCCTTCCAAATTTTACAGAACAATGAGCGAACACATAAATAATAGACAAAGGGCACTACAAATGGCAACTGAAATAGTAGCAGCACAATGTGCATCAGGTCGTATGACATATTATGATGTCATGGAATTAGCAAATGATATGTATATTTTTTTAGAAAATGGAGGTGACAAATGACCACAGAACAACTCAAAGACCATGTGCGCAATTCAATGCAGCACTATTACAACAAAGAGCAAGTAATCGAATTAATCAACAAGCTAAACAATGAAAGCAAAAGACAAAGCATGGCAACTGTACTCGAACTATTTTGATATAGTCGAAGCTGGTGACCAGCATGGAGATTTAGCAATTATGCATATGCGTGCCATTAACGCTGCGCTGTATTGCGTAGATGAAGCATTGACAAATGCACCTGATGACATCGTAAACGACTTTGATGGAACAGGCGAATACTACAGCGTCAAAGCATACTACCACCATGTCAAAAACGAAATACTTAAAATGAATGGGAGCAAAGAAGATGCGCTCAATAGACGAGCTGAGACTAGAGCGAACGAACCTGCTGCAGATGTTCGTCACAGCTAAGACTAGATATGTGAAGGATAATTTGCACCACAAAATTAAATCGGTGAATAAAGAACTATTCACGCTAACCAAAGAAATCAAATACCTATGAGTGATCAAAAGAAAGAAACGGCAATGCGTAGACTAAGCAAAGCCCTGCGCAAAAGGTTTCAAGGTCCATCCGTAAACATAACATGGATTGAACTGGATGCCTTTATGATGAAAGCGCAAACGTGGGAAATGGAAAATATACTTAATTCCTACAACGAAGGATACACAGATTGCAAAGCAGGTTTACCAAACAAAGCAGAAAATGAAAGCAACACTGACGTTTAATCTACCCGAAGAAGCAGTAGAATACGAATACACTTTGAACGCTGCTCGGTACAAGGATGCACTTAGCGAAATCATGAACATGATGCGCAGAAAAGATAAGTATAATGATTACGATGGAATGACTGCGGAAATAGTAGGGCAGCTATACGATGACATGTGCGAAATCGTGGAAGGTTTAGACTTAGGATAATGCGTTTTTTAATACTTAGCAGCGGGCGTATAGTGAAGGTTACTGATGCACCTTTCTATACCCCTGTTTCCAAAGAAACCTTCCCAGTGCTTCGCCTTCAGCATCCACCTTTTCTTCGCTCCACTCCGGTTGAATGTGGTGCAGGTATTCATGAATGAGCACAATCAAATAGCGCATAGGTGGCAACGTTGGATCTATCTCAATGACGTTATCGCAGTACAGCCCATCAGCTTTTTCCCTTCCTAACTTGCGCTGTATCACTTTTGGATGTTGCTTGCGTTTCATGCTATCTTTGCGCTATTAGTGTGTAACTCTGCTAATTTGTTTTTGTTTATTGATTGGACTAGCCCTCGAAACGTCGGGGGCTTTTTCATTACCGAATCTTGCCATTAACAATGCGATAGTTACTCACTTCAAATTCGCCTGTATCTAAAACTTTTACATGTGCAAATCCATGATGGTGCTTATTGATGGGCATGTAATCGGGATGCAGTTCGCATAAACAAGCTACCGACCAGCACGTAGTAATCTTGCCATTGATGTTTG